>Ga0181535_10004140_pt1 | contig 16332 bp, 16 predicted proteins | sample PEATcosm2014_Bin_44_FD_119774 | JGI IMG/M metagenome (GOLD analysis project Ga0181535, IMG submission 119774) | Peatland microbial communities from MTU Mesocosm Facility, Houghton, MI, USA - PEATcosm2014_Bin17_30_metaG | ecosystem: Environmental > Terrestrial > Soil > Wetlands > Peat | place... | reverse complement strand
GATCCGGCACGGACGCGGTCTGCAAAGTGTCCAGTTTGTTTTTGTGCTTGGCAAAGTAGTAATAGCCGCCACGATAAAGTGTCGTGGCGCGCTCCTCATCGCCGTCGGCGAGACGGTAGGCATTGGCGAGATAGATGACGCCGTAGGTCAAATTGACTTTCGGATCAAGGAGGCCGCGCGCATCGCCCTTATAGCCCAATCCGCGCGCCGTCCCATATTTAAGCTGCATCAGGCCGAAGCAATGTTTGTGGACGAGGCCCGGTTGGTAGCGGCTCTCGCGCATCACGGTGCGATGGATAAAAGCCTCCGGGACGCCGTGAACCTTGGCCTGCCAGGCGATGATTTCGTCATACGCCGTCGACCTTACAAAGGGACTGGCATTGGCAGCTTGAATCATGCAAAGCGCGCCAAAGGCGCTGAATGGGATGCGCAGCATAGGTGGTGCCTCCATCCGCCCGATTTGAAAGCGGATTGGGGCACCAGAAAGGCATGCCGCGCCTTAGTTAACGTTAACAAGAATCCTGTGATAAAAATACATCACTTCCGGAACAGGCGCCGGTCAGATTTGGCGCGCGATCAGCAAATTCTTGATTTCGGCGATCGCTTTCGCCGGATTGAGGCCTTTCGGGCAGGCCTTGGCGCAATTCAAGATCGTGTGGCAGCGATAGAGACGGAACGGGTCCTCGACATTGTCGAGCCGCGCACCCGCAGCCTCGTCGCGCGAATCGATGAGCCAGCGATAGGCTTGCAGCAGCACCGCAGGGCCTAAATAGCGATCCCCATTCCACCAATAGCTCGGGCAGGACGTCGAGCAACAGGCGCAAAGGATACATTCGTAAAGTCCGTCGAGTTTTTCGCGGTCCTGCGGTGTTTGCAGCCATTCCTTCTCGGGCGGCGGTGTCGTCGTTTGCAGCCAGGGCTCGATCGAGGCATGCTGGGCGTAAAAGCCGGTGAGGTCGGGCACCAGATCCTTCACCACAGGCAAATGCGGCAAGGGATAGATTTTGACGGCCCCCTTGATCTCATCCATGTATTTTGTGCAGGCGAGCGTATTCGTCCCGTCGATATTCATCGCGCAGGAGCCGCAAATGCCTTCCCGGCACGAGCGCCGGAAGGTGAGCGCCGGATCGATCTTGGATTTTATCCAAATCAACGCATCGAGAACCATCGGGCCGCAATCGCCGCGGTCGACATAATAGGTGTCGATGCGCGGGTTTTGGGTGTCGTCCGGGTTCCAGCGGTAAATCTTGAATTCCGTCTGACTCTTGGAGTCGCCGTGCTTCGGCCAGGTCTGTCCGGTGCCGACGCGTGAATTGGCGGGAAGTGAAAATTCGACCATTTGGTTTTCTTACCTTTTAGTCAATATACGCGCGCCTTTGGCTCGATATAATGCATCTCGTTGGTCATCGTGAAGCTGTGTACGGGACGGTAATCGATCGACACCGTGCGGGCATCGAGGTCGATCGTGGAGAGCGTATGCTTCATCCAGTTGACGTCGTCGCGCGCCGGAAAATCTTCCCGCGCATGAGCGCCGCGGGACTCAGTGCGGCCTGCCGCGCCATCCATGGTGACGACCGCCTGGACGATGAGGTTGTCGAATTCCAAAGTCTCAATGAGATCCGAATTCCAAATCAGCGAGCGGTCAGTCACGGAAATCTGGTCTCTGGCCGCCCAGACCTCATGGATCAGTTGCGAGCCTTCCTCCAATACCGGCCCGGTGCGATAGACCGAGCAATGCGACTGCATCACCTTCTGCATCCTGAGGCGCAGTTCGGCGGTCGGGATCGCGCCCTTGGCATGGCGAAAATGATCAAGGCGGGCAAGCGCTTTGTCCGCCGAGTCCGCCGGAAGCTCGGCCTGTTTGGCGCCAGCCGTCACGATTTCTGCTGCGCGGAGACCCGCGGCGCGGCCGAAGACGACAAGATCGATGAGCGAATTCGAGCCAAGCCTGTTGGCGCCATGAACCGAAACGCAAGCCGCTTCGCCGAGCGCCATGAGGCCTGGCACGATAACATCGGGGTCACGGCCTTTCTTGATGACGACCTCGCCGTGAAAATTCGTGGGAATGCCGCCCATGTTGTAATGGGCGGTAGGAATCACAGGGATCGGCTCCCGGGTTACCTCCACGCCGGCGAAGATCCGGGCGCTTTCGGAAATGCCAGGCAAGCGTTCGTGCAGGATTTTTGGGTCGAGGTGTTCGAGGTGCAGATCGATGTGGTCCTTGTGCTTGCCGACGCCGCGGCCTTCGCGGATTTCGACGGTCATCGCGCGGGACACCATGTCGCGCGGAGCAAGGTCCTTCACTGATGGCGCATAGCGCTCCATGAAGCGTTCGCCTTCAGAATTCGTCAAGAACCCCCCTTCGCCGCGGCAGCCTTCGGTGATGAGACAACCGGCGCCATAGATCCCGGTTGGATGAAACTGCACGAATTCCATGTCCTGCAAGGGTAGCCCGGCCCGCAGAACCATGGCATTGCCGTCTCCCGTGCATGTATGCGCCGAGGTCGCCGAGAAATAGGCGCGGCCGTAGCCGCCGGTCGCTAGGATCACGAGTTGCGAGCGGAAACGATGAATGGTCCCGTCGTCGAGTTTGAGACAGATCACGCCGCGGCAGCGGCCCTCCTCCATGATCAGATCGATGGCAAAAAATTCAATAAAAAATTCGGTCTTGTGACGCAGGGCCTGACCATAAAGCGTATGCAGCATCGCGTGGCCGGTGCGGTCGGCGGCGGCGCAGGTGCGCTGTGCAGGCGGCCCCTTGCCATAGTCGGTGGTCATCCCGCCGAACGGGCGCTGATAGATACGGCCATCCTCGGTGCGTGAGAACGGCACGCCCCAATGCTCGAGTTCGTACACAGCGGCCGGCGCATTACGGCAGAGATATTCGATGGCATCCTGATCACCAAGCCAATCCGACCCCTTGACGGTGTCATACATGTGCCATTTCCAATTGTCCGGCCCCATATTGGCGAGCGAGGCGGCGACACCGCCTTGCGCCGCGACCGTGTGCGAGCGCGTCGGAAATACCTTGCTGATGCAGGCCGTGCGCAATCCCGCCTCCGAACAGCCGACGGTTGCCCGCAGCCCCGCGCCCCCCGCGCCAATGACGACGACATCGAACGAATGATCGGTAACCGGATAAGCGGCGCCATTGCGCGCAGGAGCCGCATTGCCGTTGACTGTGGTGCTGGAAGTCATGCCATTGTCTCTCGAAAGATCCTTGCAGGCTTACGCCATAGACGCGTGTAGGCGAGTTTCACCCGCGGCGCCATCTCCTCACTGCCGGCTTCTCAGCTCAAGCTCAGTTTCAAGGCCGCGTAAACGCAAGCCAAACCGATGCAAACCGAGAAAAACAAATTGGCGATGAGCGACCACTCCTTCAGATGCGCGTCATGCACGTAATCGTCGATAACCGATTGCATTCCAATCTTCATATGGACGATCCCGGACAAGATGAAGAGAAGCAGGATGATCACCAGAATGGGATGCCCGAGTTCGGCGCGCGCTGCCGCATAATCCTTGCCGGCAAGCGACAGGACGATCGCAATGAAAGCGATCGACAAAGGGACCAAGGCGACGGAGGTGACCCGCATGTTCCATGCGTCAGCGGTGCCCGATTTGGCGGAGCCGAGTAAGCGCGTCTTGCGCATCACCGGCGTAACCGGCGTGGGACCTGTCGCCATGATTGTCTTTCCTCCAAACCTTTCCGGCCCTGCCGCAAATGCAAATCTGCCCGGACAGCCAAGACAGTTTTATGATACCAGATAAGCAATGCCCCAGACGCCCACTGTGAGGACAATACCGCCGACCAAAGTGGCTTGCGCCAGCCATTCGCGCTGCGGGGCCGCAAAACCGTGACCCGTGTCCCAAATGATGTGGCGTATTCCGCCAAGAAGATGATGAAACAAGGCCCAGGTGAATCCGAACAAGATCAGTTTGCCAGGGATCGAATAGACACAAGACGCGGCTGCCGCGTAGGCGCCAGGGCTTGCCGATGCGGCGATCAAGAGCCATGCCAGCAACAGAGTGCCAAAATAAAGTGCAACCCCGGTGATTCGATGGGCGATCGACATGATCATGGTCAGCATCGGGCGGTAGATTTGCAGATGCGGAGACAACGGCCGGCGATTTTCCAGGCCGCTCCTGCCAGGCTCCACGTGCGTCATGAAACTTTACCCCCGCTTATCAAAAATATATGCCAATTCCACTAATGCAAATGGTTACTCCCGGCAACGCGAACATTGGAAAAAGTCAAAATCGCTTCCGGCGATGGAAATAGGCTATCATGTCTTGATGCTCCGTGGCACAAATCTGGCTCGGTAAGATTTCTAAGAACGGACCATTCGGCAAAAGCGGTTTTTTGGAACCGTGCGTGCCGGAACAAAAGGGAAAAAGATGGCAATCTGTCTGGGGTTCGCCAAGCCTCCCTGGCCATGCCGAGCGCTGCCACCCGCAGCAAGCGCCTGGAGGGCGGTTCCGGCGGATCGCCGGCGGGAACCCGGCGCGCGGCTGCCTATGAGCATGTTCGAGCGCAGCCTGCCCGAATACTTTCGTCTTGCTTGCAAATGGCACCGCTGGACGGCAAAAGCGAAGTCCCAATGGCCTATTCAGCTTCGGTGGACGGCATGATCATGCGGGGCTGCAAATTTGTCGCAAGGGTGCTTGTTGCCGGTTCTCTGGCGGCAGCCTGCTGGCTATTGCTTGCGTTCGCGGGATTGCCGTCGGCCGCCTTGGCGGCGGCGGGCCATGTCACAATCATGTCGGGCGGGGTTCCGCGCACCGCGATCCTCGTCGAGCACCGGCGCCTCAAGCAGGGCCGCCGGCCGATCGTCATCATCTTGCGCGGCGCCCGGGCCAAGGGCTCCCGTCTGCGGCGGACGTTCGCCTTCGAAGAAATGGTGCGATCGTCTGGCACGGTCTTTGTCTACCCGCAACCTCTATCCGGCCATTGGGCAAACGCGCCTGGCCCCGAGGCTACCCGCGATTCGGCATTTCTCCATGAGCTCATTGCAAAATTGATCGCCCAAGGAATTGCCAACCCGGGCAAAATTTTCCTGGTTGGCTTGCGAACTGGCGGGGTGATGGCCTTGCGCCTCGCCTGTGATCAAAAAATCAGTTTCGCTGGACTGGCCGTTCTCGGCGCCAGCCTGCCTTCGGATCTCGAGGACTCTTGCAAGCCATCGCATCCGATTCCTCTGTTGATGATCGCCCATACCGATGACCCCGTGGTTCCCTTTCACGGCGGCGAGGCAAATTTTCCGCATGGCAAGACGGCGCTCATTTCGGTTGAGGCAACGCTAGGTCTTTTCAGCAAAGCCGCCGGCTGTGAGGGTGCCGTCAGCATCACGGCCTTTCCCGACAAGGAGACCCGCGACGGAACCCACGCCACTCTCGACAAGCCGAACAATTGCAAAGTCCCGATCGAATTGGTTCGGATCGAAGGCAGCGATCACGGACCGCAGCCGCCTTCGAACGAAGCCGGACCCGGTTTTGGGGAAGGCCTCAGCAACGGCGATGTCAATAGCGCAAAGCTGGTTTGGGATTTCTTCCGCCCCCTCGGCGGCTGACCCTTCGCGCCCGAAATATGAGCTGGGACGGACGCCGCCTCGGGCTTCAATTTGACATCTGAATGATGTCACGCACAACCGGATAGACTTCGTTGTTCCAGCGCCGGCCGCTGAAGACTCCGTAATGGCCGACACCCGTCTGCACGCGATGCAGCTTCATGTGCTGGCGTAGCCCGGAACAGAGGTCTTGTGCGGCGAGCGTTTGACCGAGGCCGCAAATATCGTCCCGCTCGCCTTCAACGGTCAGCAGCGCGGTGCGCCGAATGGCGCGGGGTTCGACCAAGCGGCCATGCACCTTGAGCTTACCAAGCGGCAGCAGATGGTCTTGAAAAACTGCCTTGATGGTTTCGAGATAGAATTCCGCCGGCAAATCCATCACCGCGAAATATTCTTCATAGAATGTCTGGATGACCTGAAGCTTGGTTAGATCATTGGCAGCGCGAGCTTCTGCCATATCGTCGAAGGACCGCAGATGGCGCTCCAAGTTCATGCTTAGGAACGCCGCAAGCTGCATGAAGCCGGGATAGACCAGGCGTTGCGCGCCTTTGTAGCGGAGCGGTACGTCATAGATGAGTTTCTGTTCGAACCATTCTATCGGCCGATCGGTGGCAAGTGCATTGACCTTTGTCGGGCTGACGCGCGTATCGACCGGGCCCGCCATCAAGGTCATGCTGCGCGGCTGCGCATCGTCGCCGACTTGCGCCATTAGCGCGGCGGCGGCAAGGACGGGAACGCAGGGCTGGCAAACCGCAATGACATGAGATCCCGGACCCATCACTTGCAGAAATTTGATCACGTGATCGACGAAACCACCAAAATCAAAACGGCCCTCGGCAAGGGGCACATCGCGAATATTATGCCAGTCGGTAATATAGACATCATGGTCGACCAGCAGCGTTTTGACCGTCGCGCGCAATAATGTCGCGAAATGGCCGGACATCGGAGCAACCACCAATACCCGCGGTTGTACCGCCTCGGTTTCCTTCTTGAAGTGCAGCAGGGTGGCGAAGGGAGTAGAAGTGGTCGCCTCTTCCGTCACAGGGACGAGACGATTGCCCATCGCGACGGAGTCGATCCCAAAAGGAAGCCGTTCATGGGTGACGGCGAGATCGCCGAAAGTTTCCAAGACGCCGCCGAATTTGCGGATTGACCAGTCTGGGCGGAGCAATGGCCATGGCAAGCGCAGTGTCTTGCCCGCGGCGGCGGCAAGCGGCCTGATCAGATCGAGAAAGCTCTCATGCCTACTATAAGCTTGATAAATCAATTAGATTCCACCATAATTGAGGGCATAGTAGTAGCAGAGAGGCTTTGGTTGCCGGGGGACTTGCGGTATCTTCGTCCGTGCAGCGAGGCTACAATAGTTTGTTTTGGTTCTCAAGCGGGCCGAAATGACAAATTTACGGAGGAAAGGACGCTCATTGGCCGACGCCACACTCACAATCAGCAGCAAGAACTATTCCTCATGGTCGCTGCGCGGCTGGTTACTGACCAAATTTTCAGGTCTCCCTTTCACCGAGAATGTCATCTCGGCAGATGACCCGTCGATGCGCGACGAACTCCTGCTGTTGTCCTCCTCATTCCTCGTGCCCAGCCTGATCCACAACGGAATCAGCATATGGGACACGCTGGCCATTGGCGAGTATCTCAACGAGATCAAACCCGAGGCGCACTTATTGCCGGCCGATCCCGTCAAGCGGACACGCTGCCGCTCGATTTGCGGAGAGATGCATTCCGGCTTTGGCGCCATGCGCTCGGCTCTGCCGATGAACTTGCACGGCGATTTTCCGAACTTCAAAGTCTGGAAGCGAGCGCAGGCCGATATCGATCGCATCACCACGATCTGGCGGGAGTGTCTTGATCTTTCCGGCGGCCCTTTTCTGTTGGGCGCACGATCGATGGCCGACGCAATGTATGCCCCCGTGGTGACAAGATTTCTCACCTATCATGTCAAATTGGATTCCGTGAGCGAAGCTTACTGCAAGGAAATCATGGCGCTGCCCGAAATGATCCAATGGATCGAGGCAGCCAAGCAAGAACCCCGTCAGATGGAAGAACTCGAGGTCGAATTCTGATGTTCTTGTTGCCGAAGCGAGTAGATTTTCCGCATGAGGATTGGGACAAACTCACCGGAAGCCAATAGGCTGCGATACCGGCGAGCGCAACACTCGGCGTTAGCACAGAACAACGTCCTACGCCGTTTCGCTCACGGACAATAATATGACGATCTTATGAATGATCTAGCGCAATACTTGGGTTGCACGGCCGTGCTTTACTTGTGTTCAACGCTCTGAACACGACTTCAATGCACCGGCATCCCCATGAAATCCGAAATCATCGAGCAGCTTGGACAGACGGATCTTCTGCTGCCATCCCTCCGCCGAGGGATTGGCAGCCAACGATCGGGTAAAAGCCCGGCTCAGTGCCTTGCAGACCGTGGGCCGGCATGCGCGCGATCCCAACGCCGTGCGCTTCGACCTCACGGATGAGTGCCACGCTGCCGGCATTGATCCCCTGCCGATGGAGGCGCTGGTCAATCGCGCCAGCCTGATGGCTGGTGAGCAAATCACGGCACCCGGCCTCGGCAAGCTTGGGGAGGCGATTTGGGACGATGTGGCTGCCATGGTCCGGGCCGCTCAAGCGGGCGATGCGGCCCAGGGCGATGCGTTGCTCGCCCGCCTTTCCGCGATCAAAGCGGCCGGCTGGCCGGGACCGTCGGATACGATCGGGCTCGCGCAAATCGCCAGGCTCACCGGGCTTTCCGGCAAAGACGGCGAGAGCTTGCATCGCCTCGTCATAGATCTGCACAAGGCCTTGAATGGGCTTGCCGCCGCCCACGCGGAAGAAGTGCTCGCGGGCGCGCATGTCTATGGATTGTTGCCGGAGGACCGGCCAGCAATCGAGGCGTTCATGCGTGGGGTCGAAATCACCGCCAAGCTGAAATTCGGTCATCCTGGGCTTGCGACGACGGCGTCGCGGTCGGAGGCGCGGCTTACGATCCAGAACGATATTGGAGAAACCGACGCGCATGTGGTCGTGATCGCGGTTGAACAGGACGCGGTGACGGCTACCTACTCGGACGTTCATCTGGCATGTGCGAAGTTCTTTACCGGCCTCTGCCGGGATTTTCCGGTTTCGTGGAGCGGGCTTGAACGCAAGGGCGCGGAAGGTCTCGGTGAAAGTGGAGAGTTCTATCTCGTCACAGGCCGGTATCCGGCCAATGACAGCGAGCGCCGTGACAGTTTTCTCGAAGCGGTCGGTGCCTCCCTTGTCTTCCTGATTGACTGGAACAAGGCCCGCAAGGTCCTGCGGACGTGGTTACCCAAGGCCGACGCGGTCCACATCCTCGACTGGGCGGCACGCAATCGATTCGGTCACAGGGGTTTCCTCGAACTGGGCGGAAGCGAACTCGTCGCGTCGGCCGTGAATCACGCGACACCGGCTCGGATTGGTTTCGGCGAGCGATTGGACCAAGCGCTCGGGCGCGGTGCAGCTGTGGATTTTCTTAAGACCGTTCTGCGCATTTCGGCCGAAGCCTTGCTGGAAGGAGGCTCCGTCCGGCTGGCAAGAGATCGCATCGAGGCAGACCTTGACCGGCATTTGCAACGTGTTGATGCCACGCTATTGGCAATCGTCGTACGTCAGGCTGGCCTGGCGCGCGAGATCGCCGCCGGGATCGCGCATTTCATCACCGAACAGCAGGCGCAGAGGCCATTCGACCGTGCGGCAATGGCGATGCAGGCGCGACGCATAGAGGAGAAGGCCGATAAGATCGCGCTCGATGCGCGTAGCGAGATTGGCCGGTTTGACGCCGACCCTGCCATCGAGCGCCTCGTAAACCGCATCGAGGAGGTGATCGATGAACTCGAGCAAGCGGCGTTCGTCGCTTCGCTTGTCCCAAGCGAAATTGCTCCGGACCTACTCAAGCTGCTCGCCGAACTTTGCACCATTGCGGTCTCAGGTACGGAGGCGGCCGCGATCAGTGTTGCCGCGGCCGCCGACATGCCGGAAGGACACCGCGCCGATTCCATGGATGCACTCGCGGCAGTTGGCCGGCTCTTTGAGGCGGAACACAATGCCGACGCGGCGGAGCGCATGGTCACGGCGATCGTCCTACGCGGTGAATTCGATCTGAAAACAGCGCTGTCCGTTCTCGAGCTTGCACGTGCTCTTGAACGGGCAACTGACAGGCTGGCAGGCTTCGGACATCTGCTGCGCGAGCACGTGCTTGCGGATCTGTCAGCGTAAGACGGGGGAGGCGGCGATGCAGATTGTTCGCATTGGGGATGGATCAACCAGGCAGTATTCCGCTGACACGATAGGCGCGAAGGCGGCCAATCTGGCGCGCATGGCCGCTCTCGGATTTTCCGTGCCGCCTGCATTCGTGCTCCCGGTCAAGCTATGTGCTGCAATCGTCGCGGACGATCCCCACGCAAGGCAAACACTGATCGATGGTCTGACCGAGGGAATTCAATTCCTTGAGAAAGCCACCGGCAAACTGTTCGGCGATCGGCGCCGTCCGCTGTTGGTGTCGGTGCGTTCAGGCGCGGCACGATCCATGCCTGGAATGTTGGAGACGGTGCTCAACGTCGGCTGCACATCGGCAGCCGTTCACGGTCTCATACGTATGACCGGGCATCCGCGTTTTGCCTGGGACTGCCGGCGCCGGTTTCTCGAAAGCTATGCGAGCGTGGTCCTCGGCTTCGACTCTGCATTATTTGCTGGGCGTATCGCCGAATTAGTCGCCGCCGAAGGCGCCGGCAGCGCGCGGGCGCTCGACGGCGAAATCCTAGAGCGTCTCGCAGGATATTACGAACAAAGAATTGCGGACGAGGACTGCATCCTGCCCGAAGATCCAATGGAACAGCTTAAGGCCTCGGCGCAAGCGGTGTATAGCTCATGGACAAGCGATCGCGCCCGCATTTATCGCGAGCATGAGCATCTCGATGATCTGCTGGGGACCGCTGTCACGGTCCAGGCCATGGTTTTTGGAAATCGCGGCCTCTCCTCGGGAGCTGGCGTCGCGTTTTCGCGCGATCCTTCGACCGGCGCGGCGCAGCCGGTTGTGGACGTCTTGTTTGAGTCCCAGGACGACGACGTCGTGTCTGGAAGCCATACGCCTGATACCGAAGCGGCCATCGCCCGTTCATGTCCGGCCGTCGCAACGCAATTGCGCGAAACGCTTGCGCGCCTCGAACAAGAGTTCCGTGACGTGCAGGATGTCGAGTACACGATCGAGGAAGGCAAATTGTGGATTTTGCAGACTCGCCCGGCGAAACGGACGCGGCTGGCTGCGGTGCGATTTGCGATCGCCTTCGTCGACGAAGGATTGATCACACCATCTGCAGCTTTGCTGCGGCTGATTGGCTTGGACTTAAACGCGATTGCTCGCAAACGACTGGTCGATGTTCATGAGCCGGTTGCACGCGGGACAGGTGCATCCGCAGGGATTGCCGTTGGACGCGCAGCCTTTGACTCTGAGAGCGCCGAACGGCTGGCGGCGAGCGGCGGCCCGGTGATCCGGGTCGGCCGGATACCAGCACGTCAGATGTCGCGGGCTTCGCTGTCTCCGCCGGAATTATGACAGCCGTCGGCGGGCGAACCGCGCATGCGGCGCTTGTCGCACGCCAGATGGGGAAGCCTTGTATTGTCGGGTCCGCGGCGCTCACGGTTGATGCCGCGAGTCATAGCGCGCAACTCGCCGGGACCCCGATCAAAGAGGGGGATTGGCTTTCGATCGATGGTGAGGCGGGAACAATCTATCTCGGTCAATGCAACGTCGCCGTCGATCGGCCGGAAGCGGAGCTGGCAGAAGTCGAGCGCTGGCGCGCCGAAGCAGGTTCCGAGAAAGTCGGCGGACTTGATCGATCCGAATATGCGCCGACTCTTTCGGTTTGAGCGATTCCTTTCCGATCACACTCGCAAAACCGAAACCCACCCAAAATCTCCGTAAAGACTGCCATTCGAACCGGCGAGGCGGCCGGGGCATCTTCAGCAAGCGATTTTCTCTGTCCGGATTTTGCGGCGGAAGACTCGTTCAGAGAGACGCCCAGCCCATAGCGATCTCTTTGATAGTGAGCGGCATGATGTCCTGGCTCACCGCGATCCGGTCGTGGCTTTGCAGCCGCTTGGCCGTTTTGGATCATTGTGGCGTGAATGCCACATATGTGGCAAATTTTTGACCCGCCGGTTTTAATCGCCTTAATATGATAATTTATTGCTGCGGCGGGTTTGGCCCACCCATTTTGATGCCCTATCAGTTTTGCCATCCCCGTCGCGCCTTTGCACACAGATGAGCCAAAGCAATCGTCGAGGCCAAGGATCGGGACGGTTCGCGTTCTCATTCCGGCATGAACACCGCTGCGGCCGGGAGGGCTTCCCAGGCAACCTCTTCCCGGCGGGAGGCCCGTTCATGCATCGATCATCGCGGCTAACATCTCGAAGCGGTGCAAATTTACACCTTGAATTCTCTTGTGGCGGCGCAATTTGTTCCCTTGGTTCTCCAGAATTTTATGGACAATTCCATGCACTCACCTGATCAAGCGCGCATGTGATTGGGTTGTTGCGAGGAGCAATCAAGCCGTCACTGATCTTAAGAAAAACCGCAGCCTATTGATCCTCTTCGTTGCCGCAGCAAGAGCGCCTTTTGCCCTACCCATGGAATCCTATAATCGAAAAGGAAACGCTCAGATTCAAAGCGTTGGATCATGTCGAAACCGAAAAAGCCAGGCGGCTCTTTCAGGATATGCTCGACCGCGCTTGCCAGTCCAAGGGAGCGAAAAATGAGTGAAGGCATTGTGGGGGGCACTCCGAGGCCGCGCCATGAGGCGTATGCGCTTGTTGAAGGCTCGCTGGGGCCGCGCCGCGATTTCAGGATCACGGTCGGACTGCGCGAGGGTTGGGATGCGGAGGGCCGGGTGTACGACGTCACAGAGGCCGTGCGCACGGCACGGGCTTGGATGAGCCGCCGGGTCAATGCCGGCCAGCCCGCGCTTTCTGGCATGTTCACCCGCGCCGAGGTGACCTATGCCTGGCCCCGCCCGGACGGCTCGGCCGGCTCCGACCGCGAACCGGTGGCAGTTTTCACCGGCGAGGCCGTGCATGCCTATCTGGGACATTTACCCGACCAGGATATCGAGGCGATGCTGAACGAATTGGCGGTCGAACTCGGGGCGGCCTTGGGCCAGGAACGGCTCTATGTAGCGTTCTGCGACCGGACTTGGATCCTCGATTCGGGTGAGTGTCAGGCGTAGTGATACTGTCGCGCTCAAGCCTTTTCTTGGCGATGCATCTAGGGTGCTTGCCAACCCCGCCAGAGGGAATCCTGTGACCGAAAAGGATTCGCTGTCATTCTAAGATTTGAAGCGAGTTAGCCGCGCAACGCGATTGTCAAAACAGGAATAGGAATAGGCCAGCATATTAGGCATGGGTCCCGTCGTCGCTTCAACGTGAAGCTGATGCGCCAAAATAATTGGCGACGTGCTTGTTCGGCAATTTGACGGAGCCCTCAAAATCGCTCGGGAGGACGCGTGGCAATGACAAGGTAGACGAGCAGACCGATCACCATGATCGCGCTGAGGATAATCCCGACTATCATAAATAACGCCTCACAATTTGTAGCAAGCACAAAGCCAAAGCACGGTGATGGTAAAACCGGCAATTCCATTCGCGACAAAGATCAAATCGCCGATCATTGAGGCCATTTGGAGGAGTCTTTTGGTGCATCACCAGCCACCGTAAAACGCCAAAATTTTAAATAGCGAATGCATTCTACGTGTTGATCTGCCGCAATTTCCTGGCGAACCGGTTGCCGATTTATCAATCATGGTCTGTGCGAAAAAGCACAGCTCCAGATATCGCGAGCCGCGTACGCGTAACCCTGTACATTGGCGGCTCTTGGGCAGCGGCCGATTTTGCAGACCTTAAGGGTTGGTGCCCGGCAAGATTGGGCGCTCACCCATGATGAAATCATCACCGGACGCAGCGGGTCAGGCAATGAGCGCTGCACGAATTCTGATATGTGAAAAACGACAAAACACGATGAATATTGAATTTAGCTCAAATGGGTGATGATGAGTGCGAATAATTGTCACTAAACTCATCATATTTCAGAAAAATGCATTTGAGGGGCGGACAATGGGGATTTTGAAAGCGGAATTTCACCAACCAACAGCGGAAGAAATACAAGTCCTTGTGCAGCGGGCATATGACGCAGGCTGCTTCCGAGGCCGCGAGGAAACAAGGCGCGCATTGCAAGGTCTTAAGGGGTCGGCCAACGGCGGAAACCTTGCTGCTGACCAGGTCAGCATTTGGATGGCAACGAGGAATACAATCACGAGCTGCAGCTTAACCAATGACATCAAACGTTTGAGGCATGATCTTGCCGAACTGGAAGAGATGGTGAGGCTTGGCGCGGGACTACCGGGGGATCAGCAAACAATAGAGATGATCAAAGTTCTTCTCGGGCTGAACCATAAGATCACGCCGCCCGTGCCGCTCATCCTCAATGAGATCGAGAGAGATATCCAAACCAGGCATTGAGGCTGGCACTTGCCAAGGCAGTGAAAAATGCGCTGCCAGGATGAGCTCGGGGTAGCGGCTAGCATGAGTCCAGGATGGTCGCAAAACCGAGTGGGTTAATCGATCGAATGAAAAAGGGCGGCGCATTGGCGCGCCGCCAAGGTCCAGAGCTGGGAGGGAATGGGCTCTGTTATCCAAATAGATAGCCCATGAGGTTTGGCAAAGTCGGTGCGTCACCGCACATGGCCTCAACAAAGGGTTAAAGAGCAGCTGGCGCGGCCGCGGCTGGCAAGCGGGATGAACGCAGTGTTGCGGCCTTGGAACTTCACCGAACCCGGCGTGTTTGGCCAGCTCATTCAAGAGAGAGCGGACGCCTTCACGATGGGGTTTTGATGAAACTCTATGGCCCGATGGTGGTTATCCTCTCGCTGAAAATCATAATCTTTGCCGCAATCAGCTTTCAGGTGCCTTGCTGAAAAACTTAACGGATCAAGACACGGCCCGGAAACCACTGCGCAAATAATGTGGCGATGCGCGACCGGCGACAGGAGGGCCAAATGATCTCCGCGTGCTTTCTTTTCTTCTGTTGGTTTGCACCGCCGGCCGCCGTGCCGGATGGCGCGGGAGGATACGTTCCTTTTACCAATAGCCGTGTCATGCCGGACGGATCGCTGCGGCCATATGCCCCTGCGATCGACGGAGTGCCAAGCCCCGTACCGGACGGCCCATATCCGTTCATTGTGCCCATGCCAGGGGTGCCAGCGGATTTCCCTGATCTTGTCGAAGGGCCGCCTCCGCCCCCGGACTATTCCTATCGGGAAGGCTATGCCGTGCCAGGAGCAGCGTCTCCACAGAAGTCATCATCTTTGTCGCCACGGCGGCACGATCCGACGCGAACAACGCATCAATCCTGTTACGACGGGAACGGGAAATTCATTGGTGCAGATAATCAAGTGTGCCGGTGACGGTAGGGGCAGGGCAGCGCGAATGGGGCAACGAGTACAAGTGGCCTCGAACGTCTCGAGTATGACCCGCGCCAGCACGCAAACCGGGCATCATTCAATCTCGAGCTAAGGAAGCGTGCGATGATCGGCATTGCGATGATCGGAGCAGCGATCGTGCTCATAGTCATATATTTTTGGAAGTTTAATCGATAAGGCCGTTCCGCCCACCTGTAATGGCCCCGGTAGGCCCAATCAAGAATGGATCATCGTCTGGCCTTTCTTTTATGTGGGGGGCTTCCGTTGTGGCTTGGTCTTTGCCAGACTGTTGAGCGCTGCCGTGATCTCTGGCCAATATTCAATTGGGATGCTTTTCGCATCAAAGATGACGTTTTTGTTGGGCACAATTTCTGTCCAGGCTTTCTGAATAGAATGATCCGCGACGCCCTGCTCATGAGCTTGACGCCTCGCTTGGCAGAGATCAGACCACTTCTCTCGCAGTTCATTTGTCCATTTCATGGTTACTTCCTTCGGACGGTAAAGCTCGACCAATTCGCGCCATGTATAGCTATGGGTGAAGCGTCCGCACATAAGGCCATATATGATCTATTCGCACCAAGTGGCAAAGCTTCGCCGCTGGCAAATTGCGCCTCGAACGCGCTTTCGAACGCCGCGATGGCTTCGGCGCGCTCGACCAGGACAAGGTCATCGTCCAACTTTTTGAGGCCGGAGTAATTGGCCGAGCCAGTGCGCAATATGTAGCCATCGATCTCATAGGCCTTCAAATGCATTGACACAATGCGGTTGTGCTTGACAAGTCGATCCCGGCGAAGCTTGATCCCCATATGTGGATGGTCGGCCGCCCACCAATCAGCGCACTGAGCAGCTCGAGGCGCATCAATCGAGTCGAGACCGTCTCAAAGTTGGGGGTGTTGTGCGGCACGACATTGCTGGCCGCGCGTCGATTGGGCGAGAGCAATGTGGTCTTGTTCGAATGTTCCGTTGGTGACGGACGTCCGTACCTTCAGCATGAAGTGTGCATCTCTCGGTGACCAGCGTGTCAATCGGCTTCGAATTTTGACCCCCGATTGGAGTGCGCCCCTACGGGCGGGCAGGTTCAGGCTTCGATTTTGACCCCTTGGCGGGCGTGGTGATCCTCAAACTGTCGGGGGCTCAGATATCCGAGTGCCGAATGTAACCTGCTTTCATTGTAGACGTCCTCGATAAAGCGGGGAATATCTTCTTTGACGTCTTCGAAGGTCTCGTAGGACATGAGGTACACCGCCTCGACTTTGACCGTTTTCACG
>Ga0181535_10004138_pt1 | contig 16336 bp, 10 predicted proteins | sample PEATcosm2014_Bin_44_FD_119774 | JGI IMG/M metagenome (GOLD analysis project Ga0181535, IMG submission 119774) | Peatland microbial communities from MTU Mesocosm Facility, Houghton, MI, USA - PEATcosm2014_Bin17_30_metaG | ecosystem: Environmental > Terrestrial > Soil > Wetlands > Peat | place... | reverse complement strand
AGCCTAACTCTGTTCGAGAAAACGCCCATTCTACGGGCACTTCAGACTTCCGACTACGATAGCAACTTAGGCGATACTGGCAACCAATTGATCCTATTCGACTTGTAGCCGGACAGCAGTGACTGTAACTAGCTGAGAGAAAACAGCTACCGCAGGTTCGATTCCTGCCATGCCTCTTTGGAAGTAGAGGCTATAGATGTACGGTATCTTCCGGCTTATCAGTCAGGATAAGGGACAGCCATAGACACCTTGGGGTTAATCAGACACCCTTGGGTTCTATGGCTGTCCTTTTTTGTTTTGCACGCAAGTAATGGTCAAGACACCCAAAGAGGGGCGCATCTACACCAACAACGTGCCGTGTGGAGTGTTCAGGTGGCAGCATGTCACCAAGTGTCTATGAGGACTGGCATCAGCGAGGAAGTTAAACACGTAATCGGGCAGAAACAGCGTATTGGTAGTGGAAGAAACGAGATTGGATACTGTACATGGGGAACTATACTCAAGACGACGTTCTGACACTTGATGAGGCTGCTATGCTTCTTCGCTGTCACCCCGTGACTGTCAAGCGTCAGGCAATTTTGGGTAAAATTCCGGGCAAGAAACTTGGAAGCCTCTGGCGTTTCTCACGCCAGAGGCTTATGGAGTGGCTGCAATCTATTGATGATTAGCTGAGCAGTTTCTTGACGAGCTTGTCATGCGCTTTCCGCATATCTGGCGTCAAACTGTGGCCGTACACGTTCATGGTCGTTGCAATGTCCGAATGTCTCAGTAAGTCCTTCTGTGTGCCAACAGCGGCCCCGCCGCTGGATAGCCACGAGCGGCAAGCGTGTCTCAGGGAATGGAACCCTACGTTGCCAAGTCCCAACTCTTTCGCTATCGGCTTCAAGCCCTTTTGTAAGAGCATCGAGGCCGAGCGCGGTCCGCCAGTTTGAGGAGAAGGGAATACCCACTCGCTGTTGTCTGTCATTGGCTTGTAGGCGAGTAGTGCGGCCAAGAGTGATTTAGCAAGTGGGAGAGGAGCCTCTGAGGACGCCGTCTTCGTCTCGCCAATTTGCCCACGGGTAAACTTTCTCATGATGGCAATTGTGTTCGCTTTCTCATCTATGTCTTCCCATTTCAGCCCGAGAATTTCCGAGATACGAAGACCGTATGCTCCCCCAAGCAGCACCATAATGTTGAGCGGCTCTGGCAATTTTGTATACAGCTTTCGGAAGTCGGCCACTGAAATCTCAGGGATTTTCTTTTGCCGCTTCGTGACGCCTTTGAGTTTGATGAGGCTCATCGGGTTTGCGGCCATCGGTGGGATGAACTCGTGGAGCGCAGCTAGACGAAAGCACACAGACATGATTGACCGGATGGATGCTTTCGTAGTCTGCGAAAGTTCCAGAGCCTGTATCCACTCGTTGATGACGAGGGGCTTTATATCCCGAACGGGAGTGTGCCCGAACCTGTCTTCGATGTATTTCGTGAGCAGGTAGCTGTTCACTTGCCGAGTCGAGTGCGCCAGCGTGGGAAGATGCTCCGTCCTGTACAGGTGCGTAACTGCGCCGAACTTGGCATCGGCCTTTTCCCCGGCTGTCCCTGCGTTCACTTGCGAGATGGTCAGTTCAATGGCCTTCCGTACATCCTTTTCGGTGCGATACTGTGCCGGGTCGTAAATCTCAGTCCGCTGATACCGCTTGCCGCCCTTCCTGCCGGAGAAGCGAACCTCCCACACAAAGCCCTTGGCTCTTTCAACCTTTCGGATGCTACCCTGTTGATAGCGTGCTTTTTTTGATTTCACTTTCGCTCACCCCGCCCGTGGATAGTGCTGACCGGCACAAGTCCATTTTACACAAAGTGAGTTAAAGTGAGTACGAGAAAATAGAAACTCTTGCAAATATATGATTCTAAACGTGGCCCCGTAGCTCAGGTGGATAGAGCAGCAGTTTCCTAAACTGCGTGTCGGAAGTTCGAGTCTTCCCGGGGTCACCACTTCATTTTTCCATGCACTTTGACGGCCATCAGCGATCACATGGTCTGCGCCGTATGATGACGGGCTTTGACTTCGCGGCTCATCCCGTTTATAAAAGTTCATGTCATGAAAATCGGTTTCATGACATACCGACTGCTCTGTCATGAGCAGCGCAATTCACCACGGCAATCGCCAGGATGCTCGGGAAGGCGGTGAAATTCCGCCACTGCCCCGCAACTGTGAGCGCCCCTGCCTCGGTGCCCGTCGTATCGGCGTACCGGATGAAGGCAGGAATTCAGCCAGGGCCGTTCCGCTCAGCGCGGAGCGCCCAGGGAAACCACTGGAAGCGAGCCCTTGCGGCTTCGTTTTTGGGAAGGTGGCTGAAGAAGGCGCAAGTCAGGAGACCGGTCCTCGGCGCCCTCAACCCGCTTTGCGTTCCGAGGGGAACGAAGGAGCTATCATGCCTATTTCCCTGAATTTGCGCCGCCAATTCCTGCGCGTATTCGCTGCCATTCTACTTACACTTGCTTTGAGCCCCTGCCGGGCTGCGTCCATCCGCGGTGTCGTTACCGATGCGTCGGGAGCAAAGGTCACCGGCGCCACGGTGGTTCTTATCAGCGGCGGAAAAGTCGTCGCCAGCGCCGTTTCGACTGCGGACGGCAGCTTTCAAATACTGACCGGCGTCAACGGCCGCTTTTACCTAGTGGTTTCGGCCAAGAGCTTCCGCCAGTTGGAGACACCGGGCTTCTACGCCGGCCAACTCGACAACATTGAGCGCAACGTGGTGCTGGAACCGGAGTGGGTGCGCGAGTCGATCGTTGTGACTGCAACCGGGATTCCTACGCCGCAGCCGCAAACCAGCGAGGCCACCAGCGTGCTGGGACCGCTCGATCTGGCTTTGCGCGACGATCTGGTGAGTGCGCTGCGGCTGATGCCTGGCACGGTCACGGTGCAGTCCGGCCAACAGGGAGCGCAAACTTCCTTGTTTGTGCGCGGCGGCAATTCGGATGCGAACAAGATCCTGCTGGACGGAGTGAGTGTGGGCGATATGGGGGGGCAATTCGACTTCGGCCCGCTTTCCACGACCGCTATTCAAAGTGCGGAGGTCTATCGCGGGACCAATTCGAGTCTTTACGGAGCGGATGCGGGCAGCAGCGTCGTCAGTCTGACTACCCCGCACGGAACCACCAGCTTTCCTTCGCTGTTGTTTCAGGGCGATGCCGGCAACCTCAACACTTCGCGCGAAGAGTTGGAAGTTGCCGGAGCGCACAACAAACTCGATTATCTGGGCGCTTTCAGTTGGCTGCAAACGGCCAACGATCTGCCCAATGACGAGTACCATGTAGCCACAACAGCGGCCAATCTCGGCTGGCAGGCGAGCGGGACCACGCAGATTCGAGCCACACTGCACTATGGCGTGGATGCAACGGGCGTACCCAACTCCTGGGACTTCTATCATGTGGCCGACGACGCAACGCAGAAGGATCAGGATCTTTTTGTCAGCGCCTCGATCGACAATCAGACTACGGCGGCATTTCACAACACCCTGCGTTACGGGCTGGCGCGCAAGCGGGAACAATACAACCTCTGGCAGCTATCGGGCGAAGCCCAGACCTTCAGCTATTACTGCTATGGTCCGGCAACACTGGGCAATAACGTCACCATCTCCGGCGCCAATGGCTACTCCGCCACCGGGCAGGCTGTGCTCGACTGCTCCACAGGCAAGAGTCAGAATGTCAACAATCGTGACCAGCTAGTCTATCAGGGCGATTACCGCTTCACGCCGCACCTGATCGCGCTCCTCGGGTTTCACTTCGAAAACGAGCGTGGTTCGGAGCCAGGCAGCACCTATTATCCAGCTGTGAACGCGACCAACTACGATTACCTTGCCGGCGTACATGGCGACTATAAAAATCGCTTCTATTACACATTGGGCGGCAGCATCGAGAAGTACTCGCTGTTTGGAGTGCAGGGGACGCCGCACGCCGGGCTCTCTTATAGTGCGGTTCGCCCGCGCAAAGGCGCCTTCAGCGGGACTCGCATTCTGTTCAACTTTGGCGATGCGGTGCGCGAACCTAAGCTGACCGATGAAGATGGGTCACTCTACAATTTTCTCGAACAAAACGGCGGGCAATCGACAATTCAGCAGCTCCACATTGGACGTTTGTCGGCGCCTACCACGCGTACTTATGAAGGTGGGGTCGAGCAGTCGTTCTTTGGCGAGCGCGTCGTCTTCCGCGCCAGCTACTTCCACAACGAATTTGGCCGGGAGATCGAATACGTCGGCCTCGACCTGATTCCCGAACTCCTACCCAATCTCACCGCGGCTCAGCAGCAGGTACTGGAGCAAACCCTTCAGAACGACTTTGCCTACGAGCTGACCATCAACTCCCAGGCCTTCCGCGCCCAGGGAGTCGAGACTACGGTGGAGAGCGGCATCGGTCGCAGCCTTTTCATGCGCGGCGGCTACACATACCTGGATTCGGTGGTTCAGCGCTCGTTTACCAACGACGATGAGGCTTTGCTGGGGCCTATTCCCACATTCAGCGACGGCACTCCCATCGGACCCTACGCTCCGCTTGAAGGCGCGCGTCCCTTCCGCCGCCCGCCGCATACCGGCTTTTTCACCGCCAGTTACTCGAAGAGGAAGCTGGCAGCGGTCTTTACTTCAGCCTTTGCCAGCCGCAGCGACGATTCGACGTATCTTGAGGGAGCCGACGCCAACGGCGGCGATAGCCTGCTGTTGCCCAACCGCAATCTGGACCACGGCTATGCCAAGCTGGATCTCGGCGGCAGCTACAACCTGCTGTCGTGGCTGAGCATCTATGCCCAGGCAGAGAACCTGCTCAACGACCAGCACATCGCGCCCATCGGCTATCCCAGCCTGCCCATGAACCTGCGCACCGGCCTCCGCATCCAGTGGACCAAGGCCGTCAGCCGCTAAGGCAGGTTTCAGCCTCAGTGAAGGGCGGGAACTGAACACGCACGATGGAGGGGGTTGCGCCCGCAATCCTCCTCCATGGTGCTGGGTGAAATGGCAGACGAGGTGCATCCGCGCCGATGGATTGAAGAGCGCCGGACGGTGACCGGATTCCTCCCCGCTTTTCCACAGACAATGCCCGGAAGTTGATGAAAGCGCTGTTTTTTCCCTTGGAAACCCGCTGCCACTGTCACAAACTATTTATATGCACGTAGTTTAGCTTTAACAGTCTCTCCAGCAATACCGGTCAAGCTAGATGTTGGGCCCGCGGCAGCCAGATCGCCATCGGCCCACAATCCCCAAAAAACCGAACGATCAAACAAGCTGCGAGGAGAATATGAAGCAAGATCTTTGGAGGAGTGTCGCCCGGTGTGGCCTGTTTCTTTTGGCCACATTCACCTGCTGCCTGCCAGGGCTGGCGCAGCAAACATTAGGTTCGCTGAATGGCACTGTGCTCGACACGACCGGAGCCGCCATCTCGGGGGCCACCGTGACGGTCACCGACGAGGCAATCAACGTTACCCAGACCGCCACAACGCAGAAGACCGGCTTCTATCAGATTTTCAATCTCCCCATTGGCACCTATACGGTCAAGGTCGCGCATGAAGGGTTCGCCACCACTGAGCTTGCCGGCATCTCCGTTCAGGAAGCCCGTGCCACCACGCTCAATGCCACACTGAAAGTCGGGCACGCTGCCGCTGAAACCGTCGAGGTTACAGCGAATCCACTGCTCAACGCCACGGACGCCACCAACGGCTACACCATGGACTCCGCGCAGATTGAGATCACTCCGCTGGCCACCGGCAGCTTCACCCAGATGGCGGTGCTTTCGCCGGGCGTGAACGCCGAACTGCTCAGCGGTCTCAACTCCAATGGCGGCCTGGGCAACCAGCCCATTTGGGCCAACGGCCAGCGCGACACTTCGAACACCTTCCAGGTGAACGGTGTGGACGTGACCAACCTCTTCAATGGCAAGACCTCTAGCGGGATGACCTCGCAGCGTTATAACTTCAACATCGGCGGCGGCAGCACCTCGGCCGCTTCTTCTGCCGGCGCCGGGGCCATCGGCGGCGCGTCTCCTACCGGAACCTCGGTTTACGGCTCCATCGGCAACAGTCTCCCCTCGCCTCCGCCCGAAATGCTGGCGGAACTGCGCGTGAACACCTCGATGTACGACGCCCAGCAGGGAGCGACCAGCGGCGCGCAGATCGATGCCAACACCAGGACAGGCACGAACGCCTGGCACGGGCAGGTGTACGGAACCTTTGCCAATAACGCTCTAAATGCCGCGCCCTACTTCTTCAACCAGCAGTATCAGCTCAGCCTCCAGGGAGTAGGAGCGTTTCCCGAGTCCCTGGACAATCCCCAACTGCACCGCTGGACCGCCGGCGGCACGGTGGGCGGACCGGTGATCAAGAACAAGCTGTTCTTCTTCGCCGGCTATCAGCGCCTTTACAGTTCGGATCAGTCTACCGGTTTGTCGCAGATGACCGTCCCCTCCGGGTTGACCGATGACCGCTCAACGGCTGGCCTGGACGCCGCAGCCACCGTCTGGAACGGAGGCAAGGCGTTCAGCAGCGCCATCGACCCCATCGCGGCGTCGCTCATGAATGCGAAGCTGCCGAATGGGCAGTACTTGATTCCGTCGGCGCAGACCTCGGCGGCCTATCAGTACGGGGTTCCTAATGTCACGCTCATCGGCACCTCCGAGATGACCTCCGATCAGGGGACGGCTGCGCTGGACTACGACGTAAGCAAGACCGACCGGTTTGAGGTGAAGTATTACTACCAGAACGATCCTGTGACCAAGCCTTACGGTTTTGCCCAGACGGGCGGTTTTCCGGTTACCCAGAACAACGGTTCGCAGGTGGCGGCAATCGACAATACCATGGTCCTCAGTCCGCGGCTCAACTGGGAACAGCGCCTAGGTTTTGTACGCATGGGCTCGTACAGCTTTTATAAGCAGACGCTGACCAATCCCGGTGGCGATCCCGATTTCGGTATCGGCGCCGGCCAGACGGGATATGCCGCCGGATTGCCAGGCCTGCTGCTGGCATCCTTTGCCAGCAGCCAGAACGACTCGCCCGGCGTCAAGGTCGGACCTTACAGCTCATTCGCCAACACCGGCTTCTATCAGAACCGGTTGAATCCCTCCACCAACCTGATCTTTGCAAAAGGGAACCACACCCTGGTGGCCGGCGGCGGCTACAGTTACACACAGTTGAACATCACCAACAACCGCACCGGGATCGCCCAGGTAAAGACCAAGAACTTTCAGACATTTCTCGAGGGAGCGGTTAGCAGTTCGAACGTGCTAGAGACCATCGACCCGGCGAGCGGACGGAACAATGCGGATCGCTACTACCGGACCAACGAGATGGATGGCTATCTGCAGGACAAGTGGCAGGCGCTTCCGAACCTGAGCATCACCGCCGGCATCCGCTATGACTACCACGGCGGCATGACGGAGAAGTACGGCGACATGTTCAACTTCGATCCGGCCAAGTACAACGTGACCGGTACTACCACCTCCGGATTTACCGTGGCCGACGCTGGCTTTATTGTGGCGGGCAACAACAAGTACTACCCCACCTCAGGAGTCAGCGACTCCACGCTGAACGGACGGCAGTGGGGCATCTCTCCGCGCGTGGGCTTTGCCTGGGCGCCCAAGATGAATCATGGCAACGTCGTCTTCAGCGGCGCGGGCGGCATCTACTTCGATCGCGGCGAGAATTTCCAGTACCTTTCGCAGCCGGCAGGCAGCGGCAACGGCGGACCGTTCGGCGTCACCGAGTCGGCTCCGCTGGCCAGTTATGTCGTCGGCAATGGCAAGACGCTGGAGAATCCGCTGGGCACGGCTCTGACTTCGGCCACCTACATTCCGCCCAGCGCCAATCCCGGCACCATCACCGCGGCACTACAGAACCAGTTGAACATCATGACCGGCAACAGCAAGTCCTATGGCCCGAACTGCGGCGCCATCGACAATCAGGAAGGCTATACCGACTGCACGGCGACCTTGAACTTCGGCGCCTACGACAAGGACAACGTGCTGCCGTACACCGTCAATTACTCGCTCAAGATGCAGTGGCAGCCCAGAGCCGACTTGGCCGTGACCATCGGCTATAGCGGCAATCGCGGCCGCCACGCCGTGATCCCCATCCCCTTCAACGAGCCGGGCATTGCCACAACCAGCAATCCGATCTGGGGCGAGCAGTACAGCTACGGCTTCCAGGTGCTCAACCAGAACCTTCCCAAGCACCAGTACGACTACAACAGCATTGCCCTGGAGCCCTGGAACACGGCCGACGGCGGCAATACCGACTTCCGTACGCCGTACGTCGGTTACAGCCCCAACGCCGCGCTCTTCAAGACGGTGGGCAACTCCGCATACGACGCGCTGCAAACCCAGCTCGAAAAGCGGCTCTCGCACAATTTCCTGGTGGGCGCCAGCTACACCTGGAGCCACGCTCTCGACGAACAGAGCGACATCGGTCTGTTCTTTACCGGCAACGATCCAAAGAACCTGCGCAACTCCTGGGCATCGTCGGATTTCGACCGCACTAGTGTTTTCAGTGCGGACTTCCAGGTGCTGCTTCCCAACACTGCCAAGGTCAACTCGCTGGCTTCCTATGTTGTCAACGATTGGAGTCTGACCGGGATCGGCATTGCGCAAAGCGGCGAGCCGTATTCGCTCTATGAGTTCTACGGCGCGGTAGGCAGCATCAACTTCGGCGACTATCCCACGCTGATGAACCCCGTGCTCGGAGTCAAGGATCCGACCAGCGTGAAGAAATCGCTGACTGGGAATTCCGGCGCTTTTCGCGGCCCCGGCGGCAGCTACATTCCTACCATCGATCCCACGCAGATCGCCATCAACTACCTGGCTCCCGGCGAGAAGGGCATTCCGGTCTCCACGGGCAGCGATCCGCAGGACATCTACGAGACCGACTTCGCTCCCGGACAGCGCAACCTCTTCCGCCAAGCCGCCCAGAAGCGCCTGGACCTTTCCTTGCGCAAGACCTTCCACGCGACAGGGAAGCTGACCATGCAGTACGAGTTCAACGTCTTCAACGTCACCAATACCACCAGCCTGGACGTGCCGATGGATCAGGCGCAAATCCGCCAGAACTCAGCCTGCTCCAACTCGGCCATCACGGCGGGCAATAACTGCGAACCCGGCAAGTACTACTACGTCAACTACGGGCAGATCGTCACCAGCAGCAATCCCGCCGATCAGCAATCGGCGCTGGCCAATCTGGATGAATTGCCTTACTCCACCGGGTCGGGCAAAAACCTGACCGTTCCCACCTTCATCCCTCTCGGAGCGACAGGAAGCTGCGTTTCAGGAGGGTCGAATGTGACTCCGAATGGGTGTCCAAACAACGCGTCAACCTTTGGCTCGGTCTCCAACACCATTGGCAGCAACCGGGTTGTCACCATGGGCATTCACATCACCTATTAGCTTCCTGGCTTGAGGAAGAGTACGCATCGGGGTCCCTTCCGGGGCCCCGATGCCGTTTCAGCAGAGCATTTCAGGCGAATGGAGGAGGCTCAGCCATGCGTCTGGAGTGCAAAGGGTATGTTGGTGCGCGCAGGGATATTGAGGTCATTAAAAGAAAATTCATTGGGTCAAAACCACTTCTTGAACTTTTGAAGAATTCTGGGCTCATTGTACGTTTCTGACACACTTTTTCTTGAAGACAGCCGACTGCTCGGATTAGAGTGGAGCTTCTCCCATTTTGACGTGTTTGGTTTGCTTGTAGTCCCTGTAGCAGAGGTGTACGCATGGTTTGTCCGAAGTGCCAATCCAGTTCTCTTTCTTTGATTCCGGCGGAAGTCCGGCTTTATCGCAACAGTCCCCGCACTCTGAGCCATCCACCTATGACGCCTTCCCCGGATATCCGGGTATGCCTGGATTGCGGCTGGTCGGAGTTTTCGATTCCGCGCTCCTGGTTGTCGGCCGGGTGGCTGCGCTCCATGAGCCCGCAGAAGGTTGTGAATGGGGCTGGAAGGGCGTCTTCGAGCGTGGCTGCGCTCACGTCGTAGAGAGTAGAAGCGTTCCGGACGGATTTGCATGGCCAACTGTCTCCGACGGCAATTCGATCGCCCGAGGTTGACGCATGGACGGACCTCTTAAAAGAGGGCGCGCAAAAAAGGCCCCCAGCCGAAGCTGGAGGCCTTTTGTTCTAGGGTTGTAGCGCCGTGGCTTAGTACATGCCTTCCATGCCGCCCCCGTGGCCGCCAGCCGGAGCAGACTTGGGCTCCGGAATCTCGACAACCAGAGCTTCGGTGGTGAGAAGCAGGCCGGCGATCGAGGCTGCGTTCTGCAGCGCCGTGCGGGTTACCTTGGTGGGATCGATGACGCCGGCTTTCACCAGGTCCTCGAATTCGCTCGTGGCTGCGTTGTAGCCGTAGTGCTGGTCCTTCGACTCCAGCACCTTGCCTACCACCACCGCGCCCTCTTCGCCGGCATTCGCGACGATCTGGCGCAGCGGCTCTTCCAGCGCGCGGCGAACGATCTGGGCGCCGATCTTCTCGTCGCCTTCCAGCGTCTTGATCAGGGCTTCGACAGCCGGGATGGAACGGACCAGCGCAACACCGCCGCCGGGGACGATACCCTCCTCTACAGCAGCCCGCGTCGCGTGAAGTGCATCTTCCACACGCGCCTTCTTCTCTTTCAGCTCGGTCTCGGTCGCGGCGCCCACCTTGATGATGGCCACTCCGCCCACCAGCTTGGCCAGCCGCTCCTGCAGCTTCTCCTTGTCGTAGTCCGAGGTGGTCTTCTCGATCTGCGCGCGGATTTCGTTGATGCGGCTCTTGATGGCTTCGGCATCGCCGGCGCCGTCAACGATGGTGGTGTTGTCCTTGTCGATGGTGACGCGCTTGGCGCGGCCAAGGTCCTCGAGCTTCACGCCTTCCAGCTTGATGCCCAGGTCCTCAGTGATGGCCTTGCCGCCGGTGAGGATGGCAATGTCGCCCAAGATCGCCTTGCGACGATCGCCGAAGCCAGGCGCCTTCACGGCAGCCACGTTCAAAGTTCCGCGCAGCTTGTTCACCACCAGGGTGGCCAGGGCCTCGCCCTCAACGTCCTCGGCGATGATCAGGAGCGGCTTGCCGCCGCGTGCTACCTGCTCCAGCAGGGGCAGCAGGTCCTTCATGTTGCTGATCTTCTTCTCGAAGATGAGGATGTAGGGATCTTCCAGAACCGCTTCCAGGCGCTCCGCGTCGGTGACGAAGTAGGGGCTCAGGTAGCCGCGGTCAAACTGCATGCCCTCGACCGTCTCCAGGAAGGTGTGGCCGGTCCGCGATTCCTCGATGGTGATCACGCCATCCTTGCCGACCGTCTTCATTGCGCCGGCGATGATGTCGCCGATCTCCTGGTCACCGTTGGCCGAGATGGCGCCCACCTGGGCTACCGAACCCTCGTTCACGGGTTTTGACAGCTTACCCAGCGAACCGCCGTCGGTCCAGTTGCCGTCCTTGTCACGGGTGCCGATGACGACCGTCACGGCCTTATCGATGCCGCGCTTCAAGGCGGTCGGGTTCGCGCCGGCTGCCACTGTCTTCACGCCCTCGCGGAAGATGGACTGCGCCAGAACGGTCGCGGTCGTCGTGCCGTCGCCGGCCACGTCGCTGGTCTTGGAGGCAACCTCGCGCACCAGTTGTGCACCCACGTTTTCGACCGGGTCCTTCAGGTCGATCTCTTTGGCCACCGTCACGCCGTCCTTGGTGATGGTGGGCGAACCGAATTTCTTCTCGATCACAACGTTCCGGCCCTTGGGGCCGAGGGTCGCCTTGACGGCGTCCGCCAGCGTGTTCACGCCGCGCAGGATCGCCTGACGGGACTCTTCACCGTGCAGAATTTGCTTTGCCATGCCTGTAACTCTCCTAGTCAGTTGTCAGCTATCAGTTGTCAGTTGTCAGGGGGCGGAGAGCAGAGATCAATGCTGTCGACCTGCTAGCTCCGCCAACACCGCGAAGACGCGCTGTACGCGGCCGTCAGACTACTTCTTGATGATGCCGAGGACTTCTTCCTCGCGCATGATCAGAAACTCTTCGCCGTCGATCTTGATCTCGGTGCCGGAGTACTTGCCGAAGAGAATCTTGTCGCCCGCCTTCACGTCCAGGGGGAAGACCTTGCCTTCGTCGTTGGACTTGCCCTTGCCCACGGAGATGACTTCGCCCTCCTGAGGCTTTTCCTTGGCGCTGTCGGGGATGATGATGCCACCGCGGATGGTCTCGCCCTCTTCGAGGCGGCGGACCAGGATGCGGTCATGGAGCGGGGTAAAGGTGGTCGCTACGGATACAGTTGCCATTGCTTCGCTTCTCCTTCACACGCGGGCGGAGTCGAGCTCCAGCCGCGGGATTTGCGTGGTTTGATGAAAAATCCTTCGGAAATTGCGGATTGCTACCTTACGATTTGGAGCAGCGGACTGATGCAAGCAGACCCGCCGGCGGCGTGCTAGCACTCTCGCCTTCCAATTGCTAACGATAGGGAGCGTCGCCGGGATTGTCAAGTACTGATTGTTAATATATGAGTGCGGAACGCTCATAAATTCTTGAGGCTGTCAATGAATGATATTTCGGCCTCAAAGCGCTCCACGTCCCCTTCAGGGCGGATCAAGCGGTGTCCCGGACAGAGTGTGGAGCAAACCTCGATGCTTGGTTCCTGCACCGGATCCCTGCGCCTCCGTTCCAAGCTGACGGGAAGAACGGGATTCTTTTCGAGAATCGACAGGATACTCTGGACCTCCGGAAGCCGGATAAGTTCAATCAACGGCCCAGAATACCGCGATTCCAACCATATTGTCGATCGAATTCACATCCGTCCTGCTACCTCTGGCGACGGGCCTTCGTCGTAAGCGTGGAGACCATTTACAATGGACAACATGCTTCGCCGTTCCCTCATTTGTTGCAGCGTCTTCGTGGCCGCTTTCGGCCTGATTGTCAGCTCTCTCTCCGCTCAGCAGGAGACATCCAAGCGCGGCCGCAAGTACAAGGCGCCGCCGCCAACGGCTCGCATCGAGGTGACTGTGCTGCGCGACGTCAACGGCAAGCCGATTGAGAACGCGGCCGTCGTCTTTCACGCCATGGTGGGCGAAAAAGACACAGGCAACATGGAATTGAAGACCAACGAGGATGGCAAGACCATCATCGACGTGATGCCTATTGGCGACACGGTTCGGCTGCAGGTGATCGCCAAAGGCTTCCAGACCTTCGGCGATGACTACAAGATCGACAAGGCCGAATTGGCCATTGAGATCAGAATGAAGCGGCCGGGCGAGCAGTATTCCATTTATAAGAGTCACCCGGAGCAGAGCGAGGGCGGCAAGGATTCTGCGCCAGCGCCAGCTGCCACGCCGCAGGCCACGCAACCCAGCCAGCCCCAACCGAAATAGGGTATGCCTTGGAGCGGACCTGCCCGCTGGCCTCGGAGTGTTGATGGTTTATTGAAAGGCCGCCGCTTAGGCCGCGCTCTTTCAGGGCAAAGCGATGACGACCCAAATCCTCAGCGGCAAATCGGCACTGGTCAGCGGAGGCGCCCGGCGCATCGGGCGGGAGATCGCGCTCGTTCTCGCTAAAGCCGGGGCGGATGTGACCATTACCTACCGGCGCTCTCGCGCCGTGGCCGAGCGGACTGCCGGCGAGATCGAAGACCTCGGCTGCCGCGCTTTGACCGTGGAATGCGATGTACGCTCGGAGTCCTCGGTGCGCGCGGCGATTGCCGCGACAATCGCCTTTCATGGGCGGCTCGACGTGCTGGTCAACAACGCGGCCGTCTTTGCCTCCGCTTCGCTTGAGAGCATCGGCCTGGAACAATGGGATGCGGTCTTCGAAACCAATGTGCGCGGACCGTTTCTGGTGGCGCGCGAGGCGCTCGTTTACCTCCGCGCCGCGCAGGGAAGAATCGTGAATATCGGCTCGCTGGGTGGATTGCAGGCCTGGGCCGGCCATGCCCACTACTGCGCATCGAAGGCCGCGCTCCATATGCTCACCGAGGCAATGGCCAAGGCATTCGCGCCGGAGGTGGCCGTCAATTGCGTGGCACCGGGCTGGATCGAGATGGATGAGACCCCTGAGGCGGATGCCGCTCGCTTTGCCGCCAGAACACCCATGCGTCGCAACGGGACGGCGGACGATGTGGCCCAGGCCGTTCTTTTTCTTGCAACTGGCACGAAATTCGTCACCGGGCAGATTCTGACCGTTGATGGCGGGTTGGGCCTCACTTAAAGGTGGCGAGGCATTTAACGGGCGAACAGACGGTTCCAGAGACTCCTTCGGCCAGCCTTGTCCGTTCCGCTCTTGCGGGACGCAGGTTTGGAGTTGCTGGCATAACGCTTGGCATTGAACTTCAGCGGCACATTCTCCCACAGGCCTAAGGGTTCCGGTTGCGCCGGCCACTTGGCGCCCGCGACCGCAGCCTGCGGATTGGTCACGCATAGCCGCCGCGCCGTCTCTTCGCCGGCCCGCTCGGCCACATACTCGTAAGCGCGATTCAAATGCGGAGGCCGCCAATCTATTCGGTGTGCGTCGGTGGCCAGAAAGTGAATCCAGTTGCGCTCGAGCAGTTCGTTCGAGAGGGCCTCCGCCAGCTTGCCGCAGCGTCCGTACAGAGCATTGGCGGTCACCTGAACCAGGCATCCCTTGCGCATCCACTCGGCCAGCAACTCGGGTTGGCGATGCACGGCAGGATACCGCTCCGGATGGGTGACGATCAGCGTATAGCCCGCCGACTGCAACCTGTACATGGCGTCTTCCAGTTGCGGAGCGATGGTGATGTTGGGAAACTCGATCAGCAGATAGCCTTTGCCGTTGATCGAGTAGCGCAAGGGATGGGCCACGGCGTCGAAGATATTCTCCGCGGCCAGGTGGAAGTCGCATCCCAGGCTCAGTTCGATCAAGCCCTTCAGCAGGCCGCGCAACTCAGCTAGGCGTTCTTCGATCACCTCAAGGCGATAGGGGTACTCATCGCTGGCGTGAGGCGTGCAAACGATATGCGTGATTCCGTCCGCCGCGGCTTCGCGCGCCATCGCCAGCGAGGTCTCCAGGTTGGGCGATCCGTCGTCCACACCATAGATCAGATGCTCATGAATGTCGATCATTGCGCCCTGTCTTCCTGCGTCTGCAACCAGAATTTCAATGTGCCGCCAGAGCCTCGATCATAGAGGCAAAAATCTTCCAGCCGTCGGCCGATCCCAGCAGTTCTTCGCTAGAGCGATCCGGATGGGGCATCATGCCCAGGACATTCCTCTTTTCGTTGAGAATGCCGGCAATATTGTCCAAGGAACCGTTTGGGTTCGCTTCCGCGGCGATCTCTCCGCCGGCAGTGGCATAGCGGAAGGCGATCCGGTCCTCGGCCTGCAACCGCTCGAGTTCGTCCTGCGTGCAGAAGTAGTTTCCCTCCATGTGGCCGATGGGCATCTGCAGCACTTCGCCCTTGGAGAGCCGATGGGTGAAGGGGCTGTTTGTAGTCTCGCAGCGCAGATGAACCTGCTTGCAGATGTACTTGAGCCCGGCATTGCGCATCAGCGCGCCGGGCAGCAGGCCGGCCTCGGTCAGGATCTGAAAGCCGTTGCAGATGCCCAGCACCAGCCCGCCGTCCGCGGCGAACTTCTTGACGGCCTGCATCACCGGAGAAAAGCGCGCGATGGCGCCCGTGCGCAGGTAATCGCCGTAGGCGAAGCCGCCCGGAACCAGCACCGCATCCACGCCTTGCAGGTCTTCGGAATCGTGCCAGAGAAAAGTGACAGGCTGGTGCGCCACTTCGGCAATCACGTTGTAGGTATCGTGATCGCAATTGGAGCCGGGAAAGACCAAAACCCCGAATTTCATGTTTCTAGGGTATCAGTTTCGATGCGCAGTCAGGATAGCTTTTCCGTGCGAAGGGAACCAGCGGCGACCATGATCGGAACTGTGCCTGTCCGGAGATGGGCGAGCGGGTGCCGCTCGCCCGGTCAATCTAAGTTGCGATCTCAATACGCGATCCGCAGTTCCTGTCCCTTGCCCTCGTCCGGGATCAGGGTCGTGATGCGATGGTACTCGGCGTCAAAGCCGATGGAGATCGGAGTTGTGCCGCTCCCGGCACCTGGCGCTGAAGTGCTCGCTGCCGCGGCCGGTCTGACCGCGCCGTAGACCTCGACCGAAAGCAGCTTCCACCAGGGTGCAAAGCTGCCCTCGCGCGGGGCCAAGGTCACGGTCAGTCCCTGCGCCGTCTCGCGGCAGGTGAATTGGATGCGCAGGAACTCGCCCTTCTGATAGGCGTAGCTGACGCCGTCGTCTAGTCATCATGGAGTGACCGGTTCCCTGCGCTGGCCGTGGGTTAAGCTGTGAGCCAAGCAGGATCACAGATCAGAGCCACAAGCGGAGAGGAACCGGCCATGAAAAACAAGGTACGATTT
>Ga0181535_10004135_pt1 | contig 16344 bp, 12 predicted proteins | sample PEATcosm2014_Bin_44_FD_119774 | JGI IMG/M metagenome (GOLD analysis project Ga0181535, IMG submission 119774) | Peatland microbial communities from MTU Mesocosm Facility, Houghton, MI, USA - PEATcosm2014_Bin17_30_metaG | ecosystem: Environmental > Terrestrial > Soil > Wetlands > Peat | place... | reverse complement strand
CCGCAGAACAAGGCATTGTCGCTCGCCACCAGATCGTGCGCCGTCCAGGCGGTGGTGACCGGAATGCCCAGTTTCTTTGTCACCGTTTCAAATAACTCCACCGCGTCGGCCAGCCGCACTCCGGTCCCGGCCATGATCGCCGGACGTTTGGCGTTTTTAATCCGTTCTAAAATCTCGCCGCATGTTCTGGCCAGGGCGGCTGGATCCGCCGGCTTTTCGTCTTCCGCCGGGTCGTAGCCCGGCAGACTGTCGGGATCGATCATGGCCGATTGCACGTCCACCGGAATATCCAGCCAGCACGGGCCGGGCCGGCCGGTCCGGGCCAGGTGCAATGCGCGCTCCAAATGATACCGGATCGTCTTGGCATCCCGCACAAAAACGGCATACTTGGTCACTCCTTTGACCATTCGTATGATGTCCACTTCCTGATCCCCAAGCTGGCGCAATTCCGGCAGGTTGTAAGAGGCCATGCAGGTTTCCAGTTTTACCTGCCCGGAAATAATCAGCATCGGGATCGAGTCCGTATAAGCGCCAAACACCCCGTTGAGCGCGTTAATCCCGCCCGGCCCCGTCGTGACACTGACCACCCCTACTTTTCTGGTCACGCGCGCATAAGCTTCCGCCGCCATGGCGCAGGCTTGCTCGTGGTGGCAGCACACATACTGGATGCGCGGACAGTGGCCGAGGGCGTCATTGAGAAACATGGCGCCGCCGCCGGTGATCAGGAATACATGCTTGGTCCCGGTGTCGGCCAGATGATCGAAAATATAATCCGCTACTCGCTTCATTCCATGTTGGTTGTGAATCTTTTTAATAAATCGCTGACAGCCGACTTTAAATCCTCCCCCATTTTGGCGGCAAGGCATTTGATTCGGCCCGTCCGGCTAGGAACTCCCGATCACGAATCCCACCAGAAAAACCAGGGCGCCGCCCAAGCCGACTTGCAGCATCGCCGAGGGCCACGCCGTGTCCATGTATTTATGCCGGATCCACGAGATGACTCCCAGTTCCACGCAGACCACTCCCACGGCAATGCTGGTCGCGATATGCACGTCTTTGACCAGGTAGGGCAGGGTGTGACCCAGACCTCCCGCCGCCGTCATGCTTCCGCAAACCACCCCGCGCGCCCAAGGATGCCCGCGTCCCGTCAGTGTGCCGTCGTCGGACAAAGCTTCGGCAAATCCCATGCTGATGCCCGCGCCCAGGCTCGCGGCCAATCCCACCAAAAATGTCGGCCAGCTTTGGCGCGTTGCGCACGCCGCCGCAAAAAGCGGCGCCAGGGTCGAAACCGAGCCGTCCATCAAGCCGGCCAATCCCGGTTGGACTATTTGCAGGGCAAAACGGCGTTTCTCAGACACCATTTCCTCCGTGCTCAATTCGGCCCGGCCCATTTGCTCGGCGGCATGCATGTGTGCCTGCTCTTCAGCCGCCAAGTCGGTCAGCAATTTCCGGACCCCCTCATCGGTCGCCCGCCGCGCCGACGCCTCGTAAAACCGCTCCGTTTCCATCTCCATCATCGCCGCCAGTTTCCGCGCCGCTTTCAGGCTTAACGGACGGGCCAGCCAGATGGAGCGCCGTTTCACGAACCCCCGCACGTCCTCGCGCCGGATCAGGGGAATGTTGGGGCCAAAGCGGCTTTGATAAAGGTTGCGCAATCGCTGGGCGTGACCTTCTTCTTGCTGGCGCATCTGGGAAAATGCCTCCGCCTGGGTTGGATATTTTTCGCGCAACCCCTCCGTAAAGGAGTCGTAAATACGCCCATCCTCATCCTCCAGCGTGATGGCCAGCGCCAAAACCTCCCGTTCGTTGAGGCTATCGAAGCTTCTCATGCCCGCAGTGTATGCATTGCCTGATTCTGTTCAAGCCTGCTGTGTCAATCAATCCGCAGCCAGACCGTTTTCAGATAGGCCGGCTCCGCCCGATGCACCGGAAAATCCTGCGGTTGTGGTATGTATTGGCGCGCCACCGCCCGGCGCTGTTTTTCTTCCAGGGCGCGGTCGATTGCTTCCAGAAATTTCTCCGGCTCCAACGTGACTGCATTGGCCGAGGCCAGCAGCGTCCCTCCCGGCTTGAGCAGCGGCAGCGCTGCTTTCACCAACGTGCCGTAATCTCTTTCCACCCGGAAAACCCCGCTTTCTTTCGAGCGCGAAAAGGTGGGGGGATCCAGTATGATGTTGTCATATAACCGCCCCTTTTTAGCCAGACGCCGGAACCACTCAAAGGCGTCCCCGTAAATAAAATCGTGCCCGGCAGGGTCAAGGTGGTTGAGAACGAAATTGCGCCGGCCCCAGTCCAAGTGTTTTTTGGACAGGTCCAGGCTGGTCACGCGCGCTCCCGCCTTGGCCGCGCAAACCGAGAAACCGCAGGTGTAGGCGAAGGCGTTCAGCGTCTCGCCGCCCGCCGCCAATTCAAATCGCGGCGCGATGTAACGGGTCAGCAGCCGCCGCCGATTGTCCCGCTGATCCAAAAAAAGCCCGGCGGAATAGCCTTCGTCAAAACGCAATTCGAATTGCGCCCCGTTCTCCCGCGCGATGATTTCTCCCGGCGCAATCTCCCCGTCCAACCATTGCGGGGCCGATCGCGCCTGGCGTTCGAGTATCTTGTGATAAATTCCCCGCGCCCCCGCCCGCCTGGCTTGCCCATCCACCGCATCCCGTTGCGGCGCGGTCAGCGCGAATTCCGACTGCGCCAGCACAAAATCCCCCAGCCGATCCGCGTAAAGCCCCGGCCACCCGTCGGCCGCGCCATGAATCATCCGGCAGACGTTCGTCTGCGTTTCGTCAATCACCGCTTTCCGCAAGGCCGCCCGTGGGTCATCGCAAAAATCCGCCGCTGCCGCAAAACACACCGGCTCGCCTGTGACCGGATGAACAAATCGAATCTCCCCCGCATGCAAATACACCCGCCCCGCCGCCGTTCCCCCGTAAAGTGTGTCGCCGAAAATTGGAAATCCCTGCGCCGCCGCGTGTACCCGGATTTGGTGCGTCTTGCCGGTGACCGGTTCGGCTTCGATCCGGCTCAACTTTCCCGCCCCCGCCAGTTCCGGAAAATCACGGCCCGCGCCAAAACAGGTCTCCGCAATCTCGCCGCCGGCATGGGGCGGACGGCTCGTGTATTTGTCGCCCAGACGGGCCAGGGCGGATTTGACCCGTGTCGGCGCGTCCGGAACGGGCCGATCTGTCAATAATACGTACTTCTTCTTCACCTGCCGCCGCTCAAATTGTCCGGTTAATGAACGGTTGGCCTCGGCTGTTTTGCCGAAAACGATCAGCCCCGATGTTTCCTTGTCCAGCCGGTGTATGATGGCCAGCCGGCTCCAGCGCGGTTCCCGGTTCTTAAGCCATTCGTACAGTCCTTCGCCGGCAAACGGCGACGGGGAATGGGTGTTCCAGCCCGCCGGCTTGTTGGCTACCAGCAAATGTTCGTCTTCAAAAATGATCAAGCCCACATCAACAGCAGTGTGTTGCCATCGCGGCGCGGAGCAAGCCCCGTTTTCGGAGACAGGCCGGACCGGCATGAATGGCGTGGTTCTGGCAGGGATGCGGCTGATGTTTTCCGTCCGCGATTTGGCCGGCAAAACGTTCCGTCAACCGTGAAATTTCTCACTCGCTATTCTCGGAAGGATCGCCCTCGCCATCTTCCTGATCGGAAGCGCTTTCTTCACTTTCAACCGGTTCGGCGTCAGGATCGATGCCATTCCGAATGGCGGCTTCGCGTTCGGCTGCCAGCTCGGCGTCGCGCTCGGCTTGATGCGGATTCTTGGCCCGCTTCGCCCGGGGCAACGGACTGAGCATGATATTGATTCCCTTGCCGATGAGCTTGGGCGGCGCGTCGGGATGACCGTAAACGGTCAGGAGGGATGTGAATTTTTCGACCTGCTGAAAACCGTATTCCTTGTGGGCCATTTCGCGGCCGCGGAAGCGAAGGGTGACTTTGACCTTCATGTCCTCGCAGAGGAAGTCAACGGCGTGCTGCAACTTGACGCCAAAGTCGTGGGCGTCGATGTTCGGGCTGAGCTGCACTTCCTTGACTTTGTTGGCGTGCTGATGCTTGCGCGCCTCCTTTTCCTGCTTGGCCAGTTCGTAGCGGTATTTGCCGAAATCCACCAGACGGCAGACGGGCGGCGTGGCATTGGGGGCGATTTCCACCAAATCCACCCCTTGGGCGCGGGCCAGACTGATGGCTTCGCTCAGGGATAAAACGCCCAGTTGCTTCTTTTCCGTGTCAATAACACGAACTTCGCGGGCGCGAATCTTCCCGTTGACACGCGTGAACGAGGCGGGCGAGGAAAAAGTACGAGGAGCGAAGGGGCGGCTCAAGAGGCCCTCACGGGTTGAAACTTATTCATGTATGCTTCAATATGACTTTTCCGGCGGACGCTACGGCCCGGCCAGACGACAGTAATAAACCAAATCCTGGCGTTATTGCAAGTTAAATCTTTGACTAATTGCCGCCAAATTGTCAAAACCGGGTCAGATTTTCAAGCTCTTTAAAACGCCTGGCAATCAACGCCCGGGTCACGCGGGTCAAGGCCGACAACCCAAACCCACCGCAACAATATGATGCTAAAATACTTCCGTAAATAATAGCCGGACGGATGTTGCTCTCAACCGGGCCTTTGGCCGTGGCCAGATATCCCATCATGCCGCCAACAAATGAATCGCCCGCCCCGGTGGGGTCCATCACTTTTTCAAGGGGAAAAGCGGGGGCGATGAATAATTTGCCGCGCGCGGAGAGGATGGCGCCATTTTCGCCTTTCTTGATGATGACGTATTTTGGCCCCATGCCGTGAAGCTTCCTGGCGGCCCGGATCAGGTTGTTTTCCCGGGTCAATTGCCGGGCCTCGCTCTCGTTGAGGACGAACCCATCGACGCGCTTCAGCAGTTTCAGCAAATCCGGCAGGGCGATGTTCAACCACAAGTCCATGGTGTCGGCCACCACGAATTTGGGTTGGCGCATTTGATCCAGAACGTGGTGTTGCAGCACGGGGGCGATGTTGGCCAGCAGAACAAATTCGCTCTTTTGACAGGAAACAGGCAGACGCGGGGTGAAGGTCTCAAACACGCCCAGCTCGGTTTTAAGGGTGCGTCGGTTGTCCATGTTGGTCTCGTATTCGCCGGACCAATGAAATGTTTTGCCGGCGACAACCTGCAACCCCTCAAGATCAATCTTGTGTTTCTTATAAAGGCGGAGGCAGGCCGCGGGAAAATCGTCCCCTACGATACCGATCATTTTGACCGGCGCAAAAAAGCTGGCCGCGACCGAAGCATAGCTGGCGGAGCCGCCGAGGAGACGGGGATGTTGCGCCTGCGGGGTTTTAATTGAATCAAGGGCGACGGAGCCGACAATCAAGACACTCATGATAAAGGCGCAAAATTCCAATATTCAAATTTGGCATCAAAAAACAATGCCGCGAACATACCCGCCCCCAGCGCGAAGTTCAAGCCGGGAAAAGAACGACAGATAAGACGCCGTCCCCATTCCCTGCTTTGGCCTTCAACCTTCAGCCTTCTGCCTTTCCGATCCGTCTTGGTGCTTGCCCACCGGCGGTTTTCGCTTCACTTTGTGGGCAGGATGAAAACAATACTCGGCGCGTCTTTTTTTTGCCTGGCAGCGGCAATGTTTTGCGGTTGTTCGTCGCACCACGCCGGGCCTGTTTATCACGCGGGCGACGAGATGCCGCCGCTTTTTCTGAGCGGGCCGGTCGGGGCGGTGCTGACCAATTTTAACGGATTCGGCGCCCGCGTCAGCGCCACCCTCTCCTCCCAGCCCGGCGAGTCGAAGATTGTCGCCGGAGAATTATTGGGACGGGAAGGATTGCTGATCTTTCAACCCTCGCTCGGCATCAAGGGAAAACGGGCGCGGACGGAAGGCGGATTGTTTTTCATTTGGGATGAGCGAAAACATTCGGGCTATGTCTTGAGTGAGGCGTTGCAGGCCTATGCGCCCGTGCAATCAGCGGCCGCCACCACCGGCCCGATCCACATTGCCAACGACGGCATTCAGGCGGAGGTCGATGGCCACCCGTGTCATCGCAGCGAAACGGCGCTTGATTTGAGCGATGGGCAAAAGGCGCGTTTGACCGTCTGGCGGGCGGATGATGAGAGGCATTTCCCGCTCAAGATCGAAGTGGTGAACGGCACGGAACGGGTCACGGTGAGTTTTTCGGAGGTTCGGCGCGAATTGCCCGCCTTGGATTTATTCCGCCCCCCGGACGGGTTCGCGGTCTATCCGACATCGGTGGCGTTGATGAATGAACTGATCGTGCGGGACGCCAGCCTTATCAAGAGAAACCAGACGGAGGACCTTTCGGAGCCGGCCGATGTCCGATCCCAAGCCTGGCATCAGCTCCCGGTCGCGCAATAAGGATTTGCGGGTCCCAAGGCGGCCGCCGTTTTCAGATGCCGTCTCCGGACGTCTGGCGGACATTGATGCTGCCGCCCATGGTGGCCAATTTCAACAATGGGCCGCCGCCGTTGATGGTGCCTTTCATACTGCTGTCATGCAACCGGCCTTCCACTTGCACGGGCAAATCGGACGTGACGCTGCCTCCCATGGTGTGCGCGTCCAGCGTGATGGCGGCGCTTTTGGGAATTCTGGCGGTGACGTTTCCCCCCATGGTATGAAGATCGCAATCGGATTTCGGCGCGCTCAGGAATTCGGCGGTGATTGAGCCGCCAGCGGTGCTGGCGCGGAGGCACGACCCGGAAAATTTCTCAATGTCAATCCCGCCCCCCATCGTATGAACGCGCAATGCGCCCGTGCATCTGATGGCGTGAATATCCCCGCCCATGGTTTCACCGTCGGTTTCCCCCTCCATGTTCTTGAGGTCAACGTTGCCGCCCATGGTTTTGACATTCACGCCAGCCTGAATGTTGGCGACCTTGACGCCGCCTCCCAATGTCTCGGCCTGCACCGTGAATTTGCGCGGGACGATGATGTCGTAATGAACCTCCAAGTCCGGCTGCCTCTTCCACAGCCGCCAACGATGGGTGCGCAGGCTGGCCGGTTCGTGGGCGGTCAGGGATATATCATCCCCGTCTTGTGTCAACAGCATGCGCTCTTCTTCCAGAATCTTGGCCGCCACGGAATCGCTGGCATACCTGACTGCGCGATCCACCCGGATTTCGAGGTTGGTCTGGTCGGAGCCGGTGATGCGGATATCTCCCCGATCTGCTTTCAGCGTCAATTTTCCGACCGGCCCGACGGCCAGGGTCTTGAAAAACTTCGTGGCATCGCCGACCGCAATGGTTCCAGGAAGAATCACCGGCGTATTCCCGGAATTGGCGCGGAATTCCGGATCAGGGGCGGGGTCGGACGCCGGCGCAAAGGATGCTTGGGCGAGCCGGAAACCGATGAGGCACATCGCCAGGATCAGCAGGACGCCCGCAATGATCGCCAGCGGCAATACGACCGACTGGCGCAAGGCGGGGAACGACGGAAGGTTTGGCGCGCTCGTGAATGTGGCCTTGATTTCCGGGCGCAGCAGAACAACCAGCGCCCATATTCCAAATCCGATCCCAAGCAACCCGCCGCTCACAATGGAAACAATGGCGGCGGCGACGGCCCATTCATACCGGCGGACATGCATCATTTCCACCGCGCCGTAAATGACAACCGCTGCGGCGGCCAGCTTGAACGTGGCGCCGCCGGCCAGAAACAGCGCGCTCCAATGGAACAGGGCGAGCATCCCCAAATGCGAAAACAGGGCGTTGAAGAACCAGCCAACCGGGCCGGTGAATATAAAGAGAAACTTCAAGACCGACATTATTTTCAGCACGCCGGCGACGATAAGGGCGGTGGCGGGCGCGACCAGGATGCCGGGTTGCCGCTGGATGTTTTGCTGACTGTCAATGGTATTCACAATGCGCTTCCTCGGGGTGTGGCGGACGGCGCGGACGCGCCGGCATCCGTGTCAATCCATCTGGTTATTCGTCTGCCCTGACCGTCGGTGAATGACTTGCACAGGATCAAAATCCAGTCAATCGCAGCCCAGATGCCCAAGCCGCCGAGGGTGAATAATTGCAAAATGGCCGTGCCGGGCTTCCCGACATAAAACCGGTGCGCGCCAAATACCCCGAAAAAGAAAGCGAGGAGAAAGGCAGGGAGAAGCAGTTTGTCGCTCGGACCGTGGCCTTTCACGCCGGGATGAACCCAGAGAGTGATCCGCCTGCCCTGGCCATCGCTGAACGACTTGCAAAGGATCAGTATCCAGTCAATCACAGCCCAAATTCCCAAACCGCCAAGAGTGAATAATTGCAGCAGGCCCGTCCAGGGTTTCCCGACATAAAATCGATGCGCGCCAAACACCCCGAAAAAAAAGACGAGAAGAAAAGCGGGAAGAATCACCTTGTCGCTGGCTGGCTCGCTTGGCTGGCCTGAAATGGGCGGCGGAACAAGTTCCGGTTGGGGCGCGACTCCTGCGGACGGCGGAACGGGTGGAACCGGTGGAATTGACGCGACCGGCGCAGCCGGCGCGGCTGCCGGGATGGGTGGAGGGGATTGCGGCGCTTTTGCAGCGATGGTCTCGACCTCCGTTTTGACTTCGCTGACATGCTGGTAACGGCGGCCCGGCTCTTTCTCCAAGGAACGCAAGACTACCTCATCCAGGCGCACATCCATCTGCACCTTCTGCGACGGCGGCTGAAACCTTCCCAACGGCAATTCGCCGGTTAGCATCTCATAAAACACCACGCCAAGTGAATAAATGTCCGCCCGATGATCCACCGTCTGCGGCTGTTCGATTTGTTCCGGCGCCATGTAATGCGGGGTGCCGACAATATCCTTCACACCTGTGAGCGAAACTTTGTCCACCGGCGCGCCCAGTATTTTTGCAATGCCGAAATCGGTGATTTTCACCCGGCCTTTTTTGTCCACCAACAGATTTTCCGGCTTGATGTCGCGGTGAACGATGCCTTCGTTGTGCGCAAACTGGAGCGCTTCGCAGATTTGCGGGACGATGGCCAGGGCTTGTTCGGGCGAAAGTCTCCCCGCTCGTTCAAGTTCGCGCAGGTTGGTGCCATCCACCAATTCCATCAGCAAATAGTGCAGCCCGCCCGCCTGCCCAAAATCATGGATAGTGACAATATTGGGGTGACTCAGACGGGCCAGGGCGCGGGCTTCGCGATTAAACCGTTCCGCAAATCCGGGGTCGTTGGCCACGGTCGGGGGCAGCACTTTCAAGGCGACGAACCGGTCCAAGGCTGGCTGGCGGGCTTTATAGACGGCCCCCATCCCGCCTTTGCCGAGAAAACAGACAATTTCCAACTGCGGAAACAGCTTGGCGATTTCCTCCACCGGAGGCGGCGTAAAACCGGGGCCGGGCGCCGCCGTCCCCGATCCGCTGGGGAAGCCGGCCTTGATCAAACAGTCCGGGCAAAGTCCCAAGGGCGCGTCCGTCGGCAGCGTCTTCTGGCAATTCGGGCATATTCTGATCGTGTCCATATCCAACCCTTACTTCGGGAAAAACGGCGGAAGGTTGCGCAAAATCATCATTTATTTCCCAAGGCGGCGAATAGGTGGCGCAGTTCGTCGTCCACTTCACCCGGATCAGCCACGGTATGGGCGATTTCTTCCTTCAACAATTGGCGGTACCTCTGGCGCATCCGATGCACCGCCGATTTCACCGTCCCTTCGCTTACGCCCAGTTTCGCGGCCAGTTCGGCGTAAGGCTGGCAGGAGCGGTCGCCGATCAGGCACGGGTTGAGGGCGGCAAAAACCTTCGCCTTCCCTTCCTGCTCAAATTCGTCGCCGAGCCGGCGGAGGACTTCTTCCAGCAGCGCGCAAGCCCAGCGTCGCTCATAAGTCTGATCGGGCGTGGCGGGGTCGGCCGGGTCGAGACCGTAACGGGTTTCGGCGGCGTCAAATTGCAGGGGAATGTGAACCGCGCCGCCGCCCCGCTTTTGGGCACGGACTTTGTCCCATTCGTCGGCCAGAAAATGGTTCATGGTCGAGAGAAGGAAGGAGCGGAATTTTCCTTTCTGACGGTCGGCGCGCTCAATCCAATGGCCTTGCAAAAGCCGGGCGAAAAATTCCTGGGTAAGATCCTGGGCGTCCTCGGGCGAACGTCCGCGGCGGCGGACGTAGGCGTAAAGCGGATACCAGTAAGTCTGGCAAAGCTTTTCCAAAGCAACGCGGGTGTGCGGGGCGTCGCTGTGTCCTTCTGTCAAGACAACCGACCAGCGGGTGGTGACAAATACAGGCTGCCGCAACGCGTCGTCACCATTCAAGGAAACGCCGGTCGAAGCGGTTTGCGTGGAAATGCTCACCAGCCAGGAGGTTGCCTAAAACGGGCAAAAAAGCAAGGGCCGCCATTACTGGCGGCCCTTGATGTTGTAATATAAATTACGGATTAAGCCTTCCGACGGCGATAGCTGCAAAGCACGCCCAAGCCGCCAACCACCAAGAAGAGGGTCGAGGGTTCAGGGGTTTCAACAAGCATGCCGTTGGGGCTTAATGCGGCCAACCCAGCGACGCCGTTGATGTCAATGTCACCGAGTTGGGTGGCGGTCAGTCCGGGAGTGCCACTGCCGAATTGGAGGGAGTCAATGGCACTGTTCCAATTGGCGAGGTTGAGGGTGCCGGTCCAAGCCAGCAGGGAACTGTCGGCAAAGGACACCGCGCTCGCGCCCGCGCCAAAGTCAATCGTGGAGGAGGCAGTCATGCCAAGCGTGGTGGTCGGCATGGCCTGATTGAAGCCGCCGGGATTGAATTTGCCGCCAGCCAGAATCAGGCTGGAGCTGTGGGAGATCGCGTTGGCAACACCGAGTTGGAGCGTGATGGCAGTGTCACTCGTCACACCAATTGTCGTCGAGCCGGTGTACGTGTTCACCCCGCTTAAGAGAACTGTGCCGCCATTGGCGCCGCTAAAGGTCACAGGCAAGGCGGTGCCACTCAGAACACCGGAAAGAGTTTCGGTCGTGCCAACACCGTTGTTTCGGATGTTAACAGTATATCCGGCCAAGTTCCAGTTGCCGCTCATGGTCGCGCTGTTGCCAATGAAGTCAACGCCGGTGGTGCCTCCAAGAATTTGAACAGGGTTTGCGATGTTAACCCCCGCAGGCCCCGTATTGTTCATGATCGAGAAGGTGGTGTTGTCGTAGCCAATCTGGCTGGAAGGGTCACCGAAGGAGTTGTTGTTATTATAATTAACCAAAGTGCTGCTGGAGCTGAACAGGGTCCCGCCGGTATAGGTATTATTGCCGAGAAGTGCGAGAGCACCGCCGCCAGATTCTTCCTCAATTCCGCCGACGCCGCTAATCGGCGCATTGATATTGAGAGTTCCACCTCCAGTGAGGAATCCTTGGGGAAGCCAACTGAATCCATTTTGAGTAAGGGCAGTGCCCGGGGTGATGTCCAAAGTGCCGGTGTTGTTGCCAGCGTCGTTAATGTTTACAGTAACAGCCCCGCCATTAAGATACATCCCAGCCATTGACTCGTCGGCATTGACGGTGACCGTATAACTGGCAGCGCCGTACAATCTCGCGAACCCCCCGCCAGTCCAGAAACTTGTGGCAGCAGCGCCGCCCGACGTCGTCGCCCAGTTCGGGCCATCCCAAGAGTAAGTGGCGCCGTTAACCACGCCGTAACCAGCCGTCGTGCCGTTGACGTCGAAATACTCGCTCTGTGCTTTTGCGTTGTTAGCCAGCAAGATAGCCAGCAAGCCCAAGCCCGCCGACCCGAATTTGAGTGATTTATTGATGAAACATTTAGAGGTTCGCATAAGATTCAGTTGTTTTGGTTTTTCCCGCGATACAACAATTTACCAAGCCACACGGCCCAGTGATTGACAACGTTTCTACAAGAAATGGCCTTGAAAGGCAAGAAAAAAAATGAAAAAAATGAGCTTTTTTTTGCCTTTACTGACCCGAAGGGCGCACAACGTAAATCTTCGGATTCTTGATTTACCGCCTATTTTCCTTGCCAGATATAGATGACATCCATACTTCGACCATGACTGCACCTACGTTTCCAAGCCGGGGCCGCTGGAGGACTTTGGCCCCGTGTTGAGGCAGGAGGCAATCCGTCTGGAAAGACCGCCTCAATCGCCGTGCTGCCAGCAACGACTGCCTGAAGCTGGCGGCCTAACGAAGAATTTTGTCGTGCGCCCGGCGGGCGTTTAAAAACTGATTTGGAAGAACTTGACGGCGACCGGCTCTTTTCCTAGCCTGTCCAACTCGCGTCGGGCCAATCCCGCGTGAAGGGTAACGGTTGATAGTGGTAAAAACGGCGCATTCTGCGCCCAGCGCGAAATTCGAAAGGTTTTTTTGTGAATGTATCAATGGAAAATTTGGCTCCATGCAAACGCTTGCTGCGCGTGGAGATTGACGCGGCCAAGGTGAATGAAACCTTTGACGAAATCATCCGCAGCTTCCAGCGCGAAGCCAAACTGCCCGGCTTCCGCCCCGGCAAAGCGCCCAAGGACATGGTGACCAAGCGCTACGAAACGGAGATTCAGGACGAGGCCAAACACAAGCTCATCTCCGAATCCTATCGCACGGCTGTGGCCGACCAGAAATTGAAAGTGGTGGGGCCGCCCGACATCGAGGAGATCGAGTTCGCCCGCGGCCAGAAATGCCAGTTCGCCGCCACTTTGGAGATCGCGCCGGAATTTGAATTGCCTGAGTACAAGGGGTTGGAGGCCAAGCGCGAAATCGGCGGAGTCACGCCGGAGGACATCGAGCGCGCCCTGCACATGCTGGGTGACCGCCAGACTGAATTTCAAACCGTGGCCCGCGAGTTGAAGGAGGGGGATGTGGCCGTGGTCAATTATACCGGCACCTGCGACGGCAAGCCGATCACGGAAACAGCGCCGACCGCCCGCGGGTTGTCGGAGAAAAAAGCGTTCTGGATCAACGTGGACAACACCTCGTTTATTCCCGGATTCGGCGGGCAATTGGCCGGCATGAAGGCGGGCGACAAACGGACGGTCACGGTTGATTTCCCGGCGGATTTCGTCACACCCCAATTGGCCGGGAAAAAAGGCGTGTATGAAGTCGAAGTGGTCGAGGCAAAGGAAAAGAAGGTGCCGGTGCTGGACGACGCATTCGCCAAAACCTACGGGGCGGACAACATGGACAAACTGCGGGAAGGCGTCCGTTCCGATTTGCAGAACGAATGGAATCAGAAACAGAACCGGAACATTCGCAACCAGATCGTGCAAAATTTGCTGGGCAAAATCCAATGCGACCTGCCGGAAGGGCTGATTGAGCAGGAAACGCGGGAGATTGTGTATTCCATAGTGCAGGAAAACCAGCAGCGGGGCGTGACCAAGGAAGCGCTCGACGCGCAAAAAGACCAGATTTACGCCATGGCCAACGGCACGGCGAAAGAGAGGGTCAAGGCCATGTTCGTATTTCAGCGCGTGGCGGAAAAAGAAGGGGTGCGCGTGGAACAGATGGAGATCGCGCGGCGCCTGCAAGACATGGCGGCGCAATACAAAATGCCGCCGGAAAAACTGATCAAGGAATTGGAAAAGAGCAGCGGATTGAGCGCTGTTTACAGCCAGCTCCTCAACGAAAAGGTGGTGGAGCTTCTGGTGCAATACGCGAAGCTGGAAGACGTCCCTGCCGCCGCGCCTGTCGTGCCTGCCGCGCCCGCATCCACTCCGTCTGCCACTCCGTCCGCCCCGGCCTAAGCCGGAGAGCGCGGGGTTGGAGTGATTGATTCCCTTGACCTTCGGGTCAAGGCCGCAAGGGGCAGCTCTATTCGTGAACCGGATGGAGCGTGGCGGGAGGTCTGAGCCAGCCATAGGTGGCCACTGAATTTTTCCAAAAGAATTGTCCGGCCGCCTTTTCCCCTCTATGCCGGACATAATCCGCCACGACTTGATAGACCTTAGCATAAGGGGCAATCAGGTCGCTGACGGGCCAGTTGCTGCCGTAAAGAACGCGGTCGTCGCCCAATAATTCCCAAAGTATATCCAGACGCGAGGCGTAATAGCCCTGATCGGCCAGGACGCGTCCGTCCACTTGGCGGAGGACGCTGGAGATTTTGGCATAGACGTTGGGCAAGGCGGCGGCTTCGCGCAGGGCGGGGCGGATGAGGGCGGGGTCGCGATCCCATTCGCCAAAGGGCAAATGATCAATGACCAGCGGGGTGTGGGGAACGATTTTTGCGATGCGCGGCACGGCGGACAGGACGGCGGCGCTGCCGACAATATCCAGGGTCAGGCCGCGTTCGGCCACGCGCCGCAAATCTTTTTCGAATGCCGCCTGACCCAGACCTTGGGCAATCATGTCATCGCGCAAACGCAGTCCCCGGAAAACGGGATTTTGGGCGTAACGATCAAAGCGGGCGGCGAAGCCGGGCTGGCCGGGAGTCAGGCGTCCGATGTAACCGGCGATGGCGGGATTGGTTTTGGCCAAGTCAAGCACCCATAGGTTGTCATCGGGTTCGGCGTTGGCTTCGATGACGATGGCGGCGGACACGCCGAGGTTTTGGGTCAGGGCCTGGAATTGGGCGGGCAGGTGCGGGGAGTAGAGGACGGGAATTTCCCGGGGCGGCCAATGAACGCCGGGCCGGGCTGTGTCGTAAAGGTGGATATGGGTGTCAATAACAGGTGGCGGGGTGGGCGCGGCGGCGGACGCGGGGAAACGGGGGCCGAGCGCGGCCGTTGCGCCGGCAAGGAGGGCGCCCCGCCGGAGAAATTGGCGGCGGGAAAGGGGGTTCAGGTTCGGTTGCACGGGATGGGGTCTAGCTTTCAATGGTTGTTATTTGTCACCTTTCGTCTGCTTGTTTCAAAAAAAATTACCCCCCCCCGAAAAACCCAAAAAACCCGAAAAATGCCGAGGGACGGGGGGCGAGGGCAAAAGCAGAAATTGGGAAAGTAGAAAGCAGAAAGCAGAAAGTTGAAATTGGCAAGGCAAAGGCAAACTCCCGCCGCCGCCATAGGCTATGGAGGGTATGGATGCCGCTCCGTGGTTGTTCATTGATTTTCATAATTTCGTTTATCCCTCAAAAAAATAAGTGAAATAATTACGTAATAAGTGAAATGGGGTCATGGTCAGTTTTGTTGCAACCGATTGTTAACATGGGTGTTCCAATTAAAAACCAGGTTCAGACCGTTTTTACACTTATTACACTTATTACACTTATAACGCTTGCCGGCACGGCTGTTGGCGGGCGTGGAAGGAAAAAGCTGAAACGCTGGCATCGGACGGTTGCGGAAGGACAAAAGGGATGTATGGGACGAATACGCCGGATGGGACGTATGGCGGGCAGATAGAATTTCCGAAGCGGCACAGGAGCTACCAGCATAGCCGGCTGGAGGGCGGTCGGCGTCCGCCGCCGCCAAAGGCGGCAGCCGGTCGGCCGGATCGGACAGGTCCTCCGTCGCCAAGGCTATGGAGGACGGGGCGCAAGTTTTTGATTCGGTGCTCATTTTTTGTCTGGCGGGCATTTTGGCACAAATGGGGGAAAAAGAGGAGCTAACCGTGACCCTTTTCTTTAAAAGTATATCTCCAGTGTTTGCAAGGTGTTACGCGTTTCGCACCCGTTTTTGTCAAGTATGTTTTTTTGACACAGGGGCGAAAAACGGGAGATGGGAGCTGGAAAGATTGAAGATGGTAGGCCGGGGAATTCAACGCAAAGTCGCAAAGTCGCAAAGGGATACGCTGAAAGTCTGGGCGGCGGACGGCGCTCTGGTTTTTTTGCGTATCCAACTGAAACGAACCATGCCATGGGTTGACCGCCGCCCTTTGACCTTGCCCAGCGAGAAGATAAACTTGCCATAAAACCATCCGTGTGCGAATGTTTACATTGTATGGCAAACATGACCAAAGACGCTACCGTATCCGTGCGGCTCACCGCCCGCGAGAAATCGGGGCTGGACGCCGATGCCCGGATGAAAGGCATTCCCTCCGGCACGGCGGCAGCGGGCTACATTGCCGAGGGGGTGCGGCGCAGCCGGTTTCCGGCGATTGAATTTCGGGACGGCCAGCCGGGCCGCGTGGCCTATCTGGTGGGCAGCCGGTGGCCGGTCTGGATGATAGTCGAACTGGTGCGGGAACTGGATGGCGACCTGGCCGAAGCGGTGAAACTCATCCGCAAGCCCGCCGCGCTGGTGCGGATGGCGCTGGCCTACGCGGACGCCTATCCGCAGGAAATCAAGGACTGCGCGGCGCTGGCGTCCCGGCGCGATTACGCGGGCATGAAGCAGGAAATTCCCGAACTGGAGCAGTTGTGAAGATCAAACTGCTGCTGGACGTTCACATTTCCCCGGAAGTGGCGGCGGCACTGCGGCGGCAATTCCCCGGTCTGGATGTGAAAAGCATCCATGTCACCGACTGGGCGGCGCTGGCGGATGAAGTGTTGTTGGAACTGCTGGATCAGGAAGGGCGGGTG
>Ga0181535_10004134_pt1 | contig 16345 bp, 13 predicted proteins | sample PEATcosm2014_Bin_44_FD_119774 | JGI IMG/M metagenome (GOLD analysis project Ga0181535, IMG submission 119774) | Peatland microbial communities from MTU Mesocosm Facility, Houghton, MI, USA - PEATcosm2014_Bin17_30_metaG | ecosystem: Environmental > Terrestrial > Soil > Wetlands > Peat | place... | reverse complement strand
GCCGGTAGGGCAAGCGGAGCACGCACTGCGTGCGCAGCGGTCCGCCGAAGGCGGATGCCCGGGCGCAGCCAATGCTGCGGAGCGGAGCGAATCCTTCCTCCCCAACCATCCAGCCAAGGCCCCGGGGGGGCCTTGATCTTATATCGAAAGACATGGGCATACTGTTCGAACTGCGGCACGGCGCCGCGGGAAATGATCGTTGCACCCTGCGGTCCGGCGTACCATCATCCATTCGATGAACATGGAGTTTCCTGGAATGACTAGCTTGAACGCGCGCCTGGCCGAGGCCCCCTACCCCGTCGTGGGGCTGACCGGGGGCATCGCCGCCGGGAAAACCTATGCCGCCATCCGCCTGGCCGCCTCGGAATGGGTGGTGATCAACGCCGATCAGGTGGCCCGCGAGGTGGTGGAGCCGGGTTCCGAGGGGCTGGCGGCCCTGGTCGAGGCCTTCGGCGCGGAGATCCTCGGCGCCGATGGCAGCCTGGACCGGGCCGGGCTGGCCGGCCTGGTGTTCGCCGACCCGGCCCAGCGGGCCCGGCTGGAAGGGCTGCTGCACCCGCGCATCGAGGCGGGCCTGGCCGCCAGGCTGGCCGCCCTGCCCACCGGGATCAAGGGCGTGGTGCTGGACGCGGCGCTCTGGGTGGAGCGCGGGCAGGCGCACATCTTCGACGCGCTCTGGGTGGTGGAGGCGCCGGAGGCGACCCGGCTCAAGCGCCTGATGAGGCGCGACGGCCTCGGGCACGAGGAGGCCATGGAGCGCATCCGCGCCCAGTCCGCGGGGGCCGAAAAGGTGCTGCACGCGGATCGGGTGTTCCACAATGACGGCCGCGACCTGGACGAACCGCTGCGCCTGGCGGAAGAGGCCCTGCTGGCCCACTGGAAGGCTGCGCGCACCTGCAAGTGGCGGCCGCCGGTGGCCGCCCCGTTCACGCCGGACCAGCTGCGCGCCATCCTGGGCGCCCTGCTGGCCCGCGGCGGCGACTACGGCGAGGTGTTCGTGGAGCAGCGCCGGGCCAACGCCCTGGGCATGGACGACGGGCGGATGGAGGACGTCCTGGCGGCGGAGACCTTCGGCGCCAGCCTGCGGCTCATGGATGGCGAAACCACCCGGTTCGCCGATCTGATCGCGCCGACCGTGGAGGAGCTGGTGGAGGCCGCCCGGACCCTCGCGGCGCCCGGCGGCGGCATCCCGGTGGCGGTGCCCGCGCTCTCGGCGCAGCTGCTGCCCAAGCCCAGCCCCATCGATCGGGAGCCCGGCATGGTGCCGCTCACGGAAAAGGTCGACCTGGTGCGCCGGGCCAACCACCTGGCCCGGAACCGGGCCGATTCCATCAAGCCGGGCCTGCTCCGGCAGGTGGCCCTGGGCTATGGCGACAGCACCCAGAACGTCTGGATCGCCGCCGCCGAGCTCGGCGCGGACGGCTGGCAGGCCACGCTCACCGAGGACCGGCGCATCCAGAGCACGCTCAGGCTCAACGTCACGGTGGGCGAGGGGGACAACCTGCAGACCGGCCACCAGGCCCTGGGCGAGACCCGGGGCTTCGAGCTGTTCACGCCCGAGGCGGTGGAACGCACCGTGCTGGAAGCGGTGCGCCTGGCCTTCCAGGCCCTGTCGGCGCGCCCGGCCCCGGCCGGCACCTTCCCGGTGATCCTCAGCAGCAGCGCCGGCGGCACCATGATCCACGAGGCCTGCGGCCACGGGCTGGAGGCCGACCTGGCCCTGGCCGGGGTGAGCGCCTTCGCCGGCAAGCTGGGCCAGAAGGTGGCGGCGGAGGGGGTCACCATCATCGATGACGGCACCCTGCCGCACAAGCGCGGCTCCAGCGCCAGCGACGACGAAGGCCATCCGGCCCAGCGGGTGGTGCTGATCGAGCGGGGCATCCTCAAGGGCTACCTGCAGTCGCGCAAGACCGCCCGGAAGATGCACGCCGAACCCACCGGCAACGGCCGGCGCGAAAGCTACCGGCACATCCCGATCCCGCGCATGCGCAACACCTTCCTCGCCCCCGGGAGCGAAGCCCCCGAGGCCATCCTGAAGGACCTGGACCGCGGCCTCCTGGTCAAGCACATGGGCGGCGGCCAGGTGGACACGGTGACCGGCAATTTCGTGTTCCAGGTGACCGAGGGCTACTGGGTCGAGCAGGGTGAGATCCAGTATCCGGTCAAGAACGCCACCCTCACCGGCTGCGGCCCCGAGGTGCTGCTGGGGCTCACCCGGATCGGCACCGACCTGCACCACTTCGATATCGGCACCTGCGGCAAGGACGGCCAGGGCGTGCCGGTGTCCGACGCCCTGCCCACCATCCTCTGCCCCGCCCTGATCGTGGGCGGCACGGCCGAAATGCTCCCCGGGATCCTTTGAACCATGTCCTCCCGCCACCTTTCGCAACCTCCGGTGCCGACCATGACCAACCGCCTCAGGCTCCAATTGGGCGACATCACCGCCATGAGGGTGGATGCCGTCGTCAATTCCACCGACAACACGCTCCAGGCCGGCGGGCCGGTGCACGTGGCGGTCCATCGCGCCGCCGGTCCGGAACTGGCCAAGGAGTGCCTGGAAATCGGCGACTGCCCGGTGGGGGAGGCGCGCATCACCGGCGGGCACGACCTGACCGCGCCCTTCGTGCTGCACACGGTCGCCCCGATCTGGGTGGGCGGCACGGCGGGAGAGCTGGACGCCCTGGCCAGCTGCTACCGCAGCTGCCTGCGCCTGGCCGAGGCCCGGGGCATCGAGTCGGTGGCCTTCCCCAGCATCGGTTCGGGCACCCAGCCGCAGATCCCGCTCGAGGTGGCGGCGCCGCTGGCCATCGGCACCATCCTCGACTTCCTGGGCGAGCACGCCCTGCCCCTGCAGGTGACCCTGGTCTGCTTCGATGTCGCCACCTACCAGATCCACCAGAAATCCCTTAAAGAGGCGCTGCCCTGATGTCCGACCAATCCACCTTCCGCACTTTCCTGGATGAAGCCCTGGAGCAGCGGCTCCAGGAGGGCATCCGCCATGCCGCGGGCCTGGGCGCGGCGGGGGCCGAGGCGTTCGTCAGCGTTTCCCGCAGCCGCCGGGCCAAGGTCCAGAACGGCACGCTGCAGGATCTCTCCACCAGCAAGCGGGGCGGGCTGGGGGTGCGGGTCCTGCGGGCCGGCGCCAAGGGCCTGCGCACCGGCATCGCCACCAGCACCGACCTCACCCGCGCCGATTTCAAGGAGCTGTTCGCCCAGGCCTGGCAGCTGTCCGCCCTGGGCGACGAGGACCCCTGGCTGCGCCAGGCGGAGCCCGAAGGCACCGACGACCTGCCCAGCCGCCACGACCGGCGCGGCGACGCCCTCACCCCGGAGCAGCGCATCCAGCGCGCCACGACCCTGGAAGCCGAGGCGCGCAAGGCCTCGGCCCGGGTGGTCGCGGTGCGCGAAGCCACCTGGGCCGACGGCGCCGGCGCCAGCCTGCTGCTCACCCAGAAGGGCGTGCGCGCCCATGACCTGGCCTCCTCCTGCTCGGCGAGCATCGAGCTGGCGGTGGAGCGGGACGGGGACCGCCAGGCCGCGTGGCATTGGGACATGGGCCGGCATCCGGACGCCCTGGACCTGGCGGCCATCGGCCGGGAGGCGGCGCAGAAGGGCGAACGCAAGCTGAAGCCCGCGCCCATGGCCTCGGGCCGCTACGGGGTGGTGCTGCACCCGGAGGTGACCCTGGAGCTCCTGGGGCTGGTGGCCGGCATGCTTTCCGCCGAGGCGGTGCTGAAGCAGCGCAGCCTGTTCGCCGGCAAACTGGGCGAGCCGGTCGCCTCGCCCCTGCTCACCCTGGTGGATGACGGGCGGCTGGCCGGCGGCCTGGGCTCGGAGCCCTGGGACGGCGAGGGCCTGCCCACCCGCCGGAACGTGCTCATCGAGAACGGCGTGCTGGGCACCTACCTGCACACCCTGAAGACCGCGGCGCAGATGGGCGTGGCGGCCACCGGCACGGCCAGCCGCGGCACCGGCAGCAATCCGGGCGTGACCACCTTCAACCTGTTCCCCAAGGCTGGCGACCGCACCGTGGCCGAACTCTACCGGATGGCCGGGGACGGCGTGCTGATCACCGAGATCATGGGGCTGCACACGGTGGACCCGGTTTCGGGCGATCTCAGCGTCGGCGCCTCGGGCGTGCGCATCCGCGCCGGCGAGCTGGCGGAAAGCGTGGACCGCATGACCTTCGCCGGCAACCTGAGGGACTTCCTCACCCGGATCGTGGCGCTGGGTGATGACCTGCGCTGGTACGGCAGCAGCGCGGGCCTGAGCCTGCTGTTGGAGGACATCGCCCTGGGCGGCGCCTGATGCGCTCCCTGGCCCCGCGCAGCTCCGCCATCGCCCTGCTGGTGGCGGCGGCGTTCTTCATGGAGAACCTCGACGGCACGGTGATCGTCACCGCCATGCCGCAGATGGCGGCGTCGTTCGGCGTGCATCCGGTGGATCTCAACATCGGCGTGTCGGCCTACCTGCTGACGCTGGCGGTGCTGATCCCGGCCAGCGGCTGGATGGTGGACCGGTTCGGCACCCGGAGGATCTTCGGCGGCGCCATCCTGATCTTCACCGGCGCCTCGGTGCTTTGCGGCTTGTGCCCGACCCTGGCCACCTTCACCCTCGCCCGCATCCTCCAGGGCATCGGCGGGGCGATGATGGTGCCGGTGGGCCGGCTGGTGGTGCTGCGCACCGCCCGGAAGCACGAGCTCATCACCGCCATCGCCACCATCACCTGGCCCGGCCTGGCCGCGCCGGTGCTGGGGCCGCCGCTGGGCGGTTTCATCACCACCTACGCCTCCTGGCACTGGATCTTCTTTCTCAACGTGCCCCTGGGGATCATCGCCTTCTTCTTCGCGCTCCGGCTGATCCCCTTCGAGGAGCCGGAAGCCGTGCGGCCCTTCGACGGCCTGGGCTTCGTCCTGACCGGCGCCAGCTGTTTCACCCTGCTGTACGGGCTCGACCGGGTCAGCCGCGGGCATACCCCCTGGCCATCGGCCAGCCTGCTCCTGCTGGGCGCCGTGGCCATGGGCGTGGCCGCCATCCTGCACGCCATCCGCCAGGCCCATCCGCTGATGGATTTCCGCGCGCTGCGCATCCGCAGCTACGGGGTGACCATCCTGGGCGGTTCATGGTTCCGCGTGGCGATATCGGCCGTGCCGTTCCTGCTGCCCCTGCTGTTCCAGGTGGGCTTCGGCCTGAGCGCCTTCGTCTCCGGGCTGCTGGTGCTCTCGATGTTCGCCGGCAACCTGGTCATGAAGCCCCTGACCACCCCGATCCTGCGCCGGTTCAGCTTCCGCAACACCCTCCTGGTGAACGGGGGGCTGAACGCCGGGCTCATCCTGGCTTGCGCCTTCCTGACGCCGGCGACCCCGGTCTGGGGCATCATCGCCCTGCTGTTCGCCAGCGGCCTGACCCGGTCCATGCAGTTCACGGCGCTCAACACCCTGGCCTTCGCCGAAGTGCCGGAAGGCTGGATGACCGGCGCCAACACCCTGTTCAACATGGTGCAGCAGATGGGCATGGCCATGGGCATCGCCCTGGGCGCGGTCGCCCTGCGGCTGGCCGCGCTGCTCCGGCCGGGCGCCGCCGCCGCTATCCCGATGGCCCATTTCCGCCTGGCCTTCCTCGTCGTCGGCGCCGTCGCCCTGGTGGGGCAGCTCGATGCGCTCACCCTCGACCGCCGGGCCGGGGATGCGGTGCGCGTCCCTGCCCCGGGTTAGGTGGCGTAGAGCTTCATGCACGGCCCGCAGATCCCGTTGCGGTAGTCGGCGGCGAGCATCTGCTGGCGGAACGCTGCGTAGGCCGGGCCGTTCCAGATCTCCCGCAGGCTCTGGCCGGCCACGTTGCCCAGCACCGTGGCGCCGTTGCAGTCCCGGCAGCAGGGCACCACGTCGCCGTTCCACTGCACCACCAGGTAGCGCCAGGGGAACGGGCACGGCATCCCGGGGGGCAGCTTCTCCCATTCGCCCAGGGGCGCCAGATCGGGGTCGTTCCACGGGAAGAAGGGGCGCAGTTCCACCTGGACGCCGGCGGCGCGCCAGCGTTCGCTGAAGGCCGCGCCCTGGCCGCGGTTGCTCCGGGTCTCGATCATCCGCACCACCACGGGGACTTCGGAGTCCAGCCGGCGGTGCTGCTCCAGCAGGGCTTCGATCCCGGCCAGGGCCTGGGCGAAATCGGCCGCGGGGCCGCGCATGCGCCGGTAGGTGGCGGCATCAAGCGCGTCCAGGGAGCAGATGATCCGGGCCGGCCGGGCGCGCAGCAGGGCTTCGCAGAGGCCGGTGTCCAGCTGGGGCGGGTTCACCGACAGCACCGGCCGCAGGCCGTGGCCGGCGGCGCAGGCCACCAGCTCCGGCAGGCGCGGGTGCAGCAGCGATTCGCCGAAGTGGAACAGCTCGATCTCCTTGGCCCGGGTGGCGGCGGAATAGCCGGCCAGCTCCTCCATGACCTTCTGGAACAGCTCGAACGCCATGAAGCCCTCCGGGCGCGTCATCCGGCGCGGCCGGATGCACATGGCGCAGGCGTAGGGGCAGGCGTTGGTGGGCTCGATCTGGTGCAGGTGGGGCTCCGCCGGGCGCTTGAGCTCCAGATACCGGCCCCAGCCCTCCGGGGAGGACAGGCTGGCGGGGAACTTCGGCCTAGAGGTCAAGGTAGACAAATCCGGCAGCGTTCCGTTGATAGCAGATGAGGATACCCATGACCAGCAGGGTATACCACAGCAGCGTCAGCAGATTGGCCAGGGGCGGGGAAAGCTGCCGGGAGAGATAGGCGTGCATGGGTGGGTTTCCTCCATGGCATAAGGGATCTCAGGGCCTGGTCCAGGCGGGCGGTGACCGGGAAACTGGAGACGACGAACAGCAGGGTGGCCAGGGTGGCCAGGGGGCGCAGCAGGCGGGCCCGGCGGCCGCCCGGGGGAAACCAGCCCCGGGTGGCCGCCGCCAGCCGATGGCTGGCAAGGATCCCGGCGGCATGATAGAGCCCCCACAGGATGTAGCGCAGCGAGCCTTCGTGCCAGAGCCCGATCACCACCATGGCCACCGCCACCGCCAGTACGGGGCGCCGGGTGGCAGCGGCGACCGGGGCGTAGACGTAGTCGCGGCACCAGAGGGTGAGCGAGATGTGCCAGCGGCGCCAGAAATCCGGGATGGAGCCGGCCAGGAAGGGGAAGCGGAAATTCTCCTGGAGGCGGAAGCCCATGGTCAGGGCATAGCCGATGGCCAGGTCGCTGGCGCCGGAAAACGAGATGTAGAGGTCCATCCAGCGGCCCGAGGCGGCCAGGGTGTCGCCCAGGAACGAGGTGCCGGCCGACCGGGACAGCGCCGGCAACAGGACGGGCAGCAGGATCAGGTTGCGCAGGATCACCAGCTTGGCGTAGCCGTGCAGGACCCGCTCCAGGCCCCGGCCCAGGAGCTCGGGATCGAAGCGCCGCCGGCGCAGGTCCACCAGGAATTCCGGCAGCCGGTGGATCGGCCCGACCGGCAGCGGCGGCAGGAACAGCAGGTAGGCCAGCACGCCCCCGGTTTCGTAAGCCGGCAGCCGCCCGGCGTAGCCGTCCACCAGCAGGTGGATCAGCCGGAAGGCCATGTAGGAGATGCCCAGGGGCATGGCCACCCGGGTGGGGTAGGCCCGCTCGCCGGCCAGCTTGAAGGCCGCCAGCACCAGCACCAGCAGCGCCACCAGGGTGGCGGTGAGCACGCCGCGCCGCCGGACCCTGGGCAGGGCCCAGAGCACCAGGGGGATCTGGCACGCCAGCAGCGCCAGCGCGACCCGGTCCAGCACGGCCAGGAACAGGCAGGTGGAAAGGATCACCGCGGGCATCTGCAGGCGGCGCGGCAGCAGCCAGGACAGCAGCACGGTGGCGCCGGTCCAGAGCACCGTCCGCTGGGCCAGGACGATCATGGCCGGGCCCAATCCGCCACCCGGCTCAGGAACCAGGCGGACAAGCGTGCCCTGCCCTGTTCGTTCAGGTGGGCCTCGTCCAGGTAGCAGGCCTGGGGCAAGGGGCAGGCCGGCCGCTCCACCCGGAAGCCGCGCGCGGCAAGCCGGTCCAGCATCGCCTGGAAGCCGCCGGCCAGCTCCGCCGGGAACAGCGCCGCCGCCTCGGGGCTGCGGCCCATGGCCAGGATCACCACCCGGCAGCCGCGTTGCTGCAGGCGCTCCAGGGCCGCCAGGACCTCCTCCAACCGCTGCGGGTCCTGGGGCGTGAAGGTGCGCAGGTACTCCCTGTAGCGGCCGGCTTCGAAGGGCGGGCCGGGGGCGAGCAGCGGCCCGCCGGGAGCGTGGTTGTCGCCCTGGCCGGCATCGGGGTGGCCGGCGTTCCCCCGGCCGCCGATCAGCAGCGCGCGCAGCGCCAGGAAGAGCTTGCGCCGCCGGACTTTCAGCCTCATCCTCAGGCTCATCTCGGCCTGCGCGAGGTCGCCCCAGGCCAGCCATTCGGCTTCCATGACCAGCACGTCCGGGGGCTGCTGCCGGAGGCGCGCAAGCAGGGGCGGCACGGTGTCCAGGCTCCTGCCGTTATGGCTGAAGCGGATGAAGCGCAGCGGGCACCCCTGGGCCCGGCCCAGGGCCTCCAGGTTGTCGTCGAAGGCCAGCCCGTAGCCCACCAGGGAGGACCCGAGCGCCACCACCCGCACCGGGCCCGGGCCCCGGAACCTTTCCAGGCGCGCGGTGGCATAGAACTGATCGGTGTACTCCGGCGTGCGGGTGTCATCGCGTGCCAGCAGCAGGGCGGTCGCCGCCAGGCCCAGCAGCAGGGCCAGGACGAACAGCCACGGGGAGGGCGCCCGCGCTCCGCTCACCGGCCCGGGCTCCGCCCGGCCACCATCCGCACCGCTTCGCCCAGGCTGCCCAGCGCCAGGATGTCGTCCGGCTGCAACTGGATGGCGAAACGCGCCTCCAGGGCGGCGACGAATTCCAGGTGGGCCATGCTGTCCCAGCCGGGGCAGACGACCGGCGTGGTCTCCAGATCCAGGGCCGCCAGCGGAACGTGGAAGCAGAGCGCGGCCTCGGCCAGCACGTCGTCCTGCACGCTCTGGCCGGGCGTGATGGCCAGGGGCTGGACCTGGTCCCGGACCGCTTCCAGCAGCACCTTGCCGGAGCGGCCCCGGGGCAGCGCCTCCAGGAAGGCGATCCGGCTGGGGACCTTCTGCGCTTCCAGGCGGGTCCTGGCGTAGGCCACCAGGGCGGCCTCATCCAGGGCGGGCGCCACCACGGCGCTGATCACCTGCTCGCCCCAGATGGCATCCGGCAGGCCGAAGGTGACCGCCTCCAGGACGCCGGGATGGCCCAGCAGCACCTCGGTGACCTCCTCGGGATGGACGTTGAAGCCGCCCCGGATGATCAGCGCCTTGCAGCGGCCCAGGATGCGGTAGCAGCCGTCCGGATCCTGCACGGCGAGATCGCCCGTGCTGAGCCAGCCGTCCGCATCGAGCACCCGGGCGGTGGCTTCGGGGGCGTTGAGGTAGCCGGCCATCACCATGGCGCCGCGCAGCTGGAGCTCCCCCCGCTCGCCCGGGGCGCAGGTCCGCCCGTCGGCGACGATGCGCGCGGCGCAATCCACCGGCCGGCCCACGGTGCCGTGGCGCCGGCTCGCATCATCTGGACCGGCGAACAGCCCGCCGGCGACCGTTTCGGTCAGGCCGTAGACGTTCACCACCGGCACCCCGAAGGTCTGCTCGAAGCGCTGCCAGAGCTCGGCCTCCAGGTAGGCGCCGCAGGAAACCACCATGCGGAAGTCCGGGGTCAGGAAGGCGTCCCGGCGCTCGGCGCAGTAGCGCGCCAGCAGCGCCAGCATGGTGGGGACCGCGATGAGATGCGAGACCCGGTGGCGGTAGAGCGCATCCAGCAGCTCGGCCATGGTCTGGATCTGGAACGGGAACGGGCGCACCACGCGCAGGCCGTGGGCGAAGGCGAGGACCGGGCCCTGGTCGATGCCGTCGGCGTGGGAAAGGATCAGGTTGTTGAAGAGGCACGAATCCGCGCGAAGCCCGTAGACCCGCCCCAGGGTCGCCAGGTGGCTGAACAGGCCGCCATGAGTGATGCGCACGCCCTTGGGATCGCTGGTGGTGCCGGAGGTGAACAGGACATAGGCGTCCAGCTCCGGATCCAGCTGCCCGGGCAGCGTCCCCGCCGACAGGCCGTCGAGGCAGCCGGGGTAGGTCGCCGCGGGGGGCCGGCTGCGCAGGCGCTCCAGCAAGCCGGCGCGGGTCTCCGGCGCCAGGGCCAGCACCCGCTCCCGGCCGGCCAGCCCCCAGGGTTCGATCAGCTCCTGCTGGGCCAGGAAGGCGTCCGGAGCGCTCACCTCGATGAGCCGGCGCGCCCGGTCCGGGCCGGTGTCCGGGTCCAGCAGCACCGCGGCCAGGCCGCAGCGCAGCAGGGCCAGGAACAACACGGCGGTCGAACGGTCCTCCCGGGAGGCCAGCAGCACCCGGGCGCCGGGCCGCAGGCCCCAGCCTTGCAGCAGCCCGGCGAGCTTGCGGATGCGGGCGCAGGCTTCCCCGTAGGTCAGCTCGCCCAGACGGTCCACCAGGAAGGTCCGGCGCGGCGCGGCCTCGGCGGCGCGCCAGGCGGCGGCCATGCCGGGGGCGCAGGGCACGGGTTCAGCTTTCGCCATGGCCGGCCTCCCGCAGCAAGGCCTGCCGGTCGATCTTGCCGCTGGGCAGGCGGGGGATGGCGGGCAGGAAACGATAGGCGCCGGGCAGGCGCTGGGGACCCAGCCGTTCGCCCAGGAACCGGTGCACCTCGCCGCTGAACCGGCCGGGATTGGCCACCTGGGTCCGGAGGACCAGGAAGGCCACCATCCGGTCCCCGGCGTCACCGGCGATGCCCACCGCGGCGGCGTCCAGCAGACCGGGATGGCCGGCCAGGGCGTCTTCGATCTCTTCGGGAAACAGCAGATCGGTCTGGGCGGTCTTGATGGCGTTGCCGAGCCGGCCGATCAGCTCGATCTGCCCGTCGGCGCGCGCCCGGGCCCGGTCCCCGGTGTGGAAGACCCCGCCGCGCATGGCTTCGGCCGTGAGGTCGGGGCGGCCCAGGTAGCCGAGCATGAGGTTGGGGCCGGCGATGACCAGTTCTCCCGCTTCGCCCGGCGGGCACGGCCGCCCGGCCGGGTCGAGAATCCGGCACTCGGCTCCCACCGGGCGGCCGAGGCTGCCGTCGTCGGTTTCGGCGCTTTCGGCCGTGTGGGCGATGCACAGGCCGGTGGTCTCGGTCAGGCCGTAGTAGTTGATCACCGGACGCCCGGTCCAGGCGCGGAACGCCGCCGCGTCGGCCGGCGCCAGGGTGCCGCCGGTGCATAGCACCTGGCGCGGCGCGCGCCAGGCCTCGGGCTGGAGCCGGCCGCGCAGCTTCACGGCCAGGCGGATCAGCGCCGGGCCGGTGCCCAGGACGGTCACCCGGTGCTCGAGCAGGCAGGCCTGCACGCCGAAGGCATGGGCCCGTTCCGCGGGCGGCGTCAGGATGGCCGCGGCGCCGCAGGCCGCCGGCGCCAGGCAGGTGTTGCGCAGGCCGCTCATGGCGTGCAGGTCGGCCAGGTTGAGGAAGCGGTCGTCGCCGCGCCAGCCGAAGGTGGTCACCACCCCTTGGGCGCTGCGCACCAGGGCGCCCCGGCTGAGCACGACCCCCTTGGGCTGCCCGGAGGAACCGGACGTGAACAGGATGGCCCCCGGCGCCGTTTCCGGGACCGCGCTGGGCGCGCCGCCGGCCTTGGTGGTGCCCAGCCATTCCAGGAAGGTCGCGCTGGGCCGGCCCTGGGCATCGGCGATCGGCAGGGACGCCCCGGCCGCGCCCGCGCCTTCGCCGTGCAGCGCCAGGCGCGCGGCAGCCGCGGCCAGGATGGGCTCCAGGAGGAACGGGGGCCAGAGGGGATCCACCGGCACCAGGACTGCGCCCAGCTGCCAGGCGGCCCAGCTGCTTAGCACCGCCGGCAGGCAGCTGGGGCAGCGCAGCAGGAGGCGATCCCCAGGGCCGACGCCCAGCGCCGCGAAGCGCCCGGCGATCCGGGCCGCCGCCTGGAGCGCCTGGTGATAGGTCCAGGTTCTGCCGGTCGGCGCGTCGACCAGGGCGGGCTGCCCGTCGAAGCGGTGCCCGGCGCTTGCCAGCAGATCGTTGATATCCAGTCGGTCCATATTTGAAAAAGTCTAGACCCATTCAACCCGGGGCGGAGTGTCCGACGCCTTGCACTCCGGGAAATAGGCGCGGACCACGGTGCCCTGGCCGGGCCGGCTCGCCACCGCGACCGCCCCGCCGTGGGCCTGGACGATGCCCAGGACCACCGGCAGGCCCAGGCCGCGCCCGGTGAATTTGGTGCTGAAGAAGGGGTCGAACACCTTTTCCAGATCGGCTTCGCTGATGCCGCAGCCGGTGTCGGCCACCGCCAGGCATGCGTAGAACGGCGCCTGGGGCTGCCAGTTGATGGGAAAGCGATGGGCCGTGGGCACTTCTGCGGCCGGACAGGTGGTCAGCTCCAGCCCGATGCTGCCCGGGGCGCCGTCCAGGGCTTCCCAGGCATTGGTGACCAGGTTGCCCAGCGCCTCCTGGATCAGCGCCGCGGCCGCGCTGATGACCGGACCGGGGTCGGGCAGATCCGCCTCCAGCGTCACGGCCGCGGGCAGCCCGGCCTGAAGGTCCGGCCAGGCCTCACGGCAGATTCCGGCCAGGAAGCGCGGCACCTGGCTGCCCGGGGCCTGGCCAAGATAGACCAGCATGAGCCTGCTCATGAGGGCGGCCCGGTCCACGGCCTGCTTGGCCCTGTCCAGCCGCGGCTCCAGGCCGGAGCCCTGGGGCCCGCGCTTGATCAGCTCCAGGTTGCTCATCACCGCCTGCAGCTGGTTGTTGAAGTGGTGGGCGATGGCCCCGGCCATGCGGCCAAGGCTCTCGGCCTTCTCCAGCTGCCGGCTCTTGTCCGCCAGGGCCGCCCGCTCCGCCTCGGCCTTGCGGCGCATGGCCCGGTAGGCCTCCTGGTCTTCAATGATGTCTTCATTCAGCCTTTGATTCACCATGAGGATGAAGCCGAAGGTCCACAGGATGCTGGTGATGTTCGGGACTAGGAAGGCGGCGATGTGGATGGGCGCCATGTCGGCATAGGATTGGATCGGCGCCGAAACGAGGGTGGAGCCGATCCGCACCGCCAGGAAGCAGCCGTGCAGGAGCATGGCCGAGCCGGTGAACCAGGCCGCGACCCGGTAGCCTTTGTTGTGATTGAAAAAAAGCTCATAGGCGAGTGCGAACAGCACCACCGCAAACGCCGCAGATCCTACGATCGCACGGCCTGAAATGGAATTATGATAATAAATGTTATAAAAATAGGCACCGAAAAATATCAGATAGAAAAGGGTAAATAGCGTTTTATTCTCTCGCTTATTATCAAAACGCAGAAGGCCGATATATAAAAACAGATAACCAAGGACCTGCAAGGGAATCCCGAATCTGGCAAAGAAGCCCACCACCGGCAAGTACAGAGCGGCCATGAGGATGACGCCCATGGACATCATGCCGATGCCCGCCAGCCACCACCCTATGCCGCGATAAACCCGGTTAATGACGAATTGCATCAGAATGGCCAGGAATTCCGAAAAGAACGTCAAGCTCATCACAAGAGTCAATGCACGCAGATCAAACTTCACGATTGACTCCATGAACTATTTTTAAATAACCTCTCGGACCCGTCACCCGGCAAAGGTTAAATATCCAATTTAAACTACATCCTCAAGGTTATCAAGGTCGGCTTCGTCCTGTTCCACCTGCTCGGAGCCCAGCAGCAGGTCGAAGGCCGGCACCACGAACAGGGTGGATTCAGCGCTGGCGGGACATCAGGTTGAAGCCCAGCACCGAAAGGATGATCATGGCGGCGCTGACCAGGTTGAGCGGCAGGAAAGCCTCGCCCAGCACCGCCACCGCGAGCACCATCACCAGTACCGGCACCAGGTTGATGAACAGCGCGGAACGGCTCACCCCCAGGTGCTTGATGGCATGCTGCTGCACCAGGTAGCCGATGAAGGTCGGGAACACGCCCATGTAGACGATGGCCAGCCAGCCCTGGGCGTCGATGGCCAGGCCGTGCCGGAAGGTCTCCACCGCCTGGAACGGCGTGAGGATCAGCACGCAGCAAAGGAAGCTGTAGAAGGTGGTGACGATCGGGTCGAAGCGCTGGACCAGCCGGCGCACCAGGATGGCGTAGCTGGCCCAGCACACCACCGCGGCCGCCATGAGCAGGTCGCCCAGGCCCGGCCCCTGGCGCAGCAGCAGCGCCGGCTGCCAGTTGCTGATGGTCAGCAGCACGCCGGCCAGGGCGGTGAAGATCAGCAGGATCCGACGGCCACTCAGCCGCTCGCCCAGGAACAGGGCGGCCAGCAGCGCCGTCATCAGCGGGTTGGTGGCGCCGATCATCGCCGCCTTGATGGCCGTGGTGTAGCGCATGGCCTGGAAGAACAGCAGGTGATAGCCGGTCATGCCCACCAGCCCCAGCAGCAGCATATCCCACCAGGCCGCGCGTCCGATGCGCAGGGAAAGGCCCTTGCACCGGGCGTACAGGAACAGGCAGATCACCGCGATCAGGAACCGGGTATAGGTCAAGGCCAGGGGCGAGGCCGTGCGCAGGCCGATCTTGGCGGCGATGAAGGCCCCGGCCCAGCAACAACAAGCTAGCAGCATCAGCAGGATCCAACGCATGGTCATCCTCTCCCGAACCGGGGTGGCCCGAAGGGCGGCGAACCCGAATACCTGAAACCGACGAGCCGTGCGCCGGCCCGACGGCCCACGCACGGCATGTGCAATAATATAACTAGAGCAACCTCTGAGGTAAGCCAATCATGGCCACGCCGCTCAAATCCTGGATCGTGCCGCCCGCGCAACCTGGCCCCGGACCGGCGCCCCTGCTGATGCTCATGCACGGCGTGGGCGCCAATGAAACCGGCCTCATGGGTCTGGCCAAGGCGCTGGATCCGCGCTTCATCAAGCTGGTGGTGCGCAGCCCCCTGCCCTTCGGACCCAATGCCTACGGCTGGTTCCACGTGGACTTCACCCCGGCAGGGCCCGTGCACAACGCCGAAGAAGCCGAAGCCGGGCGCCGTCAGCTGGCCGCCTTCATCCCCGAAGCCGTCCTGGAGCATGGCGCCGATGCGCGGCGGGTCTACCTCCTGGGCTTCAGCCAGGGGGCCATCATGGCCATGAGCCTGCTGTTGACCCGCCCCGACCTGGTGGCCGGCGCCGTGGCCTGGAGCGGCCGCATCCTGCCCGAGGCCCTGCGCAACCGCCAGCCGGGCCCGGCCCTGGGCCAGCGGGACGCCCTGGTGATCCACGGCGTGCGTGACCAGACCCTGCCGATCCGGCACGGCCGGGCCAGCCGGGATGCGCTGCTGGCCGTGCCCCTGGGCAGCGTGGCCTACCATGAGCTGGATATGGGGCATGAGGTCAACGAGGAGGAGATCCGGCTCACCAACCGCTGGCTGGAGCCCTTCGCGCATCGCTAGGGGGAATTTACTGGGCCCGGATGGGATCAGGACCAACCATCATGGAGGCATGCACGAAAGCCCTGCCCGAACCTCCAACCCCGATGACCGCATCGTTGCCGCCTTCGATTTCGACGGCACCGTCACCACATCGGATAGCCTGCGCGATTTCATCCTTTTTACAGTGGGCCAGGCCCACTTCGCCGCGGGCGCGGTGCGCGCGGCGCCGTGGATCATCGCTGGGATGGCCCGGATGTGCGACCGCGGCTCGGCCAAGGCGCGGTTCTTGGCCGCGACCATCGGCGGCAGGTCGCGGCTTGAGCTGGAGGCGACTGCGCAAATGTATGTCGCGCAAAGGCTGCCCGCCCTGGTCCGGCCCGAGATGGCCGCGCGGATTCAGGAGCATCAGCAGCTGGGGCATGGGCTGGTCCTGGTCAGTGCGTCACCCACGCTATACCTGGCGCCTTGGGCGGCGCAGGCCGGATTCGATGCCGTCCTGGCGACCGAGCTGGACTATCGGGACGGCCGGTTCACGGGCCGCCTGTCCGGGCCGAATTGCTGGGGACCGGAAAAGGTTCGGCGGCTGCGACAGTGGTTCGGCAGCGACCAGCCAAGGGTGTTCTATGCCTATGGCGACAGCCGGGGCGATCGGGAAATGCTCGCATTGGCCGATCACCCTTGGCTTCGAGGCCACGGCGGGCTGCCGCCGCTCACGGGTTCCGCTTCAGGCGGCAGGGGTGGGGAACAGGCCGGGCAATAGCACCTGGGCGGCCAGCACGGCGGAGAGGGCGAACATGAGCGCGATGATCACCCAGTTGATGCGGTTGTTCCAGGGCCGGTTGACGAACTGCTCGCCCAGCAGCTCCTTGTCGTTGAGCAGGATCTGCAGGAACACCAGGGCGCTGGGC
>Ga0181535_10004131_pt1 | contig 16353 bp, 11 predicted proteins | sample PEATcosm2014_Bin_44_FD_119774 | JGI IMG/M metagenome (GOLD analysis project Ga0181535, IMG submission 119774) | Peatland microbial communities from MTU Mesocosm Facility, Houghton, MI, USA - PEATcosm2014_Bin17_30_metaG | ecosystem: Environmental > Terrestrial > Soil > Wetlands > Peat | place... | reverse complement strand
CCGCTACAACCTCGATTACAGGTGCGGGCCTGGTGGTTGGGACCGTATCGACGGCATCGAGCAGCACAGTGCCTTCGGGCAGCGTGATCAGCGAGGCTCCGCTGGCGGGAACGTCGGTGGCGGTGGGCTCGTCTGTGAACCTGGTAGTCTCGACTGGTCCGGCGACGGTCTTGGTTCCGAACGTGGTGGGGCTGACGCAAAGCGCCGCTACAACCTCGATTACAGGTGCGGGCCTGGTGGTTGGGACCGTATCGACGGCATCGAGCAGCACAGTGCCTTCGGGCAGCGTGATCAGCGAGGCTCCGCTGGCGGGAACGTCGGTGGTGGTGGGCTCGTCTGTGAACCTGGTAGTCTCGACTGGTCCAGTGTCCATTGGAAACTTCACAATCACACCAATACCAGCACAGGAAACGGTCAGCCGGGGAGTGCTTGGTGCTTTTATCCTGGAACTCAATTCGGTCAAAGGATTCAATGGGAACGTGACACTCACCTGCTCCGGAGGCCCCGCTGGATCAACTTGCACTGATTTCCCAATGACCGTGAAACTGAACGGTACTGCCTATGCGATATCGGGAATCCTGTTTCCAAAGAACTCGACACCCGGTACCTATACCCTCACGTTTACAGGAGTTTCCGGGTCACTGACAAACACTGCGACTGCGAAGTTTACAGTCAAGTAGCGACTCAGCGGATTCGGGGTTTTTTGGCTCTCAACTGATTCAGGACTTACCATCAACGGCCATCACTTTCGAGTGCAAGTCTCGAGAGCGGTGGCCGCTTTTGGCGAGTCCTTGCCCGCAAGAGGCAGACCGCGAGAAAGGCAATCTGAGCATTAATCCTGATTGACCTGCCATCCGGCGGGTTACCTTCCAGCCAACCCCACACCCCCAAATAGCTCGATACGACCCAAAGATTGATTGTCAAATGTTGAGAACCATTGCTCTTGTTGAGGACGGGACAGGTGCGTTCTGAGCCAAGCATCCGCGTTGCAATCGCTTTGATTCCTGGACCCTGGGAATTTTTCTCCTGGTTGGAACGCCAGGCCTCCTCTTTGTCACTGCTGAGATTCTGTCGCCGGCGTATGATGCGCGCGAGTAAGAAACTTGCTCATTGCCGCGCAGATGGATGTTTCTGTAAACAAAGGAAAGTCTGTCATGAGACGAATCAGCTTCGCTGTCGCCTTCATCCTTGCCTCGCTGCCGTTTGCAGCCACCGCACAAACTCCCGCCTCATCCTCGACACCGGCAGCCGCTAAGAACATTCTCGTTGCCGGAACCTTCGACAAGTCCTCGATCGTCCTCGCCTACTATCGCTCGCCCATATGGGCGGCTATTCTTGCCGACCGCCGATTTGAATTGAATCGCGTCAAAGCCGCCAATGATACGACCAGAGCCAAAGAACTGGAAAAGTATGGCGGGGAAAGCCAGGATCTCGCCATGCAACAATTGGCCGGAAAGGCTCCCATCGACAACATCCTGGCCGTCCTGCAGCCTGAAATGAAGGAACTCACCAGCAAGATGAAACTCTCGGCCATTGTTGAAGCGTCCGCCGCTGACCCGAAAGCCGCCACTGTGGATGTCACCCCTTTGCTTATGGACTGGCTCAAGGCAAGCTCGGAGACCCGCAAAATGGCGGAGGAGATGCATCAGCAACCGGCAAGCAGATAGGCAGTCCCCCCTGCTCACATCCCGCCGCGGATCCGCACCTCAGGATCGATTGGCGCTTGCCGAATGTGTCGATGGCAATCCGGCCCCCTGCGTCAGATGTTGAGAACACTCTTTGAGGAGAGTTTCCAAGCGACAAGGAAAGACCGCAGCTTGGCGACCACTCCTGAATCGATTGAGATTGATTTCGCCGGCAGGTGTCTCGATTCCCTGCCCCAGCGTCTTGTGCAAAGTTTCAACGCCTCGGTCGCATCCGCTCACGGCAAGCATGGTCAGTGCGGAATGGCGAAGACAGTAAATTTCAAACGGCAATCGGTGAGCGCAAGCTGCTTCGCCCTTGGTGGAGCGGTCCGATGAGAACCAGCATTCGAAATAGGCTTTGGGATCTTGGCAATAATTGACCCTACCAATTATTCCCTGAAAACATTGAATTCGATCTTGACAATCCGTGAATACCTATTTACTCTATGCCTCTAGTGAACAAGCGTATGACTGAATCGACTACACGCGATCTGTTTCCTGGCGCACTCGAGATGATGATTCTTGAGTCGCTTCGCCGTCAGCCTGCCCACGGATACGCGCTGGTCCAGCACATTCAACAGCGATCCAACGATCTGCTTCAAGTGGAAGAGGGATCGCTCTATCCAGCACTACAGCGGCTGCTCAAGTCAAAGCTGGTAAAGGCCGACTGGGGTGTGTCCTCCACAAATCGCCGGGTCAGAACCTACCAGATCACAACTGCAGGCCTTCGCCATCTGGAGCAACAGATTTCCAGCTTCGAACGTATGTTTGAAGGAATATCGCTCGTCCTCGATCCAGGTAAATCCCCAGCCCGCTAGGAGCAACGCCGAATGAACTGGATGCCGGCTATCTTTCGTCGCCGCAAACTCTTCGACGATCTCTCCGAAGAGATGCGACTGCACATTGAAGAGCGTGTGGAACAGTTGAAGGCAGAGGGCAAGAGCGCCAACGAAGCAGAACGGCAGGCGCGGATTGCATTTGGCAACCTGGCGCTTGCAGAGGAGCGCAGCCGCCAAGTGTGGCAGTGGCCCACGATGGAGTCGATCCGGGCAGATGCGATTTTGGTGCTCCGCCAACTACGCCGATCACCAGGGTATGCGCTTGCCGCCGTCCTAACGCTGGCATTAGCAATTGGGGCCAATGCAGTTGTGTTCAGCGTGATGAATGCAATCATTCTGCGCCCGTTGAATGTGCCGCGGGCGCAGAGCCTCTATGAGCTGCAGTATGAAAACCAGGACGTGGCGAACATGTCCTATCCGAACTATCTCGATCTGCGCGACCGAAACCGCAGCTTCGATGGCCTGGTAGCGTACAACATTTCGATGGTGGGGCTGGATACAGGTGGAAGTCCGTCCAGTTCATGGATGGAAATAGCGAGCGGGAATTACTTCGACGCCTTGGGTCTTCAGCCGTATCTCGGCCGTTTCTTTCATACAAGCGATGAGCACGGGCCCAACAGCGCTCCCTACATTGTGCTCTCGTACGCGTATTGGCATACCCATTTCCAGGACGATCGCGGCGTGGTGGGCCGTGCGGTGCGCCTGAATGGGCATCCCTTCACCATTCTCGGCGTCGCCCCGCCTGAGTTCAATGGAACCCTCCTATTCTTCAATCCGGATTTCTTTGCGCCGCTGGTGGAGGACCCGCTGCTGGTCGGCGACGATCTGAACGCGCGCGGGAACCAATTCATCTTCGCGACCATGGGCCATCTCAAGCCGGGAATTACTCCGGCGCAAGCTGTTGCCGACATAAACTCAATCGGGGCTGATCTGCAAAGGACGTATCCCAAAGACCTTGGCAAAATGGCATTCGTCCTCAGGAGCCCGCGTCTGTATGGCGACTATCTTGGGCGGCCGGTGCGGGCATTTATGGCTGGGTTGATGCTGCTGACGGGGCTGATCCTGCTGGCTGCATGCGCCAATCTGGGAAGCTTGTTCGCAGCGCGCGCAGCGGACCGGTCGCGGGAGGTAGCCCTGCGGCTTGCCCTCGGGTCGAGCCGGAAACGCATCCTTCGCGGCCTGTTCACGGAAGCAATCATGATTTCGCTGGTTGGAGGCGGCGTGGGATTGTCGGGCAGCGTGGTGCTGTTGCGCGCACTTAGTGCTTGGCAACCGTTTCCCAGCATTCCCATCCACTTGGCGGTGAACCCAGATGCAAAGGTGTATGCAGTCGCAGTCCTGCTGGCGCTAGTTAGCGGAATCCTCTTTGGTGCTGTGCCAGTAAGGCAGGTGCTGCGTACGAATCCTTATGAGGTGATCAAGGCAGGATCGGGAAGCAGGGCCGGTAAGCGGGTCAGTGCACGCGATGTGCTCCTTGTGGTGCAGATTGCCATATGTGGAGTGCTGGTCACTTCGTCGCTGGTCGCGATCAGGGGATTGGTGCGCTCGTTGCACGCCCATTTCGGCTTTGAAATCGAGAACACGATGGTGGCATCGACGGACTTGAGCATGTCCGGCTACAGCGGAGACCGGGTTCCAGCGATGCAGAAGCGCATGATCGAGGCCCTTGAGGCGCTGCCCGGAGTCGAGGCAGTTGGACTAACCGACGCGTTGCCCCTGGCCGTCAGCGGCGAGGGCGACTCGATCGTCTTCACCGACAATACGTCCGATCTGCGGCCATCGAACGCCGCAACCGACGCTGCGATATTTAACATCTCTCCTGAGTATTTCCGCGCAGCCGGCACAGCCCTGCTCTCCGGGAGAAGCTTCAACTGGCACGATGACAAGGACTCGCCAAGGGTCGCTGTGGTGAATCGAGAGTTTGCGCATAAGCTTTTTGGATTCGCATCGGATCCAATCGGACGCGTATTCAAGATACGGGATGGATCGCGCATTCAAGTCGTGGGCATCGCAGAGGATGGGAAGTATAACAGTCTCACCGAAGATCCAGTGCCTGTCATGTTCTTCCCAATTCTGCAATCACCTGCCACCTCCACAATCCTGATTGTGCGCTCGCGCCCTGGCGCAACCAGCGTTTCGTCTCTTTTGGGCGCGGCCATGAGGAGCACCCTGCGGCAACTGGATCCGGGAATGCCTTTGGATATCGAAACCCGGGGTAAGCCAATGGATATCACGCTATTTGGTCCGCGCATGGCAACAGCATCGCTGGGTGTCCTGGGGATGATGGGTGCGCTGTTATCAATCACTGGCATCTTCGGCATGGCTGCGTATTCGGTGAGCAAGCGGCTGCGAGAACTCGGAATCCGGGTCGCTCTGGGAGCTCAACGAAAAGAGCTGCTGCAAGCTGCTTTGGGGCGTGCCTTGAGGCTATTGGCGATTGGGTCGGCGGCAGGATTGATATTGGGGATTCTGGCGAGCCGGGTGCTGGCTTTCATTGTTTATCAGGCCACTCCACGCGATCCGCTGGTGTTGGCTGGGGTCGTCCTGGCGATGGCCTTGCTTGGATTAGTGGCAACGTGGATTCCCGCGCAGCGAGCGCTTTCGGTCAATCCTCTGATCCTTCTTCGCGAGGACTGAGCCAGCAGGGTTCCCTGCCGAATGGCCGCATCCTGGTCGAATTCGGTAATAGTGCTTCGATCCGCTGCTGTTTATGACAAATCATCAAGGCGCGAACCGGTTCGCACCTTTTTGGATTTCCGGCGAGTCACTGGCTCTTCGCCTGTTTGACGGTCAACAGCCGAAAAATGGCATTTCGCATTCTGAGGCCCGTTCCCTCTGGGCGTAGCCTGGCGGTATTGGTCAAACAGTTTGATGACTTGGGACCAATATGTCGGCGCGGGGAGGAGAATCAGCGACCATACGGCCGGCGGCAACGGCCAGCTTCAAGAGATAGGATGCTATTGAGAAGGATTATGAAAAGCATATCTCGCCGTCAGTTTGGAGTGTCAACTGCCGCCGTTGCGGCCGCCGCAACAGTCGGCCTGTCGGTGCCGAAAGTTGCACCGGCAGAAGCGCAGGCGGCGCCTCGATCCTTTTCGAGAGACTTTGTGTGGGGGTGTGCGACGGCCGCATACCAGACTGAGGGAGCCGTAACAGAGGACGGCCGCGGACCTTCCATCTGGGATACCTTCTCACACGAACCGGGCAAGATCGCGAATGGAGATACCGGCGACCGAGCCGACGACTCCTACAACCTTTACAAGGAAGATGTCCGGCTACTGCATAACCTGGGCGCAAATGGATACCGGATGTCCATCGCCTGGCCGCGCATCTTCCCTGCCGGCACAGGGCAGCCCAACCCCAAAGGGATGGATCACTACGACCGCGTTGTGGATGAGTTGCTGGCCAACGGGATTTCGCCCTACATCACGCTCTTCCATTGGGATCTGCCTGAGGCACTGCCGGGCGGCTGGGAGTCGCGCGATACGGTGAAGGCGTTTGCCGATTATGCCTCCTATGTGTCCCGTCGGCTCTCGGACCGGGTCAAGTACTTCATGACCACGAACGAGTTCGGCAACATGTCGGACTCGGGCTACCGGAATGGTGCGTTTGCACCGGGGCTCCGCCTGCCCGCAGGGCGGGCGAATCAGGTGCGGCACAACGTGATCCTCGCGCACGGATTGGCGGTGCAGGCAATTCGATCGAGCGCCGCGCCTGGGACCAAAGTGGGGCTGGCGCAGGACCCTCCGACGTTTTTACCGATAACTGAAACAGCGGAACACATCAAGGCTGCACGCCTCGCCACGCGCGATGCCAGTTCGTACTTCCTGACGGCGATTCTGGAAGGCAAATATTTGCAGAGCTACCTGGATCGCGAAGGGGGTAACGCGCCCAAAGTTGAGGCCGGGGACATGGAGGCTATCGGAAGCAAGTTGGACTTTGTTGGCCTCAACGTTTACTCGGGCACTTACGTCTGTGCCGACGACTCCGCGCAAGGCTACCGGGAACTAGGCAGGCCAGCCTCGTACCCGCACATGGTTCTCGACTGGCTGGGAATGGCACCGGAGGCGCTCTACTGGGGTCCGCGAAACGTAAGTGAGCTTTGGCGACCGGAGGCGATCCTGATAACGGAGAACGGCTGTCCGTCAAAGGACGTGGTGACGGAGGCCGGGACCATCGAAGACACGGACCGGCTGATGTATCTGCGCAGTTACCTCACGAATTTGCAGCGTGCAGTGGCAGAAGGCTATCCGGTGAAGGGGTATTTCCTTTGGAGCCTGTTGGACAACTTTGAATGGACGAGCGGCTACAGCGTGCGTCTGGGAATCCACTACGTAGACTACAAGACGCTGAAGCGCACACCGAAGTTGACCGCCGGGTGGTATCGCGAAGTGATCGCCCGCAACGCACTGGTTTAGCAAGGTCGAGCTTTAAGATGCGCATTCAGTGGTGCTGGAAATGCAATTCGTCAAATCATGACTTCCGCGCCCGTTGCGATGCTCCAGAAAGACAGCCAGAAAGGGGCCGACGTTGGCCATCGTGTTGTCTGGCGCATTGTTATTGTTTTTGGGAACGTCCCTAAGAAACCGCCTCGCCGGGATGTTTACACTGCTGGTGTCTGTTTTCATCCTGACTTTTGTCTTGACGGGCTGCAACACTTTGACTGGAAGCTCCAGCGGTGGTGGCACCCCGGGAACGCCAACAGCTACCAGTAACGTGATCGTGACAGCATCTTCAGAGAGACACATTTTGCGCAATCATCTCGCGGCGCATTATTGCCGCTCAGTCTGCAAGCCGCCCTCTGGCACCAGAACCACTTCGCATCCGACCGTCTGCGAGCAGCTCACCACTGCACTTCTCAGCAGGTGTGCCTTTGAGCCCGCCGGCACCAACTCCGGAAATCTCAGCTTCTTGATTGAGTCGCCGATGCCCTCAATCTTGTGGTCGCCCGACATCTGTTGCGCCTCAATCGCTCCCTCAGAGGTCAACTCGATGCGGAACGTTCCCCATCCGCTCATGCCCGCGATCTTTCCAAGCTTGAAGGTGCGCAATTCCTGCAACACTTCCGTCCCATTCTTCGGCCCAGGCTTGGCTCCGGCAGCTTCGAGGCGCGTAAAACCCGCTTTGATCTCATTGCGTGTATCCGGTGGCGTGTCCTTGTTGACCGCCGCGTCCGCCAGCCGGTAGGCCGCACAGGCTTCATCCTTCTTGCCCATCGCCTCATAGATCTGGCCCAGGTGGTCGCCAACCTCAGCGCGAAGGTCGTCGCGCCACGCCGCGGCAATCAGGGGCCTGGCGTCTTCGAACTTGCCTTCCTTGTAAAGAATCCAACCAAGGGTGTCCCAGGAAGCAATCAGCAGTTGGGCCGACTGAAATGCCTGGGTATTGGCTTCCGCCGCGGTAATGGCAGCGGTCTTCTCTTCGACCATATCGACGGACTTGCGGGACATCGTCTCCGCATAGGACAGATCATGGCCTGTTTCGCCGAGGATGTAGGCCGCGTCATTCATGATCCCCGGTTCGGTTGCATCCTCAAGCACGCTCTTTGCCGCGCCCGCCGCTTCATCGTTTCTGTGCAGGCGAAAGAGAATGTCGGCCAGTTGTACGCGCACGTTGTTGTCTTCGGGGTGAAGGTCTGCGGAAGCCTGCATGGTCTTGAGCGCGCCGTTGTAATCCTCTGCCTGGAGTTGCAATGTGAAGAGCGACAGCGAAATACGTAATTCGTCAGGATGCTGGACCAGATAATCTTTGAGTGTTCTCTCCGCCGCAGCTGCGTCGCCGTTCGCTTTCTCGGCCTCGGCCAGAGCTCCGGCTGCTATAGGATTGTCAGGATGCTTTTTCAACTCGGTTTGAAAATCGGCTATGGCTTCTATGTAGTTGCGCTGCATCTGGGCTACTGAGCCGAGCATCGTCCAAAGATATTCCTGATTGGGATTCTTCTGCCTCAAGGCCTCGAGAGTCATCTTCGCGGCTGCGTAGTCTCCGGCTTGGAGCTGCTCTCCGGCCTTGCGCATCAACTCCTGCGGTGGGGTATTGTCCGAGACCGGGGCGGGATCTGGTTCTACAGTGTGGACAGTTCCCGGGTCCTCCGCCTGCAGCGTAACGGTGATTGACTTGTCATCGTTCTTAATAATCTTCGGTGGCGTTATGGGAGTTGGTGCCTTCACACCATGGACCACGAAAGATTTGGCGGGCACGATCAACCGAATCCACGCTTCACCATCAAGGCTGATGTCCTTGATGAACTTCTGGTAGGTTTTCCAGTCCTCTTTTGCCACCGTTTCCTTGAGGACGGTAATCGTGCGTTCTGCCGTGATCTCAAGGCCGTTAAATCTATAGGTCTTGTCAAACGTCGCAAAATCCGTCTTGACGTGAATGGGATCGGGCAAATCCGTGCCGAATTTCTCGGGCAGCATCATGTGCGTGATGGCAATCATCTGCCTTGGCGCGCCCAGATCGATGTCCTCGGTCGGAGCCTTGCTGTCGTTTGCCAGCCCAGGAAACTCAAGCGCCGGAAAGAGCGGCACGATCCTGTGATTATCCCAGTCTCCGAAGGGGTGACGCTGGTAGTCGTAGGTCATTGCGATCGGCGTCGACAGGTCATCGACGTTCTTGAACTCAGTATTGCTCGTCGTTCCGCTGAATCCCCGCAGATTCGAGATGTATTGCGAAGCCTGGTCCCACTCCGCGGGTGCTAATCTTTCGGCCAGGGTGCGCACCAGAATCTCCGCATCGTTTCGGATTGTTGCTGAGATCTTCGATGTCATCTTTCCTTCCGCATCGAGACTTCCGTTTGCTTCAAAGCGCTCGACCAGCGGATAAGGCGGATTGGCCGGTGTGGCGACGAGGGTCGCTGGTGCGGCAGGCGGCACGACCAGCGCCTTCTGATCACGAATGACTGCCACCAGGTAGCCGAACGGTCCTACCGCAGGTGTGCTGTCGAGCCAGATCCGGCCGGAAGGCATCTCAACTGTCGTGATGACGTGATTGAAGAATGCCGGCGACGGCACATCCGGAACCGGAGCAATTCCCGCTCCAATCAGAGCCGGCGCGGTTTGAAATCCGCTTGCCCTGAGCAGCGCCTCAAGGGCCGTGTCTTTATCCTTGCAATCGCCATACTGGTTATCGAGGACCTCGGAAGCCAAATGCGGCTGATACCGGCCTACGCCGAAATCAATTCCGATGTACCTGATTCTTGATGAAACATACTCATAGATTGCGCGCGCCTGCTCTTCGGGAGTTTTTGCATTGCGCGTGATCTCTCGCGCTCTTGCCTTGAGCGCATCGGTCGGCTCAGATCGGGACAAAGCCAACCCTCTGTACCAATCACCCACCTCTGCCCAGCTGTGGTAGGTCGTCCAGGCAACCGATGGAATCTTGCGTCCCTTCGAGTCTTCATCTGGATCCTTTGGAGGCTCTGGCTTCGCGCTGTCACCTGCAGCCGGCTTTGGCGCGGGAACAAGCTGCGCTACATTCCAGGTATACGTGCGCTCTGAATCCGTTTCCGTGATTGTGGGTTTGTGGTTCGGGCTCCAGACCTGAACGTATTTCTCTTTGGGCACCACGAGATTCACGATCTGGGCCAGTACAACCATTGTTCCGGGAGCCTGAAAATGCGTTGTTCCCCAGAACTCGCCCGGAGCCTCAGGCTTGAAGACCGTGATGCGATACTCGTACTCGAGCGTGTCTCCAACCGATAAGGACCGCACCGCGATGTGCTTCTGTTTGACATCGCTATAGAGTGGAGCTTCCCGAGTCACCTCGGCAGACATGTCCATCGCTGTATCGGGTGGCGTGTCGACCGTTGATCCATCCGGCTTGTGCACGCGCACAAGCGTAATCTCGACAGTCTCGTTCGCAGACGCATATCCAGGCGCAAGCACGCCAAACAGTTGCGCGGCGCCTTGGGATTGGATGCGGACTTGCTCGTGAGTCACTTTCTCGCCGGTTCCATCTGAATGCATCCTGTAGGTAGTCTCTGACCGGTCAAAGACCAGCGATTCATTGCGATACGGATCTTTTGTCAGAGGGGCCGTGGCCTGAGGCTGCGCAAAACTGCAGAAAAATGACAGAACGAGAGCGGATATCAAGGCGAGAGAATGTACGCCCTGAATGGACACCGCGAAATCCATTTGACGGGACCTCCCGGCAAAGGCTCCACACTTTTTCGGCACCCTGAGACAGGATTCCATATCCTTGCTCCCTTCCTCAGTTTCAGAGCCTCTCACAGTTGTTTCTGAGCGGCAACTAATATCACGGTATTTCGCACGGGTTTAGTAACAGCGTGATCCAAATCACTCGCACTGTTTGTGTCGTACAGACCGCGCTTCGCAAGGATTGTCCTTCAAAGGTCAGTGGGGCGCCATAACCTGATAGCGGCATGACGAGTCTCCGAGAACAGAAAGGGGCGGTTTATGAAGTCTACCGTTTGTCTTCCGAGTCCTTTTCTGGCCGATCAACCGGACATTCATTGGTCAGAAGTGGAGAACTTGGCATTTCACTTGTTGAGGCCAATTTCAGGCTGGAATAGCGCGTCGCTCCGGAATCCCTTACAGGTGCATTCATGCGGAGTCGTCCAGGAAATGCCGAATATACGACTCGGAAATCTGCCGGAAGGGAGCCTGTCTGGTGCTAGTGGGAGAGTTCAAATCGACAGATGATTCGCTCAATGAAGCCAGCAGACGCTTCATGTGTGGGCTCAACGACGCTTTGGAATTGCGATTAGCAAACCTATGGAAAGACTCATCGATTGCTCATGTCCGCTGCCGAAATTGTATGCATAGGTGGGCTCCAGATACCAGCCAAATCTCCGATTCGGCCAAGGCCAAAACATGAAATCGAGAGCGGCTTCTCCCCCAATCGAATCGGCGCTATTACCGCCCTTGATCGTGTGCGCCCATTCCGGGCCGACACCGAACATGAATTCCGCGGTTTTGGATAATGTATAGGGCTTCTTAAAAAGGAGGTCGGTGTCCCATTCTGTCTGACCACGGCTAAAGGAGGGTGTCACTCCCGCTTCGATTTCCAACCACTCCTTGATAGGCGTCACTTCGACAGCGACGTTGGGACCATAACTCGGAGTGCCGTGATTAAGCGCCCATTCCCCCGCACCGCCGAGTTCGACAATGGCCGCTGGCTCCTTTTCCTTTTCCTCGACCTGACCAAAGGCTCTCCCAGCAAACAGCAGAGCGGCCAGGACCGCGACCTTTCCAGTTTTCATTTAAAGCTCCACCAAACTCAATTTGTACAGCACGGCCATGTTGACCGCATAAAGGGGGAGTGCAGGTCAGAGCTCGTCGCCGCCTTCAAGGAAGGCATATTGGAGATCAACTCGATTATTTCTATGACTGCTCGCCGGGAAAGCGCAATGTCAAATATTGAGAACTGATTACATGACAAAGCCGACGCTGGCATACATGGACATTGCACTTGTTGAGGCTAGTTAGAGGGGCATCGGAACTTCTCGGATCTGGCGATATTCCTTAACTAGTCACTTCCGAATCACCGAGTTTGCGACGGCACGCCCAGAATGCCGAGCAATCCTGTACGCTGAGCGCTGGCAGACCCCGCTCCAATCTGTATCATTCTGCCAAGTCCGCGCATAAACTCTATCCGTCCTACCCGCGGCTCGTTTTGAACATCGACCGGAGCGAATCTTCCAGGCCGTCGCTCTGCAGCCTTTCCGGGGTGTACTGAGGAGGCAGCTTTGCGGTGGGCGACTCACTGTTCGACTCGATACTGCGCTGAGAATCATTGCTGGTGGGAATGCTGCTCGCGCCGCCGAAGAACCGGCGCTGAAGATGTTCAATGGCTGCCACATCGAGGCGGTATTCCTCTTCCACCCGGCGAAAGTCCTCTTCCACCCGGCGGTATTCTTCTTCCACCCGGCGGTAGTCCTTTTCCACCCGATCCCGCAATGCTTCTAACGGATGTCCATCCGATCCTGACATCGTTGCGCCCTCCGCGGCTGTGTCTTCCTGACGCAGCCCCGCGGCTTGACTTTGTCACGTCCAGGTGGGATTTGCACTGACACAAAGGATGTAGTGGGCGAAAGACCCGGTTACCTGGGCTCCATCGCCCCCTTTTCTTCGGATCGACAAACTTGCGCCCCCTCCCCCATACTGTCCGGAACGGAAAAACAGGAGGCTTCAACCGCATGTGCGATGAATTCATTCACCAGGGCCTCACCCACGATCCCACCGTTTCGCGCCGCGCCTTCGGCCTCGGGGCAGCGGCCACCGCCGTCGCGCTCCATGCACCCGCCGCAACGGCACAAGCCAAGGTAGTAGAGACAGACGTCAATGTGCCCATGGCCAGCGGCATCGCAGACTCCGCGCTTTTCTATCCAGAGGGCAAAGGCAGCTGGTCCGCCGTGCTTTTGTGGACCGATATCCTCGGCCTCCGGCCCGTCTTCCGCGAAATGGGCCAACGTCTCGCCGCGCAGGGCTACGTGGTCCTTGTCCCGAATCCTTTCTACCGCAACGCAAAAGCGCCGGTGGTGGATGGCACGTTCGATTTCAGCAAGCCCGAAGACCGCGCCAAGGTCATGCCGATGGCAGCAGCTCTCACCGCCGATGCCAACATCAGCGATGCCAGGTCCTACATCGCCTTTCTCGACGCGCAGCCGCAGACCAACAAGAAAAAGAAGATGGGCGTCCAGGGCTACTGCATGGGTGGCCCGCTCACCTTCCGCACCGCGGCCACTGCCCCCGACCGCGTCGGCGCCGCAGCCACCTTCCATGGCGGAGGTCTCGTAACCGACAAGACCGACAGTCCGCACCTGTTCATCCCTCAGATGAAGGCCGAGGTTCTCTGTGCAGTCGCCGACAATGACGACAAGCGCGATCCCGCCGCCAAGGACACCCTCAGAGCCGCCTTCGCCGCAGCGCATCTCACCGCAACGGTCGAGGTTTACGAGGGTTGCAGCCACGGTTGGACAGTGCGCGGCAGCCAGGTCTACAACGAAGCCGGAGCCGAACGTGCCTGGACCGAACTCCTCGCACTCTATAAACGCACCCTCACATAGCCGCGTCATGCGTCATCAGCAACGACATGAAAGTCGGGTGGTCGAATGGTTCCGGCGAGGCTTACCAGCGAATAAAGGCCCAAACCCGTGGCAATCTGGAGTTCGTGATCGCGCCAGCCGATTCTCAGGAGCTGGCTGCAACACGCCAGAACAAAGGAGAATTGAATTCTGAGAATCGCGAATGGTCGCCGTGGAAGGAATGCAATGAGCAATTGCCACGGATATCCAAATGTCTCCTTAATTCCAGAGAGAGGCCACAAAACAGCAGCAGTGACGATGATTGACGAAATGCCAAGTAAAAGCTCCTTCGGTAGCGAACGTTGAACTGGACGGAGAATGGACCAGGCCATTTCGATCAGGACGACGCATTAAAAAAGCGAATCGATATACGTCTCGAATTCAAACCCGGTCGGGCTTTCGTGGTGCATCAATGCTCGCAGGATCAGCATCGGGATATCGCTTCCCAAACCCCGCACGTTCTAAGAGAAGAAGACGGGAAGCGATCTGTAAGTGCGCATCTCCACACGAGCACCGAGATCAACGCTGCTTGCGCAACGATGCCATTCATCGCCAATAGGTTCACTAAAAACACAGATTCCTCGCCTCGCTGTTTCCTCGATCGGCACAAAGATGAAAAGGCCGAACAATTCTGGTGATTGGGGCTTGCTGATAGCTGAGGTTCGAACCAGTCGAGGCCGAGCAGCGTCACAAAACCGCAGCTGGGGAGCCATTTGGCCTGAGTTCAGGAGCCGCATCCATGAGATTCCACGCCTGGGGACCCCTCTGCTCACTATGTAAGAATTTCCGGTGCCAACTGAGTCGCTGACCCGCTCCGATTGCGGGGTCGTCTGCAAAACTAGGCAATCAGGGAACTTCCCGGTTTGATCCGATTGGCACGGAGCGTGCTTCTATAACCCAGAGGGCGAAATTACATCGCCTTCACTGGAGGCGTTATGGTGGAATTTGCGTCTCTGTCACACGGAGTGGCAGCCAAACACATCGTTGCTTACGCTGCCATCGTGGCATTGGGCGGAGCCATCGGTGGGTACTCGATTCATGAACACCACATTGCACAGAATCTTGCGGCCAAGAATGACGCTACGGTTGCCTCGCTCAGTGCGACCCAGCATGAGCTGGGCGACCTGCGAGCGAAGGTGAATTCACTGGCCGCGCACGCAGAAGCGCAAGCTGCTCCGTCAAACCCTGGTGCACAGCAGTCCGCGCAGATCGCCGGGAGCCGGCGCCCGTCTGCGGCTCACCGGCTGCGAGATGATCCGCGCTACAAGAAGCTGCAATCGCAAATTGATGCACAGGGCAAGGCGATTGAGCAGAATCGGAATGACCTGGCCAGTACGCGTGGCGACCTTACAAACACGCGCACTGAGTTGTCGGGCTCCATTGCTCACACGCATGACGAACTGGTGTTGCTCGAAAAGAAGGGGCAGCGCAACTTCACCGAGTTCGATCTGACTAGATCGAGACAGTTCCGTCGTGAGGGACCGTTTGAGTTGCGCCTGCAAAAAGCCAACATCAAACACCATTATGCTGATCTGGATCTGCTTGTGGACGATCGCAACATGTCGCAAAAGCACGTGAATCTCTACCAGCCAGTCATGTTCTCCACGCCCGACAGCCCACAGCCGGTCGAGGTGGTGATTAACGACATAAGCAAGGACCGCATTCACGGGTACGTAAGCGCACCAATGTACAGGCAGTCGGAACTGGCTTCGATGTCAAATGCAGCGGAGAACGGTGCTTCCAGCCTGACTCATGGAACGACGGACTCCAACGAACAACCTGCGCCCAGAGAGAAGCTTCCACTGCCAAAGTAGGCTAGTGCTCCACATGGAGACTCCGATCTGTCGTATAACGTCAGCATCAACCTTGAGATCGGCATCAATTTGCAGTTAACCAATGGATTTTTTTCTCACTAGCTCCCGAGTCACCAGGCTGTTGGGCGCTGACAGCTCAACGTCCGGCAAAGAAAGGACACCTTAATGATTCATTCAGACAAGTCGCTTTCCTCTGGCCGCTTGCCCCTCACGCTGGTGCTTGCTGCGGCAATGCTTGCGGGATGTGCGTCGAAGGAGCAGAAAGCCATTGACCAGGCTAAGGCGCAGGCGGTCAAGACCGGCCAGCCGCAACAGGTGGTCACTGTGGACAAGAGTGGAAATACGACAACGACTGTGGTGCAGCCACCGGCGCAGGGGCAAACCGCCGAGGAGATCTCAACGACAATCAAGCCTCCCACTGCAGCGGTACCTCTGCCGGCGCCTTCGGGGCCGACGGTGTCCGCAGTGCCAATGCCGCCTGCTGTACCTCTGAAGGTCAGCATCCCCGCCGGCACAATGCTTGCCATCCGCGTCGATCAGCGCATCAGCGTGAAGTCCGGCCATGCTGGCGAGACGTTCACCGGCGAAGTTGTAGAACCGGTGGTAGCAAGCGACGGAAGCACTGTCGTTCCCAAGGGTGCGCCCGTCGGCGGCGTGGTCGACGAGGCACGACGCCGCGGCCACTTCAAAGGCCGCTCCTTACTAGAGCTTCGCCTGACCTCGCTGACGTTAAACGGAACAAAGTTTCAACTGACGACAAAGGATCTTCAGCGCACCAAGAAAGGAAAAGGCCGTCGCTCCGCAGCCATGATTGGCGGAGGCACGGGGCTTGGCATGGTAGTGGGAGGAGTGGCCAGCGGCGGTGTTGGGTTAGTTGTCGGCAGCCTGGTGGGCGGTGGCGCCGGAACCGCGGCCGCGGGGCTGACCGGCAACCGCGACATCGTGATACCAGCCGAGTCGATCGTTCACTT
>Ga0181535_10004130_pt1 | contig 16354 bp, 10 predicted proteins | sample PEATcosm2014_Bin_44_FD_119774 | JGI IMG/M metagenome (GOLD analysis project Ga0181535, IMG submission 119774) | Peatland microbial communities from MTU Mesocosm Facility, Houghton, MI, USA - PEATcosm2014_Bin17_30_metaG | ecosystem: Environmental > Terrestrial > Soil > Wetlands > Peat | place... | reverse complement strand
TTGTGTACCTTGGCCTCGTTGTGGAGCACCTCAAAATAGGCGTTTGTCAGCAATTGCGAGTGGTTCTCGCGGAGACCCTGGCGGATGACCTGCTGCACGCGCGGGTCATTCAATTCGCGCTGGCCGGCCGGCTCGCGCCCGACCAGTTTGTAGATCGCGTATCCCATTACCCGGTGGCCGGGGGGGGCATCGTAGACGGGAAGGATGTCGGTGATCTCTCCCGGCTTGAGCTTGGACACGACGGCGTAAACGTCCGCTTCGGCGCGTAATTGCGATTCGGGGATAAAGCCCATGTCGCCGCCGTTCGAGGCCGTACTGGGGTTCTCTGAGTATTTCATGGCCAAATTGCTGAAGTCTTCGCCGCCAATCAGTTCAGCGCGCAGTGCCTGGATCTTCTTCTTTGCGTCGGCGTCGCTGGATGCCTTGTTGTTCTCGAGGTTACCGGTTTGCTGCGCGGGCACGCTGGTGACCGCAATCTGCGCCAGATGATACTGCGGCTCGATCAGGTTGAACTCCGACTTGTGCGCCGCATAAAAGCCATTGATCTCCGCGTCGGTGATGGTGATCTTCGACTCGATTTCCTTGTTCAGCAGCTTGGTCTTGGTCAAAGAGCGGCGAATCTCCCGCTTCAGATCGTCCATGGTGAGGTTGCGTGCCTGGAGCTGCTTCTCCCACTCCTCCGGGGTGGTGGGCACCTTCATCTCGGTGATTTTGGCGTTGACATCGTCGTCGCTGGCGGCCAGGTTGAGCTTGACTGCGCGTTGCCAGAGGATCTCGTCATCGATCATCTGGCGCAGGATATTGAGGCGCACGATGTCGGCCTGTTCGGGGGAGGGCTTGGGGGCGCTGTCGTTGAGACTGGCCTTGTAATACCTCTCCAGATCCGAACGCAGAATCTCTTTGCCGTTCACGGTCGCGATGACGTCGGGAGAGGGCGAGCGATGACATCCGCTGACTACGGCCAACGGAGCTCCAAAGCAAAGAACAATGACGGCCAAACGAAACGGCGTGCGGCAAAGAGCTCTTATCTGCAACCTGGTATCCCCCATCGGGACGCGAAAGTCCCCGGCAATCAAGGATAAATCCCAAGGCCAGCATCGCGATACGCAATTTACAAGTGCAACCGCGAATTGCCGCTGCCGCCCAAAGCAGAGCGGGCCTGGCGGAAGAGCGAAAACCGGAGGCTTACTTGCCGCTCCCCGGAATCTGCGCCGGCGCCGCGGGCACTTCCACGCCGGCGTCGCGCAAGGCGCGGTCGATCACCATCCACACCTGCTCCTGTGGCAGGGCGCCATCAAATCGCTCGCCATTGACGAAGACGTAGGGCGCCCCCTCTATTCCCAGCGAAGAAGCTTCCTTGGACGAGGCGCGCACCTGGGTCTCATCCTGCTTGGCAAGGCATGCGTCCAGTTTGGGGGCGTCGAGCTTGCTGAGCGTGGCCTCCTGGCGGGCGATGCGATCCAGGGCGGCAAAGCTTTTGGTCAGATCCCGGCTATCGCCGTTCACCTCCTGGCCGTGGGAGTGCAGGTAATCCACGTAGGACCAGTAGACATCTCCGCTCTGGTCGGCCAGGCAGTTGGCATCCACGGCAGCGTGCATGGCCCAGGGGTGCATATCGGCAGGCAGCGGGTTGTCCTTGTAGATAAAACGCACCTTGTCTTTGTAGTGCTCCAGGGTGGCCGGAAAGAGCTCCTCGTGCAGCCGCGCGCAGTAGGGGCATTCCAGATCGTCAAAGTTGATCACCGTGACCTTGGCCGAGGGGTTGCCGCGAATGGGCCGGCCGGCGACGTCGATCGAGAAGTCCGGGTCGTTGACCAGATCGAACTTCTCCAGCCGGGCCAGCGTCTTGCCGTCGGTCGAGATCAAAAAGTCCATCACCTGCTGCTTGGCCCCGTGCGAAAGCGTGACGGGCAGCGCGTCAAAGCCGGCGATCTGGCTTGGCTTGCGCGCGCCGATGGTTACTGCGACGTCCTGGGGCACGTTGTACTGGGAGCGAACCGTGGTCTCGATGCGGCGGCTTTGCGCCAGGTCCGGCGCGGCCTGCGGCGCGGTTTGAGCCTTGCAGCCCACGGCCAGGCCTACAACGAGCAGGCCGGTGATCAAGTGAATGCGTGACAAAAGTAAACCCTCTATGAAAAGGATACTCCACCCCGCACGCCACCTGCGCCACCTGCCGTGGGGCCAGACGCTCGCTCTTCGCTCGCATGAGGTTCGAGGCCTCCCATCCTTGCGCCAGAAAAAAGGCGCAAGGGTGAGGTGCCTGCACGGTATTTTCGCTTTGGGCGGTGGCGCAGTTTCCGAATGGCGACCAACCGGCCGGATTCTCCTTTACGCTCGCCGGCGGTGGGCTGAGAGACTGATCCAGGCTTAGTACAATACGCCGGTTTTGTTCGCGTCTAGCGGCCGTGCGCTTTGGCGTTCTTTCGGGCGGAGCCGATATTGATGATCGCGAGATTGTCGTCAAGCGATTGGGCAAATGTGTCGTCAGTAGGATGGAGGAATCCGCTGCCGGGATACAGCCGGATGAGGCCGATAATCTCGCCCGTTTTAGCGTCGGCCATCGTGATGAAAACATCGGCGGCTTCCGCGGGACCACCAATGAGCAAGTTCATTCCAGCACGGCCATCGGTAAGAACCTGGCCCATGCCCTGGACGAAGACCAGGATGTCGGATTTCTCGGAGCATGGCAGCATTCCGACCTGGTCTCCGAGAGTGTAAGCCGACTTGGCGATTCGCCCCGGCTTCTTGTACATCAAGGGCGCGACGGAGTGGAGTTTCTCCTGGACCTGGGAGATCACCCCGCTGATTTCGGCGTCAGACGCGCCGCTCGATAACGGATTGGTGGCGGAATTGATCGCGATGCCATCGGTCTTGAGGTGAGACTCGACGAGAGCTTCAAGGTCTTCGGCCCAGGCCTCGGACTCCTTGGTCATTCCTTCGGCCCCTTTCATCCCGATCCTGGTGAGATAGGCCTGAGATGGCATCATACAGGCAGAATGGATTTGGAACTTGCCGGAACTAACCTTGTGCTGCGCGTAGGACGAATCAATCCGAAGTGATATGCCTGAGGCGGTTTGAGCGGAAAGGCATACAAACATGGCGGCCGCGAAGGCCGACAAGATTCGGCATCTAAACTTCATCAGAATCCCCTTTCGAGAGAAAGTTGCGGCAAGAGCCGCCAAAACAAGCGGGGCCAAGATCAATGCGGCAGCGCGGCCTGAGGTTTTTCGACTTCGGCGAGGCGCCGCCCTATGCGGAGCCGGTCGAGGCTGGTGTCAGCCACCAGTTGGAGATAATGCCTGTAATTGAGTGCTGCATCAGCAAAGCGGGACTCATCCTGGTAGAGGAAACCGAGTTCGCGGTAGGCGAGCGCATACTGAGGGTCACTTTCAATCGCTGCAAGGAAGGCCTTTTCCGCTTTCGCTCGGTTTTCTTTGAGCGTCGCCTGGCTCTCGGGAGTGTTCAGCAAGGCTTTTTGTTCCTCCTGCTCGCTCATCTTCAGAACTTTCTTGCGCTGCCTATCCTCGCCCTCGGGGGTAAGCTCGTCGGGCGTCGGAACAGTCGTTTTGGCCCCGAGCTCGCGATAGGAGTCGCCGAGCAGCACCTGATACTGTGGAACGCCCGGAAATGCGTCCACGAGTCGAGTGGCGCGGGCCACCGCGGTGCGCGGACGACGGCTTTCGATGTCGGTGTTGATGTTGGACACGATGGCCGGCGCGACGGCGGCGATGTAGTCCTTCTTAAGCACGGTTCGCAAGCTCGCGGGCGTGTGGGTGTCGGCGAAGGCGAGAGCTTCCTCTCGCCTTTTTCTCAGATTCGGGTGATCGTGGTAGAAGGTAGGGCGGGGCTCATACTCGAGGGTTCTGTCCTGGTCGAGCAATTCGAAATCGGCGGCCATGGCGTGCGGATCGTAACCGGCAACGGTCATAGCTGCGAGCCCGTCGTGGTCGGCCTGGCTTTCCATTTCGCGCGAATATCCGTAGATACTTTCTACCAGGATGAGCGTGCTGACATTGGCGGCGGCGGCAGTAGCCAACCAGGCGCCATAACCGCCGGGCACGCAAGCGGCTGCTGCCGCAATAATCTCCGAAGCGACGGTTTTCTTGCGGATGCTTCGATTTTCGAGATAGGGGTGCCTCTCGTAGATGTGCGCCGTCTCGTGGCCCAGAATTCCAGCGAGTTGCGCCTCGTCTTCCAGAAGAGCGAGGAGGCCTGTGGTGATATAGACAGAGCCGTTGGGCAGGGCGAAAGCGTTGACCATAGGGTCGCGGAGGACCAGGAAGCGATAGGTGACTTTTTCGGGTATAGGACGGTTGCCGAGGATGCGGCTGCCCGTTGAGTCGATATATGCCTGCAGGTCGGGATCATGGAGCACCAGACCTCTCTTTTCGTACTGGGCGTCGACGGCGTCGGCCTCGGCACGAAGGTTGTTATCGACTTTTGTGAATTGGAACGCAGCGCCTGGGCCTTCAGAAACCTGGACGCTGACGGGGGCGGGCTGCGACGGAGGGGATGGCTGTTGCGCTTCCAAAGGCCCGAAGATGACGACGATGAGAATTGCCGAAAGAGTTCTGTACATCGGTCACCTTGCGGTCGCGTACGAAGAATTGGGCTAAGGAGGATCAGCACAATTGTCCCTTAGTAAGGAAGGTTTTGCAAGGCGCAGTCTCTTCCAATACAAGGTGGGCCAGAAGGATTGGTCGCACGTTGAGAAGTGAACGTCAGCGTGCATCAGGCAGAGGAGTTCAGTTTGGAGGCGATTCGCCCGATCACGCGACAACAAATTAGGCGTACCTGGCCTGTAATAGGCAAACTGGAAACCGCACCGTTATTGCAGATGGCGCTATGAGATTGTGCCGAAAAGACTGCTAATACGCCGGCGGAAGGGTGGGGTCGCGGAAGGCGGAGTTGGTGCGGCGGACATCGCCGATGGTGCCAAAGCTGGCCAGGGTAAAGCCCCATAGATATTGAGTATCGTTGCCGCGGACCGAGCCTAGATCGAGGCGCCGGTAGCCGAAGGTGAGGCCGCAGCAGTCCCAGTTGTAGGTAGCCTGCGCTCCGGCGTACTGCAACTGGCCTAGGACGAAGTCGTAACCGCCGTTGGCGGCAAAGCTGAATCCGCTGCCGGTGGGCAGGCCGTTGTTGCCGACTTTGCCGATGGAGAAGAATGGCTGCACCTGCTGGCTCTGGATGGTAGAAGCGCCGCTGCCGTTTTCATCGACGGCGTTGAGCATGGCATGGCCCACGCCCACGGTTGTGTTTCCCCAACTGTAGCCGGCAAAGAGATTGTCGGCGCCCAGCCGTCCGGCTTTGGGGTCGTAGTCCAGATCCCACTCGATGCGCAGATTGTCGATGGCCTCGAAGCGCAGCCGCGAAATGACAGGCGAGAGGTTGCGCGGCGAGGTAAGGAAGGCGATGGCGCTCAGGTCCAGCGTGGAGTCGGAGACGTTGCGCCGGTTGGGAATGAGCGCGCCACCGAATTTGGGATCGATGAAGTACTCTTGCGCGATCTGCCAACTGGCCCACTCGCGGGGCTGCGGCGGGCAGCCTGCGGGACCAGCGTCAGCGTCGGCGGCAGCACAGGGCTGGTTGCCGGCGCGGCGCAGAAAAAGGCGCTGGGTGAGAGAGAAACCCACTTCGTTGGTGTTAGTGGCGATATCCGTGGTATCGATCAGCAGCACGTTCCGCGCCTGCGCTCCGATGCCGGTCACGTACCGGTAGGTGATCTCAGGCTCGATCACGTGGCGCAGTTCGCGATTCCAGCGGGTGAGGGTGAAATCCCGCTCCAGGGCAGGCGGCCGGAGGTCGACCGAGACTTCCACATCGCTGCGGTTGAGCGGGTCGTGGCTGATGGCCGGTGTGCCGCCGTTGATCCCTTGCAGATCGGGGGTCTGGCTGATGGTGTAGGCCGTCTCGCGCAGCGCGGCCTCGGCCAGCACGCTCCAGCCCCCGGCCGAGAGCGGCAAGGAGAGATGAGGGTAGAAGTCGATGCGGCCGGCGTTGCGGGCGTGGAAGCTGGTGCCGGTTGGGATGCTGGCGGGCTCTGAGCGTGTGAGGTAGCCGAGCGACGATCCCAGGCCCCAGTAGAGCCAAGACGAGCCCAGCGGCCGGTCGAGCACGTCGAAGCGCAGATTAGGCAGATGAAGTATCCGCGCCTCGTCGCCATCGCTGGAGCTGGCATAGGTCTCAAAGCGCTCCAGCGAGGCGGAGGGCACAAAGCCGTTGTGCGCGTGGGTAAGCGCGACGCTGCTCTGCACCTCGGAGTTGACCGCCTGAGAGTAGGTGTCGTTGAAGACCAGCCGGTAGATATAGCACGAGAGGTATTCCACGTTGCCGGAGAGACGCGTCTCGGAAGTGAGATCTTTGCGGCCGAGAGCATTCACGTCCACACCCCCCTGGTTGACAGCCCCAGTGCTGGTCGGAGTGGGAAGACAATTGGCGGTTGGGGTGCCGCTGGGCGCCGGCACAAAGCCGCGGTCGAACAAGGCATTCACGCGCAAGGTCAGATGGTCGAGTCCTGGGCCCTTGTAGCGGAAGTCGCCGTTGGGGGCCCAGCCTCGTTTGCTGTAGTACTCCGAACCAACAATCATGTCCGTGCTGCGGTTGATCGCCCAATAGACCTGCTCGCCAAAGGTATAGCCCCGGATCGAAGAGTAATTGCTGGGCAGAATGGGGAAGAGAAATCCGCTCTCGCGGCCGGTTTCGTCGGTCGGATGGCGAAGGTAGGGCAGGTAAAAGACAGGCATGCCCAGAAACTTGAAGAGCATATTAGCCGAGGAGGCGCTGCCCTCCTCCAGCCGGATGCTTCGAGAGATCAATTGCCAGTCGGGGCGGGGCAGACGGCAGTTGGTCATCGTGCCATCCACGATGCGGTAGTGGCCCTCGCCGGTCTCCAGCAGAACCCTGCCGGTAAAGAGGAAAGGATTGGCCGTGGAATATACCGACGTGCGGCCGAGCGTGCGGACACCCTGCGAGCCATGCACATTGAAATAGCGCGCAGTGTGCATATTGAGCCGCATGTCGCCGCGCGAGGCATAGATGAGAACATCGTTGGGACCACCCGCCACCTGCAGGTTGCCCTCCGCCTCCAGCTCTGTGGTGGATTGGTGGTAGACCACCTTGTCGGCGCGCAGAATGTAGTCGCGGTAGTGGACTACCACATCGCCGGTGAGCGTCCAGGTGTCGCCTACGCGGCTCTGGTTTTTGGCCTCCCACTCGACCGGTACGCCGCTCGGGGGCGCAGGCTCCGGCTGGGCCACCGGCAGCGTCTCCTGGCCAGGGTCGTCCGGCAGATCGGATGCCGGTGAATTGGGAGGAAGCCCGGCGCTGGCCGGCTCCTCGGCCGGCGGAGGTGCCGCATTGGTCAACGCCTGCCCCCTGATTTGCAGGTGACAGAGGGCCAGCATCGTGATAAACACTATAGTGCGAGGACGCATCCCAGGGACCAAGGTCAGCATAGCAAAACAGGCTGCCTTGGATGGGAAGCGCGCCGCGCTGCTCTGGCAGAAGCCAAAAGTCGGATGGTGCTAAAACGCGCTCGGGTCCCGCGACCTGATTGCGCGAAAGGGGTGCATTCGTCTTCCTCCGCGTAACCTCCCTTCTTTCTTGATCGCAACGTCCGAGAGTGCCGCATCGACGGGGCATCAAGGACCGAAACAGCCGTTCTGGGCTCAATCGCCGGCCCGGATGGCGCGTAAGAAGGGAATCTGGAGCCTTGAGCACAACTTTTGTAGGCCAGCCCGATACCACATGTTCCTGGAAACAGGAAGTGAGCCTGCGCATCGCCGCGCACAAGAGCCGGAGATGCCAGTCCACGACGAAGCCGGCCGAGCCAGTTGCCGCATGGACTGCGGCCAGCAGCCGCGCCGCCCAGGCCGCTGCCCGCGTGGCCGCGCGTTATGCCCAAGCCCCCAGCTATAGCCAGATGCAGTTGGCCGAAGCTACCCCTGCCCCGCGCGCCGCAGCGATTGCGACTCCTGCTCCTGATGCCGCGGCGAAGTCCGCTATCGCGGAGTTGCCCGTCACATCCGCAGCCCCTCGACTCTCGGAGCCTGCGGTCAACTCTGGCGAGGTCCACTCTGTCGTGGAGCATGCGCGCACCACTGCGCGGGATTTGGTGCCACCCATCGCGCCGTTCCATCCTGCCGCACCCTCCTCGCTTGAGGATTGGGAGAACGAATGCGCCCATGGCTGCTGGGAGCCGGATCTTCGCTTGCGTCCCCTCGCACCGGTCCCAGCCCCAGTCCCGGCACAAGCTCCAATTCCAATCCAGGTTGCCCATGCGGTTTCGATCTCCGCAGCAGAAGGCGCGTTGCGCTCCACGGCAGGGCGTGCCTCCGTGGCCCTCTTATCACCTGAACCCGTATCCACAGCCGATCCCAGGTGGGAATGGCCAGAATCGCTCGTGGATCCCTCCGACAGCGAGGAGATCCGGCCTGTCGAGCCCGATCTGCCCATTCATGCCAATCTCATCGAGTTTCCGCGGGAGCTGGTGGCTACCCGCAAGATTCGCCCCCGGCGGGCGGAAGGACCCTTCGCAGCGGCACGATCGGAGATGCAATTGAGCATCTTTGAAGTGGACCCCGGCGCCATCTCCAACCGTCCCGAGTCCTTCGGCGCCGCGGCGACGGCGGTCTGGCCAGAGCCAGCCTGGGCGGAGATCGAGCTGGAGCCTCAGGACGAGGTCGAGTCCCAGCAGACTTCACCCTTGCCACTGGAGCTTGAAGTTGCGCCCCTCAACCGCCGAGTGGTGGCGGCCCTGACGGACAGCGCGCTCATCGCCGGCGTTGTCCTCGGTCCGGCTTTCATGGTCTCTGCCAGGATCGGTCATCCACCGGTGACGAAGATCATGGAACTCGGTGCGGTTTCGGCGATTCTGCTTGCCGGTCTGCTTTACCACACGCTCTTCCTCACCCTCGCGGGTACGAGCCCGGGCATGAGGTTCGCCGGCATCTCCCTTTGCACCTTCGACGGTCAGATCCCGACACGCGCGCAGTTGCGCAGCCGCCTGGGCGCGCTGCTGCTCTCTCTGGTTCCGGTGGGTCTGGGCATCGCCTGGGCGCTTTTCGACGACGGCCACTTGAGCTGGCACGACCGGCTTTCGAGGACGTATCTGCGGGAGAACTGAGATCGGGAGAGAGCGATGCCGAATCAGGTCTACTGAGTCATCAGCAATGGAAAGAGGGTGCGCCTGCACACCCTCTCGCTTACAGGCTCAGATGGAATCAATAGATTAAGATTTTACGATCATGCCGGAGGGCTTGTTCCTTAGAAACACCACCAACGCAAAGCCGATAAGCCCTGTTCCCAGCAAAATGAGAGATGAGGGTTCCGGGGCTGCGGTGAAATTGGCCGTGAAGTCAACTCCCGCGCCATTAAGGTCGGTTTGCGCGTCGATGACGGTCAGTGTGTTTGTTCCGGTAAGCAACGGGACATAGGCGAATGAGACCGTGTCCACAGCGCCGCAACTGGGCACAGCATCCGTTCCATTCGCATTTCCAGAGGCGCAATGCCCGTCGCCGCCAACGATGGCAAAGGGCACAAGAATCAACTCATCGGCGGTCCCCGCGTCAAGGATCACCTCAGCCGTATCGTCGGCCATGATACTGATGCTGCCGTAATACGATTTTGGTCCGCCAACGGCGGTAAAGGTCGTCACGTAGTAGTAGAAGTCGTTTGCATCGCATGAGCTGCCGGAACAAGAGGTGCCCGCCGACGAGGTATTTGAGACCCAGCTTGTCCCGCTGATAGCTGTGGACCAGCCTCCGGCGGCGATACCATACGAGGTTTTTGAAGCGCTGTTGGCAGAGGCGGCAGTTGGGGCTGACAACGCTACATAATTGGGCAGTGCTGGGGTGTTTGCCAGGAAGTTGGCATTCAGCGCGCTGTATCCGAGGTACTCCAAGGCACCGTCTGTGTGGGTGGTGGAGGAGCCCGCGGCGCTAGCGAGGGTGATTGAGTCTGCCTTTGCCGTTGGCACAAGTACGAACAGCAACGCAGATAAAAGACCGAACTTGAGAATCACCTTCATCTTTCCTCCGTACAATTCACTTGCCGGCAACTCGCAGTCTCCACTCTTGCGCGAAGGCTAGCGCCGAATCTCTTTTCGCGGCTGCCTTTGTAGCTTTGGTTGCATCTTCCTGGGGCAAGTCGGGGGGAACAAGCCCCATGCTCATCGAGGTGTGCTGAGGGTTAACCGGGATTCATCTCGATGGTATTACCTAAGTCATATGCAAATGGCGTGCCAAACATGAATATGTAGAATCAGAGGTTTATAATCCAGCCGAATCGAATTATGCAAAGTGCTGCACATAAATGCACCAGAAAACTCTCCTTTTGACCGGGGTTCGATCCAGTTGAATTTAAGACACTTGCCTTCGAATGAATTGATGCGTTGAGATGCTTGACCCTCGACGATAGGTCGCACTCGACTCTCGGCAGCGAAAGAAGAAAAGAAGGGCGGCAGCCCGGTTTCCAGCCTTGGAGGTTGATGGCTGGAACCGAGGATCCGGGTGTGGCTGCCGCCAACTCAAGGTGGTCTACGAGTGCGCGACTCGTAGCGCATGCCGGGCGACCGGATGGTTTTTGCCAGCTAAGCTTCTTCCGGATTGCATTTCGCCCTCCATCCGGAATTGGCGGATCATTCCATCCAGGTCGCCGGCCAGCGATGCCAGGTTTTTCAGGGCCTCAACAGCTTCTTCGGCAGCTTGCGCACTCTCGATTGTCAATTGAGAGATCTGACCGGCAGACTCGGAGATCTCGCCTGAGGCGGAGGTCTGCTCGGTGGCGGCGGTAGCGATCAGGTGGATCTGGTGCTCAACCTGCTTGGATGACTCGATAATCGCCTCCAGGCTTTGGCGCGCGTGGGAGGTTTCTCCCATCCCGGTCTCCACAGCCGAGCGGCTCTCCTGCATCACCTGAAGGGTTTCGCGGGTTTCTTCCTGGATGCTGCGAATGGTGCCTGAGATCTCTTCGGTAGCGCCCTTGGTGCGCTCGGCCAGGCGGCGAACCTCACCGGCGACGACGGCGAATCCGCGGCCATGTTCACCGGCGCGGGCCGCTTCGATGGCCGCATTCAGGGCTAGCAGGTTGGTCTGCTCGCTGATCTCCTGGATGACGTTGACCACCTTGCCGATCTCTTCGGAGCGGTGGGCCAGTGAGGTCATCTTGCTGGAGACCGAGTTGGTTGCCGATGCAATCTTCTCCATGGTCGTTGCGGCGGCCTGCATCACCGCCCCGCCCTGATTGGCGGTCTCGGCGGAGAGCCGGCTTGAGCTGGCGGCGCTTTCCGCGTTGTGGCTGATCTCGCCGATGGTTGCGGTCATTTCCTGTGCCGCTGCGGCGATCTGGTTGGTCTTGCTGGATTGCGCATGCGCATTACCGGCCGACTGTACGGCGCGGGAGCTGATCTCGGTGGTGGCGGCGGAGAGCGTATCGGCGCCCTGAGCTACGGATTGCAAGACGTTGCGGATGGAGTCCACGCTGGCGTTGAACGCTTCGCCAACGCGGCCGATCTCATCGGTTCCAGTCACCGTAACGTACGCTGTCAGATCTTTAGCCGCCAGAGCTTCGAGTGCGGCCATCACCCGTGCCAATCGCGGTGCGATCTCGCGCGTAAGCACTGCCCCGATGAGCGCGCAGAGAAGAACGATCAGCAGGGTGACTCCTGACGTGATCCAGAGGGCGTGGATGCTGGCGCTGGTGGCGGCGGAGGCTCTCTCCATCCCCAGCTTCGCATGGACACCAAATCCCCCGTCAGTCGCCGAGAGGGCGTCAGCCAGCGCCTTCATCGTTGTCTCCGACAAGAGGAGGTCCACGGCATCGCCTATCTTGCCGGCGGTCGCCAGAGTGATTCCGCGATCGCTCGCATCCTGATATATCTTGATGGCCGAGACGAATTGCAAGTAGTGTTCTCGCTCCTGAGGGACGATAAGAGGCTCCATCGCACTCAATGCATCCCGGTAGTCGGAGATGGCCTTTTGGCGCTTCGAGTTGTGGTCCGCCGTGCAGGCCTGCGTCTGGCACAGCAGCATCTCGATCGACTCCCGGCGTTCCGAATTGACGCCCGCGCGAATATCGCCGATGTGAATCAACGCAGGAAGATGGGTGGCGCTGACCATAGCGCTCTTCTCGGCGATGTTCCGGAAGGTGAGAAGCGTGTAGGCGCCCAGCAGGATGCACAGGCAGCAGACAATGCCGAAGGCGAAGATGAACTTGCGAGAGACGGGGAGGTTGCGCAGCCACTGCATGGCGGAACCCTTTCTTGTTCAGAAGCTATACGGGGGGTTCATCGGCGGAATCCGGGCTGACTTGAGGTCCTTGATTTTGAATGAGCCGGCGGCAGGTCGTCGCCACTGTGGCCAGGGAACCGCGAAGAACCTCGACCGAGGCCGCTTGCCGAAACCAGAGCAACTCGATATTCTTGGGCCGCGCCTGCCTTCCCTTGAGAGAAAGCGGTGCAGAATTGAGGTTTCCATGCAGGATTTGCGGCCGATCATTCATCGCGGAGTTCTCGCGATGACCCTCGTTTTCCTAGTTTCTTCGGGAGCAATTCGCCTGGCTGGGCAGACCGTTCCGGCCGCACCTTCGCCGCCTCCGCCGGTCTTCCAACCCACGCCGGAGCAGTTGGCGATCCAGGCCGCTTCAGAGAAGGATCACCAGCGGGTCATGGACCAGCTGGGGATCAAGGAACTGCGGCGCGGGGCCGACGGCGACCCGAAGTCACCCAATGCGGCCAACTACGACGAGTCGAAGGCCGACGTCTTTCCCACGCTGCCTGATCCGCTCGTGCTCGACAACGGCCAGCGCGTGATCTCGGCTGAAATGTGGTGGACCAGGCGCCGTCCGGAGATCGTTGAAGACTTCGACCGCGAGATCTACGGTCGCATGCCCGCCAACCTTCCCAAAGTGAATTGGGAGGTGGTGAGCACCATTCAGGAGAAGAACGGCGACGTCCCGGTGGTGACCAAGAAACTGGTGGGCCACGTGGACAACTCGTCTTACCCTGCGATCAAGGTGGATATTGACCTGACACTGAGCACACCGGCCAATGCGACAGGCCCCGTTCCGGTGATCATGGAGTTCGGACTCAGCAAAGAAGTCATGGCTATGCTGGCCAAGCGCTTTCCGCAGTTCGCTGCCGGCGCCGGTCCTGGGCCGACATGGCAGCAGCAGGTACTGTCCAAAGGATGGGGTTATGCCGAGCTGATTCCGACCAGCTATCAGGCGGACAATGGCGCCGGGCTGACCGAGGGCATCATCGGCTTGGTAAACAAAGGCCAGCCGCGCAAGCTGGACGACTGGGGCGCGCTGCGGGCCTGGGCCTGGGGCGCCAGCCGCGCCTTGGATTATTTTGAAACCGACAAGGCCGTGGACGCGAAGCAGGTGGGCCTCGAGGGACACTCCCGCTATGGAAAGGCCACTCTCGTCACCATGTCTTATGAGCCGCGGCTGGCCATCGCTTACGTCAGCTCATCCGGAGAGGGCGGCGCAAAGCTCTACCGTCACCTCTTCGGCGAGACGCTGGCGAATGTGGCTGGAACGAACGAGTATCACTGGATGGCCGGCAACTTCCTTAAATATGCCGGGCCGCTGACGCCGGGAGATCTTCCGGTAGATAATCACGAGCTGATCGCACTTTGCGCGCCGCGGCCGGTCTTCATCTCCGGCGGGGCCACGGATGGTGACGGCTGGGTCGATGCCAAGGGGATGTTCCTGGCCGCAGCCGGCGCGGGGCCGGTCTACAAACTGCTGGGCAAACGGGACCTGGGAACGACTGTGTTTCCGCCGATTGAGACGACTCTAATTGACGGGGAAGTGGCCTTCCGGCAGCACTCGGGCGGACACACGCCGGGGCCGAACTGGCCGACGTTCATTACATTTGCGAGCCGGTATCTGCACGCGCCGGCGGGGAAGAGCACGCCCTAGGAAGAGGCTTGCGGAAATCGCGAATCGAGGTTCGTGGTATCCCACCCTTTCCGCGATAAGACTGCGGAAAGGATGGGGCACCCAGCTTATCGAATTAATTACCTGCAAGGTTTTGAAAACATAAATAGGGGGGTAGGGGGTGGGGCAGGGAAGCTGGAAGAGAATGCCTCGTGGCTGTGTTGACTTTTCATTCCAGGATTATGCGCTGGTGGGTGATAATGTTTTGCAAATTGCTTGGAGGAAATGATGGCGGATTGAGGTTCGTGGTATCCCAGGTCTCAAATGCGAGACCTGGGCCACCCAGATTCAGTGGTCAGATCTGAGCCACCCGCCGCCACAATCGCCCTTCCCGATCCCAATACGAAGAACGGATACATTGCCGTGTTTCCCATCCTCTCCGCTTTTTCCTGCGGAGAGGATGGAGCACCTGCGCATGCCTGCTAGCCCCTACGGCACAAACAAGCCCAGCCGCACATGCCACTTGGTGCGCTGGCCGGGCTTGAGCGTTACCATGCCGGTGTCGGTCGAGCCCCATTCCTGGCCGAAGGGGTCGCCGAAGTTATATTGATGTTCGACGGCCACAAAGTTCCTGGTCGGCGGAGCGTAGACCTGGATGGCCTTGATCTCGGGCGAGAGGCCCTCGATGCTGACGCCATAGTGCGCGGCCAGGTCCATGATCCGAACGGTCGCGGCCTTCTTGTCCCAGTGGAGGCTGCTCCAGTTGTCGTCAAAGAAGTGATCCCCGAGCGGTGCTCCGCCGACCCCGCGCAGATCGAACTTCGTGCCATCCACGGGCGACACCTTGCCGGTGGGGAAGACGTTGTCGTAGTTGTCCACCTCGGCCACCTTGTCGGCCGGAATGCTGAGCCGGACCTGGGTGCGATCGCCCGATGGCAAATTAAAGTAGGGATGCCAGGCGATGGCCATCGGCTCGTCCTCGGTGCCCACGTTGCCGGCATCGACGGTGACGTCCACGGCGTTGGCAGTCAGGCGAATGGTAATAAGCAACTGGGTCTTTGAGGGCCAGTGGCCGCCAAAGTCGCCGGCTCGAATGATTCCCGAGATCTGCTGGCCGCCGGGAATCTTCTCCACGCTGAGTTCCTCGGTCTTGGCCTTGAGGATGAGCCCGTGCATGGCGTGGCGCTCGGCGGTGGGCAGATGGCCGATGTTGTTGGCCGGAAGGGTGATCGCGTGGCCCTGCCACTCGGTCGTCAAGGTCTTGCCGTCGGCCGAGAGCTTGCCGCGAATGCGGTTGGGATAGGGAACGAGGAAGGCCGCGCCCAGACGGTAGCCGAGGTTGCCAAAGTCGTCATCGTCCACGTCGAGCATCTTCTTTGCCCCGGCCAGGTCGGGCGAGGCCAAGACGTCGATGTTGCCCTTGCCGGGGAAGTTGGCGGTGATCTGCAGGATCTCCATGCCCCGGCCGGGAGCGATGGTGACGGAGGTGAACTCGGGCTTTTTGGAGTTGTCGGCGGCGCGCGTGAGGGTGACGACCTTCTGGCCGCCAATCTCTACCGCGGACTGGCCGCCAGCGGCTGGGGGCGTTGTCTGGGCGTGGCCCATGAGGGCGAATGAGCTCAGAAGCAGAGCCGGCAGAGCGACGGGGAGCAGGGCAAGTACATGCATCACGGTTTTCCTTTCAGTCCTTGAAGTGCAATCAGATCACCGGAACAAGCTGGTTGAGGGGCAGATTTGCCGACCATTGAAAACATATTCCAGGGGCGATGCAATTTTACGCCAGCGGGCCCGCCCCTTGTGCGCTTATGAATGGCGATTTCAGTGCAGCGCAGCCGCGCCGATTGCTCCCTTGTTCCGGGGTGTGATAAAACGGGGTGCAATGAAGCCTCAATCAGCGCTGATCGTGCTCGCCGCCGTCGCACTGGCCGCTCCGGCATTCTGCTTTCACCTGGAGCCGGTAAGGAACTACTACAAATTCCCGCTTCCGGTGGTTGACATCGAAGACGCCGACCATGGAGTCGTCGCCCAACTTTACGTCCAGCCCGGCGAGACCATGAAGCTGGACGAGAAGGAAATCCCAGTCGCCGGAGCCGGTTATTATCAGGCGCTTCCCGGACAAGAATACTATGTGATCATCTTTCCCAAGTTTCCTCTGCCTCGCTACGCATCGAATCTCTGTCCCTGCGTGCTTGAGGTCGACAGGATCGGATGGAATCGGGACGGCAACCTGACCACCATTACGGGCTTCCGTCCATTTCTTCAGACGGCCTCGGGTGCAAAGATTCCCATCCTCTCTGATGTGGCGCATCCCAGAATGGCCGACGGCAAGCTCTACTTCAAGCTCAAGGGCCATGAGTGGAGCGACTACTGGGTGCTGACCAAGTATGGACAGGTCGTCGAGGTCGGTGGCCCCTGGGGGCCGTGGGAGCTGACCGTCTTCCTGCTGACACGCGTGCTGCCGATTGTCCTT
>Ga0181535_10004127_pt1 | contig 16365 bp, 17 predicted proteins | sample PEATcosm2014_Bin_44_FD_119774 | JGI IMG/M metagenome (GOLD analysis project Ga0181535, IMG submission 119774) | Peatland microbial communities from MTU Mesocosm Facility, Houghton, MI, USA - PEATcosm2014_Bin17_30_metaG | ecosystem: Environmental > Terrestrial > Soil > Wetlands > Peat | place... | reverse complement strand
GGGCGACCAGGATTCGAACCTGGATAAATGCCTCCAAAGGGCATTGTCCTACCATTGAACGATCGCCCAGCACCTCGGTCAGCCGTGGGTGAGTCTCGCTTGCCCAACGGACGACTGTCAATCAGCTTCTTTTCAACATTCGATCCCAATATGCAGATCGCGGCAGGGTGCGCGTGAGAGTCGTGCTCCGCACTCTCAGGCCTTGGACTTCATCCCCTATGCGACGCACAGCCGCTTCCGCATCTCCGCGGGTCAGGTACAACCCGAAGAGCGCCGAACCGGAACCCGACAGAGACGCAAAAAGGGCTGCCTCCGGAGCGCCCGAAGCCGCAAGAAGTCGCTTGATCTCTGCAAGGGAGGGATGCTGGGGAAACAGAACGCGCTCGAAGTCGTTCTCGATCCAGCTCATGATCCCGGTGCGGACAAGCCCAGACTCGTGTATCGACCCGTGTGTCGACTCTTGCGGTCCGGCCAGGTCTTCTCCCAAAGAGAAGACACCGGAGGAGCCTTGTCCAAACCCGCCCTCGGGAATCTCTCCCCGAAAGGCGCTGGCGTAGTCTCGGCTCAACTTGTCTAGTCTATCGGTACCTGCCTCCGCGGTCAAACCTTCAGCGGCGCAAAGTGCATCCCAATCGCGAAAGGCCTGCGGCGTCGAAATGCCGATCTCAGGCACCGCGACCACGCACCACGTCGGCTCAATGTCGGCAAGCGGATACACCTCCTGCCCACGATCCACTCCAAGCACCGCCCCTCCGACGAGAAACAGCGGCACATCGGAGCCAACTTTGGCTGGGATCTCGAGCTTTTGGGTGAGGAGGCTGCGGAAATGCGTGCCCAGTTCCGCGTCAAGCCCAACCAGCGCCGCAACCGCATTACCCGACCCTGCGCCCAGTCCGCCCTGAACCGGAAGTCGTTTATCGATATGGACTTCGACCTCGGCTCCCCCGCCAATCTGCTCCAAAGCCAAAGAAATCATCTTCCAGACGGTGTTGCGCTCGTCGGTTGGCACACGCGGATCGTTCGAGCCGATTCTGAGCGATGTTTCCGGCGCCTTTTTCGCCGTAACCGTCACCAAATCATGCATTTCCAGCGTTTGATAGACCGTGGCCAGGGCGTGAAAGCCGTCAGGCCGCGGCGGGCCCAGGAACAGCCCCAGGTTGATCTTCGCGTGCGATCGGACAACGGTCGGCATACCGAATCATTGTAGAGGGATACAGCGTCTGCGACCGGCGCGTTTGGGGTCCGCTGACCCGTGCGAAGTAGTTTCCCAGCCATCTTTCGGCGGACGGCGGCCAGAAGCTGGCGCGTCCGCCCGCTCGCCAACGCCATGCGAAGTTTGCATGCAGGCCCGGCGAATACAGGCCCTTAAAGGGCCTGCTCGCCGAGGGAGAATCTTTGTTCTGAGCTTGATTGCCGGTTAGGCTTCCTTGTAGACCGACGCCCCCGCAATAGTCCCAAAAACGGCTTCAACCAGGCCGCCGAGCGTCGTGTACAGAGTCAGGTGGTTCGAGAACAGGTGTGCAACGTGCATCAAGGCGAGGTTCGGGAACAAAACTGACAACAGCCAGACTGCCACACCGGCAATGATTGCCGTCTTCACTCCCGCGCCGAATCGCGGCCGGATCGCCGCGTAAAGCCAAATGGCAACAATTCCGGTCAGAAGTCCGATCACGTTGAATAAGATGATCTGCATCTGCGAGAATCCGGGATGGCCGAGCTGTGCCATTCCATCGGCCCAGCGTTGTGCGAGCCAAACGCCATCGACGAAATAATCCAGAATATCGATGGCAATTCCGGCGACAATTCCGCCCAGAATCAGGCGGCCAACATTGATCTTTCCCATGATGCGCTCCTTGGGGGAATTTGAATAACCCACGGAGTATACGCACCGGCAAAATGGTGCGCAATCAAAATACGGGCAATAACATACTTGCGTCATCAGGTTGATTTCGAGGCTTTTAGAGGCGTTTGTGGCTGGTAGATTTCGCTACTTTGCGGCTTGGGACAGGAACCGGGGGTATGATGTCCGCACGGAGGGAAGGGGCTAAATGACAAAGCAACAGATGGCGGAAGACATTGAAAGGACAATGAGGGAGTCGAAAGAACACATCACCGCTTTGAAGGCTGTGCTTCGGAGGACGATGGGGACTCTCCAGTTGGCGAAACTGGAGTCCGATGTTCTGGATGAACTAGCTCAGGGTAGAGCCGATCCATCATATCTGCGATCCGTTGCTCAATTAGAGCGAGAAATGGCGGATGCCAAAGAGGACGGTGATCTGATTCGGATTCTTTATCGTGAAGGACTGGAGAAGGAGAATATTCCGATGAATTAGTATTCGTTTGCAAGATGCCACACTCCATGCGATGATGTCGCTGGAGAGAGCAGCATCCGACGCGCGGCCCTGGCAGGCCGCGTTTCTGTTTGTAACAGACTATACCTCAGTGATCGGTATTCACGTCAATTGCGCTCGGAATGTTCACGTCGATTGGCGTTGTCAGATCAACGTCAATTCCTACGAGAGATTTGGTCGCTCTGACGAGGTTCTTGTTGATGCCGCGCAGTTCTACCCAGTTCATCGTCAAGCCGACCGCGATCAAGAAAAGAAGAATGTGGGTAGCTGTCAACTTGCCCATTGCGTCTTTCAATCTCCCCATTAGTCCACCTCGATATTCACTTTACTTGGTCGCTTCCCTCTGCCCTGCCGCTTAGAATGGCCTCGCATCGGCTTTGCCGGTCAGTTCCTTGTAGGTGATTCTGCGGCCTACAATCTGCGAAACGACCAGCGAGAAACGGTCAGCGTCATTGAGCGGGTTGTCTCTGGTTGCACGGTTGTTGTAGCGAAATACCTGCTCTTCAACGTACCGTGTCAGGTGGAACGGCTCCACGCTGACATAGGTGCCGTTCAATCCGCGTTTCAGTAGGCTCCAGAAATTCTCCATCCCGTTCGTGTGAATGTGGCCACGAACGTATGCCTCGGCGTGGTTAATCACATCGTGAATGTACTTTGTGTTCAGACGCGCATAGACCGGGAATTCATCGGTGATAATTTGAGCGCCTTCAGCCACATGAGAGGTAATCAGAGGATCGATAGTAAGCTTGACGCGATCCGCAATGACGCGGGTTCGCACTGGACCACCGCGCTCCAGCATCCCCAAGACAATAGCCTTACCTTTGCCGCCTTTGACAGAAACATCCTTCGGGCGCTTCGATTTGTGCATGTTCTTGATCCGGCCTCCGACGAAACATTCGTCGATTTCGACAGGAGCGTTTTCTCCGATCTTCCCGGTAGGCTCGTCTTTCATTGCCAAACGAATGCGGTGAAGCAGGAACCACGCGGTTTTCTGTGTGACCTTGAGCGCACGGTGAATCTCCCAAGAGGAAATGCCGTTCTTGCAGTTGGCAATCATCCACATTGCGGCCAGCCACTTCGACAGCGGTATAGGGCTGTCCTCAAAGATCGTTCCCACCTTGATGCTGAATTGTGCCTTGGGATGACGGCTCTTGCACTGCCAGAGACGGCGCTTTGCGACGTAGGAAACATCCCTGCGGCCACAGGTGGGGCACACTGCGACTCCATCCGGCCAGCGGCTTTTCGCAAGGTAAGCGATACAGCGGTCAGGATCGGCGAAGTAGACGATTGCTTGTTCCAGTGTTTTTGGTTCTTCCATAGCTCAACTTTGCCACGGAAAAACCCGAAGTCAACGGGGCGGGGCTTTCGTGGCTTTCCTTTTCTTTTTCTGTGGCTTGTAGGTCTCTCGATCAGCTTCCAAACGACGCTTTAGCGTCTCCGGCGGGACCGAGAGAACCTTACCGACAAGGCTGTTAAACCTCGCGAACTCGTCGGACTTCGGCTTATCAGCTTTCACGCGCTACCAGATGATCCCTTGCTTAATGCTAAATCAAGATCAGCCAAACTACCCATGAAGGTCTTGACGTTTTGATATATGTCCTTCGCTTCGTCTAGTGTGTATTTGCTCGTCGGGTGCATTGTCGGATTCCGCCATGTCACCTTGACGTTGTAGAGGTGTGCGGCAACTTGTGAAATGGCTATCGTTTCTTGGTCTTTCGCCTTCCTTGCCTTAATCGCAGGATTGACGAGATCAAGAATCGTTTGCCAGTTTAATTCGTTTGCCAGTTGGACACCGATCCTCGTCCCGAATCTCTGGACACCGACTTCCATCACGCGCATTAAGTGAAAGACAGATGCAGTGGCCCGATCAAAGGCAATACAGTTCCCGGCTTCGGTTATGTCGTATTCCAGTTCTGGAAACCATACGGCAACGCGAGAGCCAAAAGGATGCGTCTTTTTGTAGAACTGCGGCTCGTCCACAAAAAAGAACAAATGCGCTTTCATCTCGTTACGGATTGCCGCTTCCAGTTGTCGCAATGCTTGCGTCAGTTGCTTGACCGTCATCCCGTCAGCCAGAGCGATAAACTCGTCGGCAAATGCCATCGAAGTGCGGAGGCCGAGCTTTTCACACTCCGCACGGAACTCCGTGACGCCGGGGATGAATTTTACAGCTAGATCGCCAGCCTCGACATCCTCACCACCAGCCATGGTTGTCAAGTTTTCAATCTGGCTTATTAGGAAGATAAGTCCGGTCACAATTTGCTGGAAAGTAGCCGCTGAAAATCTCTGCATATCCCACCAGGAGAGCAGTTTATTCCGTTTCCCCTCCCATGGGGTAAGAACTTCCCAAAGGGCGCTAGTCATTCAGAGCCCCCTTTGAAGTCTGCGGTAGCGCCTTACAATGTAGGCCGGAAACTTTGGCGGTTCTGACCAGCGTGGAGGCGTGATAGTGATTTCTTTGGAAGATGCTTTCTTGGTTTTGCGCAAATGGGCGCTCGAAGAAACCCGCTTATGCGTCTTCTCCGAGATGGATTCCTGCCACTTCTTCTGCTTCGGAGCAGTCGAATCAGCCGATTTCCCAATGGTGCGATTCCGCTTGGATGATCCTTCCGGTGTCATAGACATTTACCTCCCTGAAACGACTCGATTTGAATATGGCGATCCCGACGCCATGCGGCTAAAAATCAAGGAACGCATGGGGATATGGGACAAACGTCGATCCGCCAAATACGGCCCAACCATCTGCGCCGTTCGAGAGAACGGCGACAGCTTTGTGTTTGTGGAAGTCATTGAAAATGCTTGATGAGACAGGTATATTTGTGCCAAAATACGCACCGCGTTTTCAAGGAATTAGGGGCTTGGCCGCGCGAAGTCCAGGAACTTTGGCGGTAGAATTTCCGTAACAAAGATTGGTTAGAAGCGGGAGACTGCTATGCACTTCCTTTTCTTTGGCATCGGCCTATATTTCCTTCCTGCGATCATTGCGGCCGTGCGGCACACGCACAACTCCGTTGGAATTCTGTTCCTGAATCTGTTCCTTGGCTGGACTGTGATTGGCTGGTTCGTCGCGCTCATGATGGCGATTTTCTCCATGCCCTATTGCGTCCCCTACTACTATCGTCGCGGATGGTGAGGACAGCGGCTCGGCCCCCGGGGTCTGAAGCCCCGACGCCTGAGCAGTTCACGCCGCGCTTTGCTTTACGAGACTGGACCGCTGGCCTCTCGCTTTTCCTCGCCACGGCATGCGTTGTCCTTTGGCAGAATGCGCACGTCGCGATTCTGTGGGACACGAGCTATGTGCTCGACAGCGCCGCGCGTTTCGCGCTCGGGCAGATGCCGTACCGCGACCTCCCTTTTGTTCACGCGCCGCTCACATTCCTCGTTCAAGCTGCAATCATCCGTCTCACCGGCCGCGTCTTTTTTCATCACGTGATGTATGCGGCGGTGGTGGGAGGGCTGGCTACGGTTCTCACCTGGAGACTCGCGCTTGTCACTTTGCGCGAGCGCATTCCTGGAGCCAGCTCTGGAGCCTGGACCATCGCGACTCTCGTAGCCGCGCCTCTCGCCGTCCTCGGTATCTACAGCATCATCCCGATTCCTGAATACGATGCCGACAGCGCGTTCTGGATTCTCGTCGCCCTCTGGTTGTTGCAGCGCGCCGAGCGAAAAGGGGGCGTTGCGCGCGGGTTCATTGCCGGCGTCGCAATCTGCCTGCCGCTCTTCACGAAACAGAATATGGGGCTGCCGTTTCTCGTGGCGGCCATCGGAGCCATTCTGATCGTGCTCGCGTTCACACTCATGCGGCGCAGACAGGCTCAGGTTGAATCAGCGGACGCAAGCACGCTGCTCTCTATTGTGGCCGGCGCGGGCTTCACTTTGTTTGCAGCCGCGCTGGCGCTGCATTGGACAGCGGGTGTCCGCAACTACCTTCACTGGACGATAACCTTCGCCAGCCAGCGCCGTCTGCCAGGCTTTGGCCCCATGCTCGACGTCTTTCGCGATCCGTCACTGTTTTGGACGTTGCCCTGCATCGCCGCTGGTTTGGCGATGTTATGGTTGCCCCACCGTGTGCCCCACCCTCGGCGTGCTTTTGCCGTTGCGCCCAGGGTGGGGGCGCAGTTCAACTGGACTCGAGTCGCCGCCTTCGCCCTGCTGGCCGCTCCGTTCCTCTCCACGCTCGCTTCCCTGCTGATTTACGACGACGCCGATTCGCGCGGCGACAGCCTGCTCGCGCTTTGGCCGCTGCTGCTCCTGCTCGCTGCCGCAGTGGCCATCGCCAATCTGCTTAGTCTGCGGCGAACACAATCCGTGCGCGCATTGTTTCCGCTCATCCTGCTCGCCGCCATTCTCGGCACGTTCATGTCGCAGGAGGTTTGGGGCTCCACGTACGCCATCTGGCCGCTGCTCGCGCTGCTCATCGCGGAGCTGCTCGCATTCCTTGCCACGCTTGCCAATCGGGGCGCATCGCGAGGTTTTGTCCCCGCCCTGGCCGCTCTCGTCTCCGTCACGCTTCTCATCTGCGGAGGCTTCTACACCGCGAGCGAGGAACGGCTCTCCTACGTGAACTTGCCCGATGCGCCGGTCGAGCACTCCGCGTTTCCTGATCTTGCTGGCATATCAACGCCGGGGCCATACCTTCCCGAATTCGACGAGCTTCTGCGCTACGCCCAGGCGAATATTCCTCAGAATGAGGGGCTGATCCTGATTCCCGGCGAGGATCCGTTTTACTTCGCCACCGGCCGCGTGCCGCGCTTTCCGGTTCTGCTCTTCGATCCCACGACCGACCCTTATTCGCCGGCCGAGACTGCTGCGCTGGCGGGTGCTTCCGATATCCGATGGCTGATTGTGAAGCGCGAATTGCAGATGAAAACCGACGTGACCCCAAACCGCGACGCAACGATGCAACTGCTGATGGGCGAATTCACGCTGGCAGCGCGCCTGCGCGGCTACGACGTCTATCGCCGCTGACTACCGGTTGCGGCTACGGGCGCCGCGGCACGCTCTTTCACTCCCATGATCGCCAGCCACAAACCTAGCCCGAACTCGGCAATAAACATGACCGGATAGAGCGGATAGGTCCACTTCTCATAGCCGGGAATGAACCACAATTGGACAAGGCAAATCATCAGAGAGATGCCATCGAGGATCAGCAGAATGCCGAAGATCTTTGGCAGAAGGCGCGACTTGATCACCAGGTACCCGAGAGGAAACAGCCAGGCAGCATAAAACAACCCGCACACCATCCCTCCGTTGCCGCTCAACTTCAGAAAGACAAGACCCAGTGCCTGTATCTGATCCGGTTTGAATGCACTCAGAGCCGTCGAGCCCGTATAGATCGTCAACGCGGCAAAATGCATCAGTAAATCGGCGCATTCGATCGCAACTCCCACAGCATTGAGCAAGAGAAACAGGAGCGCGAGATTGCTGTTCACCGGCTTGAAGAGGACGTAGAGGGCCCACGCCGCCATCAGAAACAACAGGGCGGCGATTAGCTCCAAAGCCACACCGAGCCGAAAGACACCCTGCGATGCGACGATCGCATTCGCCGTGGCCCCGGCATCTCCCCAGGCGATGGGGTGGCCCTGAATGAAGGTGGACGCGGCAAAGGTGACGATGAAGGCAAGGTAGAGCAGCCCGGCCATTCTGGCAATCCCGCGTTGAGACATCGGGCTCACTTCGTCGCTCATGATCCTCAGTCCTTTCGCGCGCAGCCATCACTTGCGGGCAGCCCGCAGCCATCACTTGCGGGCAGCCCGCAGCCTGCTCGAGAATTCGAATTCGGGAATTGGGTGAGATTGTACGCCTGAGCCTGCTCTAGCGCTTGGCGGTCTTGGCCCGGCCAGATTTTCTCAGCTCTTCCCAGTCTTTTACCGTCTGGTCAGCGTACGCGATACCGAATTCGGCAATCGCTTCAGGGAATGCGTTGCCGGTGCCGATGTAGCCGGCGATGGTTTGCGCGTCGCCCGATCGCGCGTGGCCGCGGGCGAGCAATTCACCGCACACTTCCGCGTAAGCCTTGAGATTGGCGCCGGCCAGGTCCTCGATCGCGATCGATCCTTTATGGTCATTGAGCTGGCGAACAAGATACTGCCGGCTGCCGATATGCGTCCAGCCGAGAAACGGATCGGTCTGGATCTGCATAAAGCGCTGCCCTTCGGCTGTGCGCCGGCCGTTGTGCGCAGCGGGATGTGCGTCGGGCAGATATTGCGCATAAGCCGACGCGACCTCTTCCTTGATTTGCAGGAAAAGCGGATCGCCCGTGCCGTTGCCCTCCATATGAATGCAGTAGTCGCGTAATCCCACTGAGCCGGTGCCGACTACCTTGAATGCAACGTCGATGGGCCGGTAAAAGTCGAGCAGGTGTTGCCGCTGCGGCTCCAGCATTTCGCGATACGGCCCCAGCGAGGCCACCACGGCTGCCGCGCGCGAGCCGGTAACGCGCCAGAGCATCGGCTTCATTTCCTTGAAGCGCCGCGGGCTTACTTTGGAAGAACCAGGCCGGGACGAAACGGGTATGGTGAGCTTCTCGAACGTGTGCGGCGGCGTGGCGCGCTCCGCCTTCAAGAGCGCATCGTGCACCGGTTTGGCCAGATCGATGCGGTGCACCTGAAACCGGTTCACTTCAAGTTGCGGCATGTGGGCGAATGCGCGCATCTGCCCGGCGTAGCGTTCGATGCAGGCTTCAGCAGCCTTGCGCGCGGTGCTGTCTTTGTGTCCCGCGGCGCGTCCGGCCAGCACCAGCGATGCAGCCATGCGCTTCAAATCCCACTCGAAGGGGCCGCGAATCGTCTCATCGAAGTCGTTGAGGTCGAAGACCAGCCGTCCATCGGGCGCGGCGAATGCGCCCAGGTTGCGCACGTGCGCGTCGCCGCAAAGCTGGCTCACAATGCCGGTCGACGGAAGCTGCGCCAGGTCGGCGGCCATCACGGGCGCTGCGCCGCGAAAGTAGCCAAAGGGCGACTCAGCCATGAGCTGGTACTTGAGCTGGATCAGCGCCGGCACGCGTCCGTGCATCGATCGCGCTACGAGCTCCAGCGCCGAAGCCGGCCGGGCCTTGGGATGCAGTTCTTCGTGCTGTCGCCGGCCCACCTGCTTGCGCCGCGCCTGGCCAAGTGCGCGCCGTTCTTCAGGACTTGCCCAGTGCATACTGGAGGTTCTCCAATTCGCTTGCCGTTTAGAGATTCGTTCAAAGCGGCTTTTGCTTCTAGGAAAGCCGCTGAGCCTCTGAAGTTCCAGAGTAGGTCAATTGTAGAACCGCGTCGTGGAACAAATGGTCCGCGGGCAGTCTTCGCCGAAGAAGCGCTTCCTCACGGCTTCATCAACCGGCAGGTCGGGGCCGGCAAAAAGCGCGTCTGGCTGGCGGCTGGGGTCTTGCCCAATGAGCGGCATGGCCCGCGCGCGGCGGCAGAGATTCACCGCCAATCTCTGTGGTTTACACTGGGTCTTCCGGATTTACCGGCCCGCCTCCTCATACTCAGCTCTCCAGGCCGGATACCCGCTAAGGGAGAGGCCATTGATGCGAAAAACTTTCATCCTGTTTTCGGCTTCCGTCGCCTTTGCGCTGGCCGCCCTTCCCATCACCGCGCAAGCGCCTGAAAAGCCGCTCACCGTCGAGGCCATCTTCGCTCATGGGCCGCTGATCGGCGAGCCGCCCGACCAGCTAACCTGGTCGCCCGACGGAAAACATCTCACCTACCTCGACGGCGGCGAATTGATGGATGTGGATCCCGCAACGGGGAAGACACACGTGCTGGTGAGCGCGGCGAAGATGGAGAACCTGAACGGCAAAAGCGACTCCGAGAAGGACCGCGACCATCGCCAGCGCTACAACCTGGCCAGCTATATCTGGTCTCCAGACTGCAAGCACATTCTCTTCGACTCCAACGGCCGGCTGTGGCTTTACGATCTGCGCAACGGCGTTGGAGTCGAAATTGGTTTCTCGGGCCTGCTCTCGGGCGACGATCCCAAGTTCTCTCCCGACGGGTGGTCCATCTCTCTCATCAAAGACCACGGCCTGGCCGTTATCCCAATCCGCCAACTCGGCACGCCCACCCTGCCGCTGGCGCCCGCGCCCGATCCATCCTCCGTCGATGGCCAGCATCTCCTGAACGGCGAGGTGGACTGGGTGTATGAGGAAGAGCTCGACGTGCGCAGCAACTACTTCTGGTCGCCCGACTCAATGAAGCTTGCATATCTGCAAATGAACGAGACCAAGGTGCCGCAATACCCGCCCACTGACTGGATTCCGACTCACGCTACCGTGGATTGGCAGCGCTATCCCCAGCCCGGCGACCCCAATCCCGAAGTGCACCTTGGCGTGGTGCCCGCGCGTGGCGGCAAAACCGTTTGGATGCAGATTCCATTTCACAACGGCGACGATTACATACCGCGCTTTGGCTGGGTCAACAGCAAAACCCTCTGGATCGAAACGCTCACACGCGACCACAAACATCTCGCGTTGTTTTTTGCCAGCGCGGATAACGGTGACGGGCGACAAGTCATCGAGATCAACGACGATAAATTTCTCGATGAGAGTTATGACATAACGGTGGGCGACGGCGCGATCGTGCTCACCAGTTGGAGCGATGGGCACAATCATCTTTATCTTTATAGCTACAACAAGGAGCGGCCGCTAGTGGGCGATGTCAAACTCGATCGCCAACTGACCAGCGGCGACTTCGAAGTCGGGGATGTGTACAACGTCGACGCCGCGCGCAAAACGGTGGATTACGCATCGAACGAAGGCAATCCTCTGGAGCAGCAGATTTGGCAGGTCAACTTCGCCGGCGAGCGCAAGCAGTTGAGCGCGGGCGCGGGATTTCACCAGGCCACTTTTTCTCCCGACGGCAGCGCTTTCACCGACAAATTCTCGTCGCGCATGACGCCGCCGGCAATGCGCGTCTGCCGCACTCCCGATGTGGCGGCGTCAAATGGCTCATGTCGCGTTTTCTGGGAGACGCACGCGCTCGACTCCTACAATTTGCACGCGCCGCTTGAGCTTCAGGTAAAGGCGCAAGACGGAACCACGCTCTATGCCACCCTCCAACTTCCGAGCGAAAGCGCGAATCCAGCCGGTACGCCGTTGATTGTGAATCCCTATGGAGGGCCTCACAACCAGACGGTCGTCAACCGATGGAGCGGCAATCTGTTGTTCGACGCGTTGCTCGCGCAACATGGTTTCGCCGTTCTGCGCGCCGACAATCGTGGCATGGGCAGCCGCGGGCGCGATTTTGCGCAGGCGGCATATCGCAACTTTGGCCCCGTTCAGCTTGAGGACCAGTTGACCGTGATCGACGAGGCGCTCAAGGCATATCCGCAACTCGATCCCAAGCGTCTGGGCTGGTGGGGCTGGAGCTGGGGCGGCACGTTCACCTTGTATGCCATGACGCATTCTCCGCGCTTCCGCGCCGGCGTGGCCGTTGCCCCCGTCACCGACTGGCGCGATTACGACTCGATCTACACCGAGCGCTACATGGGCTTACCCGCCGAGGATTCCGATGGCTATCGCGATTTTTCCGTAGTGAGCTCGGCGGCGAATCTGAAGGGCCGTTTATTGCTCGCGCACGGAACCGGCGACGACAACGTGCATTTCGAAAATACGGTGCAGTTCGTCCAGAAGCTCATTGACGCCGGCATTCCTTACGACTTGCAGATCTTCCCGCGCAAGACGCACTCGCTCGCAGGCCCCGAGGCGGAGACGCAGTTGTTCAACCGGATTTTGGCACAGTTTGAGACCTGGTTGAAGCCGGAAGCTCCGGCCGCGGACGGGAACTAGTCCTTAACTAGACTTCGTGGCGATGGAAGAGATCGTCCTTCTTGCTCTTCGGGCAGTGCGTGCACTGGAGGCATGCAACCAGCAACACAGCAACTCCCAACGTGACCAGCACGGCGAGCACGCTTCCATTCACCGCGATCCAATGTGCAAGGGTCTGCATCTTTGGTCACCATTCCAGGTTGAGATCCGGTCGTCGAGTGACGATATGGGATCTCAGAAAAATACTACCGATTTTTTACATTAGACGCTATCCCGCCCTTTCGCGCCACTAACTAACCCCCTTTTCGGGGCAGATTTCGGCTTGATCGCAGAAAGAATGATGTTGCAAAGTAGCAAAGAAAAGGCGAAGATGTAGGGGACGAAAATGGCAGCTCAGCCCAATTCGCTCGCCTCGCAAACTCCCGAAGAGTGGCCGGAGGAGCTTGCGAGCCTTCGATTTGCGTCCAAAGACCCGCCGCCGGACCAGGGACGCGCCGCATCTGGCGATTCCGCGCAGGGGCCATTGCTCAACTGGCTTTTCGTCGACCTGAATTCTTATTTTGCCTCGGTCGAGCAACAGGTCCGGCCCGAGCTGCGCGGCCGCCCGGTCGGCGTGGTGCCCATGATGGCCGACACCACCGTCTGCATCGCCGCCAGCTACGAAGCCAAAGCCTTCGGCGTCCGCACCGGAACAGTTGTCGCCGACGCCAAGCGCATGTGCCCCGAGATCGTCCTCGTCGAAGGCCGCCACGAGATCTACACCGAATACCACCATCGCGTCGTCGAAGCCGTCGAGAGCTGCGTGCCGGTCACTGCCGTCTGCTCCATCGACGAAATGGCCTGCCGCCTCATCGGCCGCGAACGGCCGCTGCTGAACGCGATCGATCTTGGCATCCGGGTCAAGCGAGCGATCCGCGAAAAAGCCGGCGAGTGCCTGCGCAGTTCCGTGGGCCTCGCCACCAACCGCTATCTCGCCAAAGTGGCCAGCGACATGGAAAAACCCGACGGCCTCGTCGCGCTGCCTCTCGACATTCTGCCTGAGGCGCTCCACCAGCTCACCCTGCGCGATCTGCCCGGCATCGGCGCGCGCACTGAGAAACGCCTGAACGAAAAAGGCATTCGCACCATGGACGACCTGCTTGCGCTCGATCGCGAAAAGGCCGGCGAAATGTGGGGATCGGTGTGGGGCGAGCGGCTCTTTCACTGGCTCGCCGGCGAAGACTTCGAAATGGGCGAGCTTGAGCACCAGAAATCCATCAGCCACTCGCACGTGCTTGCGCCCGAGATGCGCGACGCGGAAAAAGCGTGGGGCGTGGCGCACAAGCTGCTCCACAAAGCGGCCATGCGCCTGCGCGCTGCTGGATTGTGGGCCAGCCACATCGGCTTGGCGATTGGTTTTGCCGTCTCGCGCTTTGGCGTACCGGCGCGCGGCTGGCGCAGCGAAATCAAACTGAGCGAGTGCCAGGACAATCAAACGCTCATTGCTGCTCTTCGCCGGCTTTGGGATTCGCGGCCCTCCGGCGCGCAATACGAGCACCCCTATTTCATCGGAGTGCAGCTCAACAATCTGGTTCCCGATCGCCTGCACACGCTGGCGCTCTTTGACGGACTCGAAGAAGAGCAGAGCCGCACGCGCCTCAACGCCACCATGGATCAGATCAACGACAAGTACGGCATGAGCACGCTCGCCCCCGCTGCCATGCTCACCGCCTACAAGGCCGCGCCCACGCGCATCGCGTTCAACGCCATTCCGGACTTGTTCTGACTCGCATCGGTCTTTTTGTAACGCCGGACTCCAGTCCGCCTGTAGTGCGGGTCTCCAGACCCGCATCATTCGGCACGCAGGGATCTGACTCGGAACCGGCTCCGCCTCCACCTTGAACTTTTTCCCGCCCACCGCGTAACTCTCTGCATCCCATCCCGCGTCCCCGTGCGGATTAGAAGGTAGCAGCGAGTTTTATGGCCAACGACTGGCAGCCCGGCATCGAACAGCTCCCGGACTTCGAACGGCTTTTTGACGAGCACCAGTCCATGGTCTTTTCGCTGGCGCTCGGCATGACCGGCGACCGCGGCCTGGCCGAGGAGATTGCTCAGGACGTTTTTATGGAGCTGGATCGTAACATCGCGAAGATCGAAAGTCCCGAGCACGCTTGCTTCTGGCTGCGGCGTGTCGCCATCAGCCGGTCAACCGATGCGCTGCGCCGCAGGCGCACGCGCGGCTTCGGCCTGTGGGTTGAGATTGAAGAAAACCACGGCGCGCAGGCCGAAGAACGAAGCTCGCCGCTTGGCGATCGCATTGACTGCCTGCTCGCCACGCTGCCTGAAGCGCAACGCGCAGCAATTGTTCTCCGCTACCAGGAGGACCTGACGCCGGAAGAGATTGCGGCCACCCTCGGCGCGCCATTGGCCACGGTGAAGAGCCAACTGCAGCGGGGATTGAAACTGTTGCGGACGAAGGCCGAAAGCCAGTTGAAGGAGTACATCCGTGCCGTTTGACGATTTCGAAAGCGAATTGCGAGAGAGCCTCCGGCGCCGGCCCGCGCCCGCGAGCTTGAAGCGCAAAGTAATGGATCGTCGCGCGCAGAATCGCGGGCAGATCCAATCCATTCGCTCCGCCGCTCGCCGACGCAACCGCATGGTCTGGCTCGAACGCATCGCGGCTTCGCTCGTACTGGCCGGAGTGGCTGGCAGCGCCGTCGTCGGCCATTACGCCGTCGAGCGCCGCAAGGGAGAAGAAGCAAAGCAGCAGGTCTTCACCGCGCTCCGCATCACCAATCACGCGTTCCAGGTGATGAACGATCGGTTGCAGCAGCAAGACAAAGATTCGCATTAACGAATCGCGTTAACAGCGACTCGCAAGAAGAAAGAAGGAGATTTGAGCATGAAACTTCGCATGGTTGCATTCATTCTGGGAGCCGCTGCGCTGGTCGCACCGGCGTGCGCACAAACCGCGGCCTCGCCGTTTCCCCTGCCCACCCCGATCGAAAAGGAGCTCAGCACCCGCGCCGCCAACGTAACTGAGGTGACGCTGGGCAAGGGCATGCTCGACTTCGCCGCCAAATTCATGGACAAGAGCGACAAGGACCAGGTCGCGGTACAGCAGTTGATTGAGGGGCTCGACGGCATCTACGTCCGCAGCTACGAATTCGACAAGGAGGGCCAGTACTCGATCGACGAGCTTCAACAGTTGCGCCAGGCCTTCGCGACTCCTGAGTGGACGCCGATGGTGCACGTGCGCGAGAGCAAGGGCGCGGAGAACACAGACGTGATGATGAAGATGGTCAACGGCGAACCGCAGGGAATTTTTGTGTTGGATGCCGAGGCCAAAGAATTGACCATCGTCCTCATCCTCGGCCCGATTCGCCTGGATCAACTGAGCGAACTCAAGGGCCTGAACGGACTGGGCGCGCTGGGCGACATCGATGCAGACGGCAATAAACACAAGGCCGAGAAGGCCAAGGACAAGACGAATAAGCCAGGAGGCGACCAATGAACCGGCACTTTTGGATTCCTCTGGGCTGCGCGGCGCTGTGCGTACTGCTAACTGCTCCGTGGTGGGTTGCGCGAGCGGCGGGTGAAGGCGGCTTTGACGGCGTGGTCGATTCCATCGAGTCGAACTATCACCAGCACGCCATGCGCATTCCGCTTATGGGCCTGGCCAGCGTGGTGGCGGGTATGGCAACGCATGGCGGCGTGGGCGGCGTACACGTCGCCCAATTCGAACACTTCTCAGCGCCCGTGGACGGGGAGGATTTGAACCGCCTCGTCGAGGAGAAGCTCGGTCAGGGATGGGACCGGATGATCCGCGAGACCAGCTGCCATGGCGGCGAGCAGACGCTGATCTTCTCGCACCCCGAAGGCAATCGCATGGGGCTCTTCATTCTCGATCTCGATGGCGAGGAGCTGAATGTCGTGCAGGTCTCCGTCGATCCGGACCGGCTGAACGAGACCATCATCAAGTACAAGCATCACGACGGCGACGAACACACATCCGACTGATACGCGCTTCGTCCGGCGGACCGAATGAGCGGGCGAGTCCAACGCCCGCGCTAAAACTGCGTCAAGCTCAATACATTTCCGTCGGGATCCTTGAACCACGCGATGCGCGCCCCGCTGGGCGCAGTCCAGATTCCCTTCGCATCAACATCATTCATTCCAGGATAGCGCTGAAACTCGATTCCTGCCGTGGTTAGCTGGTTCACAGTCGCCTCAATCGAGTCCACGTCCCATCCCAACACGGTAAAGGGCGCAGGGTTGAGT
>Ga0181535_10004126_pt1 | contig 16366 bp, 10 predicted proteins | sample PEATcosm2014_Bin_44_FD_119774 | JGI IMG/M metagenome (GOLD analysis project Ga0181535, IMG submission 119774) | Peatland microbial communities from MTU Mesocosm Facility, Houghton, MI, USA - PEATcosm2014_Bin17_30_metaG | ecosystem: Environmental > Terrestrial > Soil > Wetlands > Peat | place... | reverse complement strand
GACCGAGAAGGCGATGTCCTCAAGTTCGGATTTTACCTTTTCCATGCCGAGCCTGTGCGCCAACGGAGCGTAAATATTAAGGGTTTCCTGCGATATTATTTTTTGTTTTTCTGGGTCAAGAAATCTTATGGTCCTCATGTTATGAAGCCTGTCGGCAAGCTTTATGATTATGACCCTTATGTCCTTTGCCATTGCAAAGAACATTTTTTTCAGCGACTCGCTGAATATCTGGCCCCTGGTCTTGAATACCTTCGCGGTTACATGGCTTACGCCCTCCACAAGGAAGGCCACGTTCTCGCCCGATATTTTTTTTATATCCTCCACCGTAAATGACGTGTCCTCTATGACATCGTGAAGCAGCCCCGCCGCGATGGTAGAGGCGTCCATCTTCATTTCCTTCAATATGCGCGCCACTTCCACGGAATGGGAAATATACGGCTCTCCCGACATCCTTTTCTGGCCCTCATGGGCCTTGACGGCCATGTCAAAGGCGGTCATTATTACGTTGGAACCCTTCTCGTCAAAACCCTTTGCCACCTCCAGCATTTGAGCCCGGAATGCTTCCGTATTATCTCCCAAAATGAGCCTCACAGTCGGAGTTGAGCGTCTTCAGCTCCTGCTCGAGCTTTTTCCTGATATTTTCCGAATCCTCTTCGGGAATTTCCGGGCCGACTTCGACCGGGGTGCCGAACTTGAAAACCCCTTTTGAGAAAGGCAGCGGCACCTGGAACCTGTCCCATGACGTAAGCCTTATCCTGTTTCCCCATGCGAACCCGAATGGCACAACGGCCAGACCCGTGAGCTTTGCAAGGTATATGGCCCCTTTGCCGACGCTTTCCGCCGGCCCGCGCGGCCCGTCCGTATTTATGGTTATGTCCCTTCCCTCTTCGGCCAGCTTTTTAAGCTCCATGAGCCCCTTTGCGGCGCCCCTGAATGAAGAACCCCTGGCTATCACAAATCCGAAACTCTGCGCGACGCGTGTGGCTATCTCCCCGTCCTTGCTCATGGAAACAAGCGAGACGATACCCATGTTCCTGTAATAGCAAACCGGCGCCAGCAGTATTGAGTGCCAGAAAATATATATGTACCGCCTTTTCTTGTCCTGGTAAGGCGATATCCCGGCGCCGTTTAGCTCGCTGAAAGAAAATGTCAGCGAGAGTAGCTTTAGCAGGAATATTCCGGCCGGCAAAACCAGGTTAAACAGCATCCATTCCTTTATTTTTTTCATTTTCACCTTTTTAAAAAAAAAGGCGCAGGATAACCTGCGCCTTTTTTTCATTAACGCGCCGACAAAGGGCGCGCTTTTATCCCAGTATATTGTCCGACTTTTCCTCTTTTTCTTCCTCATCCTCTTCTTTTTTCTTGTTCCTTTGCGCTATAATGAAATAGATCACCACTGCGATCACGCCGAGCAATATGAGCAGAAGCGCTATCATATTCGGCCCGCTCTTTTTTGCCTTTTTTGACGGTTCCGGTATCGGAGTGGGCTGTTCTTCCGTCTGGGAAGATGCCGCTTCCGAAACCGCGGCTTCCTTTGCCGGGGCCGCGCTTGCGCGCGCCTTCACGTGTTTTACCGGGTTTATCCCGGCAACCGCGCCTTCCTGAACGTTCTCATCCGATTCCTTGCCGGCCGGTGCCTGCGCAGTCGCGCCGTTTTCAGCCGGAGGCCAGTTAAGTTCGGTCGCCTTTTGCTTTGCCTTTTCAATGTCCACGGCTGTAATGTTCCGCGGGATTATGAGCCTCTGCCCTTCGTTCACGGTCTTATAATCATCAATTATGTCCTTATTGGCGTCAAATATCACAGGCCACTGGTACTTGTTCCCGTAAATTTCCGGCTTCTCGGCTATCGAATAGAGAGTGTCGCCTTTTTCAACAAGGTATGTGTTCGGCAGTTCTTCTTTTGCCTTTTGTTTTGCCTCGTCCATTACCTGCCCTTCCTCATCGGCCGCGCTCTTGACCTTCTGGCCCTCGCTGCCGCCGCCGCAGCCCGTAATCAGCATTGTTCCGAAAGCAAAAACCACCATTAAGAACATAACAAGAAATTTCTTCATCAGTTCCTCCTGTAATTAAATTAAATATATGGTAAATTATATCATTTTCAGGTTTTCTGTCAAGTTTTAAGGCCATGAAAAAGGAGCGGCTTTTTCCTTATATCCTGAAGTATAAACCTATCTTCTGGCTGCTTCCAAGCTCGCCATAGGGCGAATAAACGTAATCCAGGGAATACATTGTGGCCTGGCCGTTCCTTAACCCTATCCCGGCGCCCGCGGCCAATCCGCTGTAAAGCCTTGAAGACGGGTTAAAATCATATCCCGCCCTGAGAGCGATGTTAAAATCCCCGAAATTGTGCATGTATTCAAATCCGGTCCTCAAATTGAACGAGTCGGCCACGGAAACGTCCGCATCCAGGCTGTAACGGAACCTGTTGGAAAGGCCGAAAATATTAAGCACCTGCGTAGAGGCGCCCGCGGCCACTATCATCGGTGTCAGACCCGACCCGAATCCGATCCCAAGGTTCCTTATGTCGAACCCCAGGGAAATCTTGTTCCATATGGTCTCGCCGCGGTTCTGCATAAAATCGGCCTCTTCCAGGACTATGTTGTATATGGCGCCTATATCCGCGGAGAGCGCCATGTCGCTGTAATCAGGCCCGAGGTTCTCGCCCGAAAATTTTACGGTAGCCCCCGCTTCGACATTTTTTGTAAAATCATTATAAAGCAGTTTTGATAATTTGACGCCGTAGCCGACACCGACAAGAAAATCCGACGCGGATACCGTCGGCCCGGTGCCGTCGTATTGCCCCAGCGCGGTTTCATTGGTCCTCACCAGCGAGCCGCCGTTCAAATATTTCACAACCGCGCCCAGAGTCCCTATATCCGGGTTGCCGTGGGCGTAATAAAAAGAATCATAGAATATCCCCATCAAATAAAGGTCCTGGATGAAGAGCATATCGGTGTTCTCTATGGTGGACAGACCGGCGGGGTTCATGTCAAAGGCCTCAAGGTCGTCGCTTATTGAATTATACGCCCCGGCCATTGCCTGTGATTTTATGCCCGAGGGCACTTTAAGCAGGTCGATGGCCCCCTGCCCAGCGTCCGCAAAAACCTGTGACACGGCGAAAAGCGCCGCGATAATCAATATGGCTTTTTTCATGTTTTGTCCTTTACTTGATTATGTATATCTTGCCCGTGTATTTTCCCGCTCCGGTGGTGACAATATACATGTAAATGCCCGCAGCGCATTTTTCTCCGTTCATGTTCGTGCCGTTCCATTCTATCCTGCCGGAGACACCGTCGAATTCCTTGACCTTATAACCCTGTATGTCGTATATTTCCACTGTGGAATTTGGCGGCATGAAGTCGAATTTCAGGGTGCCGTTGTAAGCCTTTGTGGGAGAATACGGGTTAGGGTAAACCGCTATCATATCCGGCGTCGGGGATGCGGTCGGCGTTATTGTGGAAGTCGTCGTTATCGTGGGCGTATTGGTGAAGGTCGGCGATGTCGTGTAAGTCGGCGATATTGTATGCGTCCTGGTGATGGTCGGCGTCTGGGTTATTGTGGCTGTTTCGGTTTCTGTGACCGTCTCGGTAACCGTGGGCGTGCCCGTCTTTGTGACGGATGGCGTGGCCGTGAATGTCGATGTGGCCGTATATGTGGGCGATATGGTGTAGGTATTTGTGAAAGTGAACGTCGGCGTTATTGTGGGCGTCACCGTTGCCGTCCACGGCGGTGTTATCGTGGAAGTCGGAGTTACGGTCGGGGTATCCGTAAATGTCGGGCTGACCGAGAAGGTCGGGCTTATCGTGAAAGTCGGCGTCACGCTTGGCGTCGCCGTGAATGTCGGCGTCGCCGTGAATGTCGGCGTCGCAGTATAAGTGGGCGTGACCGTCTGCGTGACCGTCTTTGTGACCGTGAACGTATTGGTTGATGTTTCCGTAATTGTCGGGGTTACGGTCGGGGTCACGGTTTGCGTGTCTGTCGCCGTAATGGTCGGCGTGACCGTCTGCGTCACCGTCTCGGTGTCCGTCTGTGTAACTGTCTTGGTCACCGTCTGCGTGACCGTTATGGTTATAGTAGGCGTAACCGTTTGTGTCACCGTCTCGGTGTCCGTCTGCGTTACGGTCTTGGTTACCGTCTGCGTAACCGTTATGGTAATTGTCGGGGTAACAGTCTGCGTTACAGTCTGCGTCACGGTGGCGGTCACTGTCTTTGTTACCGTCGGAGTCACCGTCTGTGTCACTGTCGGCGTCACAGTCTGGGTAACCGTCTGCGTAACCGTCTGGGTAACCGTCTTTGTGACCGTGGGTGTTACCGTCTGCGTAACCGTCGGGGTTATCGTTTTTGTGACCGTGGGCGTGAAGGTAAATGTAAGCGGATCTCCCACGAGAGTATTATTGCTGACCCCGGTCTTTGTCGCATCGAGGGTGTCTTTAGCTGTTATATTCTGCAAACCGTCCGTTCCGTATTTGATCACTGTGAACTGGTGCACGCCGTTGTCTCCCGCCACAAAAGTATAATCGGACGGCAGTGTCGCAAGCGGGTCCGTAGATGTGAAATGGACCGTCCCGGTGTAATTTGTCACCGTCTGGTTATAAGCGTCCTTTGCCCTCACTATTATTGTATAGAAGGTTATGTAAGTGCCCCATGACCTGAACGCCGTGGACGGTGCCGAAATGGCAAACGTTATTACAGGCTGTGACATTATTATGGCCGACGACGTCACTCCCGAGGGATTGGACATTGTCGCGGTGACTATATGGCCGATACCGGAGGATATCGAAAGCGTCAGTATTGTGCTCAACTGACCTGCCGCGTTGGAATATCCGCTGATAGGATTGACCGAGCCGTAATTTGAATCAAAAGATATTGGCACATTGGCTATGGCCTGCGCCGTGCCGTTCTGGTCCGTTATATATGCCATTACCGAATATGTTGATCCGGCAGGCGCGAAAATAGTGCCCGAAGATGCAGGCGGTGTTATGTGCAGGAAATATCCGGTAGTAACGTTAAGCGTCTCTGTAGCCGATGTGTACCCGGTTCCGGATATTACAAATGTATACGTGCCGGGTGTGTGTGATTTAATATAAATAAGGCAATAGCCGCTTGAATTTACAGTAAACGGCAATGCCGTATTCAGCCCGCTCCATGTCACCCCGTCAAGGGAGTACTGCACGTTTGCGTTTGCCGCAATTGTCAGCGAAGTATCACCTGATTTTGGCTGGGCATTGAAACCGCCCGCGTCCTGCAGATTAACGCCGAGGCTTCCTATAATATCCGCTCCCAGGGCCATCGGGTTAGGGTTCGGCACTATCTGCGTCGCTGTCCCTGATATATAAATAATTACCGTTGTGCCGAGAACCCCCGCCGAGTTGACCACGCAATAATTCATCTGGTCGGTAGAGGCTCCGGTCGTAAAAGTTGTCGTCACATGGCCGTTTGCGTCCGTATTGCCCGATGCCGGCGCCACAGTCGGAGCCCCGCCGCTTGCTTTCGGGACGAACGTTATCGCCGTGTTTGTTATAGGATTGCCGTAGGCATCGGTCAGGAGCGCGGTTATTGTAAGCGGCGTGCTTATAGGCGCCGAATATGCGCTTGCCGTGGCCGACAAAAGGGCCGCGACATTTGATATGGTGGTGGCGTATGCCTTGCCGTCCGTAAGGGCCGCCGCCGTATCATGCGCCGTAATTGTCACGCTGTTGCCGTTCTTGGTATCCATATAATAAAGCGTGGCCTTGCCGCTGGCAAGGGTTACGTTTACCGTAGTGAACCAGTTGTTCTGGTCGGTTGAGAACTGCATGGTTGCGGAAGCGGAAGAGAGCTTCACGACAGCGTTGGAATTGGCGCTGTTGCCCAGGCTGTCCTTGGCCTGCACTATTATGGTCGCGGTGTTTCCGGCCATATTTGTCTGCGTTGCCGGTATTATGGAAAGCGAGGAAGCGGGCGTATCGTTTACCGTGATGGCAGCCGTCCCCGTGGTAAGCCCGGTTACCGCGGCCGATACCGTCGAATTTCCATCCACTGAATCCCTTACAAGGATATTGTTGACCTGCGTTCCAGGCAGGTATACCGTTGTCAGCCATGTATTTCCATTATCCTGGCTGAACTGCATCGTTCCCGACGTGGATGTCATTGTTATATTCTGCGCATACGATATATTATTTCCGTTAACATCCTGTATGCTCACCTGTATCGACCCGGGCGAGTTGGATTGAAGGCTGAGATAGTTCGGTATTATGGTCACTTTGCTCGCGGCTGTTGCCGTAAAATTAACCGTCGTTATCCTGCTCATATGGCTCAAAGTAGCGGTTATCTGCGCCGAGCCTTCAAGGGTTGATTTTATTGTAGCCGAAGCATTTCCGTTAACATCAGTTACAGCCCTTGTGTTTCCCACCAGCAGATTTTGCGGGGTTATGATGTCGCCCGGACGGTTCGATGTAAAATCAATCAGGGCCCCGAAAACAGGGTTTCCGCCTGGGCTTGTCACATGCGCCGTTATTGTCGCCGTAGCCACACCGTTTGCCAGCACCGGAGAGCCCACGACGCTTAATGTCATATCCTTTAATATAAAGACCCAGTTGTTCGTGGGGATTACGGTTCCGCCGATCCATGAAGCGCCCGCCCCTACAGTGGATGATACCGGGTTCGGAACCCAGCCGGTCACTCCAAGAATATTATTGTTCATGAATATTGATTTTATGGTTGTGCCGCTTGAATTTGTAAACTGAATATTGTCATAAATGGCGTTGAATGTTCCCTGGTTGTTGGAAGGCGCGCCGTTCTGTCCGAGGTTTCCGGTATCCTGTGACAGGAAGAACTCCAGGGAATTATGGTTCGCAAGCCCTGCCGGCGAGAAATCAAATTTCCTGTGATACCACTGCCCTCTCGCGTAAGCGGATATGTCGGTCGACGGATGTATCCTTATATTATTCTGGTCCCTTATATAAGGAGTAAAATCCCTTAATTGACCTCCCGGATTCCATGTCCCGTTATTTTCCACGGAGCAATAGAAATCAGCGCTGTAATCCGGTATAAATACGTCGAATTGAAGGAAAGAACTTGCCGGGACGGTAAATGCTATACCTGCGTTATTTGTAATGCTTATATAAGCGTAGCCGTACGCGTCCTGGGTCGGCAGATATGAAGTCAACAGGAGCGGCTGGCTGTATTGCGAAGCGCTGGAAGAGGCCACTATAGGTCCGCTTGTCCCGCTCTTTCCCGCGCCCGCGTCTGTGGCTGTAATGGTCCATGTCCCGGCGGTGTTAAGGATAGCTGAAAGTATCCTGGTGCCGCCGTCCGTCAGCTGGAATGTATATGAAGCCGGAGCCATTGTCCCGGAATTGTCGGTGGTCGTTAAAGCGACGAGGTCGGTAAAATTACTTATGATATTGCCGTACTGGTCGACTGCCGTGACCGCGTAGTTGAAGCTTATGCCCGTGTTCGCGGTTGCAGGCGCCACAACCTGGAACGTGGATAACGCCCCCGCATTGACATTAATGCCGTTGCTGGTGCCTTTTATTGAAGGAGTCACGTCGTCATGGGCCGATATCGTTTGGATCCCTTCCGTCGTCAATGTTACATAAAAACTCCTTGTGCCGTTATTTGCAAGCGTAAAGGCCGTATCCGGCGGAAGGACCGTAAACGCACCGGTATCGGTGGATGTGAATCCGACGGTGCCTGCGTAAGTTGTTACCACATTATTATAAGAATCCTTTGCCGTTACGGTTATATATATATATTGTCCCGCCGAGCATGAAGCGGGCGCCTGTATGGTAAAGCTCACCGCGCTGCCCGTGGTAAGGTTTACCACCGCGGTCCCGGTCGCAAGAATGCCGGCGTCGTCCGTGGCTATGATGGCCTTTGAACCCGTGTTATTGATCTGAACCGATACGGTCGTCACGCCGTTCTCCGCCCCGGTAAAGACATAAACGAGCGGTGTTATGGAATATGATGACGCGTTGGAACTCATGTCAACCTGCCCGGTGTATCCGGTAAATACCAGATTGCCATATGAGAGCGGCTCCATTGCCTGAACCTGCGCGGTAAAAGGAACGCCCGCGACCTGGGCCGGGGCCGCTATTACCTGGAAGTGGTCCGCGTACGCCGTGGCCGTGACCGTCGGGGTCGCCGTCGGAGTGTCCGTTGGCGTTACCGTCTGCGTCACCGTCTGCGTTGTGGATGCGGTCACCGTAGGCGTTGCCGTCTGTGTCACCGTAGGAGTCACCGTAGGCGTCACCGTCTGTGTATCAGTCTGGGTAACACTTGGCGTAACTGTAAATGTCGGCGTGTTCGTCGGGGTAAAAGTAGGCGTGTCGGTTGGAGTTACCGTCTGTGTCACCGTGGGCGTTACCGTCTGCGTTACTGTCTGCGTCACTGTTGGCGTCACTGTTGGCGTCACCGTCTGCGTCACCGTCTGCGTTACCGTCCGGGTAACAGTGGGCGTCACAGTGGGTGTCACCGTCTCGGTCACCGTGGGCGTAACTGTCTGTGTCACCGTCTGCGTCACTGTCTGCGTAACGCTCGGCGTTATCGTTGGAGTGACCGTCTCGGTCACCGTGGGCGTCACCGTCTGTGTCACCGTCTGTGTTACTGTCTGTGTCACGCTCGGCGTTATTGTTGGAGTGACCGTCTGCGTTACCGTCTGTGTCACTGTAGGCGTCACTGTTTCCGTATCAGTCTGCGTCACAGTGGGCGTCACTGTCGGCGTCACCGTCTGAGTTACAGTCTTCGTAACCGTCGGCGTCCATGTCGGCGTGTCTGTCTGCGTCACAGTGAATGTCGGGGTGTTGGTCGGAGTGACCGTGGGCGTCGATGTCGGGGTCACAGTCTGCGTTACGGTCGGAGTCACCGTCTCCGTATCGGTCGGAGTCACCGACGGCGTGACGGTATAAGTCGGCGTCGCCGTGGAAGTCATTGTTATTGTCGGGGTGGCCGTGAATGTTTTTGTTATGGTGAACGTCGGGGTGACCGTAAAGGTCCACGCCGGGTTCCTTGTAAAATCTATCTGGAGGTTGGATACGTAAGGGGAAACAAAATTGTTGTAAGTGGTGAGTATTGCGCGCCATAATATCTCGGTGCCGGTGTTTGCTATCCCGATGCCCGACGTCACAGGCGTCCATGTGGAGCCGTTCGTGGACAGGTAATAGGCAATCGATGTATTGGCCGGAAGGGTCGACGAATTGACCGTAAGCGTCACGTTGCCTGTATACCCGTATGTGTAGGTGTCTATTGCCGTCGACTGCCCGGTCTGGGGCGAATTAAACGAGGCGCCGTACCTGTTTATCTTCGCCAGGTCCCCGCACATGAGCCAGTAGCTGCCGTTATAAGCAACTGAATTTATCGCCCTGGCCCCCCAGTTCACCAGGTTGGTCGTCTGGTCCGTAAATGTCTCGGAGCCGCTCACGACGGAAGAATAAATGTAGCCAAGCCCCCCGCCCATGAACCACTGTGTCTGCGCCGAATTATAATCGATGGAATAAATGCCGTTGGTGCCGAAATCCGTGACGTTGCCGGACTTGTTGGTCAGCGTGCCAAGCGAGTAATCGTAATCGGCCATTTTACCGCTGTCGCATCCGAGCCTTACCTTGTTGACCCCGTCCCATTTTATGGTATTGACCGAATATGTCCCGCCCAATTTTGATGTTAATGTTGCGTTCAATACGGTGGTCAGCGTGGAGTTTCCGTCATAAATGGCGAAAGAACCCGTGGTCCCGCCGAGGAACCATTCGTTCCAGGAAGCCATGTATTCGATGGCTTTCACTGTGTCCGTGGCCCCGAAAGAAGCCAGCACGCTTACATTCGTGAAAGTATTTCCGTCGGCCGATTTCGCGAGGTGCGCGTCGGTCCCGCCAAAAACCCACTGATTGTTCGCCCATTTGATGGATGTTATGCTTTCCGTTCCCCAGTTGATATAGCTCGCGCCCGACCTCTGGGTAAATGTCGTCCCGTCGTATTTTGCCAGGTTTCCGGAGGCGCCTCCTATCATAAAGTAGCCGCCGGTGGGATTGTATGCCACGCAAAGGACGTTGGCCGCGCCCCAGTTAAGGCCGGTCCTTAAGTCCGTAAAAGTTGTCCCGTCGTATTTATTAATTGAGCCCTGTTCTCCCACAATTATCCAGTATGCTCCCGCGGGGTTGTAAACCGCCCCTTTGATATTATAAAAACCGAAGTCCTTGATGCTCGTGCCCAGGTCGGTGTTCGTCGGGGAATTCACCCCGCCGGTCCTCTTCATAAGCCGGCCGTTCCTGCCTCCCAGAAGATTTGTCCCGCCCGCGGTCGCGGCTATCGCCCATATAGGGTCAACGTCGAATGTTCCGGTCATATTCGCCTGCGGATAAAAAGTCGTCCCGTCAAATGTATAAAGGCTGGTGCTTGAGCCGTTGTTGCCACCGATGAGCCAGTAAGAGCCGTTGTATTTTATTGACCATACCGTTGTGAATGAAACCGAAGCGGTCCTGTCGGTAAAAGTGGATCCGTTATACGTGGCCACTTTCCCGCCGCCTCCTCCTATCATCCAGTATGTCCCGTTCCAGTCGAGAGAATATATGTCGTATGTCCCGTTCCATACCCCGGCCCCCGCAAGCGTCGCGGAAAGGTCCGTCCATGTGGATGCCCCGTCGTATTTGCAGATCTTGCCGTTGGTCCCAACGATGAGCCAGTAGGCCCCGTTCCATCCTATCGCCCTGACCTCGTCCGTGGTGGCAAAATTTCCGCCGCCGCTTCCGCCCGCCGTGGTCAATCCGGTCTTAAGGTCGGTGAAGGTCGTCCCGTCGTATTTATTGAGGGACGCGCTCGTGCCGCCGATGAGCCAGTAGGAAGGCGCGCCGCTCTTCCAGGCCATCGCCCTGACATTTCCGGTAAAATTTACCATGCTTGGTTTTTTATCGGTCCAGGTGCTTACTCCGTCCCACTGGTTAAGGCTCGGGCCGTCTCCGCCCACAAGCCAGTATGTGCCGTTGGCCTTTACGGCCGAGACGCTGTTGGTTCCGAAATTAATAAGGGAAAGTGTAAGGTTGGTGAAAAAAGTCCCGTCGTATTTATTTATCTTGCCGCCGTCGCCGCCGATTAGCCAGATGGCGTTTGCGTTGTCATAATCAATGCACCTGACCCCCCCGCCCCAGTCTATTACCCCGGTGGTTTCCGCAAATTGGTTGGCGGTCGTAAGGCCGAGCCTGTTGTTTATGGTATAATCCCAGTTCGCCGTGGTGGCTACCGTGTTTTCAAAGGTGTTCGTGGTAAAATTTTCGGTAAAGGTTACGGCTCCGGCCTGGACGGCCGCCAGGAATGTGAATAACGCCGATAGCATTAACACTGACAGGGTCTTTTTTGATATCACCACAAGCGTCTCCTTGTAATTATTCCTCACCTTTACAGTATTAATAGTATCACAAAATAAATCAAATTCAACCGATAAATGGGAGTATTTTCCAATATCACCTTATTATGTAGGTTTTAACGTATATATGGGAATGCGCAAATTCCATTTTCACGCTATAATTTTAGGCTGTTTTTTATCATATGCCAATTGACATGGATGTCCGGGGACGTCTATAATGTCTTTCATGGACAAAAAAAAGATGCTCGGACATTTTATACTTACAATATCGCTTTTTATGGCGGCTTCCGTGCTTTCAGACGCTTTTGTGAACATTTACCTGTGGCGGCTGAGGGCCGATTACCTGCCAATTACGATGTATATGCTGGCCTGCTACGCCACGGTCCCGGTGGTGTTTTACCTGTGCGGATATATAGGGATGAAAATAGACCGCACCGCCATATATATAATAGGAATATTCTGCTACGTGGCGTTTTATTTTATGGTGCTGATATTCCGCGAGCACATTACGGATCACGTTTTGCTATGGGGATTTATCAAGGGGCTTGCAATGGGGTTTTACTGGTTCGGTTACCATATCCTGACCTTTGATTTCACCACGACACACGACAGGGACTCTTTTTACGCGAATACTTCCATAATATCCGGCGCCTGCTCGCTGGCAGGCCCCATGCTTGCCGGCTTTATCATAACCGCCTTCCCGTCGTTCTCGGGATATTACATAATCTTCGCATGTTCCGCCGTGCTTTTCATATCCTCGGCGGTTCTTTCATATTCAATGAAATCCACCCCGATAAAAAAGGCCTACAAGATAGAGGATCTCATCTTTTCGTCGGACGTAAAATGGCGCGATACAATGATCGCCTATTTTTTTCTCTCGGGCAGGGACGCCATATCGATATTCCTCATCTCCATCCTGGTCTTTAAATCCACAGGCAACGAGTTCACCCTGGGAAAATATTCGATGATAGTGGCACTGGCCACAGTCTCCACCGCCTACATACTGGGAAAATTTTCAAGGCCCTCCACCAGGGACGGTTTTGTCCTGACCGGCGCCGTGATATCGTTCCTCATGTCCTTCCTGCTCATTTACAGGATAAACATTTACACGCTTCTGGCCTACGGCATAATCGGCGCAGTCGCGGATTACCTGGTCAGGATACCGATATCCGCGCACGCTCTCGACGTCATCAGCCTTGACGCCAACGCCAGCGAGAGGAAGATGGAATACATAGTGGCCCGCGACGTGCCCGTGGCCATGGGAAGGATATCCATGCTCGCGGTATTCGTGATGTTCTTAAGGTACATGCCCGCGTCGGGCATAAAGGCCATAATACTCCTCATCTCGGCCTTTCCATTCGGCGTTTATTTTTTCATGAGGAACAAAAAAAACGCGGATAAAAAATAACCGCCGGCCGTATAAATAAAAAAGGGCGCCTAAGGCGCCCTTTTTTATTTTAGATCCTGACAGTCGTTGTTTTCTATTTAGTTATTTCCCCTGTTATGGCCCTGTTGAGGCTCCTGTGTCGAATTGCCGCTGTTGCCCGAAGAGTCCCCCGGAGAATGCGTCCCCGCCGAAGCAGCCGCGCTGTTACCCTCGCTGTCGCTCTTCGCGTTTTTGCTGTTGCCGGAAGGCGCAACCCTGGCGTTGCCCGTGTTGCCGGACGCCCCTGCCGCAGGCTGTTTTCCTTTGCCCTTAACCATACCTTTTGCCGTCTGCGTGGTTTTTGAGTAGGAGGCGTTGAGGCTGTTGCCCGCCTTATCCGTTTTCGCATTCGGGGTGACCGGAGCGAAAGATGCGTTCTTGCCCGGGTTATTGCCGCTTACCGGCTGTGCCGCGGCTGACGCAGCAGGATTGTTCGCCCTGTAACCAACCGCCATGGATGATTTATTCTGTTCCTGCGGGACCGCATTATTTGAAGTTTCGTTCGCTTTATTCATATCCTGCCCGCTCATGCCCCGGCTGTTTCCGCCATCGGCTGCGTTGCTCTGGTTTTTGCCGTTGTTCTGTCCGTTGCCGTTGTTGTTCCAGTTGCGGTTGTCGCCGTTGATCCTGTCGCCCTCATTGCCATGGTCCTTGTTATATTCCGGTATGTTACCGTACTGCCTCTTGAATTTTTTAGGGAAAGCCTCTTCCTTCTTGAACGTTCCCGTCTTTATCCTGGTATAATTCTCTTCCCTGTTTAGGTCGTCGAAATTCCATTCATTGTTGAAAACGAATTTTTTCTCCCGCTGGAATACGACGCGCTTCGCCCCTTTGGTGAAAACATTGTTCTCCATCAGCACGCCTTCGGCGTTAAACCTCTGCCAGGCGCCGTCTTTTATCCCGGCCCTGTAAAATCCCGACTCGAATATCCTGCCGCTGGGGTAATATGTCCTGTACATGCCTTCGCGCCTGTTGTTCCTGTACATTATTTCCGCGCCGATCTTTCCGGGCGCATAATACATCCTGACAAGGCCGTCTATGACCGCGCCTTTTTTGATGATGAGCCCGTCCCCGTTCATTATCCACACGGCCACCGGTTCGTTCATCCTGAAAAACACGAACCTGTTGTCGTAAACCTTCAGCGTGGTTTCCTCTTCCGGCGCAACATTGTTGACGGCGTAAGTCGTGTTGACAGCCAGCGCCGTAACCGGCGGGCCGCCCGCGGGATTGCCGTTTTCGACATAAACCGTGCACGAAGCAAAAAACAGCGGAGCAAGAAATAACGAGATCACAAACCCTTTGTTTCCCATACCCACCTCCGGGATTAAAATAACTTTTATTTGTGTATCTTGGACGCGCAAACCACCCAAATGGTTTACATGCCGGATATTATAACATAAAACGGCCGCAAACAGCGGCAAAAAAAAAGGCCCGGGTTTCCCCGGGCCTCGGATATTTTACCGTTGAACCTGTTATTTTTTCTTTCCGGCTTTCGCGTCGGCCTTTTTCTGTTCCGCGTGCTCGGCCTTCCTCTGCTCTTTCGACTTGGCCTTTTCCGCTTCGATCTCGGCGGCTTCCTTGTTGACCTCGACGGACTCCACGGACAGGTTCTCCGCGCCGAATTTCTTCGCCTCTTTTTTGGCCTTTGCCCCGAAGGCGTTCCTCAGGTGGTAAAGTTTCGCCTTTTTCGAATCTCCCTGCGTGAGCACTGTGATGGATTCGATCATGGGAGAATGCAGCGGGAAGGTCCTCTCGACGCCTATGCCGCCGGCGGATATCTTCCTGACCGTGATCATTGCGTCCAGCTCGGTCCCCCTCTTTGCGATCAGGATCCCCTCGAAAGCCTGTATCCTTTCCTTTCCGCCCTCGAGTATCCTTGTGTTGACCTTGAGCGTAGAGCCCACGGCCAGGCGGCTGTTGTCCCTTCCCTTTTTCTTGTATAATTTGTTGACAATTTCCTGGATATTAGCCATTTTTTTAGCTCCTTTCGTTCTTCAATTCTTCCAGAAATATTTTCTCTTCCTTTGTAAGTTCCATGTTTTCGAGCAGGTCCGGCCTGTTCTCGAAAGTTTTTTTAAGGGCCTGTTTCCTGCGCCATTTTTTTATTTCGGCGTGGTTGCCCGATGTCAGGATCTCCGGCACGGAGAGCCCCAAAAATTCCCTGGGCCTTGTGTAGTGCGGGTAATCCAGTATGCCGTTGACGAAAGATTCGTTCTTTGCGGAATCCGCGTTCCCGAGCACTCCCGGCAGCAGCCTTATAACGCCTTCTATTATGGCCAGCGCGCCGAATTCACCGCCCGAGAGGACGTAGTCCCCTATGCATATTTCCTCGTCGACAAAATTCAGCACGCGCTCGTCGACCCCCTCGTATCTTCCGCAAACCAGCACGAGTTCGTCGAGCAGCGAATACTCCTCAAGCTTCTTCTGCGTCAGTTTCTTCCCCGACGCGCTTAAAAGAACCACCCTGCGTTTCCGCGGCCCGCTTTTTGCCTTCACGCTTTCAAGGGCCCTGTAAAGCGGCTCTATCTTCATCACCATGCCCTCGAGTCCGCCGAAAGGCACGTCGTCCGTCGTCTTATGCTTGTCCTCCGCGAAATCCCTGATGTTCACCACGCTGAAAGCCGCGGCCCCGGATTCCCTGGCTATCTTGATCATCGAAAAATCCAGGGTCTTCTCAAAAACCTCGGGGAATATCGTGAGGACCGTTACATCCATCCGTCTTCGTCAACTATCTCAACCGGGAGCTTCTTTTTTATCCCCCTGTTGATGGAAGCCATAGAGATAAGGCTCCGTATCGCCTTTATCGTCTTGCCTTCGCGGCCTATTATGTTCTTGGTGTCGTTCTTCGAGACCTTAACGAGGTATTTCTTCATCATGCCGTCGTCAATCTCGCGCACGGCCACCTTGTCCCTTTCGTTTACTATAAGCCCCGCCACATAACCAAGAAGTTCCTTCATTCTTTTATTTCGCCTTTTTCTCTTTCTTGACTTTCGGTTTTTTTACCCTGGGTGCCTTTGCCGGGGCCTTTACTCCCTGCGCCTTCATTATGGAAGCGATCGTCGGCGAGGTCTTCGCGCCCTTGCTCACCCAGTAAAGGGTCCTCTCGGCGTTGAGCTTTATCACCGGTGGGTTCTTTACGGGATTGTAAAATCCAAGTTCCTCAATATAAGGGCCGCTCTTGGCGGATTTCCTCTCGTCTGATACAACGATCCTGTAAAATGCCGAGTTTTCCTTGCCCATCCTTTTAAGCCTGATAATTACCGCCACTTTAATACCTCCTAAAAAATTTCAGATTGTTTTTTATCTTTTTATTTTACACTCTTTTTCTATCTTAATTCAATATCAAATTTTCAAGCCGCGAATCATTGCTCTAAAATGTTATGCGAGCCGCAAGGTGAGCATTCGAAATTCAATGTTCCACCTTCCCTACATTTCGTCAGCCAGTCTTATCGGCTGACCAAATGTTATGCGAGCCGCAAGGCGAGCATTCGAAAATCAAGGATCTACCATCCTCTCATTTCGCCAGCCTGCTTTATGGCTGGCCCCAACTGAGCTACATCAGCCAACCAGTCAACGCTCTTTTAAAATGGAGCTGATGACCGGAGTCG
>Ga0181535_10004125_pt1 | contig 16374 bp, 14 predicted proteins | sample PEATcosm2014_Bin_44_FD_119774 | JGI IMG/M metagenome (GOLD analysis project Ga0181535, IMG submission 119774) | Peatland microbial communities from MTU Mesocosm Facility, Houghton, MI, USA - PEATcosm2014_Bin17_30_metaG | ecosystem: Environmental > Terrestrial > Soil > Wetlands > Peat | place... | reverse complement strand
TCGTAGCCCGCCTTCTGCAGGTTGCGCGTGGTGAAGGCGTCCTCGTTGGCGATGATCGTCGCGCCGCGCTCGAGATCGCCGATGTTGGCCTTCAGCGCGGCGGGGTTCATCGCGATCAGCACGTTCGGCGTGTCGCCGGGCGTGACGATGTCGCGCGAGGCGAAGTGGATCTGGAAGCTCGAGACGCCGGCGAGCGTGCCGGCCGGGGCGCGGATCTCGGCCGGGAAGTTCGGCAGCGTCGCCAAATCGTTGCCCAGCGTGGCCGTCGCGTCCGTGAAGCGCCCGCCGACGAGCTGCATGCCGTCGCCGGAATCCCCGGCGAACCGCACGATGACCCGCTCCCGCTCCTCTACACCCTTCGCTACAACAGTCACCTTCGACCTGTCCGTGTCCATGCGGCAGCTGAACCTGCCCGGCCCGCCAGTGTGAAACAGGATAACGGGCGCCGCGGCGGCGCGGGGCAGGGATGCGACGGCGCGCTCGCGACGACCGGCGAAGGCGCGCCGCGACGACCCACGGCCGTAGGCCGGCCACGCCGCGGGGCGCCCCTCGGCGCGCCCGCGGCGTCACGGTCCGACCCTCAGAACGCGATCGCCTCCGCCGCCTCCGCCGGCTCCGCGGCCTCGCTGTCGCCCTGCTCACCGCGCTGGCGCGCCGCGAGGAACTGCACGCTGTCGGCCGCGATCCCGACGGCCTGCCGCTGCTCGCCCTCCGGAGTCGTCCAATCGTGCCACTCCAGCCGTCCGTCGACCGCGACGGGCCGCCCCTTCACGAGGAAGCGCGCACACGCCTCTCCGCTCGCGCCGAACACGGACACGTCGAAGTAGTTGGGCCGCTCATCCAGTTCGCCGGTCTGCTTGTTGCGCCGGGCGGTGCTGCACGCGATACGCATGCGGCACACGCTCGTCCCATTCGCCGTCGAACGCAGCTCCGGGTCGCGCGTGAGGTTGCCGACAAGCACTACGCGATTGATCGTGGCCATGAGGTCCTCCTGATCGGTGTTGATGGTGCGGGCGGCGACGCTACGGCGAACTTGGGATGGAACTCGTCGACCGAAGCTCCACCGGCTCGCCGGCCGTCCACGGCGCCAGCGGCACGACGGCGACGCGCTCGCCCGCGCTCTCGTCGCGGATCGCCCGCGCGAGCGCACGCGCGGCGGACGGGGTCGCGTGGTAGACGACGCCGCCGACGAGCCGGCTGCGCGCCCACCCGCGCACGATCGTCGCGAGCCGCGCCGGCGCCTTGACCGTCAGCTCCACCTCGATCGCGACGGGGCGCTCGCCCTCCCAGCAGACGAGGTCCGGACGGTGCAGGGCGACCGTCCCGTCGTGCGCCAGGCCGACCTCCGCGCTCGCCAGCGACCGGCCCTCGAGCCGCTCGAAGGCGCGCAGCTCGCGCTCCCCCCCGACCTGGCGGCCCTCCCGCTCGAGCGCCACCGCGACCCGCCCGACCGCCAGCAGGTGCGCGAAGCCCGAGACGCTGACGGCGACCGGGTCGAGCTCCGGGCGCCCGGCTGCACGCAGCCCGCGACGGGTCAGCGTGTGCAGCACCGGCGCCGTGTGCAGCAGGCGCTGCGAGCGCACCGCACCGGCGTGCTCGAGCGCGCGCAGCCGGACCGCCGTGACGCGCGGCTTCAGCCCGCAGCCGGCGGCCAGCTGCTCGGCCGAGCCCGCGCCGATCCGGGCGAGCCAGGCCAGGATCGAGGCGGTCGCGGCGTCGCCGCCCACGGCCGTGCCGCACACCTTCGGTTGTCTGTCGTTCATCGCTTCGTCTCCTTTCGCTCTGCGGGGTGTGTGATCGCGGTGACCGCGCAGCGCCCAGCGCTCGCCACGGTGACCGCGGCGCATCCGCGCGCGAGCGTGCGGATGACGTCGGGGTGGATCGCGAACTCGCGCGAGCGGCTGCGCGAGCCGCGGCCGGTCGGGACCGCGTGTTCGAGCTGCTCGGTCGAGCTCCAGGCCGGCCTCGTGCCCGCGATCCGCGCGACCAGCTCCGCGGAGTCGGGAACGCTCTGGCGGTGCGCCACGACGGTCTCGACGTTGCCGAGCACCTGCTCGAGCAGCGCCGGCGCCGCGGAGCGCAGGTCGGCGAGCTCCTGCGTCGCGAGCAGCAGGCTGAAGCCGGCTGCACGTGCACGGCCGAACAGGCGGGCGACGCCGTCCGGCGCGATCGCCGAGAACTCGTCGATCGCCACGAGCGTCGCGACCGGCGCCGCCTGGCAGCTCGCCGCCACCGTCAGCAGGTCCCCCACGATCGCCGCCGCCAGCATCGCCGAGAGCAACGGCAGCCGGTCGGACTCGAGACGGAAGTAGCTGACTGCCCGCGCCCGAACGGCGTCGAGCAGATCGAGCGCCGGAGCGTCATCGGCAGGCGCCAGCCAGCGCCCGATCTCGGATTCGGCGAGGATCGCGAGCCGGTCGCGCGTGCCGTTCAGCCCGCTGCGCTGACGCGCGTCGAGCGTGTCGAGGTAGGCGAACAGCACCCGCGCGTGAGCCTCGTCGGGAACGCTGCGCGCCAGGAGCTCCAGCCGGCGCGGGTCCATCAGCTCGACCAGCCGCGCCGGCGTCGCGGATTCGCCGGCCGCCTCGAGCGCGCGCACCGCGTGCGCGAGGTAGCGCTGCGCCTGGCGCAGGTAGTGCGGCTCGGTGTAGCGCTCGCCGGCGAGCGCCTTGTCCGCGATCTCGCCGGCGCTGCCGTGGCCGTACGGGTTGTAGGTGCTCGGCCCCGACGGCGTCCATTCGAGGAACGCGCGGCCGGCGCGCTCCGCCGCGGCGTGCGCGTGCTCGCGCAGCAGCGGGTCGCCCTTGGGGTCGACGATCACCGCGCCGAGCCCCTGCTCGATCGCGCGGCTGACGATCAGCGTCTCGGTGACGGTCTTGCCCGACCCGGTCGCTCCGACGATCATCGTGTGGCTGCCGCTGGCGCCGCCGAGCGGGATCGCCACCGCGCGCCGGCTCCTGTCGGCGCCGATCACGATCGCCCCGGCGCGAGCGCGCGGCCGCGGTCCCCATCGCCATACGACGAGCGAGGCGACCGCGCAGCCGAGCGCGGGCCAGAGCGCGAACGGCAGCACGAGCGCCGCCACGCCGAGTCCAGCCGTCCAGCAAACGCGCCCGAGGCGCAGGTACGTCAGCACTGCGAGCCCGCAAGCGGGCGCACTCCAGTAGGCGAGCACGATGGCTCCTTTCTTTCTTTATGCCGCGGCTCCGCCGCGGGGATGGACGCGGTGGCGCAGAGGCCACCGCAGGTGCAGGTTCAGGCGGGCGCGTCGAGCCGGTAGCCGACCCCCCAGACGGTCACGAGCATCGCGCCGTGAGACCCGAGCCGCCGGCGCAGCCGCGCCGCGTGGCGCTCGAGCGCCCGGCTTCGCGGCGCGCGCGAACCGGCGTCCCAGCAGCTCGCGAGCAGCTCCGCCTTGGTGAACACGCGACCGGGCGCCGATGCGAGACAGCGCAGCAGCGCCAGCTCGTGGCGCGACAGCCTCAGCGCGGCGCCGTCGAGCGCCACTGTGCCGCCGGCGCGGTCGAGCACGAGGGGGCCGAGCGTCCAGCGGGCGTCGATGCGCCGCTGCAGCGCGCGGATGCGGGCGTTCAGCTCGGCGGGTCGCAGCCGCCCCGCGAGCGCGACGTCAGCGCCGGCGTCGAGCGCGGAGGCGACCTCGGCCCGCCGCAGGGCGACGATCACGACACCCGCGCCGGGGTTGGCGGCGCGCAGGGCCGCCAGGCCGCGCAGGTCGCGGGTGACGATCACCCGCTCCACCGGCGTCGGCCCTCAGGGCAGCTCGACCTCACGGGGCGCGATGCCGAGTCCCTCCCGCGCGATCAGCGCGAGCGTGTCGCTGTGCACCCACGGGTTGGGCCGGGCGCCCGGGCTCGACGGCAGCAGCCCGACACGGCGGGCGAGCCAGCTCGTCTCGCCGGAGCCGTTGCCGCGGCGGTCACGCTTGACGCGCCCGCAGGACATCGCGATCGCGCTGAGGCTTCGGCCCTGTTCGCGAACCGCCTCGAGCACCGCCTCGCGCAGACCCCGGTTCAGCACGATCGGGCTCGCCTCGATTCGCCGCAGCTCGACCGCCAGGGCTGAGACGGACACGCCGCGGTCGCGGCGGTAGCGGGAAACGGCCGCGCGGGTGATCGCGCAGACCGGCTCGTAGGCCTCGAGTGCACCGACCACGTCACGGGCGCTCAGCATCAGCGCACCCCCGCCCCTGCCGCGGGTCTCGCGGTGCCAGCGCAGCTCCGCCGGCGAACCGCTCGCGCGCAGGAAGTAGCGGCGTCCGGCCGCGTCGGTCAGCACCGCGGGCTGGAAGCGCTCGCCGGCCGACGGGTCGCGGTCACCCTCGGCGTGCGCGCCGAAGTCGTCTGCCCGCAGGCGGCGCGCCCCGCGACGGGTGTCGGCGAGGAACTCGCTGCAGACGAGCCACGCGTTGGCGTCGGGTTCGTCGCTGGCGAGGTGGGCGAGCAGCCGTGCGTCGGCCCCGTCGGCCTCGCGCCGGTCGACCAGGAGGCGCGATCCGCCGGCGCCGTCGAGGATCACCAGCTCACGTGGCCCGTCGTCGGCCAGGTAGCGGCCGCAGGCGGTGGTCGTCATCTCGCGTTCCCCTCCAGTCAGCTCGACTGCGTTGTGTTGCCTTGACCGACGGGCGGGGCGAGATGGGACCGAGGGGCGAGCTGGCGGAGGGGTGCGGTGGGATGCGCCGGCGGCGCGTGTTGAGGGACGGTGAAGCGGGGGTGGCGAGCGATGAAGATGAGGAGGAAGGAGCGGCTGACGCTAGCGCGCCGGGGCGTCGGCGACGCGGCGCCGGCGGAGGCGACTGCGTTCAGCGCCAGGGGGGCTTCGCGGCGCCCGCGCTCGCGTCCGCGGGCAACTGCACGAACGGCCCCGGCAACGGCTCGCACTCGCGATCGGCCCGCAGCGCCGGCGGCAGCGCAGGCACGCGCCAGGCGCTCAGCAGGCCTCGGTGGAGGTCCTCCTCGGCGGCGAAATGGATCCCCGCGCGGCCGCCCCGCTGCCACTGCGACGGCGGCACGCCGATCTGCGCGAGGGTGGCGGTCAGCACCGCGTCGGCCGCGCCGAGGCGCGCCAGCGCCTGCGCGCGGTCGCGGCAGACGACCACGACGACCGGCGGGCCGCCGGCGCGCCGGTAGCGCTCGACAGTCCGCCACCAGCCTGCGAGCAGGTGGTCGTAGGCCTCAAGCGACGCCGCGCGCTCGCCGGCGTCCGCCACGACGAGCAGGTCGATCGGCCTCTGATCGGAGCGTCGCAGGCTGGCGACCGCGCTCGGGCGAACCGCGGCGAAGCGCTCGACCGGGGCCCGCGTGCCGTCCGGCCCGCCGGCGAGGAAGTCGCGGGCGCGCAGCGCGCCGCCGAGCTCGAGCGCCGCCGCCTCGCGCACGCCGGGCACGATCGCGGCCCGGCCGGGTCCGAGCACCTCGACCAGCGCGTCGCCGGCGCACGCCTCGAGCGCGAGCAGCCAGCCGACCAGATGCAGGTCTCCGCGCAGTCCCTCGAGCGCCTGCTCGCTCAGCTCCGGCGCGCTCCGGGAGGTGATCGCGAGCCGCTCGATCGCCCCGGCGGTGACGGTGCAGCACAGCGGCGTGCCGCCGCCGTCGTCGCGGTGCAGCTGGAAGCGCGCGATCAGGCCGCCGTCCGCCAGCCGCTTGAGCTGGCGCTGGGTGACGGTCAGCGAGCGCGCCGGGTTGAAGCGCCGGTGGATCTGGCTGCTGAGCGCGCAGCGCGCCCCGGCGAGCCAGGCGAGCAGCTCCCGATCCGCCGCCGACAGCCGTCTGGAGGGCGACGGCGTCGCCCCGGCCAGCACGCGCATGCGCGTCGCCCCGTCGAGCTGCTGAAGCTCGGCATGGCTCGCCGGCGCCGGCTGCGAGGGCGACTGCAGGGGCGCCGGCGTGCTGGCGGGGGGCGACTGCGGCGCGACGCGCGATGGCGCCCGCGCGAACGGATCGGGCGGCGGCGCCGGATCGGCCAGCTCGCGCCCGCCGCGCTCCTCCTGCGCCCGCGTGTGCCAGTTGATTCGCTCGCCGTCGAGCGCGAGCGGGATCGTCCTCGCGATGAACGGCCGCTCGCGGCCGCCCGGCGTGGTCCAGCTGACGAGCGCGGTGTGGCGCGGCAGATGCAGCCTGACGTCGGGCGAGAAGAGCCTCGCCAGCTGCTCGTCGCCGCCCCGGATCTGGTCGGAGAACTCCGACATCAGCAGCGCCGAGGCGTTGCGGGCATCGCTCGCCGACGCGGTCGCGAACAGCACGCGGTGGGCGAACAGCGCGTCGAGCTGGTCGCGCAGCTCCGGCTCCCACTGCGCGTCGGTCTGCCAGCAGGCGAGCGTCTCGAGACCAGCCGAGCGCTTGAGCGCGAGCGTCTGCGCAAACGCCGCGTTGATCACCAGCGGCGCCTCGTCGACCTTCAACGCCACGGCGCGGCGCTCGGCGCTCGCGCGGCGGTCCTGCACGCGGCTCAGCGCGGCGTCCAGCATCCCGAGCAGCAGCTGCATCAGCACCGCGACGTTGCCGGCCCCGATCTCGCCGAGCGCGCCGCGCACGATCAGGACCTCGCGGCGCTCGATCAGCTGGTCGAAGTCGATCCGCAGCGAGTCGTTCAGCAGGACCCGCTTGACGGCCGGCGAGTTGAGCACACGGGCCAGCTTGTTGGCGGGCGCGTCGAGCTTCGCCGTCGTCGCCGACCGCGCGTCCGCGAGCTGCGCCGGCAACTCGTGCGCGAGGAAGGTCGCGAGCTCCGCGTAACGCGGGAGCTCGACCAGGCGCTCGGCGACCTGCGCCCGGAACGCGCCGCCGGCCTCTCCCACCTCAAGCAGGCGCGCGACGTCCCACAGCGTTGCGGTCGGCTCGCATGCGAGCACGGCGATCACCGCGTTGCGCAGATAGCGATCGGAGCTGCCGCGCACCTCGCCGTCGCCGAACAGACCGCGCAGCGCCGCCACGACCTGATCGGCGATCGCGTCGGGCGGCGCGTCGACCGCCAGCGGGTTGAAGCCGGCGCGCGGCGCCGCCATGTCCAGCACCGTGCAGACCCGCGTGGTGGGCACGATGCTGAGCACCGCCGCGGCCGCGTCGCCCTTGGGGTCGAGCACGATCACGGCGCAGTTCTCGCGCCGCAGATCATCCCTCGTGCTGGCCACGAGCAGCGATGTCTTGCCCTGGTCCACGGCGCCGACGACCGCGGTGTGCTGGCGGCGCTGCTCGGCGGCGATCGTGACCGGCCCGTGCTCGTCGCGCAGCAGGCCGGCGCCCTCGCGCGGGCGGTGGATCCCGGGCGGCGCCGGCGCCAGCGGCACCGCCCGCCGCACGCACGGCAGGGCGCCGAACTCCGGCGCCGGCAGGCACCAGAGGCCGGCCAGTTCCGCGGGGCGGTAGAGACGGCGCGGCGAGCGCGGCACGCGCAGGGCGTCGATCCGCGCGGCGCGCCGCGCCACCAGCCGCGGCGTGCCACCGCAGAGCGCGCTGGCGATCGCGCGTGCCCCGACCGCGTCGCGGGCGAGCACGAGCGGGAGCGCCCACAGCAGCGGCCCGATCTCCTGCTCGGCCACCGGGTGAAGGCGCTCGATCGCGCTGGCGGCGGGGCGCAGGATCAGCCGCAGCGTCGCCGGCGCACCGGCGGCCGCCATCGCTCGCAGGACCTGCTCGATCCGCGGAGCCGGCTCGAGCGGCGGCTCGTCGGCGCGCGGCGGCGTGCGTCGGCGCAGGGCGAGCGCGACCGCCGGCGCGACCGGCGTCGAGCGCAGCGCGCGCAGGCGCACGTTCGGGTAGCTGCAACGCAGCGCGGCCTGCACCTGGTGCGCGAGCGCGGCCGGGCAGAGCACGGCGAACCAGACCAGCGGCGCGCCGCCGCGGCGGCGGTCGAGATGGACCTCGAGCGCCAGCGTCCGTCGCGGCCCGAGCAGCGCGTGCAGGGCGGTGTAGGTAGCGGCGAGCGACTCGACGCCGGCGCGATCGTTGCGGTAGGGCTCGATCAGCAGGCGCACCGTGGCGCGGCGCTGACGGCGTGCGCGGGCGAGCGCCAGCGCGGCGACGACTGCGCCGGCCCCGACAAACCCCACCGCCGCTCCCATGCGCGATCCCTCCGGTCGACGCCTGATCCGACGGGCGCCCCCGCAGGGCGACGGCGTCAGGCGCGAGCGGCGGCCGCGCGGGCGCGGTCGCGATATGCCCGGTACTCGCTGCGGTCCGGGCGCAGGCATGCGGCGATCGCCAGCGGCCCGCAGGCCTCGCGGTGGCGCCCGAGCAGCTGCAGCGCGCGGCCGAGGCAGAAGTGCGCGTAGTCGTCGGTCGGCGCGGCCTGCGCGAGCGCGCCGAACTCCTCGGCCGCCTCGTGGTAGCGCTGGCTGCGGAACAGCGCACGGCCGAGCGCCTCGCGGATCGAGGCCTTGTCGGGCTCGAGCGTGCGCGCGCGCCGCAGCGACACGGCGGCCGCGGCGAAGTCGCCGCGCTCGAGCAGCGCGACGCCCCGCCGGTAGAGCTCATAGACCTCGCTGGTGCTGTCGGTCTCGGTCACGGCCTTTCAAGATACCCAGTCGGGCAACTGGCTAGGTCAGCGTCAGCGGGTGCCCGAAGGCGAGGCGGAACAGGTCCGACTGGCGTTCCGCGCCCCAGCGCGCGAGTGCCGCGTCGCCGTCGACCGCCAGCTCGAGCTCGAGGCGGTGCTCGCGCGGGCGCAGCCGCGCGCCGACGACCGCCCCGTCGCGGCCGCGGTCCAGGTGCTCGGCGAGGCGCAGCAGCGCGGCCAGGCGCATCAGCAGCCGCGCGTCGCCTCGCTCGCAGAACGCGGCCAGCTCGCCGAGCTCGGGCGTTCCCTTGCGGTGGTAGCGAACGGTCTGCGCGATCAGCGCGAGCTCGCGCTGGCTGAACCCGGGCAGTCCGGCGGCCAGGATCAGGTAGCGCGAGTGCTTGTGGTGGTCGTCGTAGTCGACCGACACGCCGATGTCGTGCAGCATCGCGGATGCCCACAGAAGCCCAGACACGTCAAATCCCCGAGCGGGCGGTAGCCCGCCATTGAGAGAATCGAGCAGCTGGCCGGCGAGCGCTGCGACGTGCGTGCAGTGGACGAGGTCGGGCTGGTATTGCGTGGCGAGGTTGAGCACGCTGGCGACGCGCACGTCCTCGAACAGCGGGGGGTCGGCGCCGGCCAGGTAGCTCGCGAAGAACACGCCCTCGCGCAGGCCCGAATGCGTGACCTCGAGGCGCTCGGCCCCGATCGCCTCCATCGCCGCGGCGATCACGACCGCGCCCGCAAGGATCAGTCCGGCGCGACCCGGCTTGATCCCCGCGATCTCGGCGCGGCGGCTGACCGGCCGCGACGCCAGCTCCTCGATCAGCTCGTCGAGCGCGCCGCGTTCGATCACCGCGCCCTGGACGCCGATCGACGGCAGGCCGGCGGTGGCGGCGGCGGCCGCGGCGAGGTTGCGCACGGTGCCGCCGATGCCGACGAGCGTTCCCGCCGTGCGCTCCAGCCACGGCGCGCTCGCCAGCTCCTCGAGGACGTGTGCGCGGAGCGCCTCGCGCTGCTTGGCCGCCCCCGAGCGCCCGGTGCCGAAGAAGCGCTCGGTCATGCGGACCGTGCCGAGCCGCCACGACGCGCTCTCGATCGCCCGGCGATCGCGCACGCGCACGAGCTGGAGGCTGCCGCCGCCGAGGTCGAGCACGGCGCCGTCGCGCAGGCTGGTCGAGTTCACGGCCGCGAGGTAGCCGAAGTGGGCCTCCTCCTGCGCGCTCAGCACGCGCGCCGGAAAGCCCGTCAGCTCGCGCACCCGGGCCAGCAGCTCGGGGCCGTTCTCGGCGTCACGGATCGCGCTGGTGGCGACCGCCTGCACGTCCGCGGCGTCGATGCCGCTCGCCGCGCAGAAATGCGCGTATACCTCCATCGCCTCGATCGCCGTCTCGATCCGGTCCGGAGCGAGCCGTCCGCTCGCGAGGAGGCCCGCACCCAGGCGCACGGTGTCGTAGATCTCGTCGGTGCGCCGCCACCAGCTGCCCGGCTCGTAGCTGTACGCGACGAGCCGGAACGAGTTCGAACCCATGTCGATCACCACGGTGCGCCGCGGCGGCTGCGCCTCCATTGCGTCCAGCGTAGTGGCGCGGGCGGCCGCACCGCGGCCGTGCGGCAGATACCTCACCGAGTTGGTGAGCTTTGTATGATCGGGGGCGTGGCAAACCTGCTCTCCTTCCCCAACCCGGTCAACGAGAAGGCGGCGCGGGTCGTCGCCGGGGTCGTCTTCGTACTGTCGATCGTGACGCGCGCGACCGGCGCCTACTGGATCGCGGCGGTCCTGGCCTACGGCTTCGTCGCCCGCGTGCTCAGCGGGCCGAAGCTGAGCCCGCTCGGGCAGGCGGCGACGCGGCTCGTCGCGCCCCGCCTGGGGGCGGCCAAGCTCGTACCCGGTCCGCCGAAGCGCTTCGCGCAGGCGATGGGGGCGACGTTCACGATCGCGATCGCGCTGTTCGCGCTGGTCGGCGGCGACCACACGCCCGCCGACGTGCTGCTGGCCGGGATGATCGCGGCGAGCGGCCTCGAGTCGATCTTCGCCTACTGCGTGGGCTGTCAGGTGTTTGCGCTGCTGATGCGCGCCGGGCTCATCCCCGAGTCGGTGTGCCTGGAGTGCGCTGACATCGGCCTTCGCCGCGTCTCGGCTCCGAGACAGCTTTAGGTCGCCGCTTTCGCGGCGGGCGGGGGACGGCGCTGGATCCAGACGAACCAGACGATCCCGATCAGCGTGAGGATCGACGCCACGTACAGGTTCAGGCGCAGCCCGAAGAGGTAGTGCGAGGGATCGATCCGCAGCGTCTCCTCCCAGATGCGAAAGCCGCTGTAGCCGGTGACATACAGGGCGAAGAGGCCGGGTGCGCGGATCCGCCCGCGGCGGCCGAGCCAGATCAGGAAGGCCGCCAGCGCGAGGTTGAAGATCATCTCGTAGAGGAAGGTGGGCTGGAAGGTGGGGAACCTCATGTAGCCGACCGGCCGGTGCGCCGGCGAGATCTGCACAGCCCAGGGGAGGTTGGTCGGACCGCCGAACAGCTCCTGGTTGAAGTAGTTGCCGATTCGCCCGATCGCCTGCGCGACCAGCAGGCCGGGCGCGCCGGCGTCCATGAACGCCGTCAGGCTCGCGCCGGCGCGGTGGATCCGCCAGAGCCCGACGATCGTCCCGAGCGCGATGCCGCCCCAGATGCCGAGTCCTCCCTTCCAGATCGCAAACGGCCCCCACCAGTGCGGCGGAACCTCGTTCCAGCTGGTCGCGAGGAAGTAGAGGCGCCCGCCGATCACGCCCGCCGGGAAGCCCCACAGCGCGACGTCGTAGACCAGTTCGCGGTTGCCGCCCTGCGCCTCCCAGCGGCGCCGTGTGAGCATCACCGCCGCGGTCACGGCGACGACATAGGCGAGTCCGTAGGCGTGGATGAAGAGCGGCCCGATGTGAAAGCCGTTGGCCGCCGGGCTGGGGATCGACGCGAACATCGCTGTGCGGGCAGCCTATTGGGAGCCGGCGCCACGGCGGCCCTGCGGCGCACGCCTGGCGGCCCCACGGCGGCCCGCGCCGTGGCGCGGCGCTCAGGGCGTGTCGAACTCCCGCGCCGGCGTGCGGGGCGGCCGCGTGGTCCAGAGCAGCCGCCCGAAGGTCACGATCAGGAACAGCTCGCACAGCCCGGTGAGCAGCCAATGGCGCCTGATCCCGTCGACGCCGCCGCTGAGCACGACCACGAGGATCAGCAGCGCCACCGCCGTCGATACGACCGCCGCGACGAGCCGCCGGCGACGGCGCCCGGACGGGGGCGGCGGGAACGTGAAGCCGAGATCGGCGCCCGCGCCGGCGGGCTCCTTCGCATAGAAGGCGATCGCGTCGGCGCCGAGCTTCCTGGTCGCGCGCGCCGACGAGATCGCGCACGACGGGATGCCCACCACCGGCAGCAGGTAGCTCGCCCACTGGCCGACGGTGACGACCGCGTCGATCGGATGCTGGCCGTGCAGGCTCCGCAGCTTCAGTCCGAGCATTCCCGGCAGCTGGCGCAACGACTGTGTGAGCACCCGGCGAAGGGGCGGCCGCGCGCCGCGCGCGGACGGCGCCCGTGCCTCGCGCAGGGCGGCCGCTGCCGCCTCGACCGACCTGGCGCGGCCCTTCAGCACGAGCAGCTCCGCCGCGCGGGCCGGGTCGGCCGGATCGCGACCGTAGAGCGCCGCGATCTGCAGCACGAGCACCGCCTGGTGGCAGAAGATCGAGATCACCGCCGCCGGCATGCCGAGATAGAACGAGCTGCCCGACACGGCGCCGGCGGTGCGCGCGACCGACACGGCCCGGCGCACCATGCGCCTGGCCCGCTGCTCGGGCGTGGCGCCCGCCTGCGCCACCACGCCGTCACGCCACGCGGCGACGTGCGCGACGAACTGCGGCAGCGTGTAGAGCACCGCCAGCTCCGACGCGTGGCCCGGGTCCCGGCGCACCGCCCCCAGAAACGTCGACGGACCTTTGGACGAGGTATCGCGCACGGCGGCAGTTTGCACCACCGCCCCGCCGGATCACCTCAGGTGTCGAGCTCCTCGTAGGTGATCTCCGCGTAGGGCGTCACGCGGTCGCGGTTGAACATGTACTTGCCCGAGTGCCCGACCTGCACGCCGTCGTAGAACACGTCGCCGTCGTGCCTGATCGCCCAGCCGGACGCGGGGACCTCCTCGCCCTCGCCGACGCGCGCCAGGAAGGCCGGAGCGGTGAATGTCTGGACACGAAGTTCGCCCACAGCGCGACATCTTCGCGCGTCGCGCGCGATCGCGTCGGCGGACGAGCCAGGTCGCCGTTGGGGCCGCGCTCGCGGGGCGCTCGGCCGCCGCGAAGTAGCGCGCACCCCGGCGTCATACTGGGCCCCCATGTGGGTGCACCGGCGACGCCATCCGCGGGCCGGCGGCGCCTCGACCATCGCCAGGGACGCCGGCCCGGGGGGTGCGCCCGCGCCCGCCGCGGGCCGGCCGGCGCGGAGCTTCATCACCTGGCCCGCGCTGGCGATGATGACCGTCGGGTCGGTTGGCTACCTGGGATCCGCGCCGGCGACCGCCGTGCTCGGCCTCGCCTCCGTCTTCCTCTACGTCCTCCCCGCCTTCGTCTTCCTGGTGCCGGTTTCGCTGGTCGCGGCGGAGCTCGCCTCCGGCTGGCCGGACGGCGTCTACAACTGGGTGCGCGAGGGCATCTCGGCCCCGGTCGGACTGCTCGCGGTGTGGTGCCAGTTCGCCCAGACGGTCTTCTACTACCCGGCGCTTCTGGCCTACGTCGGCAGCACGCTCGCCTACGTGATCGATCAACGGCTGGCCGGCAACGGGGTCTACACCGCGGCGATCATCATCGTGCTCTTCTGGGGCGCCGTGCTGGTGTCCTCACGGGGCGCTTCGCTCGTGGCGAAGCTCTCCTCGAGCGGGACCGTGATCGGGACGCTGATCCCGGGAGCCATCCTCGTCGTCCTCGGCGTCATCTACCTGGCGCAGGGCAACCACTCGGCGGCGCCGATCAACACCCATCACATCCTGCCGGCGTGGAGCGGACTGGCGAGCATCGTGCTGATCGTCAACAGCTTCTTCACCTACGCCGGCGTGGAGATCAACGCCGTGCACGTCGACGAGCTTCACGACCCGGGGCGTGACTATCCGAAGTCCATCTTCGTCGCGATGGCGCTCGTGCTGGCGGTCTTCATCTTCCCGACGCTGGCGATCGCGTGGGTGATCCCGGCGAACCACATCAGCTTCACCGCCGGTGTCATGCAGGCCTTCCACAGCTTCATGACGCACTTCGGGATCGGCTTCGCCGTGCCGGTGATCGCGATCGCTCTCGCGGTCGGGGCGCTGGCCGGCATGATGGCGTGGCTCGATGGTCCGTCCGAGGGCCTGGTGCGAATCGGACGTGAGCAGGGCTACCTGCCCCCGTACTTCCAGGAGGTCAACGCTCACGGCATCGAGGTCCACATCCTCGCCGCGCAGGCCGTGGTGATCACGGTCATCGCCCTGCTGTACGCGTTGATCCCGACCGTTTCGAGCGCCTACTGGATCTTCACGGCGCTGGCCACGCAGGTCTACCTGATCATGTACGTCCTGATGTTCATCGCCGCGGTGCGTCTGCGCCGCGCGCAGCCGGATCATCCACGCGGCTACCGTGCGCCCGCGCTGGGCGTGCTGTGCCTGGTCGGCGGGCTGGCCTCGGTGACCGCGTTCCTGATCGGATTCGTGTCCCCATCACAGCTCGCCCACACGAGCCCGCTCATCTACGCGGTCCTGATCGCGGCCGGGATCCTCGTCCTCGGGGTTCTCCCCCCACTGCTGCTGCACCGCTTCCGCAAGCCGGCCTGGAAGGCCGCCGCGGCGGAGAACCGCGCCCAGCCGTAGTCGCGCGATGGTGTCTGGGAACGGTCGGTCATTCACCCTGATGGCGCGCGTTCGCGAGCGCCGGCTCAGCCGGGCGGGTCGATGTCGAGCTCGGCGATCAGCATCGTCGCGCGCTGACCGCTGTCGCCAACGCGGTCGGGGACCGTTGCGCCGCCGGCGAGGAGCAGCCGCACGATCTTTGCGTAGGGCTCCTTCGGGATCTCCTCGATCGTCCGCATCGTCGGGCCGCCCTCGGGCTCGTGGCAGTGACGCGAGCCGTGCAGCGCGGCCCCGATCGCGCTGCCGCCGTCGCGGAAGCTGAGAGCCGCGCCGCGTTCGAGAAGCTCGCGCGTCATCTGCACGCGGCCGCGCCAGCAGGCGTGGCCGAGCGGGATCTCCTCGCTCGCGGGGTCGCCGTCGACGCGCGCGCCGGCGTCCAGCAGCCGGCGCATCGCCGCGAGGTGGCCGCCCTCGATCGACATCATCACCATCTCGTCGAGCATCGAGAGCGCAATCGCGGTTGGCGGGCCATCGTCGCCGCCGGACAGGTAGACGCCGAGGTCTCGGTCCTCCTTGGTGACCGCCGACTGGTCGGCGCCGCGCTCGCGGAGCGTCTGGGCGACCGCCTCCTCGCCCCAGCGAACGGCGATCTGCAGCGCGGTGAGCCCGTGGCGGTCGGGAGTGTCGATCGGCGCGCCGGCGTCGAGCAGCGCGGCGACGGTCCGCGGCGGCCGGCGGCGCCAGAGCGCCTGGTGCAGGTGCTGCGCCGACGGCCGGGCACCGTGCGTGCAGAACATCTCGATCATCTCGTGATTCGGGAAGTTCAGCGCCCGCCCGAGGGCGTAGTCGACGAGATCCTGGCGGGAGCCCGCGTCGATCACGAGCATCGCGCATGTCGGGTCGGGAAACTCGCACGCGTGGTAGAGGACCTCGTTGCCGTCGTAGCCGTCGCGCTCGTCGGTCGGGTCCGCGCCGGCCTCGAGCAGCATCCGCGTCAGCTCGGGGTCACCCGCGACTCCGGCCGCGCCATACAGGGCGACCTGGAGCCACCCATCCCCGTTGACGTAGAAGGCGTTCGGGTCGGCGCCGGCAGCGAGCAGGCGGCGCACAACCGCGCGGATCCCTGGCGCCCGCCGCGGATCGCCACGCAGCAGCCGCGAGAAGCAGGCGTAGAGGATCGGCGCCCAGCCGTTGGGACCGGTCGGCTCGCTCACCGCGGCGGGGCGCGCCGCGAGCCGCCGGGAGACCTCGTCGACCTCGCCGGTCACGCACGCGCAGGCGAGGTCATGACCGGCCAGCGCCGGATCGGCGTCGAGCAGCGCGCGCGCACGACGCAGATCCGGCGAGGTGGCCGACGCGATCAGCGAGGCGGCGCGCTCGCCGGCACTGAGGGTGAGGGCCTCGACGTGGAACTTCAGCCGCGGCCAGGACCGAAAGCCGTACTCGCGAGCGACGGCAAGCTGCGCCAGCGCGATCGAGGGGAACTCCCCCTGTTTGCGGCGACGCTTGGCCTCTTCACGCAGGCGGCGGAGATCGGGACGGGAGGGCAGGGAACGCGGCTCGGACATGGCAGCTCCTCTCGGTCTCCCGACGGGTCCGCGCGCCGGGCCGAGGGTCACGTCCGTCACCGGTGGCGCGTCAACTCATCAGGTGGGCCTGGGGCCCTTTCCGCGGACCGGATGCGCCCTGCACGCACCGAGAACCGTACCGCAGCGCCGGACGGCGCGGTCGCGCTCGCACAGGCTCTCCCCGGCGCCTTGCGGACGCGCTCAACGAGTACCGCTACCGGGATTCGAACCCGGGTTTCCGCCGTGAGAGGGCGGCGTCCTAGTCCCCTAGACGATAGCGGCGCGCGACGGGGGCCTGAGGCTAGCAGAGCCTCCATTCGCCGCCCGCGGCCGCTCGTGCGCTATCGTCGCCCGCTGCCCGCGGATGTGGCGGAATTGGTAGACGCGCACGGTTCAGGTCCGTGTGGAGGTAACTCTGTGGAGGTTCGAGTCCTCTCATCCGCATCGATAAAAG
>Ga0181535_10004124_pt1 | contig 16380 bp, 14 predicted proteins | sample PEATcosm2014_Bin_44_FD_119774 | JGI IMG/M metagenome (GOLD analysis project Ga0181535, IMG submission 119774) | Peatland microbial communities from MTU Mesocosm Facility, Houghton, MI, USA - PEATcosm2014_Bin17_30_metaG | ecosystem: Environmental > Terrestrial > Soil > Wetlands > Peat | place... | reverse complement strand
GTTTCTGGATTATCTGGTCATACCGGTGATCAGCGTGGTGTATGGGGCGTTGACCACGCAAAAGTTGCTGGAAGATTCTCTTCCGGGTCTCACCCAAAACCTCGTGTCTGGGTTGGGATTGCGGGTTGATGCGCAACATGCCGGGTTTGTTTTCTGGGTGATTTTATTTGTCGGGTTGTCCACCTTTCTGAATCTTCGGGGCATGAAATGGACGGCGCACACGAACCATATTCTGACAGCGATCATGTTTTTGGTCATCGCCATTTTCACGGTGGATGCGGTGCGGTTTCTGATGCTGAAACAGGGTTGGAGCGGGCTGTTTTCCACCGCGCCGTTCTACAATCCGAAAACGTTTAGTATTGTCGCGGTGGGCAAGGCGACGTCACTGGCGGCGTTGACCTATATCGGTTTTGACGGGATCACGACGCTGTCGGAAGATGTGCGGGAACCGAAACGAACCGTGCCCATGGCCATCGTGCTGGTCTGTGTTGTGATTGGTTTGTGCGCGATGACGGAAATGTATCTGGCGCAACGGGTCTGGCCGGATTACACGACGTTCAAGGAGGCGGATCTGCCGACGGCCTTTTTTGATGTTTGCAGCCTGGTGGGGGGCAAGTTTTTATTTGACGCAATGACGGTGACGCTGGTGGTGGCGTCGCTGGGATCGGCTTTGACCGGGCAGGTGGGAGCGGCGCGGATACTTTTTGGGATGGGACGAGATAATGCGCTGCCGCGTTTTTTCGCGCGTCTGGATAAGCGAAATAATCCGGTGCTGAACATCTGGCTGATCGGATTGGTGGTGCTGTCGGCCTCTCTGATGCTGAACTACGAGGGGGCGGCAGACTTGATAAACTTTGGGGCGTTTCTGGCCTTTATTGGAGTCAACGCGGCTGTGATTCGGGAATTTTATTTTCGTCCGCCGGCCGGGCATAAGCGGAACTGGTTTAATGACATGGCGATGCCCGGTATGGGGTTGTTGTTTTGCCTCACCATCTGGTGTTTTCTGCCGGTCCCGGCAAAAGTTGTGGGCGGCACTTGGTGCGGCATCGGGTTGATCTATACCGCGATCAAGACACGGGGGTTTCGCCGTCAGCCGGTGATGCTGGACTTGAGTGGATCGTAGGATTTTTGAATTTCCGGATTTCCCGCTTGACCCCAGGCGCGGGCTGGATTGCAATTGAGGCCACTTAATCAACAGCCGCTTATTCTAAATGAACACACAATTGGCAATCCAAGGCGGTCCCAAGACCGTCACAAACAAACTTCAAGGCTGGCCGCAATTTGATGATAACGCCATCAACGCGGTTACGTCCGTTTTGCGCTCCGGCAAGGTGAACTATTGGACGGGCAAGCAGGGAATGGCATTTGAAAAGAAATTCGCCGAGTGGCAGGGAAGCCGTTACGCCATCAGCGTCTCCACGGGCACGGCGGCGTTACATGTGGGACTGACCTCGCTGGGGATCGGACCGGGGGACGAAGTCATTGTGCCAAGCTACACGTTCATCGCGAGCAGCTTTTCGATTGTGCAGGCGGGGGCGATCCCGCGGTTTGCGGATGTCAATATTGACGATCATTGCATCAGCATTGAATCGGCGGAGAAGCTGGTCAATCACCGGACCAAGGCCATCATGCCGGTGCATCTTTATGGCAATGTGTGTGACATGGATAAAGTCAGGGCGTTCGCCAGGAAGCACAAGCTCTCCGTGATTGAGGACAACGCGGAAGCCTTTGGCGGCGAATACAAAGGGAAGAAAACAGGTTCGCTGGGCGACATTGCCGGGTGCAGTTTTTGCCAGAACAAGACATTTACCACCGGGGGGGAAGGGGGCATGGTGACAACCGATGACGAGGAAATGGCCTGGACAGCGCGGAGCTTTCGCGATCACGGCTATGATGTCAAACAACGGTTGAGTCTGCTGGAACTGGAACAGAAGCTGCCCTACATCCACAACATGGTGGGGTGGAATTATCGCATGACAGAAATGCAATCGGCCATCGGGCTGGCGGAGTTGGAGCGCATAGACACATGGAACATGCCTCGCCGCCGGCGCAACGCGAAAATTGTGATTGACGCGCTCAAAACGTCCAAGCTTATCAAATATTTTCCAGTTGACACGCCGGAACGGCGCAACGGCTGGTTTGTGATAGCGTTTTCACTGGACGTGGAAAACATGAGATGCGACATCAAACAATTTGTCAGCGCGGTCGCGGCGGAAGGGGCGCCGGTTTGGAAGGTTTTCTGGCCGCAATGCCACACGGAACGCGCGTTTCAGGACAGCAACGCCTTTGGCCGGACGGGTTTTCCTTTCAAATCCAAGGAGTATACGGATGCCCAAAGCGTCGATTATGCGAAGGTGGAAGTGCCCAACGCGCACTGGCACGAGGCGCACACGTTTACCTGCTTTGCCTTTCCGACCTACAGCGAGTCTGACATGGCCCAGATCGGCGAAGCGATTCTGAAGGTGATCAAGGCGTATGAAAAGTAAGATCAAATGGGGCGTGATTGGCTCCGGGGGGATTGCGCGGCGGCGGACGATTCCGGAGGGTTTCATGGCAGCGGAGAACGCGCGGCTGACAGCGGTTTACGGGACTAATCAGACGTCGAACGAGGAAGTGGCCCGGCAATTTGGGGCGACTGCGTTTGACAATGTGGAAGCGCTGCTGAAAAGCGATATTGATGCGGTTTACGTGGCCAGCCCGGTGCAGGCCCATCACGATCAGGTGCTGGCTTGCGCGAAGGCGGGCAAGCCTGTTTTGTGCGAAAAGCCGCTGGGCCGGACGGTGGCGGAAGCGGAAGACATGGCGGTGACTTGCCGGAAGGCGGGGGTGGAATTGGGGGCGGCCTTCATGATGCGGTTTCAGACGCAGCACCAGGAGGCGGCGAAAATGATCGCGGCGGGCAGGATTGGCCGTCCGGTGCAGGCGCGCGCCCAACTCTCCTGCTGGTATCCTCCGATCAAAGGCGCCTTCCGCCAGGATCCGGCGCAGGGCGGGGGCGGTGCTTTGATTGACATGGGAAATCATTGCATTGACCTGCTGGAATTCTTTTTCGGGCCGGTGAAGACAGTCAGTTGTTTCATCAACTCCACCGTTCATTCCTATGCGAGTGAAGACAGTGCGGTGGTGCTGTTGCGGTTTGCCAACGGGGCGCTCGGCACGGTTGACACCTTCTTTTGTATTCCAGATGAAAGTTGCAAAAATGCGCTGGAACTTTACGGTTCGGAGGGGAGCATTCTGGCCACGGGAACGATCGGGCAGGGGAAACGGGGCGAAATGGCCGCTTATCTGTCTGGTGCGGGCCAAGGGGTGAAGATCGCGCCCGAAGCGAAAAACACTTATCGCGCGGAAGTGGAAGCCTTCAGCGCCGCACTTCTGACTGGAACGTCAAATCCGCTGTCGGCGGAACGGGGTTTGCGCAGCCAGAAAATCATGGCTGCATGTTATGAGTCGGCCCAAACCGGGCGGGCGGTTGCCGTCTGAGCTGCGGCGACGCGGCTGAATCAGGGCCGTCTTTGTGGATGCAAACGGAGGCGCGCTTGACGGGGCGCAGGGTTGGGGGCATTAAAAGGGCGAGCAGGTTGATTTGTTTGTGAAATTTCTGTCGGTTCTATTCTGTGTGTTTTGCGCGGCCCTGGTTGTTTCCGCCCAACCGGCGAGCCCGGGGGGGCTTGCCCGCAGTTATTCCGGACAATTCACCGCCCGCGAAATTGGCGACCGACCGTCCCTTTCTTCCTTGTCCCCGGCCGCCGGCATTCCCATGGCTGGCGGGATGGGGTTTCTTATCCCGCCGCCGAAAACGCCGCCCGGGAGTGAGAGCGAAGAAGTGGTCTGGGTGCCGGCCCGACTGGTGATCACATGCGAACGGGTGAAGGAACTTTTTTTGCGCGAGTTGGGATTGAGCGATCAATGGTGGGGAAAAATCGAACTGGTCATCAATTCTAAATTTCCCAAAGACGGGCAGCCCCTGTTGACCGGAATTCGTCGTCCGGAAGGGTGGAATTATCAGCTTGAGCTGCCCAAATCCATGCGGGAAGCGGTGCTGGTGCGGGAAGTGATTCAGGCGTTGCTGACGGAATTGGTCAATCGCGGCGGGGAAAAACAATCGGCACCGGTTCCGTTTTGGCTGGTGGAAGGGATGAGCGCGCATTTGGAGGATTTTAATTTGCCGACGTATATTATTCGTCCGACCGCGCGGACGGCGGGGAGCGAGGACCTGAAGATCGAGGGATTGGAGGAGGTCCGGGCCGAATTGCGCGAGCATGAGCCATTGTCGTTTCAGCAATTAAGCTGGCCGGAGCAGTCGAATGTCACCGGAAAGGACGAGATGTTGTATCGGAGTTGCGCGTTGTTGCTGTTCCAGGATTTGATGCAATTGAACGACGGGCACGCCGCTTTGCAACGGATGCTGCGGGAGATGTCGGGCCATTTGAATTGGCAGACGGCGTTTCTGCTCGGTTTTCACGCCCATTTCGCAAGCTTGCTCGATGTGGAAAAGTGGTGGGGGCTGAGTTGCGTGAACTTCACCAAGGCGAATTTGACCGGGCCGGGCACGGTGCGCGAGTGCTGGCAAAAATTGCAGGACGCGCTGGATGTGCCGGTGAAAGTGCATTTGGACCCGGCGCGATTACCGACCGAGGCGCGTCTGACATTGCAGGAAGTCATCGGACAATGGAAACCGGAGGATGCATTGCCGGCGGCGCGCCGGGCGGTGCGCGATTTGCAGGGGTTGCAATACTTCGACTGGCAATTGGGCGTGAACGCAGTGGCAACAAGCCGTGTCGCGCCACAGAATGTGCGGGAGTTGCGCGCGTTGGAGCTTGGGATTGCGCGGGAGATGAATCCGCTGGCGGCCGGTTATATCGCGGTTTTGCTGAACTATATCAAGCAAAGCGAAAAACCGGAGTCACGGGCGCCTCATGAAATAGCGGCAGAACCCCGTCGTTCCTTCAAACAGGATGCCATTGATCAACTGGACCAGCTTGACAAAAAAAGGGAGGAGATTCGAATCATGCTGCGGTCAGCGTCCGCTGGTGTGCGGACGGGCGCGAACGCCCCGGCCCAAGCCGACAAGGACGCACGAGTTTCGTCGTCACCCGTCGCAAACCGTCCGTGAAATTGTATTAACCGCGTCTTACTGCGGGATGGCTGGCGCGGTGGCCGGCGGCGGGGCATTGGTGGCTTTGGCAGCAGCAGCAGCTTGCGCGGCGGCCTGCTCGGACGCTTGGATGGCCTCCAATTCCGTGATGGCCTTGGCGCAGGCGTCAATGGCGGATTGACGATGGCCATTAAAGTCGTTCGTGGTGTGTTCCAATTCCATCTTGGCGCGTCTCAGGGAGAACGTGGCTTGCGCGTAATGCATGTGGGAGGAGGGAACAAGGGGACGTCGCATGCGGGGGCCGCCAGGTATGGGCGCAGGTTGTTGAGGATTGTCGGGCACTGGGGAGGCGGGCGCTGACGGGGGCGCCGCAGTTCCTGTGTCATTCTGGGCGTGCAGATTGTCAAAAGTGACGCTGCCGATGCCGGCCAAGGCGACGGCTATAACAAGGGAAAGTCGCTTTTTCATGGCGGTGAAACTACGGCATCTCCCTTGTTTTCGTCCAGCGGAATTATAATTCGGCCGAGCCGGAAAAAAGGATGAAAGGAACTATTCCTTCTTTGCCTTCAATTCCAAGTGCAGATCCCGCAGTTGTTTGGGGTCCACGGTGGCGGGCGAATCGGTCATGAGGTCCGTTCCTTTGGCCGTCTTGGGGAAAGCGATGACATCCCGGATGCTGGGGGTGCCGCAAAGGATGGCGATCAGCCGGTCGAAACCGAGGGCGACGCCGCCATGGGGCGGGGCGCCGTAACGAAAAGCGTCAAGCATATAGCCAAAACGCGCCCGGACCAGCTCCGGCGGGATTTGCAGGACCTGCTCGAAAACCATTTTTTGCACGGCGGGCTGATGAATCCGGATGGAACCGCCGCCCAGTTCGACGCCGTTGACCACGATGTCGTAATGCTGGCCGCGGACTTTTTTCGGATCGGAGATCAGGAGCGGAACATCTTCCGCCACCGGCGCGGTGAAGGGATGGTGGCTTGAATACCAGCGGTTTTGCTCCTTGTCGAAACTGAGCAGGGGGAAATCAATGACCCACAAGAAATTAAATTGGTTTGCGGGCACGTTTAATTTGCCTTGCGACTTTAGCAAATCGGCGCAGTAGCCGCGGATTTTTCCCAATATCTCGCAGGCGTTGAGCCATTGGTCAGCCGCGAACAAAATCAGGTCGCCTTCCTCGATTTTTAATTTTTGGGTCAGGGCCGCTTTTTCGGTTTCGTTGAAAAACTTCACGATAGGCGATTTCCATTCGCCTTTTTCGACCTTGATAAAGGCCAGCCCCTTGGCTCCGAAACTTTTGGCGACTTCGGTCATGGTCTCGATTTGCCCCTGGGTGACGCCGGCCAGTCCCTTGGCATTGATGGCCTTGACCACGCCACCGGCGGCAACCGCGCCGCTGAAGACCTTGAACTTGCTGGCGCGGAATTCTTCCGTGAAGTCAGCCAATTCCAATCCGTAACGGGTGTCCGGTTTGTCGCTGCCGAAGCGATTGAGCGCTTCTTCAAAGGACAGGCGTATAAACGGGGTGGGAATGTCCAAGTCCAAGGCGGTTTTCCAGATGCGTTTAAGCAAACCTTCGATCAGTTTGTAAATGTCCTCGCGTTCGACGAAGGACATTTCGAGGTCGATCTGGGTGAATTCCGGCTGGCGATCGGCGCGCAAATCCTCGTCGCGATAGCACCGGGCCAATTGAAAATATTTTTCAATTCCGGCCACCATCAGGATTTGCTTGAACTGCTGGGGCGACTGGGGCAGGGCGTAAAATTTGCCGGGATTGTTGCGGCTGGGGACCAGAAATTCCCGGGCGCCTTCGGGGGTGGACTTAAAGAGGGTCGGGGTTTCAACTTCCAGAAAACCCTGGTCGTCAAAATAGACGCGGGTGGCGGTGGCCACTTTGCTGCGCAGACGGAGGTTGCGCACCATTTCCGGCCGGCGCAAATCGAGATAGCGGTATTGCAGCCGCAATTCTTCATTGACCGTTTTGGCGATTTCCGGATCATCCACCGGGAAAGGCAGCACTTCGGCCATATTCAAGACGTCGAGGCTGGTCACGCCGATTTCCACTTCGCCGGTGGCGATCTTGGTATTCTGCGTTCCGCTTGGACGCGCCCGGACTTTGCCTGTGACGCTGATGACACATTCACTGCGAAGTGACGCCGCGCGCTCGAAAAGTTCGGACGGCAGGACGGAAGGGTCAAACACGGTCTGGGTCCGGCCTTCGCGGTCACGAATGTCTATGAAAATAAGGCCGCCCAAGTCGCGTCGGGAATGGACCCAGCCGGCGAGAGTGACGGTTTCGCCGATTTGCGCGGGGCGAATTTGGCTGCAATGATGTGTGCGTTTCATCTGAGCATTGGCGCATGATCAAAAATGACGGCTGCCTGCGCCGGGGCGCCGCCGTCGGGAAAACAGGCCTTCCCGGCCTGGCTTACACTTCAAAATCGAATGCCAGAAAGCTTTCGACCGTGCTGAGGGTCATCGTCTTGAAACGTTCGTGTTCGGGGTGAACGATGTAGGCGTCGCGCGCCGCAACATCTGTGAACGTCATGATGAAGGCGTGGGTCATGCCCTGATTGCGCCCTTCCGGGCTGCAATTATTGCCGGACACATAATCGTCAACGCCCGGGACCGTTTCCGACAAATCCAAAACTTCTTCAAAAAACTTGCCGATCTGCTCTTCGGTCGTTCCATCTTTGAATTTCAACAGGACAATGTGTTTAACCTTAGACATGGGGTTTACAATAGTTTCTTTTATGTTCGGCTCAAGCCTTATTCTTTGGCGGATTCTTCATTATTTCTGGTTCCGCCTGTTCGTCGCATCATGTTGTCTGGCATTGAGCAAATGTCAAACCCTCGATTTGCAAAGTTTTTCATGCGGCTTGCGGGAAATCAAACGGCATATCATTGACGCGGTCAGGAGATGAGTGGTTTGCCGGGCGTCCGGCGGCTGCGCGTTGGATTTACCAATCCTTGATTTTTCCGGGCTGGGGCGGGACGGATTTCTTTTCGGGGGTGAAGATCAAGGTCTTTTCATCATCCTTTTGTGCCGCGAGCATCTGGCGCGCTTCTTGAGGGGACATTTGGCCGGGGGTGGCGGTTTGCTGCTCTTCCTCCTGCGATTTGTCCTTCTTCTCGTTCTGGCTGGCTTGTTGCTGCTGTTGTTCTTGTTTCTTTTTGTCCTGATCTTTTTTCTGGTCTTGTTTGGCGGATTGCCCCTGATTTTGGTCCTGCTGATTTTTGTTTTGTTTTTTCTGCTGCTGTTGCTGTTGCTGCTTGAGTTCCTCAATTTTGCGTTGGACAAAGGCGAGATTGTTTTTGGCGTCCAGATCGTTTGTGTGCAGGCCGTTTGTGCTCAGGCTTAATGCCTTGACGTAACTGTCGATGGCCTGCTGCCAGCGTTCTTGTTTTTTGTCCGGATCGGATTGGGATTCGCCAAGATGATATTCGGTGTTGCCCAGGTTGTAATAGGTGCGTTCCTGGGTGGTCGGGTCGGGGGTGACGGAGGGCGCTTCCAAGGTCGCGTTAAATTGCTGTTCGGCTTTTTCCAATTGCTTGGCGCGATAGGCGGCGGCGCCCGCGTCGTAGTGCAGACGGTAATCGTTCGTTTTCAGTCCTGATAAGCGGTTGTATTCATCGGACGCCGCTTTGTAATCGCCGGATTGATACTCGCGAAAGGCGCTCGAGGGCGAGGCGCGCCCATTGAGGGCCACGAATAAAAAACAAAGCAGGACGGTCGCGTTTTGCAGGGCGGATTTTTTTGTGGCAGAGCCGTTTTCCGGGTGGTGGGGACGGCGCGGGCTTTCCGGCAGGATGTATTCAATAATCAGGCAGGCCAGGGCGATGAGGAGGAACCAATGATACCTTTCCCGGTATGTTTTGGTCAGCCGGCTGGCCGACTCGGTTTTGGGAAGGGGCGCGAGTCCGCGGGAATAGAGCGCTTGCATGAGATCGGCGCCGTTGAGCCGCAAATAAAAGCCGTTGGCCTCGTTGGCGATTTGTTTCAGAAGCGTTTCGTTCAAGCGCGATTTCACGACGTTTCCCTCCTCGTCCTTGACGTAGGCATTATTTCCCTGGTCATCCCTGACTTGCAGCAACTCACCAGCCGGGGTTCCGACGCCAACGGTGAAAATATGCATTCCCGCCTGGGCCGCTTCCTTGGCGGCGGCGAGTGTGTCGGTATCGGCGTCGTGATCTTCGCCGTCGGTAAAAAGGACGAGCACTTTATGGTTGTCGCTATTTTTCTCAAAGGATTCGAGCGAAGTGCGGATGGCGGCGGAAAGGGCGGTTCCTCCCCGGGGAATGATGCCCACGTTGACAGCGTCGAGGCCCTGGCGAAAAGCCTGGTCGTCGAGAGTCAGCGGGGTTTGCAGGAAGGCGTTGCCGGCGAATACGACCAGGCCGAGCCGGTCATTCTTCGCCTGTCGCATTAAATCGAATGCGGTCAATTTTGCCCTTTCCAAACGATTGGGAGCGACATCCTGGGCGAGCATACTGCGCGAGGTGTCGATGGCGACAATGATGTCCAGGCCGCGCTGATGGCTTTCCTCCCAGAGGTAGCCTCCCTGCGGCCGGGCCAGAGCGAGAAGCAGGCCGGCCAGGGCGGCGGCAAGCAGGGCCATGCGAACAAACTGCCGGCCGGGGGTGTTCCCGATGGTGAGATTGTCAAGCAATCGTGCGCCGACGAAACGGCGGATCAGTTTTTGTTTAACCCTCCAGGACCAGTAAAAGAGTCCCGCTGCCGCCGGAATGGCCGCCAGCAGCGCCCAAAGAAACTGGGGTTGTGCGAATGTCATGATGTGCGCGCTCCTGGTTTCACGGCAATTTCCTCCAAACCGTCTGGCTGAGGACCATTTCCAGCAGGAATGCTCCAAGGCCGACCGCGATCACAGGGCCGAAGAGTTCGTCGAAGTGTTCGTATTTTTTGACTTCCACCTGGGATTTTTCCATGCGGTCGATTTCACTGTAAATGCGGCGGAAAATATCAGCGCTGTCGGCGCGAAAATATTTGCCGCCGGTCTTATCCGCAATTTTACCCAACGTATCCTCATCCACGTCCACGTCCATCCACTGATAATGTTTTTGTCCAAACTGATCCATGACGGGGTAGGGCGCCTTGCCGCGCAGACCGATGCCGATGGTATAAACCTTGACCTGCAGGGATTGGGCCACTTCAGCGGCGGTGAGGGGTGGGATTTTTCCGGAATTGTTCTGGCCGTCGGTCATGAGGATGACAATTTTGCTCTTGTCCTGCAATCCTTCCAACCGGTTCAAGGAGGTCATGATGGCCGATCCTATGGCGGTTCTGTTTTCGTCGATCAAACCAATGTTGAGCCGCTCGAGGTTGCGTTGCAGAAAATCGTGATCCAAGGTCAGGGGCGAGGCGATATAGGCGTCCTTGGCGAAGGCGACGAGGCCAATGCGGTCGTTGGGACGGTTGTCGATGAACTTGCTCAGGACTTCCTTGGCCATTTTGATGCGGCTGAGGCCTTCGCCAAAATCTTCCGAGCGCATGCTGCCGGACATGTCGATGGCGACAACAATGTCGATGCCGCTGGCATTGACTTGCGAAACGCCCTTGACCAGGCGCGGTTGGGCGAGGGCGACGATGAATAACGTCATGGCCAGCCAACGCAAACTGACCAGGATTCTTCCAGCCCGGGAACGTCTCAGGCCGGAGACGGGCCGCACCAGATCGACGGAGGAATAAAGGAAAGCGGAATTGCGGGCGAGCTTTCCTTTCAACCACGCGAGCGCGGGCAACATCAGCAGCAGCAATAAGGCGTATGGATGGGCAAAAGTCATCGGGTCGAGAGCGCGGGTGGCGGGTTGGAGGCGGCGGGTTGGGCGGCGGTCAGGAGGCGCGGTTCAGTTTCATTGACCAGGGTCAAGGCGGAGGTGTGCAACGCCCGCAGCTCCGTTTCCGTCGGTTCGTAGTTGGCAAACTTAATCAGGTCGCAACTTTCGAGGAAGGCCGCCAGACTCTGTTTTTGTTCCACGGTCAACAATTGTGATTCTTTCAATTCGTAAAGGAACTCCTCGGTGGTCCGATCCGGGGCGTGGAATTCAAAGCGCTGCTCCAGATAAATGCGAATCGCGCCGGAGACGGCGGTGGAGAAAGGTTTGGGCCGGCTGATCAGGGAAAGCGCGTGCTCCAACATGCGACGGGCATGGACATGGGGCGGAACAAGCGGAACCATGTGGATGGCAGCAGCCTTTTTTCGCCAATAACGCCAGAACAACCAGGCGGCGAGGCCGAGGAGCAGAAGGGCGGCAATCACGATCACCCAAAGCCAGATATTGGGGATGCTGATCAGCGGCTTCATGGCGTCATGAAACGCCGGCGGGGCGGCATTGGTCGAAGCCGGGGATTGGGCTGGAATAATAAGCGCCGAATTGGTGTTCATGATCCGCGACAACGGCGCTTTTCGCGCGTTTCAAAAAAACGGCCCAAGGCTGCCGCATAAGGTTGGTCGGTCCGCACCTCGATGGCATCAATATTGGCGGAGCGAAGCTGGTGCATCAATTCCCCTTGATGCTTGGCCCGGCGATCGGCAAAAGCTTTGCGTTTGCGGATGTCGTGCGTGTTGATTTCGATCACCTCGCCTGTTTCCGCGTCGGCCAGAACCAGTCGTCCCAGAGGCGGCAGTTCCAATTCATACCGGTCCACAATCTGAATGGCGATGACGTCGTGGCGCTTGTTTGCCTGACGCAAGGCGGGCATGGTGCGGGGACCCAAAGTGGGCGAGAGCAAAAAATTCTGGCGGCGGGCGGGATTTTTTTCGACGGCGGACCGGTGCTCGAAGAGAAAATCCGAGATGATGACAACGATGGCGTGGCGCCGGGCCATGCGATTCAGACTGTCGAGGGCCTTGTTAAAATTGGTGCCGCGGCGGCGCGGTTGGAAAAGCAGGATTTCGCGAATGACGCGCAGGACATGGCGGCGGCCTTTCTTGGGCGGGATGTATTTTTCGACTTCCTCGGTGAACAGGATCAATCCCACCTTGTCATTGTTGCGAATGGCGGAGAAGGCGAGGACCGAGGCGATTTCCGCCGCCAGCTCGCGCTTGGATTGATCCGCCGAACCAAACAAGCCGGACGCGCTCAAGTCCACCACCAGCATCATGGTTAACTCGCGTTCCTCGACGAATTTTTTGACGAAAGGATGGTTCATGCGCGCCGTCACGTTCCAATCAATGGTCCGGACTTCGTCGCCCGGTTGATATTCGCGGACCTCCTCGAAATTCATGCCCTGGCCCTTGAAGACGCTATGGTACTGGCCGCCGAGCGTCTCGGAAACGAGGCGCGTGGTGCGCAGCTCGATCTGCCGGATTTTCTTGAGAATTTCGCGCGGGATCATGGCAAAAGTTTCACAGCGACTGTCTTTTCATTTTGCATGAGGCTGAATACGAATGGGTGGCACACATCATGGCACCGGCATTTCATTGAAGATTTTGGTGATGATCGTTTCGCTTGTTTTTTCTTCCGCTTCCGCCTCGTAGGTGACGGCGACGCGGTGGCGCAACACATCCATGCCAATGCTTTTGACATCCTGCGGCGTGACGTAGCCGCGTCCGTGCAGGAACGCGTAGGCCTTGGCGGCGAGAGTCAGCGCGATGGTGGCGCGGGGCGATGCGCCCAGTTGAATCAGCCCCTGCAACCCTTCCATTTTATAATTGCCCGGCTCGCGGGTGCAGCAGACCACGTCGACGATATAATCCTTCACCTTGTCATCAATATAGATGTCGTTGAGAACCCGGCGCGCTTCCATGATTTGCTGGACCGAGACGACCTGGGTCGCCGGCGCAAAAGCGGTCGTGCGCGCCATCAAGTCCAGAATCTGCCGTTCCTCGGCGCGGGACGGATAGACGATTTTGAGTTTCAACATGAACCGGTCCACCTGGGCTTCGGGCAGCGGATAAGTTCCTTCCTGTTCGATTGGGTTCTGGGTGGCCAGAACCAGAAACGGTTCATCGAGTTTGAAAGTCTGGTCACCGATGGTGACTTGCTTTTCCTGCATCGCCTCCAGCAAGGCGCTTTGCACCTTGGCCGGGGCGCGGTTGATTTCATCCGCCAGAATGACATTGGCGAAAATCGGCCCGCGCCGGGTGGTGAACGACCCGGATTGGGGATTGTAAATCTGGGTGCCGATCAAATCCGCCGGAAGCAGGTCGGGCGTGAATTGGAGCCGGGAGAATTTGACGTGGAGGGAATCGGCCAGGGTTTTGACGGATAATGTCTTGGCCAAACCGGGGACGCCTTCGAGCAGGACGTGGCCGTTGGCCAGCAAGCCTATGACCAACCGCTCGACCAGATAATTCTGGCCGATGACGATTTTGCCGATCTCGCTAAAAAGGGGGCGGACAAATGCGCTTGTCCTCTGCACTTCCTCGTTAATGGCACTGATACCTGTATTCATAGTTGTAAAGAGTACGTATGGGCAAATGACAGTCCAGCGCCAAAATTTGTTCAAAAGAGTTGCCCGGCAGAATCAAATTGACATTTGCGTCCGTTCCTGCCAACCCGACGGGTCGATGGAAGAAATTAATATCGCGCCGCAACCAGGCGGTGTTTTTGGAGTTGATATTAACATGAAAAAGTTGTGTGCAGACTTCCTGGCGATCTTGGCGGTTTCCTTCGCTTTACCCGCGTTCTTATGAACCTGCTGGAACTCATCGCCGTGGCCAAGGAGCAGGGGGCCAGTGACTTGCATTTGGAACCCGGTTTGAATCCGGTTTTGCGGGTGCGGGGCAGTCTGCGGTCCGTGGCCGAACCTGTCGCGCCGCAGCTTCTTTTGGAATGGGCGCGTGAGACGATAGGCGCCGGGCATTGGCCTGAATTTCTTCAGCGCCGTTCCTTTGATCTCTCCCGCACAATCAAGGGATTGCGCTGCCGGATTAATATTCTGCAAACCGCCCGCGGCGTCGGTTTCGCCATCCGCCTCCTGCCCGCCTTCGAGCCGACGATTGAGGGGTTGAACCTGCACCCTGATTTCAAGCATCTGGTCGATCATTCCCACGGCTTCTCCTGGTCAGTGGCGCCACCGGCAGCGGAAAATCCACCACCCTGGCGGCTCTGATCAACACTATCAACGGCGCCGACGCCCGCCATATCGTCACCATTGAAAATCCCATTGAATTTTTCTTCCGGCCCAAGCGTTCCTTTATTCGCCAGCGCGAGGTGGGCCGGGACACTCCCAGCTTCGAGCAGGCGTTGTTGGACAGTTTGCGCGAAGATCCGGATGTTTTGATGGTGGGCGAACTGCGCGATCCGGAGACCATGCGTCTGACCTTGAACGCCGCTGAAACGGGCCATCTTGTTTTGGCCACTGTTCACTCCTCCAATTGTGTCGAAGCCTTGCAGCGCATCGTCAACGCTTTTCCGTCCGAGATTCAGGGCAACATTGCCGCGCAGATGGCCGATTGCCTGATTGGCGTCATATCACAACGGCTCCAGTTCCGGCCATCGGTGAATATATGCGTGCCGGAATGCGAGGTGCTCAGGGCCAGCATGGCTGTCAAGAATTTTATTCGCAACCGCGATTTCTTCAAAATCATTTCCTCCATCGAGACCGGGGCCGAATCCGGCATGTGGAGCTATCAGCGATACCGCGCGTGGCTTGATAAACGGACGCAATTTCACATTGCCGACCGCGCCGCCGCAGGGGTAACAGACGATCCGGAGCAGGATTTTCAGCCCCCGCCGACCTCGTCGCCCGGGAAAGTTTCGTCCGCGCCGCCGCTGTCCGCGCCTGATGCCACGCCGTCGTCCCGCATCGACATCGAGCCGACGGAAACCTTTGAAAAGATTTTGAAACGTCCGTGAGATGTCCGCCGCCTTAGTGCGATGCGCGGGTTAACCGGTCCGCGATGCCTCGCCATTCCTCCCCGGGGGGCGGCGTTTCCACCACGATCAATTGCGCGCCTGCTTCGTCGCACCGGTGCAGTTCCGCATAAAGAACGCGCGCCCAGGCTTTCGCGTCCTGCGGGATGTTTGACACCCGCCCGAATCCCGGCCGCATCGAAATGACGTGATGCGCCAGGACATGGATTTTGTCCGGTTTTATTCCGTACACCGCCACCTTTGCCGCGAGATCATCTTCGTCCTGCCATGACAAGAGCACCAGTTTGGCTTTGGGGGCATAATGTTTTGGCATGAGACCAGGACTGCGCCGAACCGTCGCCCCTTTTTCGGCTCCGCCTCCCACGGCTCCTTCGCCCATCGCCGCCTGCAACGAGTCCGCGTGGATCATGCCCGGCCGCAACACGCGCGGCGGCGAGCTTGTCAAATCAAAAACCGTCGATTCAATGCCCACTTGCGACGGCCCGCCATCGACAATGAGCGGAATGAGGCCGTCCAAATCCTTGCGCACATGCTCCGCCTTGGTGGGGGAAATCCGGTTCGACCGGTTTGCGCTCGGCGCGGCCAGGGGGAAGCCACATTCGCGAATCACAGCCTGGATAAACGGATGGGACGGCCATCGCACGCCCACGGTGTTTCCGCCGGCCGTGACGACATCGGGAATTTCCTTTGCCCGGGGCAAAACCATGGTTAGCGGACCGGGCCAGAACGCCGCCGCCATTTTGACTGCCAGCGGGGACCAGCCGGTCACGCAACGGCGGGCCAGTTCAACCCCGGCCACATGCACGATGATGGGATTGTGCGAGGGCCGGCCTTTGACCTCAAAAATCCGCCGCACGGCGTCGGCGTCCCACGCGTTGGCGGCCAGGCCATAGACGGTTTCCGTTGGCAACGCCACCAATTGGCCGGCGCGCAGCAACTCCACCGCGCGCGCCACCGCCGCCTTGAACAGCGCCGCGTTATTGATGGCCATGATCTCAGTTTGCATTTATATCAAAAACTGTACGCTAGCAAACCGGGCCGCATCTTTCTACACTTTCCATCGTGTTAATTGAGTTGACCAAACAATTGGGCGCAGGCCGGGACTTGATGGGGGAACAGATTGTTGATGCCGTGGCCGAATTGACGCGCGCTGCGGCAGAGCCGTCCGCGAAGGCCGGTTTTCTGGCCGCGCTCGCCGACAAAGGCGAGACGATAGTGGAGATTGCCGCTTTCGCCCGCGCCTTGCGGGATATGTCCATCGCCCCGCCGATTGACCCTGCCACGCGCGCCTGTCCCATTCTTGATGTTTGCGGCACGGGGGGCGACCGTCTGAACACATTCAACATTTCGACCACGGTGGCGTTGATGATGGCTTCAGCCGGGGTGAGCGTGGCCAAGCACGGCAACCGCGCCGTGACATCGAGGTCAGGCAGCGCGGATGTGCT
>Ga0181535_10004121_pt1 | contig 16385 bp, 14 predicted proteins | sample PEATcosm2014_Bin_44_FD_119774 | JGI IMG/M metagenome (GOLD analysis project Ga0181535, IMG submission 119774) | Peatland microbial communities from MTU Mesocosm Facility, Houghton, MI, USA - PEATcosm2014_Bin17_30_metaG | ecosystem: Environmental > Terrestrial > Soil > Wetlands > Peat | place... | reverse complement strand
CGTGATCACCATGTTCTTACCGGCCGCCGCAGCCCGTTCCACCACGTCGAGTGTCGCCATCATCGTGCTCGCGATTCCTTTGACGGGCGTCTCCGGGCCGCCGAAGATGATGCGGTCTACCGTCTCCGTCCGCCAGGCGACGCCGACGTTCGCCTGAATGCGTTCGATGACACGCGCCGCGGTCATCGCGACACCAGCGCTCTGCGAACGCGCCATGTCGACCGCTGCGAGACCTGCCGCGCCGATCATCAGCGCGCGCCGCGAAACGTCTGTGGTGTTCATGGCCGCGATTTTAACAGAGAGAGCACGGATTCTGCCGCCCTGCAGCTGCGCGCGGCCGGCAGCAGGAACCCACCGTGGCAGGGCACACTTCCAGGGCCTAGTCGCCGCTGGCCCAATCCTTCACCCGTCCGGCACGATAGCGGATCTCGGAAAACACCGTGCGGCAGCCCTCGCCGGAAGGCGATTGCGAGCCGAAGCCCACGCGCAACTTCGCCGGGCTCTCCCACGCCGAATCGGTCAGCGTGAACGCCCGGATCACCTGCCAGCTCCGGCCGTCTTTCGAAGCGTAGAAGACGAAGCCATGACCCAGGCGCGCAATCTGCAGGTACACCGCGTTCCCGTCGATCGGAATCGCGTTGGAATCGTCCGAAATACCGCGGGTCACCACCGATACGATGGTGGGCTGCTTCTTCGCTGAATACTCGAAACACAGCTTGGCCCAGTGCCTGTCATCGGCATGGATTACCAGCGTACCGGCGTCCCAGAACGACCGGAACCCCACGGTGACTTTCGCGTCCAGGACAAAATCGCCGGCGCTATCGAATAGCAGCCACGGTGCACCATGGGTAGCGGTGTCGCCGAGGGGAGATGTGAACCGGTCCGTCATCCGCGGAGCCACAATCTCCAGCGCGTCGTCTCCCTGTACCGAGAAACTCGCCGGACGCACGTTCCAGTGCAGCTCGGACGGGATCGCTTTCAGAGTCACGGGACCTGACTCTGCGCTAAACAGGCAGACGCCGCCCAGCGCTACTGCAAGAACCGGCAGTTTCCGATAAGACATGGTGAAGACGCAGGGTCACATGCGGCACTTCGGTTGTCAACATGGGCGAACCGGCGCAACCACGAGGCGCCAGGTGCCTCTATCCCTGCAGTTTCACGGGCTGCCCTTGATCCCCAGCTCTTCGGCGCGGGCCTGCATCGCCTTGACGCAGAAATCGATGTGTTCCTCGAGCGGCACGCCCAGTTCGGCCGCGCCGTCCATGATGTCCTGCCGGTTGACGGAGCGCGCGAACGCCTTGTCTTTCATCTTCTTCTTTACCGAGGCCACGTCTACTTCGAACACGCTGCGGTGCGGCTTGACGTAGGAAATCGCGGTGATAAAGCCGGCCAGTTCGTCACAGGCGAAAAGCGTTTTCTCCAGCGGCGAGGTGCGCGGCACTCCGGTGTGATTGGCGTGCGAGAGGATGGCGCGGCGGATCTTCTCGTCTACCCCGCGTTCCGCCAGCATCGGTTCCCCAAGCTGCGGATGCCCCTCCAGCGTAGGATGGATCTCCCAGTCGAAGTCATGCAAGAGCGCTGTGACCTGCCATTCCTGCTCGTCGCCGCCAAGCCGCTGGGCGTATGCCAGAACGCAGGCCTCCACCGCCAGAGCGTGTTTGCGCAGCCCTTCCGACTTGGTGAACTCGCAGAGGATACTCCAGGCCTGTTCCCGGTCGGTCATCGCACTCATCATATCCCGGGCGCGCCCCACTCCGCGCGCCGGGCCGCGCGAAAGCGCTCGCCGTCGCGTCTGCTCACCCGAATGGCCGTCAGGCCGCCCGGCGTGCAGAGGTCGAGCTCGATCAGGCCGGAATGCTGGCGCGGCCGGCGCACGACGCGCGAGACCGCCGGCGCAACCGGCTCTCGCGCCAGCGCCACATAGCTGTACTTCTCATCCTCGTATCCCAAGCCCGCGTCTTTAAGCCGCCGGTGCAGGGACGAGCGCTCCAGGCGCGCCGCGAAATGGCACCAGTCGGGATCGACCACCGGGCATGGGCCCCCCGCGGGGCACGGTGCAATCATGTGCGCTCCCGCCGCCAGCAACTCCGACCGCGCGGCACGGACCACGGCAAAACCACGCGGCGTTCCTGGCTCAATCAGGATCAGGGCCACCTTCGCGGCTTGCCACAATCGGGCCAAAGGCAGCCGCCCCATCTCGCCGGCCGAGTATGCCAGAATCACCAGGTCGTGCGGCTCCAGCGTGGCTGCGCGTTGCACATCCTCCACCAGCACGCGCGCCTCGGGCAGCCATTGGCGTGCCGCTTCCAGTAGCGCCCGGTCGCGATCCACCAGCGTCACCGCCGCCCCGCTGTATTCCTCCAGTGCCGCGAGCGACGCCGCTCCGGCGCCTGCGCCGATATCCAGCACGCTCGAAATCTGCCTGTCGCCCAGCAGCCTGTGCGTTTCCCCCAGCACAGCGCGCGCCGCGGCGTAGGTGGCAGGCATGCGGGTCGCCAGGTACGCTGCGGTGCGCTCGGCGGCTTCGATCCGCGGCGCCCCCGCCCCGGCACGATAAGCCTCGGACAGAGCTGAGGCTGCCATCCGCAGCGCCGCCAGGCTCATCTCCCCGGCGCGTTCTTCGATGGCCTCGCGGACGTGCCGCGGCAACTGCATCCTTCCATAATGACCGAAACGCCACGTGGCGTACCCCGGAGGACGTCGGGGCCGCTATGTACATATCAGCACGTCAATTGCGATAGCGCCGCACAAAAAACCCGGGCTTCCCCAAGCAGATCTTCCAAAGTGGATGGTTCTCCCGGATCTGCACGAAATAGACCGATTAGATCCATTGGATCCAAATTATAACTTGACACCATCTGCAACTACCTTAAGACTATAGGATGTACTGATCTCTCCGTAGCCGGGAGCGTCGAGGAGGCCGCGGGGTCTATGGTGACCCGTGAGCGACGCCCACAACCTTACAGGAATCTTAAATGAAGAATATTCTCTTAGTGAACCCGGATATTGAGTCGTTAGTGGCGCCGTTTGAAGCGATTACAAGACTGCCCACCCTCGACAAGAGAACTTTCATGACGCCCTTGGCGCTTTCAACGCTGGCGGCCTTAACCCCGGAAGACATCAATGTCGAGATCTGGGACGAAGCGGTGCAGGGGCGGGTTCATGAAGCCGCCAATCTGAAGCAGTACGATCTGGTCGGTGTGACCGGGTATGTGGCCCATTATCAAGGCGCTATCCGGGTGGCGCGGTTCTTTAAGCGGCAGGGGATACCGGTAGCGGGGGGCGGCCCGGCCGTTTCCGCCTCTCCGGAGCGTTATCGCGACGACATGGACGTGTTGTTCATCGGAGAGGCCGAGTACACCTGGCCGCAGTTTCTGGCCGACTGGCAGGCCGGAACCCATCAAAAAGAGTACCGGCAAGTGATCAAGCCGGACGTCACCCAGTCTCCTCTCCCCAATTGGAAGAGCCTCCACGGCACCCTGACGCACTACATGGTCGGAGGCGTGCAAACCACCCGTGGCTGTCCCTTCGACTGCGAATTCTGCGACGTGATTTTCCTGTATGGCCGGAAGCCGCGCCATAAAACAGTCGATCAGGTGCTGGCCGAAGTGACCGCTCTGGCGAAGACCGGCGAGATCGATGGAATCTTCTTTTGCGATGACAACTTCATCGGCAATCCGCACTACGCCAAGGACCTGTTGAAGGCGCTCATCCCGGTTAACAATTCGTTCGAAAAGCCGATCGCGTTTCATACCCAGGTCACACTCAACGTGGCCAAGGACGATGAACTGCTCGCACTGATGGCGGATGCCAATTTCGGCACGCTCTTTATCGGCATCGAGACTCCGAATAAAGCGGCGCTTCGCGAGACCAACAAGCCGACCAACTACAACACCGACATCGTCGCCGACGTTCACAAGATTCTCTCTTACGGCCTGGCGATCAAAGGCGGAATGATCGTCGGCTTCGACCATGACGACCTGGATATCTTCGATCAGCAGTTTGAGTTCATCCAGGAAGCCTGCATCCCGATTCCCGCCATCAACGTGTTGAAGATTCCGGTGGGCACCAAGCTCTGGTCCAGAATGCTGAAGGAGCGGCGGGTCATCGTGGCCCGCGATAACGCGACGCGGTACGTCGAGTCTATCCGCGCCCAGACCAACCTGATTCCGAAGCTGATGACCCGATCGCAATTGATGGCCGGATACCGCGATCTGCTGAAGAAAACGGACGATTGGGACAGCTTTGCCCAGCGCATTAAGGGGTTCGTGTCGCTCATCAAACGGCAGCCCCAGGTGCGGCCTATCGCCATCTCGGAGGACAGGTCCCGCGTCGTCCTCCAGCATCTCCGCGACACCGTCACTGATCCCAAGGCGGGGCCGGCGATTTTCGATATCCTGTCTCACACCCGCCAGGTGGCGCCGTTCATGCTGCGCAAGGTTGTCGGCCTGGTCCTGCAGCATTTGGGTGCCGCCGAAATGTCCGTTCACTTGCAGGCGGCGCTCGATAAACAGATCGCCATGGAAAATGCGATCCCGAGCTACGAACCGTATATCGACCGCCGGCCCATCTTGATTCCCGATGGGTTCGAGGCCGGATACAAGACAGTCTTTCCGTCCCTCTACCAGAAAGTGGTGGACCACCTCGCCGATCAGAGCCAGCTGCCGGAGGCTTTGATCGAGGTATTCACCGACTTCCTCACTCGCTGGGGTGAAGGTTTCACCCATATGGAAGATCACCACATCGTGGCTCTCAACGAGATTGCGGATCGAACCATCGCCCAAAGGAATGAGGAGCAGGCTACCTCGCGCGTGGTCCGTTTTGGAGAAGGTGTCTACGACGCGAAACAACTCATGAACCAGCTCCGCATCGAGGTGCTGAAGTCCGTCGAGCGCGATTTACGCGAGCACTACGGCTCGTCCGGCCCCTCAACTGGCGACCTGATTCCGATTTACGGAACCAAGATGGGCGAAGCCGGGGCATTGGGCGCCTAGACTGCAAGTCCTGACGTCCGCCAGTGGATCTACGAACCGACCGAACGGCAAACCAGTGGAAGTGATCGCCCCCATCACGGTCATCTTCCGCCTGACCCAACACTCACGTAACCCGTAGGGGCCGGGCATGCCCGGCCCGCGCGCCGCTCCTTCCACCCCCGCAGCGCGCGGAACTTCCAGCAGGCGAGTGGTGTCTATGGGGATAAGCGCGCAACTCGGAAGAGGCCTTCCGGCAAGCTGAACAGGTGATTCACGCCCTTCGGGGCACCGCGCCCGTGGTGCGTCTGCACGTGAGAAAGGAGCGACGACGATGTTCGAACAAGCGATTCTTGCCAATGAAAATGGCTCCAAGCGCGTCTGGAGCACCTGCGCCGGGCTGACCACGCAGGCGCTCCTTGTGTTTGCCGCCGCGCTGGCGCCAGTGATTTGGCCAGAGGTTTTACCGCGCGCGCAAATGCTCGTATCTTTGGTGGCGCCCGGCGCTCCGGCGCGTCCGGAACACAGCCAGCCGGTTCGTGCAACCGAGCATGTGGTGCGCGTCCGTCCATTCCTGGATAGGGACGGCATCCTGCGATTGCCGTCGGCGATTCCAGCGCATGCGCAGCATTTGGACGATCCTCCTGCCGCGTATGCCGGCCCGGCCGGGGTGGGCGTCGCGGGCGGGAGCGATGGGCCGCCCAACGGCCTGCTGGCGCAGATTCTGAACTTCCGTCCGGCGGCGCAGCCGCACCCGCAGGAGAAGCCAGTAGCGCCGGCCTCACCGGCACCGAGCCAGCTAATCCGGTTGCGCGGCGGCGATGTTCGCCTGGCTCACCCCATCTACCGCGTAGAACCGCGTTATCCGCAGATCGCCGTGAAGGCCCGTGTCTCGGGACCCGTCGAACTGGAAGGGATCATCGGCACCGATGGCCGGATTCGTGATTTGCACGCACTGAGCGGCAACCCGTTGCTGGTTCCCGCCGCGATCGAAGCCGTCCGCCAGTGGGTCTACGAACCCACCCTCCTCAACGGCAAACCGGTCGAAGTGATCGCCCCCATCACGGTCATCTTCCGCCTGACCCAATAATCACGTAACCCGTAAGGGCCGGGCATGCCCGGCCCGCGCGCAGCGCCTTTTCGCTAGCAGTCATCAGAAAACGGAGACTTTCGAGTTTTGGCTGGCCCGCCCATTTCCACGGCTAGGGCATTTTACGCCAAGCAGCGGCTGGCCAGACCCAAAGTCAGTTACCGATATCGCTACATTTCGTCCACAATTGTCCGGCAGACTGACCGTGACCGCTCGAACATCCGGGTCGTAACGCGTCCGAGGGCTGTCCGCGGATTGCGCGCACTCAGCGAAGCTGGGCGATGAATGCGCCTAACTCCCGCAGGACGTCCGCCTCATTAGAGAGGAAGATATAGGTCCTTGCCCCGCTCACCTCGACGACTCGCGCGCCCGGAACGCCCCGCCGGAGGGCATTCTCGTTGCGGGCGATCTCCGCCAGCGCGATTCCATAGCGAAAACCCATGGCGGCGCCCTGCTCGGCATTCTCGGGCCGGTAGCGCTTCAGTTGTTCCTCCAGCGGCGCCGGAAGGGCAAACAGGGCTAAAACCGGAACGCGAATGCGCGCGTAGTCGGCCGGCTGCAGCCCATGGAACAGCGCATCACGCACCTGCTTGGAAACGAGATATTGGCCAAGCGTCCCGTTCGGGCGGATCTCGTACAGCAGCCGCACCTCGGCTTCCGGTAATGCCATCCCGAGGCGCCTCCGCTGCGTCTCCCGGAACGCCTCCACCGAACTCAGGTCGGGCTGGGCCTCGCCTCGCAGGTCCGCTGGAAGCCACGACGGGTCGGGCTGGCCGGCGGCGGTAGTCATGGGGCCGAGGCTGGTATCCTCGGCCGAATCCAGATAGACCAATCCCGCCATCCGATCTGGATAGGAGGCTCCCAGCACGGTCAGATCCTGCCCGCCGAACGAATGTCCGGCCAGGATAGGCTTCTCGAGCTTCAGAGCATCCAGGACGTGCAGCACGTCTTCGGCGGATTCTCTGGCGGTGTAGCCGGTCGGTGGCCTGCTCGATGCCCCCAGCCCGCGCCGGGTGATTCCGTAAACGTGCGCATTCGCGGTCAGCTTGGGCGCGATATCGTCGAAGGCGTGGGCCGTCAAGTAACCCGCCAGGAAGACCAGAGGTCTTCCTGTTCCGCCCCAGTCGAGGACCTCCAGCCGCACGTCGCTGGCTACCGTCACGAATTGCGTCCGATGCGGGGAGGGATCACGGAACGGTGGCACATCTTGAGCGGCCGCAAGGGCGAGCGCCAGAGCTATGGTCAGGAAGACGAAGCGCCGGAGGTTCATGAGATGGCCCCGCCAAAGGCCATCGAGAATTGTACCCGGTCCCGCACCGGCACGCTATGCCCAGATTGGCCGGTCCGTTGACCTGCTCACTGGCCGCGTAGTCGCCAAACCGCCGATGTAAGCGTCCGGCCCACTCGGGACCTATCCGGAACTTGATCGGGCTACGGTCCGAGGCTGGGCAGGCGGATCAGCCACGCACAAATAGAGGCTAGCGGTCATCAGCAGGCGTAGATTTTGGGAGGTTTGCCGGGAGAGCCGCGTCGGCTTGGCGGAGTTTGAGGCGGAAGCAGTCAAGGCAGTTTTCCGGAGCGGGATGCGCGCAGCGCCTTTGCGCTCGACGCCCAACCGGCCGCCACCGTAGGTCTGCTACGATAAAAAATCCTGGCATCAATGCTCCGATTTGAAACCGCCGGCGAGTCCCACGGCGAGTGGCTGGTGGCCACGCTCACCGGACTCCCGGCAGGCATTCCCATTTCCCTCGACGCGGTCAACCGCGAGTTGTGGCGCCGCCAGCAGGGCTATGGCCGCGGCGGCCGCATGAAGATCGAGACCGATCGGGCCGAAATCGTCGCCGGCGTCCGGCATTCGCACACCATCGGATCGCCCGTCGCCATTCTCATTCGGAATAAGGACTGGGAAAACTGGACGCAGGCGCTGCCTGTGGAAGATATCGATGGGGCGGAAGACAAGCGCAAGCCCGTCACCCGGCCGCGTCCCGGCCACGCCGACCTGGCAGGCGCAATCAAGTACAACTTTCACGACGCGCGGTACATCCTGGAGCGCGCCAGCGCCCGTGAAACCGCGGCACGCGTGGCGGTGGGCGCCGTCGCCAAGGCCCTGCTCGGTGAATTCGGCATCACGGTGCTCAGCCACGTCATCGCCGTCGGCCGCGTGCGCATCGAACGCGCCGTGGAGTTTTCCGAGTTGATCGAGTTGAGCCGCCGCGATAGCGTCCTCCTCGGTTGCGTGGACGCCGCAGTCGAGGCCCGCATGAAGGAAGAGGTCGACGAAGCCTACCGCACCGGGGACACGGTTGGCGGTGTGTTTGAGGTGGTGGCCCACGGCCTCCCCACCGGTCTCGGCTCGCACATCACTTGGGATTCGCGGCTGGACGGCCGCCTCGCCCAGGCCGTCGTTTCCATGCAGGCCGTCAAGGGAGTCGAAATCGGATTCGCTGCTGCCGGCGCCGCCAGCTTTGGCTCCCAGGTGCAGGACACGATTCACTATCACCGCGAGAGCCACGCCTTCACGCGCGGCGCCAACCGCGCCGGCGGCTTGGAAGGCGGCATCACCAACGGCCAGGATGTGCTGGTGCGCGGCCTGCTCAAGCCGATTTCGACGCTGCGCCGGCCGCTGGAATCGGTTGACCTTGAGACCCGTGAGCCCGCCCTGGCAGCTTATGAGCGTTCCGACGTAGCCGTAGTGCCCGCCGCCGGCGTGATTGGCGAGGCCATGGTGTCCCTGGTCCTGGCCCAGGCGTTTTTGGAGAAGTTTGGCGGCGACTCGTTGGACGAGACCCGCCGCAATTTTCAAGGCTACATCGATCAGGTGCGAAACTACTAAGGATGGCGAACTTAGGCATGCTCGGAATCACAGAGGGCAAGCGAAAGCATGCCCCACCAACCCGGTGGGCGCCGTTGCTGGGGCACGCTTTAGCTTGCCCATTTCCGTCGTTTTATTTACTCAAACTATGGTCTACCCGATAGTCAAATTCGGCGATCCCGTGCTCGAGCGCGAAGCGGAAACCGTGACTGAGTTCGATACGCCGGACCTCAACCAATTTCTGGCCGATATGTTCGAGTCCATGTACGCGGCCAAGGGCGTCGGCCTGGCTGCGCCGCAAATCGGCTTTTCCCGGAAGATTTCCGTCATCGATGTCTCGAATGGCGAAAGGCCCGAGGACAAGCTGGTCCTCATCAACCCTACCATCGTCAAGGTGGAAGGCAAGCAGGTGGGCGAGGAGGGCTGCCTCAGTGTTCCCGGCTTTCGTGAGCAGGTGCGCCGCGCCAAGCGCGTCACCGTCCGCGCGCAGAATGCCAGGGGCGAGCCGTTCGAAATCACCGGCGAGGACCTGCTGGCGCGCGCCTTCCTGCATGAGACCGATCACCTGTACGGCCGGCTGTATATCAGCCACATCAGCGCGCTCAAACGCGACCTCATGAAGCGCAAAATCCGCAAAATGCAGCGCGCCGGCGAGTGGAGCTGAGCCGCCGCCATGCGCCTGGCCTTCCTCGGCACGCCCTCGTTCGCCGTGCCCACCCTGGAACGCCTGGTCGAGCGCGGCCATCAAGTGCTCGCGGCGGTCACCCAGCCCGACCGGCCCAAAGGGCGCGGCCAGGCGCTTGCGCCGCCGCCTGTTAAGGAGGCCGCGCTCCGCCTCGGTGTCCCTGTCTATCAACCGGAGCGCATCAAGCGGCCGGAGTCGGTCGCCTATCTGCGCAGCCTGGCGCCGGACGCCATGGTAGTGGTGGGCTACGGCCAGATCATTCCGCAATCGATCATCGATATTCCTCCGCTCGGCATCCTCAACGTGCACGCTTCGCTGTTGCCGCAGTACCGCGGTGCCGGCCCCATCCAGTGGGCCATCGTCAACGGGGAAACCACCACGGGCGTCACCATCTTGCAGATCGACGCTGGCCTGGATACGGGCCCGATGCTGCTCAAAGCCGAGACCGAAATCGGTTCCGATGAAACCGCGCCCGAGTTGGGCCGACGCCTGTCCGTGATAGGCGCGGACTTGCTGGTCGAAGCCCTGGATGCACTGGCAGCCGGCCGAATTGTGGCCACTCCCCAGGACAACAGCCGGGCCACTTACGCCCCGATTTTGAAGAAGGAAGACGGCCGCATCGACTGGCGCCGTTCTGCCGCTCAGATCCATAACCAGGTGCGCGGTATGCAGCCCTGGCCCGGTGCTGATTCGGTCTTTCGTGGGTCCGCCCTGCATATTTGGCGCGCTCGCCCAACCGATGGCGGCGCAACCCACCCGCCGGGCACGGCCGTTCGCACCCGGCCCCTGCTGGTGGCGTGCGGCGAAGGATCTCTCGAACTCGTCGAAGTGCAGATGGAGGGCCGCAAACGAATGTCCGCCTCGGATTTCGTCAACGGGCAACGATTAGTCGAGAATGAAGTCATAGGAGAAGTGCCCGTTTGAACCTGCCTCTGGGATATGCTTATTCGGCCGTGTACGCCGGGATACGGCAGGCCGAGCGCGATGATCTGGCGTTGATCGTTAGCGGCCTCGACGCCAACGCCGCCGCCATCTTCACCCGCAACCGCGTGCAGGCGGCGCCTGTCCGGCTCTGCCGCCGCCACCTGGCGTTATCCAAAGGCCGGGTGGGCGCCATTCTGATGAATGCCGGCAACGCCAACTGCGCGACGCGCACCGGCGAAGCCGTGGCACTCGCCACCGCGCGCGCTGCCGCCAGGATTCTGAAACTGCCGGTAGCCCAGGTGCTCACCGCATCCACAGGTGTCATCGGGGTGGAAATGGATGGCGGCAAGATCACTGCCGCCCTGCCGCGGCTGGTGCAAGGGCTTTCACCGGCGCGATTTGAAGACGCGGCGCGCGCCATTATGACCACGGACCTGGTCTCCAAGACGGCCTCCGCCGAAGCGCGTCTGCGGCGCGGCAGCGTGCGCGTGGCCGGCATGACCAAGGGCTCCGGCATGATCCAGCCGAACATGGCCACCACGCTCGGATTCGTGATGACCGACGCCCAGCTTCCCGCGGCCGCGCTGCGCGCGATGCTGAAGCGAGCGGCCGAAGCCAGCTATCACCGCCTATCGGTTGACGGCGATACCTCCACCAACGACACCCTCGTATTGCTCGCCAACGGCGCCTCCGGCGTCCGCCCGGATCCCATGGAACTGGCCCGCGTGGAAGAAAAGATTACGGGCGTCCTGCAGCATCTCGCCCAGGCCATCGCGCGCGATGGCGAAGGCGCCAGGAAGCTCGTCACCATTCAAGTCTCCGGCGCGCCCAGTGACGATGCCGCTGCGCGCCTGGCGCGCTCCATCGCCAATTCGCCGCTCGTCAAAACCGCGATCGCCGGCTCTGACCCCAACTGGGGCCGCATCCTGTCAGCCGCCGGTAACGCCGGCGTTGCATTCGACCCGGCCAAAGCCGACATCTGGATGCAGGGCGTCGCTGTCTGCCGTGGCGGCGTGGCCGCGCCGTTCTCCGAGGCGGAACTCAAGCAGAAGCTGGATGAGCCGGAATGCCAGATCCGCTTTTCCCTGCGCGGCAAGGCCAAGGGCGCAGCCAGTTTCTGGACGTGCGACCTCACCCACGGTTATATCCACATTAATGGCAGCTACCGGACGTGAGCCCATGCTGAAAACACCGCGCGCGCTCGTGTTGCTCGCATTGGTCTGGCCTGCGGCCGCGCAAACCACGCCTGCGGATCAGGAACAGGCCGCGCGCGAGTTGATCTCGAATGCCGGCCGTGCGCTGGCCGCGCGCCATGCGGCCGTGTTCCTGGAAGCACTCGACCGGCCGCTGGCCGATCAACTGCGCAAGCCGGTCGAAGCTCTACTGCAGCGCTACGACGTTCAGCCCTCCGTCGACTTCCTCTCCGTGACCGGCGACGGCCCCGGTGTCGCGGTTTCTTTCGACTGGAAACTGAGCCTGACCACTCGCGAAGGACAGCGGGCAGTCACCCATCGTGAGAAGCGCGCGGCATGCCGCGTGGAATGGCGCGCCGGCGCGCCGCGCATCACGTCGTTTGTCGGCGTCTTCAACGCGCCTGCGTTTCTCGCCCCACCCGATGTCGACGGCGCTTGGGACCTGCTGCAATCCGCCGCCCGCGCGCTCAGCCAGCCGGATTCTCCGTCTGCGGGCTTTCTGGCCGCATTCGATTCCAAGCTGCCCGCTTACGAAGTGCTGCGCAGTGGCGCCGAGACACTGGCAGCCCGGGGCGAGGTCGACTCCACCATTGGCCTCACCAGCAACGAAGGCACCGACACGGCGCGCACGATCGAAGTGGATTGGACGCTCGAGGTCGTCAACAGCGAATCCCGCATCCGCATCACCCAGCGCGAGGCGCAGTTGACTTTCAAAATCGAGCGCCGCGGCAAACGCTGGGTCATCGTGTCCGTTACGCCGCTGGAGTTCTTCCAACCGTAGGGGCCGGGCATGCCCGGCCAAGTGTTCCGCGGCACACGACCTCTAGCGCACGTCGTCGGCACTCCTGCCGACGCCCGGTAGGACAGACGATCGGGTTTCATCGTCTGTCTCGGCCTGTGCTTCAAACGCCATGACAGACCACAAACCCCGATGGTCTGTCCTACTTCAGAACTCCTGCAGCAGTTCCAACATCCTTCTGTCGAGCTTGTGGCCGTGCCAGTTTTCGTACGTCACGTCGCTGCGGTTGCTGTCGAGCACGCCGAAAGAGCCGCGAAAGCACCATAACGCCCAGCCCCAGTTGGCGGCCTTCCAAAGAGACAGAAAGTCTCGCATCCAGCTCAGCGTTACCGCGTGTGGAGTGTGGTTCCAACAACCCCACTCACCCACAAACACGTTCGCGCCGTGAGCGGCGATTTTCTGGTAGGGCTGGATGCACCAGCGTTCCAGCATCGCCCGGTTCCACTCAACGGTGGCCGAGACGCGCATCGGCCACGTTGGCAGCTGCCGCGGCGTGCCCGCCCAGGGCGCCAGGTAGTGCGAAAGAGCGAACGGCGCATAGCCGCGCGTCGCCTGCACCGAGTTGGGAATGCCGGCCAGCTCGTCTACCGGCAGGATCGCCTCGCCAAACAGCCCATCGATCACCACCAGGCGCTCCGGATCGGCGTGCCGGATGGCGTCCACGCCGGCGCGAATCACCTTCTCATATTGGGCCGCCGTGCAGCGGTTGGGTTCGTTGAGCAGATTGAAGCTAAGTTGCCCGCTCGAAATGCCGCGGTAGCGCTCGGCGAAGCGGCCCCAGTAGAAACAGAAAATGTCCAGCGCGTGCGGGTCGGTCCACAGGTTCCAAGGTTCGGCAAGCAGCCCGCCGTTGATGGAATAACCAGGCGCCCGGTGAAAATTCAGGCACACGTGGACGCCATACTGCCGGCCCCAGTGCACCGCCTGGTCGATTTCGCGCAGCGTACTCTCCGCCATCCGGAACGGATCCTTCGGGTCGGCCCAGCAGCGGTAGGACATCGGGAGACGGGCGAAGTTGAAGCCCCACTGCGCCATCCATTCAAAATCCGTTTCGACGAACGGTTCGTTGTGCCGCCCCCACTCCGGGTCGAGGGCTGCCCATTCCTCCGGCGCCGCGGTAAACTTCTCCTGCAGGTTGAAGCCGCGCCATTTTGCCGGCGCCTCGGTCGCCCGCCTGCAGCCATCCAGCGCCGTTAGCGCCGCCAGCTTTGCAAATGCGCGCCGGCTGATCGCTGCGCGGGAATCCACCTGGGCCACGTCGCTTATTCTAGCCAATCGTCCGATCAGGCGACGCAAGCCGGCCGTGTCATCTGCGAACGCCGTCCCATCGCGCGACGGGTCGTCCCGGAACCGGACACCCGGCGGCCCAGGAGGGCGCTGTGTTAAAAAGGCTTGTGAAGGGCACGTGACGTGCAGCCGTATCATCCTCAGTGCGTACCTTAGCCATGAATGCTCTCGAAACCGTGGCTGCCCTGCCTGCCGATTTTCGGGTGCTGGTGTGCGATGACCAGCCGGATGTGTGCGAGGCGCTGCGGCTGCTATTGAAAAGCCAGGGCTGGCAGGCGGTGACGGTGGAATCCCCGGCAGCCCTGCTGGACCGGGTGCGCGGCGAGGTCTTCGACCTGGTGCTGCTGGACTTGAACTATGCGCGCGACACCACATCCGGCGCGGAAGGAATGGATTTGCTGGCGAGCCTCGAGGCTCAGGGCAATACCGCCCCGGTAATGGTGATGACGGCCTGGAGCAGTTTCGATCTGGCCGTGGAGGCGATGCGGCGCGGCGCGTGTGATTTCATCCAGAAGCCTTGGGAAAACCAGCGTCTGATTGCAGCCATTCGCAAGCAGGCCGATTCGGGCCGGCGGCGGAAATCGGAGCTCGAAATCGCCGCTGCCGTGCAGCAAAAGCTGTTCCCCGTTGAGGCGCCCGGGCTGAAGACGATCGAGTGCACGGCCCAATGCCTGGCGGCGCGTGAAGTGGGCGGCGACTATTACGACTTTCTGCCGGCCGGCGACGAACACGAAGTGTTTCTGCTGGGTGACGTGTCGGGCAAGGGCGTCCCGGCGGCTTTGCTGATGGCCAACCTGCAGGCCGCTTTCCGCAGCCAGGCACAGGCGGCGCTGCGCGCGCCCGCCGCACTGCTGGAAGGCATCAATCGTCATTTCTTCCAGTCCACCGCCGCAGAGCGCTTCGCGACCTTGTTTTACGGGCTCTATGACGACCGATCGCGCCAGCTGCGATATGTCAATTGTGCCCACAATGCACCGCTCCTGCTGCGGTCCACCGGGGCCCTGGAGCGCCTCGACGCCACCGCGCTGATGCTGGGCGCCTTCGCTGAGTGGAGCTGCACCGTGGCCGAAGTGTCGCTCGAACCTGGCGATTCGCTCGTGATCTATTCCGACGGCGTGACCGAGGCCGCCTCGACTTCCGGCGATGAATTCGGCGAAGAGCGCCTGGAGCGCGTGTTGCGAAGCCGGCAGGGACAGCCGGCCTCACAGGTGGTGGATGCGATCCTCGATGCAGTGGCCACGTTTAGCAGCGGACCCCGCGGCGACGATGTCACCGTGATGGCCTTACGCGGGCTGTGAGGTGTTGAGCCGTCCACCGGCCGGCGAAATCGGGCAGAATCTGCCGAAAAACGGGCCTTAAGCCTTTTGTTTCCGGTAAACTTTGGGCAGACTCTGCCCAAATCCGCCGGCGCGCTCCGCCGCGGTTTGACTTGACTCCTCGGCCCGCGCTATCGTGCAATAAGCCATTCTCTCCGCAGGGCGCGGTAGCCAAGTGGTAAGGCAAAGGTCTGCAAAACCTTTATTCGTCGGTTCGATCCCGACCCGCGCCTCCAACTCAAAACAAATACAAATAGTCTAAATTCAGTAATTTGAGGCATCCCATAGACGCTTCCCGATTGTTTTTCTGATTTCCCTATTTCTCCCCCATTTTGCCCGGTAGAAACGGGGCAAGCGCCGGGCGCCAAGTGGTAAACTCCGCGGTATGAAGCGCTCTCATTGCGGCTGAGAGATCAGCGAAGCGGTCGAGGAACCGGCCGCGGGGAAGCCGCGAGCACTACCAAGGACGTGAGCGCCGCCAGCCTGGCCGAGAATGGAACCGACGAACTAAATCAGGAGAGAGAATCATGTCGAAACAAACGATTGCTCTATTGATCGCAGCCAGCTTTGGTTGGCCTGCATGGACACAATCCGCAGCCGGTTGGCAAACGTTGACGGACCGCCGGCAACTCTGCGAGGCAAAATCTCCGCAGGGCTGGGAGAAGGTCTTGATGGGACCCAAGAGCGACACAGCGGCAATTGCCCGAGTAGTACCCCAGATACATAGCGACGGCTCGTCATTCGAGTTTAACTTTGCCAAATCCGCGGGAGGGAAACCGTCCCAGGTTTTCGAAGATAGCCCGACCCGTTACTGGATTGCCTTCGATCCCAAAACCGGATCCATCGGGAACGGCGAACGGCTCTACCGCTATCTCTGGTACGTCGCGATTCCATCCAAGCCAGTCTGCTCCGTGCTGATTTTCTTCGATGACCCGGCGCTGACCGAGCAGGCAAAGCTAATCGTCAAGTCTCTTAAAGGAACCAAGTAAAAACATCGGAAGAAATACCCGTTTTGACCCCACGTCCGTATTCTTCCAGCGAGAGGGGGCTCCTCCCAGTTTGGCGCTGCCGCAGGCGCTTTTGCGGCGCTCGACGGGACGCGGAGGCTTCGCGCAGCCGTCCGTTCTGAGCTAATCGGCAACAGACAAAGCTATACATCTCACGTTGCTACTCAACCCGCTTGGCGCTGTGATCGCCATTCTGGTGCAGAATGATTTCCGTGGCGCGTCCGACCCGCGCCTCCAACTCAAAACAAATACAAATAGTCTAAATTCAGTAATTTGAGGCATCCCATAGACGCTTCCCGATT
>Ga0181535_10004120_pt1 | contig 16386 bp, 10 predicted proteins | sample PEATcosm2014_Bin_44_FD_119774 | JGI IMG/M metagenome (GOLD analysis project Ga0181535, IMG submission 119774) | Peatland microbial communities from MTU Mesocosm Facility, Houghton, MI, USA - PEATcosm2014_Bin17_30_metaG | ecosystem: Environmental > Terrestrial > Soil > Wetlands > Peat | place... | reverse complement strand
TGTACCCAGGCATGAAATTCCATAGCAGGATGATGATTACCGCCGGGTAAACGGCCCGATGCTTCGCGAGCCTTTTCAGATCGCCGACAAAGCTTGATCCGCGCGCTTGTGGGTTCTCGTAGGCATGGCTGAAGACTGCGCGCGGTTTCCAGAAACCATAAAGACAGAATGGAAAAGTGACCGCGGCTGCCAGAAGGAAGGTCTCGCGCGGTGAAAGGTGTTCTGTAATAAACCCCGAAGCGAAATAGGCGGAAATGTAAGAGATGTATTTGAAAGTCATCCACAGCGCGCTGAGGCGCCCGGACATCAATTCTTCCTGCCCAATCAAAGCAATCAGCGCCTGGTAAGCCGACATCAAGAAGCGGAAGACAATCATTGCGAGGAACATGCCAATCAGCAGTCCCGAATACGAGAGGCGGGTCAGAGACAGCCAGCCGAAGACAATCATCCCCGCCGGGCCGAAGAGGCGAAAGTATCCTCGGTCGCGCAAGCCAAACGGATCCCAGAGATCCCTGGTCATGCCAAAGACAAATCCGACATACAACGGGATTCCCGTCAGCAACCGAAAAAGGGACACCTGCGAAGCTGTCGCATGAAGGTGGTTCTTCAACATGAACGCCGTTGGAATATCCAGCAGGATTTCAGGCGTGACCACGTTCATCAACAGCGTCAGCGAGCTGAAGTAGAGGAAGAGCTTCTGATTTTTTGACAAGGCTCCGGTTGGGTCAACCATCGGGGATGCGCTAGTCTAGCATCCCTCCGTCTCCCTGTCAGAGGATAATTTTCTTGATCGCTTCTGGAAGGCCGGCGCCGCCCCGAGGATCGAATGAAGAAACAGATTCAGGATCCAAATGAATGAGGCGGGATTACGAGCGGGCCGATATGGGCCGCAGGGGTGCGGCTGCAAGCTTGCATCTCGAAGATCAGGCGTCAGCCGGCTGCGCAGGAATCCCGCGCCGTCTTCCGACGCCTGTTGGGTAAAAACCGTGTAAATCGTACCTCAGGCATGAGAAGCGGCAATCGGCCGGTTGAAGCCGTGCGCTGCGCCAAAACCAACGCCAGACTTTGCGTTTCTATTGGGAGTCTGGACCTCGGCGCCGTCTCCTTCTTCTCCCACTTTGAACGATCCCACCAGTTTCGAAAGTTTGTCAGCCAGGCCGGAAAGTTGCTCGCAGGCCTGAACGGACTGCTGTGAGCTTGCCGCGGTGCGCTCAATGATGGAGACAATCTCATTCACGTTGGTTACTACCGATTGCGTGGAATAGGACTGCTCGGTTGCCGCTGAAGCAATCTGGGTCACCATTTTCTGCACCGATTCCGATCCGTGGATGATGCTGCTGAGGGCCTCGCCCGCGGAGCGTGCAGAGTTCACGCCGCTCTGCACATGACCCATGCTGGAGCGCATAGCCTCCACTGCCTCAAGTGTGCCCTGCTGGATGGCGCGCACTGTCTTATCGATTTCTTTGGTAGCAGAGCTGGTGCGCTCGGCCAGACGGCGGACCTCTCCTGCAACCACCGCGAACCCGCGCCCATGCTCCCCTGCCCTGGCCGCTTCGATGGAGGCATTGAGCGCCAGAAGATTGGTCTGCTCGGCAATCTCGTCGATCACATTGATGATCTTGCCGATTGCGTCGCTGGAGCGCCCGAGCTCTTCGATCCGCGAAGAAGTTTGCTGGTTGGCTGTTAACAGTTCCTCGATGGTTTGAACCGTGGACTGCACGGTCTGGCCGCCTGTGTGGGCGCTTTCTTCTGCCTTGCGCGCATCCACGGCCGCAACCTGCGTATTCTCGCTAATCTCCTTCACCGCCGTCGACATCTCGCTCATGGTGATGGCGATGTGCGATGCCTGTTCCTTCTGTACACTCGACTGGCTTGCGGTCTCTTCGGCTGTGAGTGCCAGCTCGGTTGCAGCCGCTCCCAGTGTCTCTGCATGAGCGGCTACGCGCCGCACGATGTCTTCGATCCGGCCGATGAATACATTGAACCAGATGCCGACCTCGTCGATTTCGTTTTGGCCATTCACCTCGATGCGGCGCGTCAAATCGCCTTCGCCCTCGGCAATATCCTGCAGACGCTGTGCCAGGGAACTAAGCGGCAGTACCACCTTGTATTGGATCACCCACCAGGCAACCGCGCAGATAACGACTACAAAACAGAGCATCACAAGGCCGGCGATCCGGCTGCGAACCGACCACGCATCGACCGCGTCAAGTTGTTTTTGGAAGTTGGCGGAGATGCCCTTGTTAAACGCGCTCATCGCATCGCCGAAGGCAGTGTTGTCTTTCCCCAACGCCCCGACCTGGGCCATTAGATCGTCGCTGGGTGTGCCGCCGGAAGAAAGAATCGCCGTGTAGATGCTGTGATCGCGCGTGCGCAGCGCGGAGAACTGCTCGCTCAAGGCGTCGGCCTGCTTACCCAGTTCCGGCGACTCCGCCAGCGACGCTTTCACGTCCGCCAGAGCGGCCGCGGTTGCTTCCGCATCCGATTCCGCGCCTTTCAGCGAAGCCGCATCCTGCAGTACAACCGCATCGCCATAGCGCTTCTTCATCCGCTCGAAGGAGGCCGAAGCTTCCTGCATGCGCATGGCTGCCGGAAACAGAGAGGAGGATATCTCCGACATCCGGCTGTGCGTTGCGGAGGCCGTCAACTGCACCATACCGAGCAAGGCAAGGTAACCGACAGCTAACACGGCCAGGATGCCGAGGATTCTCGACTTGATTTTCAGATTTCCAAACATTTGGGTCACCTTACCGCCAGGACCTTGATGAACTCACGTTGCAGGTGCCTGTTGGCGCCGGCAAGATGGTTGCGGCTTTGCGCATCCTCCAGGCGAGATGCGCAATGCCCGGTTGTCAACTTGTTTTCGACCGAATCATCAGCTTGAACCTTACTTGATCGTTAGAACCTTGACGCCTTCGTGAAGCGTAGCTCTGCCGATGTAGCCGACGGCGCCTGCATTGTGGGCAACGAATTCCACAACAGCGGAGTCGGTGTCGAGACTCTTGGGCATGGTTCCCTGTCCGGAAAAGACCAGGCTGCGCCATCCTGCGCGATAGGCCGTATCGTTCTTACCGATATACGCCTGCAGGAACTCCTCGTGGGCTGTACCGGCCTTGAGCAAGATCGGCACTACGTTGGCGCCGCCGAGTGAAGTTGATGCGCCGGTAAAGACATCCTTGAGGTCGTTCTTCGACACTTCGGAGGCTTTCACACTCGGGTTGGCGATCACAATCACCTGGGCCTTGGCCTGGACGACGAAGATCGACGCGGACGCAGCAAGCAGCAATACGGAGAGAAACTTTTTCATGGTTAGCCTCCTTTCTAGAAGCTCAAGCCGGTGCGAACTACGAATGCGTTGGTGGTAGGCGCGAGGCCCTGCGGGTTCTCTGCAGCATAAAACCCTGCCGGATAGAACTCATTCGGAGCTCCATCCATGAAGTGGCCTTCTACTTTCACGGTCGTGAATCTGTTGAGCGTGAATTTTGCGGTCACCACTTTGGCGAGATCTTTTGTTGCAGCATCGGCGTAGGTTATTATGCCGGCAAGGGTGCCCCCGAAGAAATCCCGGTAGTGTGAAAAGTAGGAGCCGCCCTCAAGCCACTTGTTGACGGTGAACCCTCCGCCTACATACCAGCCGCGGATATCCTGATCGACATCGAACGCTGCCGGAGTTCCGGACATGACGATTTGATCGCGGTAATAGCGCTTGTACTCCGACTCGGCATGCCACCGGTTGGCCGTGTACTGCCCGTAGTATTGGTTGGTCCAATCGTGCCGTGAGCTTTCGGCATAGGGTGCACCTTGATAGGTGCCGGCAGCGGTGATCTGTTCATTTTGGCGCGACATGCCGAGCTTAAGATTCTTCACTGGCGTGTTCCAGCGCAGATCGCCACCATACACAGGTCCGCCGTAGTGAGTGAGGTACGCGGCAATCGACGACTTGAGCTCATAGGGATAGCCACTGCTCATGCTGTCGGAGCGTCGGCCGCCGTAGGCGTCGTAAGCGATGGCGCCCAGGTTGCGAGGCAGTTTTGCCCTGCCGTAAATGTCGCCGCCCTCATGAGCGATCATCGCGTCGCGCATGTCAATTGGATAGACACTCTGCGGCAAAAGCGCATAGGTGTTCGCGAAATCCAGGTCTTGCACATCGTTGTAAAGGCCGAGTACGGTCTTCACCTTGCCGCCCCTGAATCCCAGCCACGGCTTGACTTTATAGTCGGCTATGCCCCAGTCCAATTGGGGATGCCAATCGCCCAATGCGCCAAGCTTCCGCGAGTAGACCTGCGCCGCGACACGAAACTTGTTGGTGAACTGCGAACTCAGGTTAAAGCCCGCGTCCGTAAAGACACCGCTGCCCGATCCGCTTGTCTGCATGGTCAGCCAGTTGTTGTCGTTTGTTTTGATGTAGCCTTGCGTCCCAAAACCGTGCGCCTGTACTTCGTATTTTCCAATCTTGAACTCCTGCGCGTGCAGGCCGGCCGAGATTATAAACGCTGCGATAATTCCACTTGCGATCCGTTTGCTATACATGATTCCTCCTGAACTCTTGCTCCGTGGACGTTGACAGATCATTTGACGCCGAGCACTTTGACTCCCTCGTGAGGCGTGGCTTTGCCGATGTAGCCGATGGCGCCTGCATTGTGGGCAACGAATTCCACAACAGCGGAGTCGGTGTCGAGACTCTTGGGCATGGTTCCCTGCCCTGAAAAGACCAGGCTGCGCCATCCTGCGCGATAGGATGTGTCGTTCTTGCCGATGTACGCCTGCAGGAACTCCTCGTGGGCCGTACCGGCTTTGAGCAATATGGGCACCACGTTGGCGCCCCCAAGCGATGTCGACGCGCCGGTGAACACGTCCTTGAGGTCGTTCTTCGATACGTCGGAGGCTTTAACGCTGGGGTTGGCGATCACAATCACCTGGGCCTTGGCCTGGACGATGAAGATCGACGCGGATGCTACAAGCAGAAACAAGCTGAGTAACTTTTTCACGATGAGCCTCCTTTCTAGAAGCTGTAGCCGGTTCGGACAACGAGGGCATTGGTGTTGTCTTTAAGGCCGTTTGGATTGACGCTGGTATAGAATCCGTCCGGGTACATGGCCTGTCCGTTGCCGGCCATGAAGTGCCCTTCGACTTTTACCGTAAAGTTTTTGGGCAGCGAGAACTTCGCTGTCATCACTTTGTCGAAGTCGCGCTTCTGCGGGTCAGTGAAGTCGGTGTCGATACTCATCCCTCCGGGAACCAGCGGACCGCCGTTGAAATTGATCCGATAATGCGAGTAGTAAGCTCCGCTCTCAAGCCAGTTATTGAGTTTGTATGCGCCGCTGACGTACCAGCCGCGCGTATCGGCAAAGAACCAGGTTCCTCCGTTGAAGACGTCCTTCTGCTGGAAGTAACGCTTGTACTCGGACTCGGCATGGAACCGGTTCCTGGCGTAGGCGCCATAAAACTGGTTGGTCCAATCTTTGTTTGACCACTCGGAGTAGGGGGCGCCGAAGAATGTTCCTTTGCCGGTGATGAACTCGTTCAACCGGGAAACGCCGACCTTGAGTCCCCGGACCGGAGTCATCCATCGAAGGTCTCCGCCGTAGATCGGACCGCCGTAGCTGTTCAGGTGAATGGAGACACCAGGGGCGACGTGCGCCAGCAAGTAGGGATAGCCGCTGTATTTGCTGTCTGACCGCTGGCCGCCGTACGCCGTGTACGCAACATTCCCGTATTTCGCAGGCAGTTTTACTCTGCCATAGATATCGCCGCCCACATGGGCGATGGTGGTGTCGCGAAGGTCGGTCGGGTAAATGCTCTGCGGCAGAAGGGCAAATGTGTGGTCGAAGTCCATGTCCTGCGTGTCGGTGAACAGTCCCAACACCGTCTTGACCTTGCCGCCGCGGAATCCGAGCCAGGGCTTGAAGCGGAAATCGGCCATGTAGAAATCGAACTGCGGATGCCAATCGCCCAGCTGTCCGAGCTTGCGATCGTAGCCCTGCGCTGCGACACGAAACTTGCTTGTGATCTGCGAGCTCAGGTTCAAGCCAACGTCAGTGAAGGCGCCGCTGCCGCCGCCGCTGGTGTTCATGGTCAGCCAGTTGTTGTCGTTCGTCTTGATGTAGCCCTGGGTGCCGAATCCGTGCACCTGTACGGACTCCGATCCGATCTTGAACTCCTGGGCGTGCAGGCAGATCGAAGCGGTCAGAGCGAGAAGCACTGTTCCCGCAACATCTCTAAAAAGCTTTTGCTTCATGGCCTCTTCCTCCCGGTCGATGGCCAACAAAATCTCGCCCGATCGGCGAAGACCCGTGTCGGCTCTTGGGCCAGGTGCGTCCGAACAAGCTCGCTACCTGCCGACTAAGACCACATACAGAAGACGAAAACTTATTACCGTATGGAATCTGAACCCTTTATCGGCGGGGAAGTGCTCCACTTTAACGTTGGGGCGATGCGGCGGAAGTCCACCCAATTGCCATCAAGCGCGGGTTACGCGCTAATGCAAGTCGTTTCAATAATCTAATATTTCGTTGATAACTCCCGATTTTGATCGATTATGTGCCGATTCGTTGTCGACTTCGTGTACAGAGGCTTATCCCGCCGGCGCTCCCCGCAACGATATCCAGTAGAATCGGCGCCAGCAGAAGAGGCACCGCACAGGGCGCAGCCCAAGCAGGCCAAGCAACTCATCGAAAGGACGCAACTCCGCCGCTTTGAATTTTAGTGAATTGCAGCTCGGGCATTTTCGAATGATCAACGGCAACCACGGCGCCCAACTGGGCCGGAGCCAATTTGAATCGCTCATGTCTTCCGTCCCTTCCACATTTCGCGGTGAGCGTTAAAGAACGATTTCGAAGTTCGGAATTGAGTGTGCTTCCAGCCACGAAAGCAAGCATCGAATGCTTCCCGTAGCCAGGGCTACGGTTGAATCCGCGGCTCCGTAATATAGGCGAATGGTGTCTCCGTCCGCGTCAATTGTTTGTCCGCACGGAAAGACCACGTCTTTGACGTCTCCGCCGCGTTCGTATGGCTCTTCCGGTCCAAACATCCAGGAGTCTCCCCGTTGCAGGCAGACCTCTGGCCGCTCGAGGTCGAAGAGTGCCAAACCAAGGCGGTAGATGCTGCCCGAAGCCGTCTGGCGCACTCCGTGATAGATTGTCAGCCATCCCTTTTCGGTTTCGATGGGCGGTGAGCACAGGCCGATCTTGTTCGCGTCCCACCATCCGCCGCGGCGAGCTTCCAGAATCACTTTGTGGCTTCCCCAATGTTTCAGGTCGGGTGAATAGGAGATCCACATATGTGCGCCCAGCGTCGTAACCGGGCGATGAATCATTGCCCACCTCCCGCCAATCCTGCGCGGCAGCAGCGCGGCGTCCTTGTCTTCCGGAGGCATGATGACCCCCATGCGCTCAAAGGTTTTGAAGTCTTTTGTCAGCGCCAGAGAAACACCGGGGCCGCCGCGGGCAAATGAAGTGTAGGCCACGGCGTATTGTTCCAGTTCCGGAACGTAAGTGATGCGGGGATCTTCAATGCCCCAAATCTCCTCAGGGAAGTCGCGCGGGCTGCCGGCCAGAGTCGGCTTTTCGTCGATACGCCAGCCATCCACGCCATTGGCCGAACGTGCCGCGCACAGATGCGAAAGCCCGCTTCTGCTTTCCACGCGGCATAAGAGCAGCGTGTCTCCGTCCTCCAGCCGCACGGCGCCGGCATTGAACACGCTGTTGATCGGATACGGCCAATCTTCCCGGCTCAGGATGGGATTGCCTGGATAGCGCGTGAAAAGTTGATGATGGTCGCATTCGTTCATTGCCGTTTGTTTCAGATGGTTCGGTTCCGCTGTCGCAGCGGGAGGGTTGATGGAGCTCAATAGGTGACACTCATTTCCTTTTGCTGTTCGATTGCGCTTGTTACTTTGACCCCCTGCATGTCCAGCAGTGCCATCAAGAAGGAGAGAGTTGACTCTGCGCCCTGGTTTTCATTCACACGGTCGGGATGAAGACCGTCCCTGCACCCTCCTGTGGCCGCGTCGTAAAGTGGGACGCGCAAGTCGTTCTTGCCCAGGAACCAGCTGAATACGCGATGAGCCTCCTCAAGCCAGCGCTCCTGGTGTGTGAGCCTGTAGGCCTCAAGGCAAGCGGAGATCGTCGCGCAGGCCTCCACCGGCTGCTGATCGAAGCGCGCCTTCTCCATGCCCTCGGCATAAAACCCGTTGGAGCCGATCGGCACATAAGTCTCTGCACTGCCGCAGTGCTGCGCCGCAACAAGCCACTCCAGCGATTCGATTCCCGCAGCCATCATCCGCTCGTTTTCACTGCGCCAGCCGGCGAGGATCAGCGCCTGCGACAAACGCGCATTGGAGTAGGAGAGACTCTTCTCGAACCAGTTCCAACCCTCACCGCGGCTGCGTTCGTAGATATCCAGTAACCGCTCGCCGAGCGCATTGCGCACTCCCTGAATGGCCCTGTCTCCGGGGAACCAGTCAAGGTATGCCTGCATGCCGAGTATGCTGAATGCCCAGGCGCGCGGGCTGCTGAACTTTGCAACCGCCGGCACGGCAGCCTCAAACAATCTTCCTGCCGCTCCACGCAACCCCGCATCGCGCGAGTGCCCCAGCACAGAGCCCAATGCCCAAAGTGCGCGGCCATGGCTGTCTTCAGAGCCAACCTCTTCAAGCCATTTCCGATCGTACCCAAGAAAGTTTCTGAACTGTCCGGTGTCCGTATTAAACGCGAGCCACAGGAAGGCCAGATACCGGCGCGACAGGTTTGGATGCTCCGCATTGCCGTCGTACAGGATGCTCTCATCCAGCTGCATCGACACCACCAGAGCCCGCGCGTTGTCGTCCGTCGTATAGCCCTCGCGCGTGTTCGGTACTGAAAAAATGGCGTGCTGCAACATGCCCGTGTCGTCGGTCATGGTGATCAGATGGCCCGTGTTCATCTCCGGAAGCCGATCCATCGGATCCGTGCGGCCCATCGCATCTTCATCCGCCTGCGCCGCTCGCGGCTGTAAAGAGCGTTCGAACCGTGCTCGCTGAAAACTCGCCATGTAGGCCCGCGCCGTGTTGGGCCACGTTGTTCCACGTGAGTAGAGGTAGGCCCTTTTGCGCATGGCGTGGCGCTCCGCATCGTTTTCAAGCAGGGCCAGCACTGCCTCTGCAATGGCCTCCGGCTTGTCGAAAGGAACGATCACGCCGCGCTTCTCCGCCAGCAACTCCCGCGCATGCCAGTAAGGCGTGGAGACAATCGCCTTGCCCGCGCCCAGCGCAATGGCCAGCGTGCCGGAAACGATCTGCGCCTCCTGCCTGTATGGCGTTATGTAAATGTCGGCGGCGCCAACACTCTCGACAAGCTCTTCCGTACTTACAAATCGATCGTTGAAGATCAGTTGCGCGGAAACGCCGAGCTCCTCGGCCAGTGCCCGCAGGCCCTCTCGATAGCGCTCCCCGTCCCGCCGCCGGACATGCGGATGGGTCACGCCCGATACGATGTACACCACCTTCGGATGGCGCTCAAGAATCGCCGGCAACGCGCGAATCACGTTCTCGATCCCTTTGTTCGGTGAAAGCAGGCCAAATGTCAAAAGCACCGACTTGCCTTCGGTTCCAAACTTGTCCTTGAAGTAGTTCGGGTCCATGAACTGCATCTCCGGCACGCCGTGCGGAATTACGTCGATCTTTCCGCCGGGGACGGCATACACTTCGCGAAGCATCTCCGCCGCAAGTTCGCTCATTACGACAAGGCGATCGGAGAGCTTCGCAATTTCTTCAAGGACGGCCCGTTGATCCGCGTCCGGCTCGCGCAAAACTGTGTGGAGAGTCGTCACCAGCGGCATCTTCAATCGCCGCAGAAGGGTGAGAATGTGGCGTCCTGCAACTCCGCCGTAGATGCCGTATTCATGCTGCAGGCACACCAGGTCGTTGCCATTGAAGTTGAGAAAATCCGCCGCCCGTTCGTACGATTCAATCTCTTCCTGGGTCAGTTCCAGTCGCACTTGTTCCGGATACGCGTAGCTCGAATCGGGATCGTTGACGGGAATCGCAAACAGCCGATCTTCTCCGAATTCTCCAGCCACTGCATTGCAAAGGTCGGTCGTAAAGGTGGCAATGCCGCACTCGCGCGGAAGATAATTTCCAACAAACGCAATGCGCGTAGGCAAGTTGCTTGCCTTCAGCGCCATCGGCAAGTTTGACGCGGAGTCAGTCTCTCTTGCCGGCTTTTCCGGGTACATCATCTTCGGAATCAGCATCGGGTCCCTCTTTCTACGGTCTCTTTGAACACTCTCGCGCGCGCCATCCGTACTGTCGTACCGGACCGGACCTGCCGCCACTGAATTTCCTGGCGTCTACTTCGAAGTTCTAAGTCGAAGGCTGAATTTCACGGGTACGCATTGACTGGGAATCGAAGAAGAATCTCGGATGCCCTGCAACGGAAACCCGCAGCCCTAGAGCGCCCCAAGGCCTTCCTTGCTACCCGGTGCAATTGGCTTGACGGCAACCGAATGTTCCCCGAGGAAGTCCTTGGCGAAGCCTGCTTGTTTCGCACCTGCAACGCCGGGCGCGGGAACTGAGAGACCGGCTGCATCCGGTTTGCCTGGGGACTTCAATGGGTGCAACCGAGCGCGTCTCCGCGCTGCCAAGTAGTCGTTTACATCGCATTTCTTGATGAGGGGCATGGCAATTCCGATGATTCGGTTGCGTGCTTGAAAGGCGCTCGTCTGGAGCGAAGCCTGGAATGCCGGAGGCGAGAAGGGGAAAACTCTGACTACTACTTCGAGCATACGCCCGTTATCGCTGTAGCGCGGCGTGGTCGGGCCGATGAGGCTGAAAGATTCACGAATCGAAGGAGTGTCCATGCCGCGGCGAAGACTCGCACCGCGAACGAACAACAATACATCCGGCGGTGAGCACTTCTGCACAGAAACGCGCGTCGTAAAAGCTCACACTCGCGGGGTGCGCCGTTTTGCCTTGGCGACCGCCCACGACGCGGGTGCTGGGCCGCAGCCGAAAAGGAGCGCGTCTTTAAAATTCCCGGCAAAATTGACTGTGATCCGGCGAGCGTTACTGGAAGCGCTTGGAGGGCTCATCGGAGAAGATTTGGCCATCGCGAATATGAACCACGCGATGCGCAAACTCTGCGATATCGGGCTCGTGCGTCACCAGGACGATGGTGTTGCCGCCGGCATGAAGGGTATCGAACAGCGCCATGATCTCCGTGCCGGTCTTCGAGTCGAGATTTCCCGTAGGTTCATCGGCAAGAATGATCGAGGGGTGATTGACGAGAGCACGCGCCACGGCAACGCGCTGACGCTGTCCGCCGGAGAGCTCGTTGGGTTTGTGATTCATGCGCGATTCCAGACCGACGTCTTTCAGTGCTTCCTTGGCGCGCGCAATGCGCTCGGCGGCCGGCGTTCCGTTGTAAATCAGCGGCAGCTCGACGTTATGCAAAGAAGTAGCTCTGGCCAGCAGATTGAAGGTCTGGAAGACAAACCCAATCTCCTTGTTGCGGATGCGCGCCAACTGGTCGTCATCCAGTTCGCTGACCAGTTGGCCGTTCAACCAGTAGCTTCCCTTGGAGGGAGTGTCGAGGCACCCGATCAGGTTCATCAGCGTGGACTTTCCAGAGCCGGAAGGGCCCATGATGGCGACGTATTCATTGCGCTTGATGCGAAGCGAGACGCCGCGGAGCGCCTGGACCTGCTGCTCGGAACCCATATCGTACGTGCGCCACAAATCTTCAACGACGATGATGTCGCTTGCGGGCGGAGCCACGGTTGGGGCCTGTTCATCGGTGATTAAGCTGTTCATTGCCATCCGAATCTTATCCTTTTCCCGGAAGTCCATTTCCAGTCGCGACTGTCACGTGCCGATGATCTCCTGCCGCTTTTCGCCTGGTTAGAAGGCCTGCCGTGGTGTGCAGCGTTGCCCAGTTTGAAGCATAATTTCCTCTGCCTTTAGCTGCTTCCCTCGGACGAAAGTACTATTTTGACGGTGTCGCGCTTCAACAGCGAGCCATTCTTCAAGTCGCGCAAGGTTTTGTACGGCCCAGTAACGACTTCCTGTCCCTGTGCAATGCCGGAGAGTACCTCAATGTTGGTCGAGCCGGTAATGCCGGTTGTGACCGGAACAAACTTGGCGCGCAACCTCCGCCTTGAATCTTTTTCCACGATGAAGACGCCTTGCACCGGGCTGGATTTGGGCTGATCGGGGGTGGAGGTTGCCGCCTGTACGTCGCTCTTGCCCGCCGCGTCGACCGCCGGATCGTGCATGGTGAGAGCCTGAATGGGAAGCGAAAGCACATTCAACTTGTGGGCCGTGGTGACCTTGGCAGTGCAGGAAAGGCCTGGGCGGAGCTCGTCGTTGGGATTGTCGAGGGTCACGACAACCTTGAAGTCCTTGGCCTCTTCGGTACCCGTGGTCGACTGCGAGGTGGCGATGCCTGTAGAACGGAGGAGCGCCTGATCGCCAACCAGCGTGACGTGCCCTTTGAAAACTCGGCCGGGCAGCGCATCGACCGTGACTTCGGAAGGCTGGCCCAGTTGGATATTGACGATATCCGTCTCGTCCACCTTGACCTCGGCGGTCACCACGCTCATGTCGGCAAGGGTCATCAGAGTAGATCCTTCGGTATTCTGAATCCCTTCGACGACCGTTTCGCCCTCGCGGACCGGCTCATTCGTTACGATGCCGTCAAAGGGCGCGATGGCTATCGTACGATTGAGCAAGTCCTGGTTGGCACGAAGTGTGGCCACCTGGGTACCCAAGTGCCCGCGGGCTGAATCAGTGTTAGCCTTCGCTTGATTGACGCCTGCAACCGCTTGGGCGACGGAAGCCACGTCGAGATCGTAAGCCGCTTTCTTGGCATCGTAGTCCTGCTTTGCCAGGATGCCGGCTGTGAAGAGCGCCTGGGCGCGATCCCAATCCAGCTTCTTCTGCTCGAGGTCTGCTTTAGCATGCTCCAGGTTGGCCTCGGCTGTCTTTTCCGCGGCAATATACGAAGCAATATCGGTCTGCGCTGCGGAGATAGCCGCCTGCTGCCCGGCAACAGTGGCTTCCTGCTGGACATTCTCAATGGTGGCGACAACCTGGCCCTTTTTGACCCGGTCGCCTTCTTTGACGGCCAGGCTCGTCACCCGGCCCATCGCGGTGGCCCCCAGGTTCACATAGGTCTTCGGCTTGATCTGGCCGGTGCCGCTCACGACCGTTGACAGGTCTTCGCGCGCGATTGTGGCAGTCAGAACCTTGGTATATCCGGATTGCTGCTTGACAACCATGAAAGCAACGAGTCCCCCGGCAACCAGTACGGCAAGGACTATTAAAAGAATTTTCTTCATGAAGGATGGGTGCTCCGAATCTCACTCTTCATCCAGTGTACGCAAACGCCATGCGTCGAGTTCCTGGAAGTCAACAGACATATCCCCATTCGTTCGAGATCGGGAAGGCCTGATAGCGGGTCCCCTATGGCGAAAGGTTAAATCGAAGAGCGGCTTGTTGTTGGACGGCCCGGCGAGCCCCAGAGTTTCGGCGCTTGCCCTTTCTTGATGATTTTAACGCCTTTGGGGCTGTTTTCGTGGGTGACCTTTGGGGCAAGGACCCGTCAAATCGGCAGGCTACTGCGGAAGAAGTATTGCTCAGCTCTATTGGGAACCGTAGAATAAGGGATCGCAGGAGTTCTAAAGGGAATGACGCTCAACGGTCGTAGATTTCTATTTGTCGTAATTGGTTGCGGTTTGGTTTTTGTTCCCGCATCGGGCATCAAGTCTCTGTGGGCGGCGACGCCCTCGGCACAGCCGCAGGACCAGGTGCAGAGTGACACGGATGCCGGGCAGGGCCAAGAGGCAGACCCGCTGAAGCGGCAACGATCTGACAAAGAGCGTTACAACTCCCAGAAGGCCCTCCGCCAGGAATTGAAGGGAACGTACAAGACCTGGTTGAACCAGGAAGTTCCGTACATCATCACGGACGAAGAGCGCAAAGCTTTCTCGAATCTGAGTAACGACGAAGAGCGCGACGCCTTCATTGAGAACTTCTGGCTGCGCCGCAATCCCAACCCGGATTCACCTGAAAACGAGTTCCGCGAAGAACACTACCGGCGCATCGCCTATGCCAACGAACACTTCGCAGCGGGCAAGCCGGGCTGGAAGACCGACCGCGGTCACATCTACATCTCCTTTGGAAAGCCGGACGAGATCGAGTCTCATCCCTCAGGCGGCAACTATCAGCGAAACCCGGACGAGGGCGGCGGCAGCACCTCCACATTCCCCTTCGAGGTGTGGCATTATCGCTACCTGGAAGGGGTCGGGCAGAATGTCGACATAGAGTTTGTGGATAGCTGCATGTGCGGCGACTATCACTTCACAATTGACCGTGGCGAGAAGGATGCCCTGCTGCATGTTCCCGGAGCCGGCCTTACGCAATATGAGCAAATGAACCACGGAGACAAGAAAGACCGGTTCACGGGCGGCGATCTGGAAAGCCTTGGCAAGAACCAGGCGGGGGGGGAGTCCCAGCAAAGCAAGGAATTCGACCGCATCGAGCTGGCGGCCAAGCTTTTTGCTCCGCCGCCAATCAAGTTCAAGGATCTGGATGCCTTTGTCTCCGAACACAAGCTGTTGACCGGGCCGGTATTTCCGTTCGATGTGCGCACCGACTTCGTGAAGGTGACTGAAGGCATGGACCTGGTCCCGATCACCTTGCAGATCAAGAACCGGGACATCACTTTTGTGACCAAGGAAGGCGTGGCGACCGGCGTAGTGAACATCTTAGGCAAGGTGACCACCATTACCGGCAAAACGGTGCAGACCTTCGAAGATACAGTCAAGGTGGATCAGCCGGCGGAGTTGCTGGAGAAGTCGCTGGACCGCCCGTCGGTTTACTGGAAGGCCCTGCCTCTGATGCCCGGTCTCTACCGTTTGGACATTGCAATCAAGGATGTCAACAACCCGGACCATGTTGGAATCTTCGGCCGCGGGATCGATGTGCCGGTTTACCACGATGAAAAGCTTGGCGCTTCCTCGCTGATTCTGGCCGACGAAATGTATCCGGTTTCCTCGCGCCAGATTGGCAGCGGAAACTTTATCATCGGTGGCGATTTTGTCCGGCCGCGCGTTGCTGCGACCACGGTTCCAGCTACGCCGGTGAAGTTCAAGCGGAATCAAGCACTTAATTTCTGGATGCAGTTCTATAACCTGGGCATCGATGAGGCAACAAAAAGTAACTCCGCGACGGTGACCTACGAGATCACCGATTCGACGTCCGGAGCGGTTATTCTTGAGAAACAATTGGAGTCAAAGGACCTTGGGGCGCACAGCGACCAGTTGACGGTGGAGAAAACTCTGCCCATTGCGGGTCTGCAACCAGGCAAATATAAGGTGACCGTGAAAATAAATGACGCAATTTCGAAACAAGAGATTGCGCAAACGGCGCCTTTTGTCGTGGAATAGGAGTTATTCCTGCGGATACGATAGCCGGACTTGAGATTCGGCAACGTGCGCGGGCTCGAATTGCCACAAAATTGCCAGGGACGCCGCCAGGTCACACACGAGTGATGAAGCGCAAAGCCCATTTCGCTGGATTTGCAATGCTGATCGCTTTAGGGGCTGCTCCCGTCTGTGGAGCGGCGTCGGCCTCAGTTTCGGGATTGGTGCGCGACTCGGCCGGTGTGCCGCAGATCGGCGCCGAGGTCCAGTTACTGCGTCCAGACCTGAGCGTGGTGGCCAGCGTCTATACCAACAGCGAGGGCCGCTTCGCTATCTCTTCAGTATTTCCCGGCAAATACGCGCTTAAGGCGATGGGTATGTCGTATTTGCCATCCCTCAGGGAAAATGTGCGCGTGCGCACGGGCACCATCGTCAACATCACGCTGAACACCCTCTATGAGGCGGTCCAATGGCTTCCGGCCGAGCCGCGCACCTCAAACTCCGAGAAGGACGACTGGGCCTGGACTCTGCGATCGGCCGCCAACCGGCCTCTTCTCCGGTGGCTGGAAGACGGACCGCTGGTGGTAGTCACGGAAGGCTCAGGCACGACACCGAAGCTGAAGGCACGGTTGATGGCTACCGGGCAGGCGGGGACCTTTGGCGAGAGTGGCCAGCGCTTCTCCGCGATAGTGGAGGACACGCCCTCCAACAGCCGCGAGTTGCTGGCGCGAGTTGACTTTGCCCCGGACACCGACGCCGGAATGGAGTCCATGCTCGGCTTCCAACAGGATCTGGGATTCGCCGGTTCCGTGCAATCGGTAGCGGCCATCGCCATTCATCCCGAGGTTGATGGCGCCGCGGGTCAGGAAGGACTGGATGAGGCCGCCGTCCGTACATGGGAAACCATGCACCTGGGGGATGAGTTCGACGTCGATGTGGGCTCCACTGAAGTGATGGGCCGTTTCGCCGGTCAATCTGCAAGCACGG
>Ga0181535_10004119_pt1 | contig 16387 bp, 10 predicted proteins | sample PEATcosm2014_Bin_44_FD_119774 | JGI IMG/M metagenome (GOLD analysis project Ga0181535, IMG submission 119774) | Peatland microbial communities from MTU Mesocosm Facility, Houghton, MI, USA - PEATcosm2014_Bin17_30_metaG | ecosystem: Environmental > Terrestrial > Soil > Wetlands > Peat | place... | reverse complement strand
TCGCTCCACCCGCGGATCGCGCAACTCGGAAAAATACTTCAGGGGATTGTCCATCTCCCCTTCTTACCTATTTCCCGCTCCCTGCATATAGCAAGCTATGGACATTTATATGCGTCGGCCCTGGCGTCACCCGCAAGATCGGAACCAACAGCGCAGTTCATGTGCTATGCTCTCCCGTTAACGATGATGCCTCTTGTTCGCCAGTCAGTTGGCCATGCACTTCGAGTTCTTGTCGCGGCTGCATGCTGCTGCGGAATCTGGAGTTCGTTGACTCTGGCTCGCGCCGACTACCTCTTTCGCCAGGACACCGAAGAATCGGTGCGTTCGGCGATTCGTCTTGTCCCCGACGGGTGGGAATACTATATGCGCCTCGCTCAATTCGATCGGGCGCATGCGCAGAATCTGCTCACCACTTCGCTCGCTCTCAATCGCTACGACGCCCAGGCTGACATCGAGTTGGGCTTGCAATACGAGGCAAACGGGGACTTTGCCCGTGCCGAAAAACAACTGCTCCTGGCCTACGACGTGGACCACACCTATCTGCCCCGTTGGAGCCTTGCCAACTATTACTTTCGCCGCGACAATTTGCCGGCATTTTGGGAATGGGCTCGCAGCGCCGCCGCAATGCCCGCCGAAGACGTTGGATCGCTCTTCGAGCTATGCTGGCGTGTTTCCCCTGACCCCGCTCGTATTACAGCAGCAATCCTCAATGAAAAACCCGAACTGCTCCGCCAGTACATCGGTTTTCTGCTTGCAAAGGATCAGCCTACCGCTGTTGCCGCTGTTGTACCACGCCTCGTCCGCGCCGGTGACCCGGCATCGGATCGTCAGATGATGTTCGCCGTCCTCAACAGGCTGGTTGCTGTGAACGATGCCGCTGATGCCAGCGCCCTATGGCGTTTGTTGAACCAGAAGAGCTGGATTGTCGCCGATACCACCGTGCCCAACAACGCCCGTTTCCAGCGCGAACCGCTGCCGGTCAGCTTCGATTGGTCCCTTCCGGAGTATCAAGGGCTTCACTCCTGGCCGGGGTCTTCCGGTCTGGAAACAGAATTCACCGGAAGTGAACCGGAAGATTGCACAATTGCCGAGCAGGCTGTAGCCCTTGCGCCCGGCAACTACGCAATGGCTTACGCCTACCACACCACGGACATCCCTCCCGGCACGGGAATCCGATGGCAGGTTATCGATGCAAAGTCCAACGCTGTCCTTGCTGAATCCCCCGATCTCTCCAGCGGCGATCTGAAGCACTCGGCGTTTGGCTTCGCTGTTCCGCCTGGCGTTTCGCTCCTCCGTCTCCGCTTGGCATACCGGCGCTCCCTGGGGACGACGCGCATCTCAGGCATGCTCGATGTGGCATCGGTTCAAATTGAGAGTCTCCCCCAGTGATTACTTGTCCCGGATCGGCAGTTTAGATACGCACCGTTCCAGAAGAAACCGGTGGAGCGATCTTTTTCAACGAGCGTTGTGAAGGAAAGCATTCCGTTGCCGACGATGCTGGCAGCGTTTTCTTGCCTCGCCATCTCTCGGTAAAGGCGGCAGGCAAGTGGTTCACTCCAGAAGGATCAAGCGGCTCAAACCACCCAAACCGTGCTAGTGTCCTGTCTCAGAAATTCGCAGCAAAACACAGGCTGTCATCCTGAGCGAACGGGGCCCCAAGCGCTTTCCGGGGTCCCCAAAGAGCGCTTTTGCTCTTTGGGGTGGAGCGTGGGGGGAGTCGAAGGATCTGCTGTTGTTTTTCAATCAACTTCGGAGACACGACACTCGGCGCTCAAGTCAAAAGGCGCCTGTTCCACCAGTTAATTGTGGTCGTAATCTTTGCTGTGGCCCTGGTCCTGTTCGGGCTCTTCCTGCGTTATTTCACAGCCAGGATCAAATCTCCACAGAGTTCGAGCACGGCAACAACTCACATCACCGTGTCCTTTTCGTAGCCAAGGCTTTCAGGGAACCGATCCGCCGGTGCCGCGTAAGCAAGACTGCTGCTACGTCGCCTCGGTCGGCCTGGCCCTATGGGTATCTGTCTTCTGCTGTGTTCGCGCCATATAAAGCAACGCCAGCAGCACAAACATCCAGCTCGAGACCGCCGGGCGCGGAAACGGAAAATCCACGCACGCGTGCAGCATGATCGCGATCAACCCCAGCCCCCACGGATTGCGAGCGGCCGTGGGAACAGCTATAGCAAAGGGCACCAGCACCAGCAGTAAGAATGGAAACCCGCCGTCGGCGGCGAACTCTGCCCAGTCGTTGTGCGTGTGGTTCGCGTAAAACGGAAAATCCTTGATCGCGTAGCGCTGGTAGACCTCGGGAAACGTTCCAAGCCCGTAGCCGGTTAACGGCCGGTGCATCGCCATGTCCGCGGCGGCCAGCATGAATTCCTTGCGCACAAGATAAGGATCATTCTCCTGGAAGCGCTGCCAGACGCGCTCCCAGCCCACGGCGAGAGTGAAGGCCGTAGCCAGTATCGGAACCATCACCAGCATGGCGGCCGTTGAGCGCGTGGGCAGGCCAGTCTTCGGGTCCCGCAACTTCACAAGCCCAATCACCAGCATGACCAGCAGCTCCGCCGTACAAAGCGCCGTGCCTGCGCGAGACGCCGAGCCGATCACCGATCCATACAAAAGACCGCCCGCAAGCACGTACCACCACGAGCGCCAGCCCTCGCGCAGAGCCCGCCACAGGGCAATGGGCAGAGCCAGTTCCACAAACTGCGCATAGTTGTTGTAGGACGGGAAGGTCGCGTAGACGTCCGAATACCCAGTGGGAAAGGCCCAGAGAACCAGTCCATTGGAAGTGAACAGTTGGGTCAGGCAGAGCACCGCCATCGCCGTTGCAAAAGCCAGGAACGCGCTCAGAACGTTGCGCCGCATCGTCCGCGTTCGAGCTACTGTCTGGGTCAGAAAGAACACCCCGGCTAAAGCTCCCCAACGCAACACAGAGGCGCGCGTTTCAAGGCTTGAAGCTGTGGTGTGTGCAACGAGTTGGATCACGCCCCACACTGGAATCAGATAAAGCAGAACGGGCGCCAGGCCGCCCGCAATCTGTTCTTTCCCGCTCCTGATGCCGGTCACCAGGTAAACGGCGAGCAAAGCAAAGATGCCTATCTGGAAGCTGTCAAGCGCCCAGGCTGGACGCACAAACATCGTGACCGTCGAGAAGATAAGGCATAAAAACAAGCACGCAGCTATAACAGTCGGCTTGTGCCGATTGGCTGTTACCGTCCGGCTGCTAGAGCCGGATTCCGCGCTGATAGGTACGACGGGCAATGCGACCATTGTATGCCACATCGCTGCTTCCCTCGCAAGCATCTGCAAAACAAAACGAGGGAGCCGCTTAGGATTCCGAGCACTCATTCTGGCAGTGAATCCCAACCCCAACCCGCCAAGGATATTTGAAAAGCCAGTTCCAGAAATTTCTGCTGAGCATCCGCCACCATGCGAAAGGTTTATCGGCATGATTGGTTGCTTCTAATGTTCTAGTTTCAGAATACCCTGAATTCATCCAGTATTCAGCCGATAACTCCCCTGGGCGCAGACCGAATGCGGCTGGAGGAAATCATGAAAACTGTCCTTGGATTGTTGCTTGGATGGGTAATTGCGATGAGCAGTTTTGCGTGTTCGGCGCAGGATACAAAGATCCCGTTGAAACAGATTGCAAATGATGTGCGACTAACCGCAACAGCCACGGTGCCCGCCAACGAGGCCGCAATCGGCCGCGCCTCTGAATCCTTCTCAGCATCGTCTACTTCCTCTGGCTTTGTCCTCCCACCTCCCATCGCCAAAACTCCCCGTACCGTAAGCACCGGATTCTTCCTGCTCAATGGATTGCATCTGGGCATGGCCGTCTTTGACGTGGAGATGACTCAGCACTGCATCGCCTACCACCATTGCGTCGAGGGCAACCCTCTGATGCCTGCATCCCATGCCGGCCAGCTCGGCGTGAACTTCGCCCTCGTCGGCTACAGCACTTTCATCAGCTACCGGCTCAAGAAAAAGGAAAGCAGGCTCTGGATACTTTCGCCGATCATGGGCATTTCCGCCCACACCATCGGAGTCGCATCCGGCTTCATGAACAGGTAGCCGTTCCCGCCGTTGGCCACCGCTGAAACCAGAATGCCTGTCGCCTCGTAAGAAGCAGGTTGAGGCCGATCGCAGCTTGCCGGGAAGCAAGCCACTTGACAAATTGAATTCAGAGTGCAAATAATCTGACTGTTGGTCAAGTACGGCTGACAACCGTTTATGAACAATGGTCTATTGAAGAATTCGCCTGAACCTCTTTTGCCTGCTCCCGCGGGCTTGCCCAACTCACGGGCTCTGGGACGTCGCCAGCGCCGCGCCGCAGAAACCCGCATCCGCCTCTTCCGCTGCGCCCTCCAACTCTTCGCCCAACGCGGCTTCCAGAACGTCACCGTGGAAGACATCACCGAGGCCGCCGACGTAGGCAAGGGAACCTTTTTTAACTACTTCCCAACCAAGGACCACGTCCTCGGTGTCATGGCCGAAATTCAACTCCGCAAAGTAGCGGAAGCCCTGGTCCTGGCCGATGACGGCGAACAGTCAATTCACTCCGTGCTGCACCACCTCTTTCTCCGCGCCGCCGAGGAGCCCGGCCGCAGCCCCGATCTCGCCCGCGCTCTCATCTCCTCTTTTCTGGCCAGCGAATGCGTGCGCGAAATCATCGCATTCAATATGAATGGAGGTCGCGCGTTGATCGCCCAAATCATTGCCGCCGGTCAGAAAAGCGGCGAAATTGACCCGCGCCTCAAAAAAGAAAAAATCGCCACTCAGGTCTTGCAGACATTCATGGGAACCGTCCTGTTCTGGTCTCTGCACGAGAAGCCTCCTCTCAAAACCTGGATCGAAGACAGCTTTCAGCACTTCTGGAGATCGATTGCCGTCTCCGGCAAAAAGAAGGCATCATGAAACCGCGCTTCTTCAAAATAGCTCTTCTCTCTCTGGCCGCCGTACTCGCAGGCTCTGTCTGCGCGGCGCAGCAGCCCGCACCCTACCGGCTCACCTTGCAGGATGCGATTCAAAAAGCCCTCCAGGCCAACCTTAACGTACTCGTTGCCGGCACCCGCGTCGACGAAGCCGAAGGTGCGCGCCAGCGCAGCCTGTCCGCTGCGCTGCTTCCGCGCGTCAGCGCGCAAACCTACGCCAACGTGCAAAATCGCGATCTCCGCGCCTTTGGCATCTCGCTGCCGGGAATGCCCGAGGTCGTTGGTCCATTCTCCAACTACGACTTCCGTATCTACGCGCAGCAGAACGTGATCGATCTGGCCAGTTACCGCACCATGAAGGCCAGCGAACACACTCTAGCCGCCGGCAAAATGGACGAGCAGGACGCCCGCGACCTGATCGTCCGCTCCATCGCCGCGCTCTATCTCGATGCGCAATCCGCGGCGGCCCGCGTCGATGCAGCCCATTCCCGCGTCACGGATTCAACCACCCTGCTCAAGCTCGCCACAGACAAGCACGATGCCGGCACGGCAACCGGCGTCGACGTGCTCCGCGCCCAGGTGCAGCTCGCCAACGACAAGCAAGCGTTACTTGTCGCTCAGAACCAGTTGAAGCAGTCGCTCCTTGCCCTGGCGCGCAATCTCGGCATGGCTCCCGGCACGCCGCTCGAACTTGCCGAGCCGCTCCGTTACCAGGCTCTCCCTCAGTCGCAGCCGGATGCACTTTTGTCCGCCGCTCTCAAAGCACGCGCCGATTATCTCTCCCTCGCCAGCCAGCGCCAGAGCCTCGTCGAGCAGCAGCGCGCCAATCGCGCCCGCTTCTACCCCAAGCTGAGCCTCAACGGCAACATCGGCGAAATCGGCCGCAGCATCGGCGGTGTGCAAACCACCGGCCTCATTCAAGGTCAGGTCGACTTCACTGTCTTTGACCGCGATCGCAACGGCGAGGCAGAGCAGCTTGCCAGCCGCCTTAAGCGCATTGACGACCAGATCGCTGATCTCGGCCGCGGCGTCGATCAGGACCTGCGTCAAGCTCTTCTGAACCTCGATTCCACCTCCGAGCAGGTTGACGTGGCCCAGCAAGGTCAGGCCCTCGCGCAGCGCGAACTCTCTCTTGCGCAGGATCGTTTTGAGGCCGGCACCGCCAACAACGTTGAAGTCGTCACAGCACAAGACGAACTGGCCCGCGCCCAGGAAAACCTGATCGTCGCCATCTCCAGCCACGTCGATGCAAAGTTTGCTCTAGCCCGCGCCATGGGCGATACCGAAAAGAACATTCAACAGTTCATGGGGAACCCATAAGCCGTCTCCTAAGAAATGCTCCACACGGATTCCGCTCACAAGTTTCCTCATAAGGATGAACGCCATGAAACGACTCATACCGATCCTGATTCTGTTGGTCGCGGCCATAGCCGCCGGAGTGTATTTTTATCCGCGCCTCACAAAGAAGCCCGCGCCCGCAAATCAACTCACACTCTCCGGCAACATTGAAGCGCACGAAAGCCTGGTGAGCTTCAAGGTGCAGGGCCGCATCGTCGAGTTGCCCATTGAAGAAGGCCAGCAAGTCGCGCAGGGCGCTCTGCTCGCGCGTCTTGAAGATGCCGATTTCCAGCAGAAGGTAAGAATCGACGAGGCCTCCGTAGCCGTGCGCCAGTCCAGCCTTGCCCTCACTCTCGCCGGAACTCGCGAGCAGGAAGTGAAGGCATCGCATCAGATGGTCTTCGATGCCCAGGCCGATCTCGCGCAGAAGAAGGCCGACAACGATCGCGCCCAGCGTCTCTATAGCAAAGATGAAATCTCCGCGCAGGACCGCGACCTCGCCGCAACCGCGCTCAAGCGCTCCACGGCAAACGTGGCCGCCGCCGAGCAGCGATACAACGAAGCCGTCGAAGGCAGCCGCAAAGAAGACATCGCCATCGCCCGTGCCAATCTCGTCCAGGCCAACGCCAGTCTCGGCCTCTCGCGCATCAACGCGACCTATACCACTCTGCGTGCCCCCTCGACCGGCGTCATTACCGTGCGCCAGGCTGAACTCGGCGAAGTTGTCTCGCCCGGCTCGCCCGTCGTTACGCTCGCCGACCTCGACCACATCTGGCTTCGCGCCTACGTCGCCGAAACCGATCTCGGAAAAATTCACTGGGGCCAGCCGGCCTCGATCACCACCGACACCTACCCCGGCAAGCAATACTACGGGCGCATCTCCTTCATCTCCCCCGACGCCGAGTTCACGCCCAAAAGCGTGCAGACCTACACCGAGCGCGTCACGCTCGTCTATCGCATCAAGATTGACATCGACAATCCCAATCACGAACTCAAGCCCGGCATGCCCGCCGACGCACACATTGACCTCGCCGCCCAGAACTCAAATCCCCCGGCTCCCGCAAAGCAATGACGGACCAGCTCCAATCCGCGAGCGCACCCGCAATTCAGGCTGAAGCGCTCACTAAAAGTTTTCCCGGCATCCGCGCCGTCGATGCACTCACCCTCGACGTCCGCGCCGGAGAAATCTTCGGCCTCGTCGGACCCGACGGGGCAGGGAAGACCACGACCTTGCGCATGTTGGCCGGCATCATGCCTCCCGACTCCGGTAATGCAACCGTCGCTGGCTGCGACGTAGTGCGCCATCCCGAGGCAGCCAAACACTCGCTCAGTTACATGCCGCAGCGCTTTGGCCTCTACGAAGATCTCACCGTCGACGAGAACATCCGCTTCTACGCCGATCTCTTCGGTGTTCATAAAGCCGAACGCACCACCCGCTCCACGCAATTGCTTCAGGCCGCGGGCATGAGCGAGTTCCGCACTCGCATGGCCGGCAAGCTCTCCGGCGGCATGAAGCAAAAACTCGGCCTCGTCTGCGCGCTCATTCATCGCCCCAAAGTTATCCTGCTCGACGAGCCCACCACGGGCGTCGATCCCGTCTCTCGCCGCGATTTCTGGCGCATCCTCTACGAACTTGTCTCCGAAGGTGTTGCCATTCTTACCTCGACCGCCTATCTCGACGAGGCCGAGCGCTGCCACCGTGTCGCCCTCATGCATCAAGGCAAATTGCTTTTCTGTGACACCCCGGCAAACCTCAAATCCCAAATGGGCAAAGGCGTTTTGTCCGTAACCTCCGCCGAGCCGCGCCGCCTCCGCACCGAACTTGAACACGCCGACGGAATTTCAAGCCTTGTCCTCACAGGCGACGGCGTCCACATCGTCGTCGACAACGCTGCGCGCCGCATTCCCGAATTCGAGACGCGTCTAAAGAACGCGGCCGTCCCCTACGACGCGATTCAACAAGTCGCCCCCACCATCGAAGACCTCTTCGTCGATGCGGTCAGTAGTGGAGCAGCGCCCCATGCCTGAGCCCATCAACTCCGTCGTTGTCGAAAACCTCGTCAAGCGCTTTGGCGATTTCGTCGCCGTCGACCACCTCAATCTCACCGTCGCCAAAGGTGAGGTCTTCGGCTTCCTCGGCCCTAACGGCGCAGGCAAATCCACCACCATCCGTATGCTCTGCGGCCTTCTCAAGCCAACCTCCGGCCACGCGCAGGTTGCCGGTTTCGACGTCACGCGCAACCCCGAGTCCGTCCGCCAGAACATCGGCTACATGTCGCAAAAGTTCTCCCTCTACAACGACCTCAAAGTCATCGAAAACCTGCGCCTCTTCGCCGGCCTCTACAGCGTGCCTTCCGCCAAACTCAAAGAACGCATTGAGTGGGCCCTTACGATGGCCGACCTCAAAGGCCAGGAAAATCTCATCACCGGCACGCTTCCCGGCGGATGGAAGCAGCGCCTTGCACTCGGCTGCGCGGTCCTGCATCAGCCGCCCATTTTATTCCTCGACGAGCCCACCTCCGGCGTCGATCCCATCTCCCGCCGTCAGTTCTGGGACCTCATTCACCAGATGGCCGAGGAAGGCGTCACCGTCTTCGTCACCACGCACTACATGGAAGAAGCCGAATACTGCAACCGCCTCGCGCTGATCTTTCGCGGCAAGATGGTCGCACTCGGCACGCCCTCCGAATTAAAGCGCGACTCCATGAAAGGCGAACTGCTTCTTGTCGAGTGCGAGCCGCTCGGCAGTGCAGTCGAGGCCCTGCAATCCGCTCCCGAAGTGATGGACGCCGCCGTCTTCGGCAACGCGCTGCATCTCGTTGTCGAAAACGCCGCCGCCGCTCAGCCGCTCATCGAAAAATATCTCAAAGCCCACAGCGTCACTGTCAGCCACATCGAGAAAATCCGCCCTACCCTCGAAGACGTCTTCGTTTCGCTCACCACAACACAAGACGCCGTGAAAGAGCGCAAATCATGAGCTTCACTCGCATGCTCGCCGTCGCCCGCAAAGAGATCGTCCACATCCTGCGCGACTCTCGCAGCCTCGGCATCGTCGTCATCATGCCCGTCACTCTGATGCTGCTCTTCGGCTACGGTGTCAGTCTCGATCTCAAGGGTCTGCCTGTATACGTCTACGACCGCGACGGCAGCCAGCAAAGCCAGGACCTTCTCAAGCGCTTCCAGTCCAACGAGTACTTCCACGTCGCGCGCGTCGTCGATAGTTACGCCGCCGTCACCCGCGCCCTCGACGATGGCAGCGCCAAAATGGGCATTGTCATCCCATGGAACTTCTCTCAGCAACTCAGCCGCGGCGGCTCCGTTCAAGTGCAAGCCCTCATCGATGCCACCGACGACAACTCCGCCAACGTTCTTACCGGCTACGCGCAGGCGGTCGTACAAGGCTATTCGTCCCAGGTCCAACTCAACTGGCTTCAGTCGCACGGCCAGTCCATCCAACCCGCCCCCATCGCCGTCGAGACCCGTACCTGGTATAACGAGAACCTCGAAAGCAGTTCCTTCATCATTCCCGGCGTGCTCGCCCTGGTCATGTCCGTCATCGGCGCATTTCTCACCTCGCTCACCATCGCGCGCGAGTGGGAGCGCGGCTCCATGGAGCAGTTGATCTCAACGCCCGTCACCGCCATGGAGATCATGCTCGGCAAACTCATTCCGTACTTTGTTCTCGGCATGTTCGACGTCGCCGTCTGCGCGCTCATTGCCATCAACTGGTTCCATGTGCCGTTTCGCGGTTCCTACTGGACCCTCGTTCTCAGCTCCGCCCTTTTTATGATCGTCGTCCTCGCGCTCGGCTTCTTGATCTCCGTCCTCGCCAAAAATCAATTCGCCGCCAGCCAGATCGCGCTGCTCATCACATTCCTTCCCGCATTTCTGTTGTCCGGCTTTCTGTTTTCCATCGACCAGATGCCCATAGTGTTGCAATGGGTCACGCGCATTCTACCTGCGCGCTACTACGTTTCCGTGCTCAAGAAGATCTTTCTCAAAGGCACGCCCACCGCCATGCTCACCGCCGACCTGATCCCCCTGGCCGTGTTTGCCTTTGTATTGACGCTCGTCGCAACCCGCTCCTTTCACAAGCGGCTGGAATAAAGGAGACCACCCATGTTCGGCCGGCTCAAGCAAATGTTGATCAAGGAGTTCATTCAGGTCTTTCGCGACAAGCGCACGCGCTTCATCCTCATTGGTCCGCCCATCATCCAGATGCTGGTTTTCGGTTACGCCGCGACCTTTGAGATTCACCATGTCCCTACAGTCGTGCTTGATTTCGACCACAGCCAGCAGAGCCGCGATCTCATCTCGCGTTTCACGTCGAGCCCTTATTTCGACGTGCAGCGCCAACTCACTGACTCGCGCCAGATCCGCGACCTCATCGACAGCGGGCAAGCCACCGTCGGGATCGAAATCGACGCGGGCTTCGCGCAAAAACTCCTCAAAGGCCAAACCGCGCCCGTGCAAGTCATCGTCGACGCCACCAACTCCAACACCGCCCTCATTGCTTCCAGCTACATCTCCCAGATCGCCCTCGGCTTCGCTCGCGATTCTCAACTGGACCGTATCGGCCGCATCGCCCCGCAGCTCATCGAACAAATGCCTTCCGTCTCGCTCGAGCCGCGCCCCTGGTACAACCCAGGCCTCAGCAGCCGATGGTTTTTTGTCCCCGGCGTCATCGGCAGCCTCACCCTCGTGCTCGTCATCACCCTCACCGCCTTCGCCGTCGTCCGCGAGCGCGAGATCGGCACTCTCGAACAGATCATGGTCACGCCCATCCGCCCCGTCGAATTCATCCTCGGCAAAACGCTGCCGTTCTTTCTCATCGGCCTCTTCGATGTCACGCTCATCGCCATAGTCGGAACACTCTGGTTTCAGGTCCCATTCCGCGGCCACATCTCGGTCTTGCTTGCGGGCTCGGTGCTTTTTATTCTTTGCATGTTGGGCGTCGGCCTTCTCATCTCCACCGTTTCCTCCACGCAGCAGCAGGCCATGGTCACCGCCTTTTTCTTCATCATGCCGGCCATCACGTTCTCCGGTTTTGGATTCCCCATCGCCACCATGCCCCACTGGCTGCAATACCTCACCTACCTCAGTCCGCTCCGCTATTTTCTGGTCGTCCTCCGCGGCACTTACCTTAAAGGAGTAGGCATGGATATCCTCTGGCCGCAGATGGCCGCCATGGCCGCCCTCGGCTTCAGCCTCCTCACTATCGCAATCCTCCGCTTCCACAAAGCCCTCGATTAGCCGTACGGGGAGCAGGGGGTTTCATGTGTCTGAATAGCCGGAGAAATCGAGTGGGGTTTACAGGCTGCGGGAAAACTTATCTTTGGCGCAAAACCTTAAGGCCTTGTAACAGGGCACGACTTTAGTCGGGCCGCAAATGCCGCAAAATGAAAGTGGGCTTTAGCCCCTGCAAAATTTCTCCCGCCCAAAAGCCAAAATCATTGCTTTTCCGCTGCCTGTTCAGCCCCGGGCAGTCACGCCCTCATCCCCCATCCCCGGCAGTTTAGAATCACAGTTTCCGGCGTACTTGTCCCCGTTGATGTACCTTTATCTTTTGGCCGTACCGGAACCTAGGGAGCTCGTTTTCCAATGATGGAATTCCACATTTCGCGGAATGCGCGTGAGCGCTACCAGTTCGCCGAGACGCTCTTCTCCTATACCGGCAACGTCGTTTTCGCCAACATGGCCGCATGCCGCGAGTTCGCCTACCGCATGAACCAGGTGCGCGACGTCGAAAACCACCCCGCCAGCGCAGTCCATGCCGGCTCCCTCTACGCCATGGGCCTCATCGACGAAGCCAGCCACATCCTCATGGCCCGCTACCGCGAGCAGTTCGACCCTGAAGTCATGACCGCCTGCCTGGATTGGTTCGCCGCGCACGTCGGCCAGGAAAAACTCGACGCCATGCTCCTCGCATTCGTCGAGCAGTTCCCCGGTTCAACCGTCATCAGCGGCAAGGAGACGCCTCGCCAATGGCTCGCCGGCAAAACCGGTACAACGCCCCACCGCGCCGCCGCCCTTGAAGAACTGCTCCTCCTCTGGACCGCCAACCGCAACCAGGCGTTCCGTCCCTTCGAGGAGCTGTTCGAAGACCGCACCCTCGCCGAAAAAACCGTCTATCGCCAGGTCACCCAGCGCCTGCCGGAGTACTTCGCCACCCGTCCGCTCATTCCGCTTCCCGACGCCAAGCCGATCAGCCTGCTCGATCTGTTGCACGCGCCTGCGCTCGGCTCGCCCCAGTCCCTCAGCGACCAGCTTGCCCTCATTCGCAAGCTCTGGAGGCCGCTCCTTGGCGACAGCCTGGAGCGCCTTCTCGAGATCGCCGCCGAGATTCTCCGCGAAGAAGAACTTGCCATCTGGATGCAGTTCAATCCTCCCGAAGCGCACGCTGCTGCTGGGGCGCGGCGCCACGGCCACAAGAGCCCCTTCGCCGATGGCCATTCCGAAGTCCCCGTCTTCGGCGACCCCGCCAACGAGTACGAAAAGTTCTCGCCTGACACCGCCTGGATGCCCTCCACCGTCCTCATGGCCAAAAGCACTTACGTGTGGATGGCGCAGCTCAGCAAGCAGTACGGCCGGCACATTGGCCGTCTCGACGAAATCCCCGACGAAGCCCTGGCAACCCTCGCCCACCACGGCATCAATTCTCTCTGGCTCATCGGCGTCTGGGAGCGCAGCCGCGCCTCCAAAACCATCAAGCTGCTCTGCGGCAACCCCGACGCCGTCGCCTCCGCTTACTCGCTCTTCGACTACACCATCGCCGACGACCTCGGTGGCGAGCCGGCCTACATCGTCCTTCGCGACCGCGCCTATCACCACGGCATCCGTCTCGCCAGTGACATGGTGCCCAACCACATGGGCATCGACTCGCCCTGGGTCATCGAGCACCCCGACTGGTTCATCTCCCGCCAGGACACGCCCTATCCCGCCTACACCTTCAATGGCCCCGACCTCTCCCACGACGGCCGCGTCGAAATCAAAATTGAAGACCACTACTTCGAGCAGTCCGACGCCGCCGTAGTTTTTCGCCGTCGCGACACCGCCAGCAACGAAACCCGCTACATCTATCACGGCAACGACGGCACCAGCTTCCCCTGGAACGACACCGCGCAGCTCGACTACCTCAATCCGGCCGTCCGCGAACAGGTCATCCAGACCATCCTCCACGTCGCGCGTCTCTTTCCCGTCATCCGCTTTGACGCCGCCATGACCCTGGCCAAGCGCCACTTCCATCGCCTCTGGTTTCCCGGTCCCGGCTCCAGCGGCGCCATCCCCTCCCGCGCCGAGTACGGCATGAGCCAGGCCGAGTTCGACCGCTGCATGCCCCACGAATTCTGGCGCGAAGTCGTCGACCGCGTCGCCGCCGAAGTCCCCGGCACTCTCCTGCTCGCCGAGGCCTTCTGGCTCATGGAGGGCTACTTTGTCCGCACTCTCGGCATGCACCGCGTCTACAACAGCGCCTTCATGAACATGATGCGCGACGAAGAAAACGCCAAGTACCGCTCCGTCATCAAGAACACCCTCGAGTTCGATCCAGACATCATGAAGCGCTATGTCAACTTCATGAGCAATCCCGACGAGCGCACAGCCGTCGACCAGTTCGGCACCGGCGACAAATGCTTCGGCGTCGCCGTCATGATGTCCACGCTCCCTGGCCTGCCCATGTTCGGCCACGGCCAGATCGAGGGCTTCACAGAAAAGTACGGCATGGAGTACCGCTGGCCCCGCTACGACGAATCGCCCGATCCCTGGCTCGTCGAGCGTCACGACCGCGAGATCGCGCCTCTTCTCAAGCGCCGCTGGCTCTTCGCCGAAAGCAGCAACTTCCTCCTCTACGACTTCTTCCACTCCAACGGCTCGGTCGACGAAAACGTCTTTGCCTACTCCAACCGCAGCGGCAACCAGAGCGCGCTGGTCGTCTACAACAACCGCTACGGCACCGCCCACGGCACCATCGACTTCTCCGCCGCCTACGCCGACAAGGGTTCAGGCAGCCTTCGCCAGCAGCGCCTTCGCGAGGGCCTCGCCCTCAACGGCGACTCCGCCGCTGTCATTGCCTTCCGCGATTCGCTCACCGGTCTGGAATATCTCCGCCGCGCTCCCGATCTTCTCGATCGCGGCCTCACCCTCGAACTCCACGCCTACCAGTGCCACGTCTTTCTCGATTGGCGCCAACTCCGCTGCACCGCGCAGCAGCCCTGGGATCGCCTCTCGGATTCCCTCAACGGCCGCGGCGTTCCCAACCTTGACGATGCCCTCGTCGGCCTCGAGCTTCGCCCCGTCCACGACGCCCTCCGCCGTCTTCTCGACCCTCCCATCGTCCGCCTCTTCGCCGGTCTTGCCGAGCATCCCCGCGCCGGTGCCGCAACCAAAAACACCAAGCTCGACAGCGATCGCCGTGAATTTGTTGACCAGGCCTGGTCCCGCTGCGAAACCTTCCTCCGTGCGGCCCAAGCGGCCTACATCTCCCGCCTCCCTGAGGAAGCTCGCCCCGGCGTCGACAATCAACCCGCCGATCCCGGCCTTTTGGCATCCGCCTTCCGTGAGCGTCTGCGCGCGGCCCTGCGCATTCCGTCCATCGAGTCTCTCTTCCCGTCGCCGTGGACCGCTGCCGCCCGCCGCATACTGCCTAGTCCCAGCCCGCAGCTTACCGGCACCGCCATTTGGGGCCCCATCCTCGCCTGGTGCGCCCTCGAACTGCTGGCCGAGTCCATCAATATCGACGAGTCCGAACGCGTAGCCCTCGACCTTTTTGACCGTCTCCGTCTCCGCGAACCCTTCGCCCAATCCTTCGCCGCCCTCGGTTTCGAAGGCGAAGAAAGCTGGCGCGTCGCCGCTCGCATCAAGGTAGTCCTTCTCACCGGCGCCGATGCCGCCAAGCCCGATGCGCCACCCGACGAATTCGCGCCCAAATCCAGCAAGGATTCAGCCGTCCCTGAAACCTCCGCCGAAGCAGTCAATGCAGAAGCCGTAAATCCAGAAACTAAGCCGGAAGCAGTGAAAGCAGCACCGAATGCGGAAGCAGTTTCGGTGGAGAACGCGGACTTTGAAGTGAAGGGTACGGGCTTTAGCCCGTACATCAGTTCACCAGATTCGACCGGGGCTTCAGCCCCCGAGGGAGATGCATCGGTGGCTTCTCCCGCGCCGAAACCAGCATCCGAGCCCATCACCGCGGTTGACGAAAAAGTAGCCCTCGCTCCCGCCCTCTGGCAAGATCCCGATGTCCGCTGGCTCACGGGCGTCCACGAAGCCAAAGGCCACCTCTACCTCGTCCGCGAGCTTTACGAAGAACTGCTCTGGTGGCTCCTCATGCCATCCCTGCTTCGCCTGGCAGCAGACCCCACTCCCAGCCGCGCCGCCGTAGCGGAGTTAAGCAGAACCGTAGAAGAAGCCCTCGCCACCGCCGAAGCCGCCAACTACCGCATCGACGAACTTCTGGGCTCCGCCGCCGCCGGCGCCGGCGAACCAGAGCCGCCCGCACCGGAAGACGAGTCACAAACAATTGAAGAGGGAATTGCGCAGCCCGTTGAAACGGACCATGCGGAAGAATCAATCCAGCCTCTCGGCCAACAGCCGCCAAAGTAAGTATCCTCCGGCAGAGCCGGAGGCTTTACGGTTTGTGGCCCCTCAAAAGGGGGCCAAGCTGCGCACAATACCAAGGAAAGCGTAAGTGCTTTCACGCCAGCCTGAAATCCGCGCCGGAGGCGCAGTGTTGGTTAGCCCCGCGCTTCAGCGTGGGGAAAGCGTCCACACCAGGTCAGTGCCGGAGTCCCGGAGGGACGCTGCCTTCTCATCGCACGCGTTCTGTTGACTCTTTCGCAAAAAAATGGAAAGACACAAAACCGGGGACGACTCCCGCAAATGTCAAACTCCGACTCTCGCCCCGGCAGAGCCGGGGTTTTTCCCGGTTGTAATAATCGATCCGCTGTTCTGTAACTAAAACTGTTATTGAATCAAGACTGTTCTCTGAGCGCCTAAGAACTTGTTGAAAAACGCTGCGATGCCAGAAGTTGTGAAGAACGGATCGCGCCAGAATGCCCCAGGAGCGATCCGCGGAGAGTTGGCAAGGGTTTGTGAACCCCTGTTTATCCCATTTTCCGG
>Ga0181535_10004115_pt1 | contig 16397 bp, 8 predicted proteins | sample PEATcosm2014_Bin_44_FD_119774 | JGI IMG/M metagenome (GOLD analysis project Ga0181535, IMG submission 119774) | Peatland microbial communities from MTU Mesocosm Facility, Houghton, MI, USA - PEATcosm2014_Bin17_30_metaG | ecosystem: Environmental > Terrestrial > Soil > Wetlands > Peat | place... | reverse complement strand
CTGGTCACCCTGCTGCAGATGACTCCGATCAATGTCAGTTTCGGCATTCCCGAGCAGGAGCTGCCGGAGGTGCGAAAGCTGAACGCGCCTGGGCCATTGACCGTCGAGGCGGGCGATGGCAGCGGCCCTCCAAAACAGGGCCACCTGATGTTCATCGACAACACAGTGGATTCAACGACGGGGACAATTCGCCTGAAGGCGATCTTCCCGAATGAGGACGGCGCTCTGTGGCCCGGGGAGTTTGTTCACATTCGTCTCCTTCTGCGCACCGACCTGTCGAAAACCGTGATCCCGAATGCCTCTGTCCAGGATGGAATCAACGGGAAATTCATCTGGCTGGTACGGTCTGGCCACGCAAGCATTACGTCGGTGACAGTGGTTCGCACCTATGCTCCGGAGAATGGGCCCGAGTTGGCTGTGATTCAAAGCGGCATTCATCCCGGAGATCTGGTTGTTACGGAGGGGCAGCTTCGACTCACGGCGGGTGCGCCGGTTTCCCTTTTGAATTCGCCGCGCGGAGCGTCCGTCCAGGCAGACGGCGGGAATCATGCTGCTCCGTAATCGAACAGCCAGCCCAAGATCCCTTGAGGAAACTCGAAAATGAAACTGACTGAGTTCTTCGTTCGTCGCGCAACGACCACGACGCTCATGATTGCGGCGATAGCCGGCTTTGGTCTTCTCTGCTATTTCTCGCTGCCGGTCAGCAATCTGCCGGAAGTTGAATACCCGACGATTCGGGTGAATGCGAACCTGCCTGGCGCGAATCCCGACGTAATGGCTTCTACGGTGGCCACGCCGCTGGAAAGCGAATTCTCGATGATTCCAGGCATCGCAAATATGACGTCGTCGAGCCAGACTGGCGAGACAAATATTGTGCTCCAGTTTGACCTGAACCGCGGCATCGACGCCGCCGCGCAGGACGTACAGGCGGCGATCGCGCGATCGGCTGGTTCTCTGCCTGCCAGCATGCCCACTCCACCGTCGTATTCGAAGCAGAATCCGGCTGCCGACCCAATCCTATGGCTGGAGATGTCCTCCACAACTTTGTCACTTCGCGACTTCGCGAATTACGCCGACCAGGTCTTCGCGAAGAGGATCGCAATTGTCAGCGGTGTGTCCCAGGTGCCGGTCTGGGGACCGTCCCATCCTGCAATCCGGGTGCAGGTTGATCCGGCGAAGCTCGCGGCCTATGGGCTGGATCTGGAGCAAATTCGGACGTCGCTCGCGAGTAACAGCTCGAATCTTCCTTCCGGCACACTGTACGGCGATTCCCATGATTATTCGCTGCAGGCGAATAGTCAGCTCACGACCGCGGAGCAGTTTTCGCAGCTCATCGTGACCTACCGGGACGGCGTCCCCTTGCGGCTGAATCAGGTAGCGGACGTTATCAATAGTTCCCGCGATGACAAGAGTACGTTTTGGATCAACGGCCGGCCCAGTGTCATCATCGCGGTGCGGAAGCAGCCTGGTACCAACACGGTGAAGGTCGCCGATGAGGTAAAAGATGTCATCCGTTCCCTTCGCTACGCGATGCCTCCTGGAGTTTCCTTCGGGAAGGTCGCGGATAGCGCCGATATGGTGCGCGAATCCATCGCAGAAGTAAACAACACTCTGTTAATAACGATTGGCCTGGTGGTGTTCGTCATCTTTGCGTTTCTGGGCACGACATCCTCCACTCTCATTGCGAGCGCAACCATTCCGGTATCGATCCTCGGATCGTTCATCGCTATGCGGCTGCTGGGCTATTCCGTGGACATGTTCTCCATGATGGGCATCACGTTGTCAGTCGGCTTCATCGTTGATGACGCCATCGTGATGATCGAAAACATCGTGCGCCGCCAGGAAATTGGCAAGACTCGAATGCAGGCAGCGCTCGACGGAGCAAGCGAGGTGGGCTTCACGATCATCTCGATGACCGTTTCGCTGGTGGCCGTCTTCCTCCCCATTCTTTTTCTCAATGGGGTGCTGGGACGGCTGCTGCGTGAGTTCGCAGTGACAATCTCGGTAACGGTCCTTCTTTCTGGGATAACGGCGCTTACGCTCACTCCAATGCTGTGCAGTCGATTCCTCACTTCGAGACGGCATACGCAAAATTGGTACCAGAGAAATTCAGAGCGGTTCTATACAGCGATGGAAAGCGCCTATCGACGTTCTCTGAACGCGGTTCTGCGGCACAGGCGCGCGACCATCGCCGTGAGCATCGCCATGACTGTGCTCACGATCGTTCTTTTTATGGAGATGCCGAAAAGCTTCATGCCGCCCGTGGATGTCGGTTACTTCAGCGGCAGTCTCGAGGCCTCGCAGGACAACTCGTTTGCGCAGATGATTGCCTACGGTGAGCAGGTGAATGCGATTCTCGCGAAGGTGCCGTGGATGGAAAGCAATCTGTCCGGTGTCGAGTCGCAGAATTTCGGCTGGTTTCACATAAATCTGGTAGACAATCGGCATCGGCCGAATGTGCAGGTCATCATGGCCGATCTGCAGAAGCAGTTGAATCGAATTCCTGGGCTCAATGTTTATCTGCGCCAGGGAAACTACCTGAGCCTCGGACAAAATGAAAGCCGGTCTCAATACTCGGCGGCTCTTGAGGGATCCGACGCCGAGGAGTTATACCGATGGGCGCCCCGACTGAAAGCGAAACTAGAGTCGTTGCCGGAGCTGGCAAATGTATCGAGCGATCTGGAAATGAGCGCTCCCCGTGTAAATGTCGATATACGCCGAGATCTGGCAATGTCGCTCAACATAGACCCGGCGAACATCGCCAATACACTCTATGACGCCTACGGCAATCGGCGCGCGAGCACCGTTACGGTCGGGTCGGAGCAACAAGATGTGATCCTCGAAGTCCACAAAGAGGATCAGCGCGATCCTGCCGCACTGGGGAATCTCTACCTGCGATCGAACACGGGCCGACTTGTTCCACTCTCTGCAGTCACCCGTCTAACTCAGACCGTCGCACCCTTGAGCATCAACCATGTTGGGCAGTTTCCTGCTGTGACGTTTCAATTCGATCTTAAGCGCGGCGTCTCATTGGACTCCGCAACAGGGCTTATCCGGCGCGCCGCAGAGGAAATTGGAATGCCGGCGACGATGACTCTCACCTTCCAGGGAACAGCTGCGCAGTTCCAGAGTTCTCTTAAAGGTCTGGGCATTCTGCTTCTGATTGCGGTAATGGTCATCTATCTCGTTCTTGGTGTGCTTTACGAGAGCTTCATCCATCCTTTGACCATTCTTTCCGGTCTGCCATCGGCGGCTATCGGTGCGCTGCTCACCCTGCTTCTGTTTGGTCAGGATCTCAACCTCTATTCGTTTCTTGGCGTAATCCTGCTGATTGGAATCGTCAAGAAGAATGCAATCATGATTGTCGACTTCGCGCTCCAGGCCGAACACGTCGAGCATTTGAATCCCGAGGCCGCAGTCTTTCAAGGCTGCCTGCAGCGCTTTCGCCCAATCATGATGACGACCATGGCTGCTTTGTTGGGAGCCATCCCCATCGCATTGGGAGGCGGCGCAGGCGGCGAGGCACGGCGTCCACTCGGCATAGCGGTCGTTGGAGGACTCCTGCTCTCGCAGTCCCTCACACTCTATGTCACACCGGTGATCTATCTATATCTTCATCGATTCCAAAGAGGACGTTTCAGTGAAGCACAAAGCGCATTCTCATTGCCGGACTGCGAAGGCATCGCGAATCCCGTTACAAACTGAGCCGCGCTCTCACTGCAACCTAAGCAGGTCGAAGACTAACTGTCCTTGTGCTGGGGATTGGAATTCTTTAGCCAGTTCTGGCTCTGTGCGAATTCCGACTTGTGCGAGGTCGCTCCCGCGCTCAGGCGTCCAAATAGATGCAGGAAATACAAACCCGAGTGCGGCGTCAGCATCGAGGGCTGCTGCAGCCAGCATCACGCGAAAACTATACTCTTGTCATCGTGTCGCGAGGGCCGGCATGTGTAGCGTGACGCGAGTTCCACGGCTGAGCTGACTGATGATCTCCGCGGTGCCGCCGTGAAGCGTCAGGATGCCCTGCACAATCGCCAGACCCAACCCCGTGCTACCCGATGTCTTGGAGCGCGATGGATCGACACGGAAGAAACGATCGAATACCCTGGGCAGCGCTTCGGCAGGAATGCCGACGCCAGTGTCGGAGACCTCGATGCGAATCGCGGCGTCCTCGTGCGCGGCCGCCAGCGTTACGGTTCCTCCGGGCGGAGTATGTGCAATGGCGTTCGAGACCAGGTTGCTCACTGCTCGCAGCATCAGTGAGCGATCAAGTTCCGCGTTGAGCGGCTCGGCCCCATCGTTCACGACAAGCGATATTCCTGCGTCGGTTGCAGAAGCTTCGTAGTAGTCGCGAACCGTGGTCAGCAACTCGCCGATGTCTACGTTCTCGCGATGCAACTCGGTTAAGGGGCTCTCCGCGCGCGCCAGAAACAGGAGATCGCCAATCAGCTCGGAAAGCCGGACTGCTTCCTCCAGTGAAGACTCGAGTACGTCGCGGTATTCGTCGGGCGTCCGTGCGCGGGCGAGAGCCACTTCGGCTTCTCCGCGGATATTGTTGACCGGCGTGCGCAAATCGTGCGCGATGTCGGCCGAGAACCTCGAGATGCGCTCGAAGGATTCTTCGAGCCGGTCCAACATTTCATTGAATGTCCCTGCCAGCGCCGCAAGTTCCGACGGGTAGCCTTCCGACCCGATCCGTTCGCGCAGATTCGTCGACGTGATTCTCCGCGCGGTTGCGGCGATCTGTTCGACGGGCCGAATGCCGTGCCGCGCAATGCGGTATCCCACCAGGGGAAAGAGAACTGCGGTCGCCAGCAGAATCCCCCAGAACCACAGACGATAGCGCGTCAGCAGCTCCTCTTCCTGCGAGCCGTCGATGGCGATTTGAACGGTGTCGCTGTGAGCCGGCGGCGTGCCCACGGAAGCCGTAGCGCTGGTGACCCGGAATGGATGCCCATGTCTGCCCGCCATCTCAATGGAGCGCTCGAAGCGGCCGCGGGTTCGGCTCGCGAGCTCCGCAAGATCCAACTGCTCGGCCATGCCGGGAGTCGTCATGATCGGCACGCCATGTTCATCCAGGAGGCGAATGTAGAACTGCTGGTAGCGGCGGGCCGCTGACTCGAGCTCGATCTCTTCGCGCAGTCCATCCTCGTCGTCCGGCCGTTCCCTCAGCATCGTGCGCAGCACGTGCAGCTTGTCGGCAAGGAACAGCTCTGTGCTTCGGTCCAGTTCCGTGCGTAGGACGATGTAGAGGCTCGCCGTAGCCAGAATTACCAGCATCAGGCCCGCCAACGAGTAGGCTGCCGAGAGGCGGAATGCCAACGTCCTGGGCGGGCGCAGTTCTGTCCAGGGGTTACTGCTCGGATTCGAAGACATAGCCGGCGCCGCGCACGGTGTGAATCAGCTTTACGGGGAACGGATCGTCCATCTTGCTGCGCAACCTGCGCACATTCACATCCACGACATTCGTATCACTGTCGAAATTCATATCCCACACCGACTCGGCGATAAGCGTGCGCGACAGAACTTCGCCGGCGCGGCGCGCCAGCAGGGTCAGCAACAAAAACTCCTTCGAAGTGAGGTCGAGCCTCTGGCCGGCACGCGTCGCGCGGTGGCGCAGCAGATCGATCTCTAGGTCGGCCATGCGCAGAGTCTCCTGCGGGCGCGGCGTTGAGCGACGCAACAGCGAGCGCACGCGGGCCAGGAGTTCGGAGAATGCGAAGGGCTTTACCAGGTAGTCGTCGGCTCCCAGTTCGAAACCACGGACGCGTTCGTGCACGGCGTCGCGCGCCGTCAGCATCAGGACCAGAGGCTTCTGTTCGGACTCGCGCAGGCGCGTGAGCACCTGCCACCCGTCCAGGACTGGAAGCATCACGTCAAGGATGACGAGGTCGAAATCGATTACCTGAACGAGGTGCAGGCCTTCCAGGCCGTCGGCAGCTTCGTCGATGACGAAACCGGCTTCGCTGAGTCCTTTCTTGAGAAACTTGGCAGTTTTGGCTTCGTCTTCGATAACCAGGATCTTCATTAGTCCGGGGCCTTTACGAATTTGGATTTGCTATCGGAAAGTTCACTTGGATACCGGTGAAAGAAAAGAATTTGCTTTTCGCCGTTCGGGCGCTCGCGGATCCTCTCGAGCGTTGCGCCCTCCTCAATAACGGACCATGTCTCTTTCGACTGAAGAATGCGGCCGTCTTCGTGTTCCTCGATCGAGAAAACGAGGCTTGAATCCCTCCAAACGATGGAGGTGTTGAACTCGTCTCCATCGGCTCCGGTTGACACGGAAACCTTCCCATCTGTGGTGTACTTCTGCATCGCGTGTCGCGGACTCGCAGATTCGCGGGCGATCGATGTTTCCACCGTGAGTTCCGGATCGTGCTGTTCGATCCGCAGCGTGACATCGCCATTCCGCCTCGGTTGGCAGCGATCGTTGTCCTGCTTCCATTGGCCCGAGAAATTGGGCGTTCCTTGCGACCATGCCACGGTCGCTGCCGTTGAAAGTAGAACGAAGACCAACACTCTACCCGCCTGCGGATGCATAGAACCTCAGAACTCAAACCGCAACGCGAACTGCATCTCGCGCGGCGTCCCAGAGCCCACCGGAGTGATGGGCGATACGATAGCCGTGTTCAAGTTCACCGTATTGATGATGCTGCCGAACCCTGTGACATTCGAGGGGTTGAAAGTGGACTGCGGTTGTCCCAACTGCGGGTGATTGAAAATGTTGTAGAACTCCGAGCGGAACTCGAGCCGGCCGCGCTCCCGTAGCGAGATCGTTTTGGTGGTCCCCATATCGATCTGCCAGGTGCCCGGCCCGCGAAGCAGGTTGCGCGGCGCGGTGCCGAACTCGCCTGCCGGGGTTGCAAAGGCCGATGAATTAATCCACTCTGCGGCGCTCTTTCCCCTTGGCGGAGTGAGAGAAACACCTGGAACGAGGTCGGGGCGCTCCGTGCCGGTTGCCCCATCCGGCGCGACGTAGCTCGAGGGCATCAACACATTCACCGGAAAGCCGCTGCGAGCCAGCGCCGTCGTGGTCACTTCCCAGTTGCCCGCGATGGCGCTGGCAATCCCGCCCTGGTTCATCATTAGCTTGCCGTGGCCGAAGGGGAGCTGATAGACGGCGTTGCCATTGACCACATGGGCGGCGTCCCATGCGCCGCTGGCGCGATCGCAAGATAGGCACAACGGATTCTGCGGTGAGATCTCGTCGCCATCGCCGCTGCCGTTGGATCCGTTGTCGATCTCGTGCGACCACATGTAATTTGCTGTCACCAGGAGCCCGTTCGAGAATGGCCGCCGCAAAGCGACAGAGAGACCGTTGTACGAACTCATGCCGACTGAGCCGCGCCAGCCAATGGCGGGAGCAAACGCTGTATATTGCGCAACGCCCGTCGTCGGATTGATCAGGTTCACAACGTTCGTATCGAGCAGATGCACGCCATGGCTTCCCAGGTAGGAGACCGTGCTCACGAAGTTCGCAGGCAACTCCCGCTGCACGGAGAGGTCCCACTGCTCAACATACGAGTCCTTGCGGTCGCGTTGTTCGGCATTCGGCGAGAGGGTTCCGTGCCCGGTAAAAAATGAGTCGACCGGATAGGTCACCTGCAGGCTCTTCGAAGTTTTCACCGAGTAGGAGGGCACTTCATTTTTGGCGGGCAGATTCTGATCGTCCAGCTGGCCATCTTCGTGGTAGGTTCCGAATCCGGCGCGAATAATCGTCTTTCCGCTCTTGTCAGTCGACCAGGCCAAACCCACGCGCGGATCGATATCGCCGTAGTTCTGCTGGCCGAAGCTTGCCCCTACGCCGCAGAATCCCTGAACCCCGCAGGTCGAGAAATCGAAGGGGTTGGCCTTCCCGTTCGCCTCGTCGAAGATCTGGAAGACGGTGTACCGCACGCCGAGGTTGAGGGTGAAATCGGGCCGCAGCTTGAACTCGTCCTGGGCGTAGCCGGCGATATCGTCCTTGCGCAAGTGGTTGACCGGCAGAGCACCGGTCAGACTTGCACTCTTCACCTGATTCGCGGCCAGGCTCTCCACTGTGGAGAACGTAACTTTTCCATGCCCCCCGTACTCCTGGTTCAATTGAATGCGGCGGATCTCCCCTCCGACTTTGATGGTTTGCCGGCCGCGGCTCCAGGTCAGGTTGTCGATCCCCGAGAATGTGTTGCCCACGTAGATGCTGTCGTAGTTGTAGTTCTGGGTGACAAATCCCGGCCCAGGACCAGTGGAAATCGCAATCTGATAAATGGAACCGGTTTTACTGTTGTTGTAGCTGTTGGAGGTGGCGCGATTGAATCCAAACTTGGTCTCATTCACGAGGTGAGAATTGAAAATATGCAACAACTCGAGCGCACCATTGACCGGCGTGGACACTCTTTGCTGCAAGTCCGTCGCAGCAGCCGACAGCGGTTGGGTATCGACTGAGCGGTCGTAATTGAATCGCATGAACCCGGTGGTTCTGGAGGAAAAATGCTGGTCGAGCCGCAGCATCTCGGAGTTCTCGTTGACCACCTGCGTGCATGAGCAGGTCAGCAAGTCATAATCCGCGTAGTCCGGATCGCCAGGGTCGTTGGCTGGCGTCCAGGGCGTCAGAAATGTTTTTGGACCGGCTCCCGGGAAGGCGTTCATGATCCCATAGACCGCCGATGAACTCGGAACTTTTGCAATAAGCGCCGCGCTCGGCACGTCGCCGCTCACTGGATATCCCCAGTTCTGCCGATACGTCTCGGAAGCGAGCAAGAAGTAGGTCTTGTCGTGCACGATTGGTCCGCCCAGCGATCCGCCGAACTGATTCAGACGAAGCGGCTGCTGCGATTCGCCGTTGGAGGCCCAGGAAGGTTCCGGCGCATCGAAAACGTCGTTGCGCAAGTACTCAAACAGGCGTCCATGGAAGCGGTTTGTACCCGAAGGCGAGCTAACGTCCAGTTGAGCGCCGCCCGTCGCGCCTTCCTCGGCAGTTGCCATGAGGGTATCGACGCGGAACTCCTGGATCGCGTCCAGCGGAATGGCGAGCCGCACCCAGGCGCGCTGCGTCTGATTCACAACATTGGTTGCGTCAACGCCGTCGTAGGTGAAGTTGCTGTCGTCGAGGCCCCGTCCGGCGAACCGGACCGATCTTTGATTGCTGCCGCCGGTGTCGATGGCGCCAGGGACGAAGGCCGTCAGCGACGACCAGTCGCGGCCGTTCAGCGGCAGTTCCTCGGCCTGTGTTTTCTCGATGAGGCCCGTCACGGCGCTGGTGTTGCGGTCCATCAGCGCCGAAGCCGACGAGATGTTGATGCGCTCCTCGCCGCCCGCGACTTGCAGTGTTGCATCCAGGGTGCGTGTCCTGCCAATCACCTGCTCCACATCGACAAACTCGAGTTTCTTGAAACCCTGGTGCACGATGCTGACGTTGTAAATGCCCACCGGCAATTGGGGAATGTTGTAGTTGCCGCTCGCGTCCGAAACGCTCTCGCGGCGCAGACCGGTCGCGTTTTCGACCGCCGTGATATGTGCCTGCGGCAGCAGGCTGCCCGAAGCATCGGTGACCGAACCCGTCAACCCGCTGCGGTCCACTTGCGCGAAAGAGATGCCGGCAAAGAAAAACAAAGCGATCAATCCGATCGAAACGCTAAGACGTCGCAACTCAGAAGATCTGCAGGGGAACAGATCTTTCTTCAACTCGCAATGCATAAAATTCTCCGAAGAAAAAAGCGAATTTCCGAGCGACGTTCGAAGATTCCACGTTCTGCCACCGCTCGGTGCGCGCATGGGAGTCGCTATCTGGATGTTCAAGTTGTAACAGTTGAAAACGCGTGCCCTCGTTCCCGGCTGCAAGCGAAGAACCGCGTGGCTTCTCCCGCAGCGGGCATTCAAACGTTGCTGTGTGAGGTCTAATCGCGCTCCATGACGTCCGGGCGTCAGCACGATCTGGAAGGAACCCTCGGACGTGATGAATGACGATTTTGTAATCCGGGTGTTATGTGCAGATCACGCCCTGATTAAGGTTCCATCAAATATCGATCTCCGTGAGACCAGCGTTTTGTCGAACGCGAAGATCGTCGAGAAGCGACGATGTTGCGGGAAAGTTAGGAAGCCCGGTCGTGGAACGCTTGTCACACTGCGCATTCACACTGCCGTAACGAAATGACAAAACTGTAATCCTCGCGTCATGCTGGCGTCCTTTTAGCGGTCCTAGACTTGGCCCGTTGGCGCGGCTCTCCCGCAGCGCCAGTCCAGCAATCGAAGAGAAAGCATCCGCTTGTTTCATGTCTGGTTCCCGACCCCAATTTGCATAGCCGATTCCGGGTCGCGTAATGGAAGAAACCGAAAAGAGGAGAAGCACAAATGTTCCGAAAGACTTCTGGAAATCATTCTCGGATTAACCTGCTGCACGCACTCGCTGGCCTGCTGGCAGTGGGCTTGAGTATTCCGGCGCTCGCGCAGTCCGTACCGTTCCCGACGTACACAGTTGGTCCGCAGACGAACGGCACTTTCGTCGCCAGCGACGGCACAATCCTCGCCCCCGCCGGCAAGCAAGTCAACCTCGGCACCACGACCCGCGCCAAGGCCATCGCGCTGAACCCGACCGGCAATCACACCGCCGCCGTTCTTCAAATGGGCGCCCCACAGGCCGTCACGATCTTCAACACTCAAACCGGCGCCATCCTGCAGACCTACGTACCGGCGATCGGGAGCAAAGATCCAGACGGCAGCAACCTTGGCATCGCGTATACGCCGGACGGCAAGTACTTGCTGTTCAGCCAGGACGGCAATTCCTTCTATGGCACCTTCAAGCAGGGCGGCTTCGTTGCGATCGCCAGCGTCAGTTCGGCGGGCTTGCTCTCAGACTACGCCCACGTCGCTGTTCCGATGGACGTCAACGCATCTCTCGGTCTAACCACCGTCACTTGCTTCGGGAATAGTCCTGGGGGCACTAACGGCAGCTTTGATATCCCGTGCGGCTACGCCACTACCACTTTTTCAGATGAGATATTGAGTTCCTATCCCACCGGCATCGCGGTCTCGTCCGACGCCAAGACCGCTTACGTTGTGCTGGACAATAACGATACGCTGACCAAGATCGACCTGACCGCGGCGACACCCGTCGAGGGCAAGGAGGTCCGCGTCGGCAACGTCCCGCACAGTGTCGTGATATCACCCGATGGTAAGACCGCTTACGTCTCTAACGAGGCTGGCCGGATTGCCACTGAGAAAGACTTCCAGGAATACTCCAACGGCACGCCGGTCGTCGCTGCATATCCAACCGGCTCCACGGCCGGCGGCACCGTTTCCGTGGTCGACCTGGCCTCGTTTACGGTCACCGGCAGCATCTCGACCGGCCTGCACCCGACTGCCATGGCGTTCTATGGAACTGACCTGTTAGTCGCCAACACCTACGACGACACCATCTCCGTGATCAACACGGCCACCAATAAAGTGGTGCAGACGATCAACCTTGCTCTGCCGATCGGAGTGCCCGGAAAGAAAGCGGCGGCCTACGGCGCCGGACCAAACTCGATCGCCGTCGATTCCGTGAACAAGATCGCCTACGTCGCGCTGTACAACGCCAACGCGATCGCGGTCGTCGACCTCACCGCCAGCACGAACCCCGTCCTGGGCATGATCCCGGTGGCGTATGCGCCGAGCTCAGTTGTGCTGGACACGACGGACAAAGCGCTGCTGGTTGCCAACGACAAGGGCTGGGGGACGACGGGCAACCCGAATCCCTTCGCGGGCACCGTGCCCAACGCGCCGGTCACAGACAATTCGACCACAAAGGAATTTGGTGCGACCGGTCTCGAAACCCACCAGGATCTTGGCACTGTCAGCATCGTTCCCGTGCCGAGCTCCTCCGCCTTGTTGTCGATGACGGACCAGGTCTTTACGAACAACCACTGGGATCTCGAGGACGTTATCTTCTCGGCTGCTGGCGGGAACAAGCATGCCAAGCCAGCGGCAATTCCGGAGAGGATCGGCGATCCGTCGAAGATCAAGCATGTCTTCCTGATCATTCGTGAAAACCGCACCTACGACCAGATCCTGGGCGACGTGACCGCCGGCAATGGCGACCCCGCCCTGGCAGTCTTCGGCGACAACAATTCAGTCACCAGCCAGGTCGGGCCCGTCACGCCCAACGCGCACGCGCTGGTCGAGCGCTTCCCGCTCTTCGACAACTATTACGACCCGAGCCGTCAGTCGGCCGACGGCCATAATTGGCTCATGCAGGCCATGGCGCCGTACTCCGACGACATCCAGTCGCCCGACTGGCTCCGCGACTACCCGTCCAACGGGGGCGATGCGATTGCCTACCAGAAGGCGGGCCACCTGTGGGACATAGCTGCAAAGCAAGGCGTCTCGTTCAAGAACTACGGCGAGTACATCGAGTACAACACGTTCAACCCGCCGCAGGGTTGCACACCGAATAACCTTTACACTGGCACCACGCCTCCCACTCCGCTGCCTTTCATTTTTTCGGGCAGCTGCGAGCCACTCTGGATTGACTTCTACAACGACACATTGGCTTACGAGTCGGGCAAGGAAAAACAGCTCTATAACTACCACACGGTCGGCTCGGAGTCCCCGCTTCCCAACCTGATCAACAACACGGTCCAGAACTACCCACAGTTCGATCTGGGCATCCCCGACCAATTCCGCGTCGATATCTGGCAGCAGGACTTCGCCAAGGACGTGGTCTCCGGCACGGTGCCTCAGTTGGAGATGATGTGGATCAGCTCCGACCACACGGGTGGCCCGCCGACCGCGCAGGCCATGCAGGCCGATAACGACCTGGCCCTTGGCCGCTTTGTCGACATCATCAGCCACAGCTCCATCTGGAAGGACTCGGCGATCTTCGTCACCGAAGATGACGCGCAGACCGGCGTCGACCACGTCGACGGTCACCGCAGCCCGGGCTATATCTTCAGCCCGTATGTGCTCCAGGGTGGAGTCACCGACAGCACCTTCTACACGCAGGTCAACATGGTCCGCACGATCGAGCAGATTCTCGGTCTCACGCCCATGAACCAGAACGACCTCGTGGCCTCGCCGATGAGCACTGCCTTCGTCGACGACCCGCCCGCGGCGAACTTCGACCCGTGGACGCACGTCGCCAACGGTGTCCCGCTGAATACGGGCGTTACCCAGACTCCGACTCAGACCGCCATCCCGGCCGTCGCTGCGGTTACGGTCAAGCCTCAGACCATCCTGGCCGAGAGCCCTGCGGTTAAGGCTCTGCGGGCTGGCTGGATGAAAAAGAAGACGGAGATCTTCGCCGGCAAATACCAAAAGCCGGACTCCGAAGACCCGGACACCGTCAACCACATGATCTGGTACGAAACCACCAATTACACGCGTCCCTTCCCAGGCGAGAAAAAGGTTCGCCCGGCGAGCGACTTCAATCGCAAGGCTGCACCCACCAAGGACGACGACGACGGCGAATAAATCGCGCTTCGACTGGAAAAGGCCCTCTCCCCGGTTAGGCGGGGAGAGGGCTTTTTGATTACACCGAAAGAATGCAAAGTCCCCACCGCCTGAACCCGGCCCGCTACCGGCGTGAACATCACCGCCGGGGTTCACCCCGCGACATCGCACCGAACACATCGCCTGTTCACAAATGCCGACAGTAAAACGCCCAGGCCAGGACGTGCCGGCAGATGGGCTCCCCACCATGTCAGCGGCTTGTTGATCCTGCTTGCCGCGGGCCGGCATTCCGAATGGGAGGCGGGCTCTGCAAAACAAGTGATCTCGAACACGTCGGCCGCCGGGACAACGGCACTAAAAAATTTGGCCTCCAAGCGTACAATTCGTACTATGATCGAAACCATTTATAAGACCGAGAAACCAGAGAGGGGCTTTTCGGAGTGCTACGTGCTCGTCCTCACTTCACGCCCGGCGAGTGAGCGGAAAGTCTACGGATTCATGGAAGAGCATGGGCATTGGGATGACACCTTCGAGCGGTTTGTCTACGAGGTCGATTCAATTAACACCGAGGACAAACTGACCTACGAACAAGCCCTCGCGATATACGACACAGCGAAAAACAAGCTTGCCGAGAGAGGCTTCATCCATTCCTTCGTTCAGGACTACAGTCACAAGGGGCCACACGCACATCAAGTGCGTGAGTTTGAGGCGGTCAGCGCATAGGGACTCGCTTCACAGCGCTTCATCTGCCGGCAATCTCGCATTGAGCCTCGAAGTCGTGAGTGAATTCCGACACTATCGAAATGAGAAAAAAGCGTCCGCGCAATTGCGAGGATCTTCCAACAGATGTGCAGAATCTCCACTTCGGCGGTCATGCCCGGGACAAAGCGATCCCCGCGATCTCAAGCGCCACCATAAATAAGATGGTCGCTGCGCCAAGCGTCCACGGCCATATTCGGCCTCTTACACAACCCGTGCGATAATCGACCGGCACTCGCGCCCTCTCATGACTATGCCGGGCACTGACGGTGTCGATCCACGCGCCGGGCTTTCCCAACGGATACTCTCGGCGATTCCTTTTATCTGCCCTGGTCGAAAGCGGCATTCGATTCGTCCGAGACAACGGGGAAGGGAGACGCGACATTGGAATTCGTCGACCGGCAAATGAGCGGGGGTGTCCTGAATGTTGAGGAGTTTGTCAATGAGCGACCCATGACCGGCGCTCAGTGGTCGGGCTTGGCCTTGTGCTTTCTGGTGTTGATCGCGGACGGATTCCACACCGCGGCAATGGCTTTTGTCGCCCCCGCCCTTACGCACGAGTTGTCCATTTCAAGACTCGCACTGGGCCCGGTATTAGCGGCGTCATTGATCGGGCTCGCTGTTGGCGCGCTCGTGGCCGGTCCGCTGGCAGACCGCTACGGCCGCAAGCGCGTGCTCATCGCCTCGGTGGCGATCTGCAGCATCGGCAGCCTGATTTCAGCTTCGGCAACGGGCTTGTACACGCTCGCGATCTATCGATTCATCACCGGAACCGGCATCGGCGCCGCGATGCCCAATTGCACCACGTTGGCCTCTGAGTTCGTTCCTGCGAAGCGGCGCGCTTTTTTGTTGAACATGATGTTCTGCGGATTTCCTTTGGGGGCCTCCACAGCGGGCTTTCTGACAGCCTGGCTCGTCCCTCATTACGGATGGCGCTCGGTATTTCTCGCCGGTGGAGCAGCGCCGCTCCTTCTTGCGGCCGTGCTTGCTCGTCTTCCTGAATCGATCAGCTTCATGGTGGTTCAAAAGTATCCGGCGGAGAAGATCAAAACCGCGCTCAACAAGTTTGCGGGGCGGGACACCGACGCCATCCAACGAATCGCCGCAGCCAGCGCTTTCAGGACCTGTGAGAACGACACGGAAAGAGGAGCATTGCCATGGAAGGTCATGTTTGAATCCCGCTTTCTGGTTGGGACTCTGATGCTTTGGCTGACTTATTTTATGGGCCTCTTCCTTTATTACCTTCTGACGAACTGGATGCCCACGTTGGTACGTGACGCCGGCTACTCGATCAGTCAGGCGTCGATCGTGACGGCACTGTTTCCCCTTGGTGGAGTCATCGGCGCGGCTTTCTGCGGTTGGCTGATGGGCCGAACGAATTCCACACTCGTGGTAAGCGGGGCCTACTTTCTCACCGGGGTTTTGCTGTTGCTGCTAGCGCGCTCAACTGGCACTTTCGGTTCGATGACATTGACAACATTTCTAGCCGGTCTGGCGATGAATGGCGCCCAAACCTCAATGCCTGTCCTGGCTGCCGCGTTCTACCCGACCTTTGGGCGGGCTTCGGGGGTGGCATGGATGCTTGGGGTGGGGCGGATCGGTGGAATTGCCGGCGCCTTCGGCGGTGGAATCCTTTTACAGCTGAGCTTCTCTCTTCCACAGATCATCTCCGGCCTTTCCGCAGTCGCGGCTGTCGCAGGTTTGGCCTTGGCATATAAGGAATTTGCGAGTAGCAAAGCTGAAATTCAGACCAATCTCAATCACTCCTAGTGGGGCTAAATCCCTATCGGCCTGGAATGGAAGCAGGAATGAGGGCTCGGTCAGTAACCATTCGTCTGAGTTGCTGGAATGGGGATCGTGTCGCGGTTATCCCCCATTATGGTCCCCGATTGGTGCCCGCGTTATTCAAGATATTGTTCAAGGGTTTAGATGTTTATGAAGTATTAGCGTATATAGATCATCCGGTTGCAACAGTCTGCCGTAGCGCATCGCACCTTGCACCACGAGATTCTTATCTCAGTAAACCCGGCTTGCAATCACTTGAGTACCGGCTGAATTTGACTCGATGCTCGTCGAGCGCAGCAGGATTTCGAAGAAACGGAGCGATCCATCGGAGCGCGTCGCGCGCTTCAAAATTGGTTCGATTGCGGCTGGACGCAGGATGGTCTCTGCGGCAGCCTGGGTTCCGGCCACGTCCAGCCCTTGCAGAAGCAGCAAGTGACCTGTGCCTGCAAGAT
>Ga0181535_10004114_pt1 | contig 16398 bp, 16 predicted proteins | sample PEATcosm2014_Bin_44_FD_119774 | JGI IMG/M metagenome (GOLD analysis project Ga0181535, IMG submission 119774) | Peatland microbial communities from MTU Mesocosm Facility, Houghton, MI, USA - PEATcosm2014_Bin17_30_metaG | ecosystem: Environmental > Terrestrial > Soil > Wetlands > Peat | place... | reverse complement strand
CGCCCCGCCCGAATCGGCAACCTTCTTCAATGGCCAGTCGAGATATACCTTGCTGCTCAATGGCGTCACATCTACTGAATGGGAATCGTCGAGCAGCACCTTTCCGTCAAAGTCCATGAGCCGCACCCGCAGGGTCGCGGAAGTGGCCATGGTCTTGTCGGAGACGATGTACACCTTCAGCGACCCATCTTCGACGTGAGGCGATACCAGGATGGGCGCATAGAACCGGCGAGCATAATATTGAAGCGCCTTCCACCGCCCGTAGTAATCGATCGAGGACCATGATGCCACCGGCCAGCAGTCGTTCAACTGCCAGAAGATTGAGCCCATCGTGTCAGGCCGGCTGCGCCTGAAGTGCTCCGCCCCAATCTTGATTCCCTCCGCCTGCAACACCTGGCTTACGTAGAGAAAGCTGGCAAAGTCTTTCGGTTCCGAATAATCCTTCAGCAGGTAATCGTGAATGATCGCATTGCCTTCATCGTTTTTCTGATGACTGAGCATCACCGGCGTGAAGATCCCGGTGCGGTCTTCCGGGACAGTGAATGCATTGATCGTTTTGATCTCAGGAAACGACTGGAACCCATACTCGGTCACGAAGCGGGCATGATGCGTTTCATAGGTTGAGAACGGGACGCGCCCATGCCATACATCCCAAATGTGGGCATCGCCGCTTTGGAATTTGTCGCTGAGCGCTTCATAGTCTGAGCTTGGCGAACTGGGCCAGTAGGGCGTCTCAGAGTTCAACCGCGCCACCACTCTGGGCAAAATGCCGCTGAACTCCGTCAGGTAATCCTGCCACATCTGGTATCGAACATCGGCGGGCAATTCGGACCTGCCGCCCCATCCCGTGGCCGCTTCAGTCTCATTATTTCCGCACCAGACCACGATGCTGGGATGGTTGCGAAGTCTGCGCACCTGGTCATCGGCCTCAGCTTCGATGTTCAGCTTGAAGTCATACGTTCCGGGCTGCCAGTCGTTGCCAAACATGAAGTCCTGCCACACCATGATGCCCAATTCATCGCAAATCGAATAAAAATCGTCCGTCTCATAGTACCCTCCACCCCAATGGCGGATCATGTTCATATTCGCGTCGCGCGCCGACTCCAGAATGCGCCGGTAATCGGCCGTGGTGACGCGATTGGGAAAGCTGTCGAACGGAATCACGTCCGCGCCCTTGGCGAAGACCGGGATGCCGTTGACGATGAGTTGGAATGACCGGCCCCACTTGTCAAGGTGCCGGTCCAGCACAATCGACCGAAGCCCTGCCTTCACCTTCTTCGTTTCCGCAACTTGCCCAACGGCTCCCACCTGAGCCGTAAACTCATACAACGGCTGATCTCCATAGCCGGCCGGATACCAAAGCTTCGGCTGTCGAATTTCGATGCGGAGATCGATGATGTTGCGCCCGGCGTGAAGGCTCGCCTGGGTGCTGAGCGTCACCGGTTTCCCGGCATCGGTGTATTGCACGCTGACCCTGGCCGAGCCGGCCCCGGCTGCCTCAACTTCAACCTCGGCGTCCGCGTGGGCTACGTCCTTGTTTACGTCGCGCTGCCGGATGGCAAAGTCGGCGATGCGCACCTTGTCCCAGGCTTCCAACTGCACCGCGCTCCAGATTCCGCTGGTCACAAAGCGCGGTCCCCAGTCCCAGCCGTATTCATAAGCCGCCTTGCGAATGTAGGTTTTGGCTGCAGTCTTGGTTCTCGGCTGCCATGGGTCGCGCGCTGCAACTTCAGCTGCAGCGGTAATAGGCGATGGAAACACCACGCGGAGCAGATTCTTGCCTGCGTGCAAATGACTCTTCACCGGCACTCGCCAGATGCGGAACATATTGTCCGCTGCCAGTACCTGGGTTCCATTCACATAGACCTGCGCGGCAGCGTCCAGGCCGTTCAAGACCAGGTCGACATGGGAGCGGCCAAGCATTCCTGCCGTGGCATCGAATTCCAGCCTGTACTCCCAGCTGTCGCCTTCGATCCATTGCAATTTGGCTTCGTTGTCGCGAAAAAATGGATCGCCGATCATCTTGTTTGCCAGCAGGTCAAGGTGAACGTCTCCTGGCACAGTTGCCGGAAGCCAACCAGCTTCAGGCTCCTGCGGCGCAGCGGTGACTTGCCGAAACTGCCAACCGTAATCGAGCACCGCCACTGCGTTCACAACCGGTTTCGCCTGTGCCTGCGCAATACTGTCTCCCATCCCTGTTCCCGCTGCTACAGCGCAGCAAACTACCGCAACAATTGCCCGCATTGCACGCTCTCCAAAACCTTTCGTTGGACCATCTCCAGACACGCGAAAGCTCAATCTAAAATTCGCTGATAAGGCTATCACGCTGGCATTGCTAAAAGTCCGGCGGCAGATCACTGATGAGCGGTCAGAGTCGCCCCAAGGCGATGGACCAGGTTAGGGCGATACTCAATGAGAAGCCGCAGCCCATGCGTCAGAGAGGAAACTGGTTGGGCCGCGTCGCATATTCAGGTGCACAACGGGCACTGCTGCGGTCCATTGCTCCGCGAAAGGCGAACGCAAAACAAGAACTGTCACAGTGTGGCCGCGCTCCGCCATTCGACTTGCCGGGGCCAGCACCAGCCGTTCCGCTCCGCCCATGCCAGGAGAAGTGAGCACGGACACAATCCGCACACAGCCAAGATTCCAGAAAGAGTGTTTGCGGAACGATCATAACCCTCGAAGTCAGGCACTCCGTCGTGAGGTAGATCGTCGGCCAAAAAGTGAATCCACCGCAAACAGCCCTGGACCAAGAATTAGGATCAAAAGGGCTGCAAACCAATAGGTGTACGGCGTTGCGCCGTAGAAGTCGCTGGGATTCGACAGAACATGAGAAAAGTTGATTCGATCGTCGGGCACGCTGAGATAGGCCATGGTCATATTCACGAATAGAACGAGCGAGGTGAGCCGGGTCACGATGCCGGCAGCAAAACAAATCCCGCCGACCAGTTCGACCAGCGCAACTGCATAAGCAGTCGTTGCCGGCGCAGGCAGGTTCAGGCTGGCAAAGAACTGCGCCACCCTTCCGAGATGGGTAAGCTTTCCCCAGCCATCCTGCGCAAACTGCAAGCCCCAATACAGTCGAATGACCAGCAGCAGTGGGCTTTCGAACCAGTTCAAAGCTTTACAAGCGTTCTTGTACGCTGCACCGAGAAACTTCATCGTCGATCTCATTGTGACCCTTCTATTTTTCCAGGAGTGATTCCAGATCCGGAGCGCAGATCCACCCAAATTCAGCCCAGTTGGCAAACCAAGCCTTCACGCGCAGGGGGAGTTTCTCAGCGGAGACAGTTGAATTCCGGAAGCCTGATTCCAGCGCTTCGGCCAGCTGCAAGCCCTGGCGGATAGCAGCGAGAGTGAGGAACTCTTCCTCTTGAAGTCGCCGGTAATACACCGAAAGGTCGACGCGATGAGCGGCAACCCAGGTTCGCTTTCGCCGCAGTCCTGGCAGGTTGGCAGGCGCGGGTGAAGGGTTCTCATGCTTCTGTCCCGCCTCGCTGGTTTCGCGTTTCTGCCGGTCGTGAAGCGCCAGCACAATATCATCCGCTTCATAGTCAAGCGCCAGTAGTTGTACATGGGGCTGGAGCGAAAGCCGTGAACCGGCGTCGAGAGTCGCGATCTGGTCGAGCGTCAGAGGAGTGCGCTCCGGGCTATCGAACGCCTCCACAAGCGCCCATTCAATCCGCACCACGTCGAGCGCAAGCCGCAGCCGGCGACCGGCAAATTCCGGATGATTCGGGAGCCACTCCACAAGCTTGGAACCGAGGTTGCGCATGGTGAACGACCGGCTGGGATGGTCGGTCAGATACGCAACGGACATCGCCTCGAATGCCCGGCCTCCAATGACAGCACGCAAGGCCCTGAAGTCCTCCATGAGCGCATCAAGGAGCCGGTACCAGTATTGGCGGTTGTAGATTTCAAGCCGCTCAAATGCCGTGAGCAAGCTGTTGGGTGCAATGAAGGACCCTGCCACAGCATTCATTGAACGCCCGTCGGCAGCCTGAGCCTGCATATCCTCATCCGGAGTGAGGGGTCTCATAATCGCGGCAGCCATCTCACGCTGGATCTGCTCAAGGCTCATGGAATCTGCGCTCATAATGCAGTCTCCGCCAGCGAATGCCGATTCAGGTAGCGCTCGGCCTTCCTTGCCTCGGCGTGCACCTCATCAAAGCTCGGGATGTGATCGTCCCATTCCAGCAGCGTCGGCGTTGGGCCGCAGCGTTCAATCGCTCTTGCATAGAGATCCCAGACCGGATCAACGACCGGATGATCGTGAGTATCGAGAATGTATTTCTCATACTTCGAATGACCCGCGATGTGAATTTGGGCCACCCGATGCGCGGGAACGGCGTTCACGTACTCCATGGGCGCGAACTCGTGATTCACTGAGGAAACATAGATATTGTTGACGTCAAGAAGAATGCCGCAGTCCGCGCGTTCCACAACTTCTGTCAGAAACTCCCACTCTGTCATCTCGGAACCGGTAAATGCGGCGTAGCTGCTTACGTTCTCAACAGCTAGGGGAATCTCCAGGTAATCCTGCACCATGCGAACTCGCTCAACAGTCCTCTCCACTGCTTCCCATGTGTAGGGCAAAGGAAGCAAGTCGTGCGTATAGGTGCCGTCCACGCTGCCCCAGCAAAGGTGATCGCTGAGCCAAGGCGTCTTTGTGCGGCGAACGAGAGTCTTGAGCCGCCGCAGGTGCTCCGGATCGGGCGCGGTCACCGAACCGAAGTACATCGAGACCCCGTGTTGCACAACCCTGTATTGCTCAAGGATCCTGTCTAGCATGGCCAAGGGACGGCCCGCATCGATCATGAAGTTTTCTGAGATGATTTCGAACCAATCCACAACCGGCTTGCGCGAAAAGATGTGGTGATAGTGCGGAATGCGCAATCCGATTCCGATGCCGTGATCTTGGAACGCATTGAATCGATTGCCGGGCATCGTAGACAGTTCTCCTTGTTCAACTATGGATTGAGTAGGGCGGGAAATTCACAATGAGTCTGAGATAGGAATAGAGCAGCGAATGGCGCGGAGCAAGTCGCTGATTTCGAACTTCCCCGCGCCATAGCTGGAACAGGTGTTTAGACGAACGCCGGTGGCTTCGACCCGTCAGTTGCGCACCCGCCTTTGCCCTTGCAGGAATTCTTGCCCTTGCAGCCCTGGTCGCCGGTGGAGCAGCCGCCCGTGCCCTTGCAGCCATTCTTGCCCTTACAGGAGTGCTTGGCAGGAGGGGTTTGGTCTTGGCTGGTGTAGCGCAGGCCAGCCTTGCTGTTGTTGGCCTTCGCCGAACCCTGGGTGGCTGCGTGGGCCGCGACGGCGGTCCCGCCCACCAGGCCGGAAAGCGCCGCTGTCAAAAGGAGAGCATTCAGTTGGTTCTTCATCATCATTTGACCTCATTGGGGGTTTAGGGCGGATGGGGTCCGCCGGTTGCAGACCTGCGGGTTCATTCAAACGGCTCCCGCTTCCTTGTCTGTTACGCATCCTAAGACTCCACTGCCGGAGGAAAGGTTACAGAGAAAATCCTGAACTTCAAATATGAATTTCCTATGGCCCGTCCTCACTGCTCAAAGTACGCTTCAATCGAGTATTTGGATTGGACCGCTCAACCTGTTATTTTTACCCTGTCTTAGCCAGGGCCGTTCCAGAGGTGTGCCGGGATCGGGAGGTAGTTTGGAAACCGCAAAAGGAATGCGTATCTTGACCGCCACAAGTCTCGTGCTCGCGGTGCTGCAAAGCTTGTGTACTGCCATCCTGACCATCAGCGGCATACGAATGGCGATTGGACTCGGCGCTCTGGCGGCTTCAAGTATCTCGGCACCGATCCTCGGATTTCATGCGGATAGGATGCGCATCCCAATGCTGGCGTTGGCCGTGATCGGGGCACTTGTGAACCTTTTTGTGCTGGCCTGGATCTGGTGGCTGCGATCCAGGCCCTCAGCGCAATGGAGGAAGCGCGAAATCAGCAAAAAAGAACGACGCTCCGAGCGGATCCAGGTTGCTTTGGCAATCCTGACACTCGTCCTTGTGGGGGTCGAAAGCTGGTCCCACATCATCATTCACAGGGCCCCGCCATCGCCGGCAGCGCACTCCAGCGCATCTTGATTCTTCAAGATTCGATCAAGTCCCGGACAGTTCCAATTCGCTTTCCAGGCGGGTATGCAGACGCTCGCTGAAGCCCACAGGGAGCTCAAAGACACGGTCGTCAGCAACCAGAACCACGATGTTCCGTGTTGAATCCAATACCGCCGAACAGATTTCGCACGTCTCCAGATGGCGGTCGATTTCGGCGCGCAGTCCCTGGTCCACCTCGCCATCGATGTAAGCGGAGATGTGTTCCCACACGTGTTTGCAGTCAATCCTCATGCGCCCCACCCAAAAAGCCCTTTTCGCTTGGGCGCAAGCCCTTTCAATCGCGGTGCCAGATCTCTCTGCAGCAGTGCTCGCGCCCGGTGCAATCGGACCTTCACGGCCCCCTCGCTGACATCCAGCGCCGCCGCGGTTTCCTTGACATCCATCTCTTCGATGTCCCTCAGCAACACAACGTTACGGTAAATCTCAGGCAATCCCTCAATTGCCTTGCGCAGCATCGCCCCTAACTCCTTCCGTTCAAGTGTCTGAGAGGGTATCTCTCGCCAACTTGTCAAAATAGCCGGGGTAAAGTCGCCTGCCTGTTCGTCTAACCGGGCATCCAGTGAGTCTTCGCGACGCGTTGCTGCCTTGCGCAGCCTTCCCAGACCTTCATTCCGCGCAATCGAAAGCACCCAGGTGCGGAATTGCGCGTCCCCGCGAAAATTCTTCAAGTTCTGATAGACCTTGATCGCTGTTTCTTGAGCGGCATCCTCAGCCTCTGTCTCGTTTCGCAGCAGCGAGAACAGCAGAAAATAGACAGGCCGCTCGCAGGGCTGGATCAATTCGTGGAACAAATGCTTCTCGCCCGCGAGGATCCTGCGGATGCATTCAGCCTCGAATTGAGGATTCGGAACCGCTTTCATTGAAAGCCTGAAGGCAGAAGCAAGCTGGGGTAAGTCGTCCTGCCCGAGTTGCAATGCCACTGAACAGAACTATAGCGTGGACGCCCTGGCACGCGATCGCGGATCGCCGGCCGGCCAAAGCGGACTAACTCGAATGATCCGGTCTCTGCGCAAGATCTATTTAGGTTCGACTCCAAACCAATGTTGCCTCAAATGTAAGTTTTTGGATTAAAAAGAATCCTTGTACTCAAATTACAAATTGGGCTGTACAATCTCCACGAGGAGACCCATGGCCGGAGACATTCAACTTACGTGCAGCGATTGCGGGCAGGACTTCAGCTTCACCGCCGCTGATCAGGCGTTCTTTCAGGAACGCGGTTACTCGACCCCAAAGCGTTGCAAGACTTGCCGTCAGGCAAAGAAGAACGACCAGGGGGGCTCCGGCTACCGCTCGGCTCCAGCACAGGGAACACCTGTGATTTGTTCGGGTTGCGGTCAGCCTACAACAGTGCCTTTTGAACCTCGTGGTGATCGCCCGGTCTTTTGCCGGGACTGCTACCAGGCGCGTAAGGGCAGCGGTGGCGGCGGTGGAAGTTCGCGCGGTCGCGGTCGCTAGGTGGTTCTGAAGCGGTCCGATAATGAACGACAGCGGGGTATGTCGGACCTTCACTTCACGCAAGCAACTCTGATTGAAACTCCTCAGCAACGTCTCACCGGGCTCAGCTGGCCTTCGACGTTCTCTGGCGGCTGGTTCTCTGCCTTTTCTTTTTCGGGGCTCACCGGCGACAACCTGCAGCACGGGCAGCCACAGAAAAATGGGGCTGCCTTTTTTACCGCTCAAGCGTGAAGACAACCACAATGTCTCGTCGCAAATCACCATCCGGGCCCCACTTTACCCGTACTCCTCGAGTTCTTCCATTTCCGAGATCTGCTCAAGTCAACCTGACCGAAGGACACTCCTTGTACCTCTCGGTACGTTGGCTACCGAATCCGGTCCAATTCACCAGGATTGAGGACTTATCCTATTAATATGGTTTCGCAATTATCCTTCGCCGGATTTGCCTGGAAAAATCTATGGCGCAGGCGTCTCCGAACTGCGCTGACTCTGGGCGGCATCGCGATGGCCATCGGCGCATTTGTCTCCCTGGTCGGTTTCTCGCGTTCATTTGAGCATGAATGGATGCGTCTCTATTCAAGCGCCGGCACTGACATGGCCGTGTCAGAGACCAGTTTCCTCAACACTTCACTGGATGAGTCGGTAGGGGTAAAGCTCCGCACAATTCCTGTCGTCGATCGCGCTTCGGCCATGATCTTCAACCTCATGGATCTCACCCCGGAAATCAACGCCATCGTTTTCGGCTTTGAAGCCGACTCCTACGAGCTCGACGCCCTGACGCTTCTTTCGGGCCGGCGCTTTCAAACGGGCAAGCCAGAGGTTCTCCTGGCAGATGTCCTGGCCAAAAACATGAGCAAGAAGGTTGGCGACGCCCTGGAGATCCAGGGAACCACCTTTACAGTCGTCGGCGTCTATCACGGCGGTTCTGCCCTCGATGCAGATGCGGTGATCATGCCTCTGGACCAGTTGCAGAAGCTCTCGAATCTGCAAGGCAAGGTTGCAGCGTTTCACGTGCGGCTCAAACCCGCGCCAGCGGGTGAATCGCAAGAGGCCTATTTGAAGCAGGCTCAAACTGAGATTGAGGCTGCGCTGCCCGGCATCCATGCCACGCCGGCGGCAGAGCGAGCTTCAAACAACCAGCTCGTCGGGCTGGCGCACGCGGTCGCCTGGGGCACCTCGACCATCGCCATGATGGTGGGCATTCTTGGAATCGTAAACACAATGGCCATGTCGGTTTTTGAAAGGACCCGCGAAATCGGAATCCTGCGCGCACTTGGCTGGAAGAGCTGGAGAATCCTGCTGCTCATTCAGACCGAGGCGGGTGTGCTCGGCCTGGTCGGCGGCGTCTTTGGCATCTGCGTCGGATGGGGCGCGCTGCGCGTGCTGTCAGTGTTGCCGCAAACCGCATCCGTCGTCTCGGCGTATGTTTCTCCCCTTCATCTGTTGGAGGCGCTTGGCATTTCGATCCTCTCCGGTTTGGTAGCTGGAGCTGTTCCCGCCTGGCGCGGCGCGCATCTGTCACCTGTTGAGGCGCTCCGCCATGACTAGCCCTCAACTGGAAGTACGCAAGCTATGCAAGAGCTACGACGAAGGCCGTATCGAGGCGTTGCGCGGAGTGGACCTGACCATCACGGCGGGCGAATTTCTCACCATCAGCGGCGCCAGTGGAAGCGGCAAATCCACGCTACTCCAGTTGCTTGGTGGACTCGACATTCCCACCAGCGGCGATGTCCTCTTTCAGAATGCGTCGCTGGGGTCTGCGGTTGATCTTGATACCTATCGGGCCAATGAGGTCGGCTTCATCTTCCAGGCTTTTTATTTGCTTCCCACTCTATGCGCCCTTGAAAACGTTCAGGTGCCAATGCTTGGCTTGACGGGCAATAAACGTCAGCGAGCCGAGCGCGCCGAAGCCCTGCTGGTAGAGATGGGTCTGGAGCATCGTCTCAGGCAATACCCGAATGAGCTTTCCGCAGGGGAACGTCAGCGCGTGGCCATTGCCCGTGCGCTGGCCAATAACCCCTCTATCCTGCTTGCTGACGAGCCGACCGGCAACCTGGACAGCGTGAATTCGGCGCGCATCATGGAAATGCTGATTGGCATTCAGCAAAAACACGGGATGACCCTGGTTGTCATCACCCATGAACTTGACATCGCCAAAGCTGCTCCACGACATATTCGCATCCGCGACGGGAGGATCGAGGCGTGAGGTTTTCCCGATTATTCCTGGGAACCGTGCTGATTCTTGGAGCCGGCGGCCGGCCAATTGCAGCACAAGCGCCAGCCACATCAACGTCAGACGCACCCAATGTTCTATCCGTAGCCAGGCAGGCAGTACAGGCAGCCGACTTTCACGCCATCGGCCACCTTGTCCGCGTGGATGCAACCGGTGCAAGAACTACTTATGGTATTTCCATCAAGGCACGCTGGTTCCCCGGAGTGCTCCGAGTATTGGTCGAAACAACCCCGCCGGCAAGCGAAGGCCCGAAGGCCCGGTCTCACATCCTGCTGGAAATGCGCCCGGACGGGCGCAATTCAATCCAGATCGCTCATCCCGGAGACACAACTCCTACCGCATTGCCCTTCGATAAATGGAGCGACGGGCCGCTGGGTCCGGGATTCAGTTATGAAGACTTCATGGAAGAGCAGTACTTCTGGCCGGTCCAGGCTCCGCTCGAGAAGACTCGCTTCGGGGCCAGGGATTGCGACCTTTTGAAAAGCACACCCGGTGCGGCCGATCGGACACATTACGCCGGTGTGAAATCTTGGCTGGACCACAGTATCGCCTTTCCTGTATACGTGGAGAAATCCCTTAAAGGGGCAGGAACTTTGAAAGAGTTCACCTACTCCGGTTTGCGCCACGATGGCGGAGTTTGGTCCGCCCACCAAGTGGAAGAAAAGACACACGGAACCGCCGGTTCCGAACTGCTCATCATCGATCGGGGCACCGCCAAAGCAAATCTCGCTCTCAGGGACTTTAGCTCTGAGCAACTCGTTCGTTTTTAGGATTGACTATGCTTTTCCTTCTCTGGATTCCCGGTTCAATTGCACTTCTGGTTGCGGTTGGATTTCTTTATCAATGGATCGGCGGCCACCGCGACAGGTTGCGATTCGCGAGTCCAGGCCGCTGGGTAACGATTGGACATAACTGCAAGCTGTACCTGGTTGAAAAAGGTGCTCAGGGAGCCACGGGTCCAACCGTGATCTTCGAGGCTGGCATTGCCGCAACCAACCTGAACTGGTATCACATTCAGGATCATGTCTCCCGCTTCGCCGGTACCGCGTCCTATGATCGCGGCGGACTGGGTTGGAGCAGCCCGTGCCGCACCGCCCGCACCCCAGGCAACATCGCCGTCGAATTGCACGACATGTTGCAGCGCGCTGAGATCAAAGCACCCTACATTCTGGTCGGGCACTCGTTTGGCGGGTTGGTCATGCGCCGCTTCGCGCTGCTCTTTCCTGAAGAGGTGGTGAGCGTGCTTTTGGTCGACCCCATGCGCTGTGAAGAATGGCCGCCGCTCGCTCCGCAAAAGCAGTATCAATTGGACCGTGGAACAAGGCTGTCAGGATTTGCCATTCCGATTGCACGATTTGGACTCGCGCGCCTGGCCGTCACCTCACTCCTCTGCCGGTCTGGACGCACTGCTAGCCGATTGGCCGGCGCCGCCGGTGATGGCGGCCGCCACGTCCTGGGAAGAGTCACGGAAGAAGTGGGCAAAATGCCCAGCGAAGTCTGGCCCATTGTCGCTGCTCACTGGTCACGTCCGGGCTTTTACGCGGGCATGCGCAGCCACGTTGAGGCGGTTCCGGATACAGTTCGCGAAATGCACGATGCCGAGCCGATCCGCGGAATCCCGGTCACGATCCTCACACCTGGGAAGTCGACGCCACTGTCTAACGAAAAGCTCGAGCAAATCGGAGACAGTGTGCGGCAGATCATTGCCGAAGAAAGCGCCCATTGGATCCATCTCGACGAGCCCGATCTGGTGATCGATTCGATTCGAGGAATGGTTGTGGCGGCAACATCAGAGCCAGTCGCGGCAGCATTTTAACCAGCGTTGAACAAAAGCTAAATCAGCGAACTATTCTGCTGACACTTTTTCGCCAGCCTCAAACCGGGTCCATGGACCCGACTTCATGTCCTTCAGAATTGGCTTCAGGTAGCCGTATTCGGGATGTGCCGCGAGAAATGGCGCGGCAATAAAATCCTCGCCGCAGGGATGTCCGGCGTGCGCAATCAGAGTTAGCTTCGCTGCCAGGTCAGAGTCCGTGACCTTCCCCGTAACCGATCCTCCGGGAAAATAAGGGCCCCAATTAAACACGGGTACGCCTTCTTTCACCGTGTCCACGTGGCCGCACAGCGACCGGCCATCCGCCTCGACCTTGCCGGTATAACTGTCGACATGGTCTGAGAGAAACTGCTCCGCAATCTGTATGTCGATTTGCCCTTTGGCCTGCTCCATCTGCTTCTCGGCGGTGATGCGGCGGGCGTTCGGCGAACTGGATAAATTGGCCGGATCAAACTCCGGTGTCTCTTCTTTCAGCACCTGGGGATCACGAGCAAAATTCGTGCTTACAAAGTAACCGTCCTTCGATCGCCACAGCGGCGTGTTCTTCAGTCCGAGTTCAAGGTAGCCAATCTCCCCCGTTTTTCGATCACCGATCAGCCAGTCGTTGGCATAGCCGCCATTGTTTCCTTCCTTGATGATTGCCGCGTACTCGTCAATTGAGCCGGCATATTGCAGCGCCTTGCGGGAGCGCACGAACTCCGGCTTCGCATCCGGATCCCAACCGACAAACTGAGTGATCGTGGTCTCGGTAATCATGATGCCTGCATCGTTCACACCGAAATCGTCCTGGCTCGTGATCACCCCCGGCTCGCCGTCCATGATCATCCGATGTCCTGCCTTTGGCTGAATGTCAAAGATCACAGTCCAACGCGAGCCTTCGGCGTATGTCGTCCAGTTGTTATGCGCGATGACGATCTTTCCGCCCTTGGTGTAGCTTCCGGTTGCGATGAACGCCGAGCAGCGGCCTGAGGGAAGAATGGTGGGAGCGTTCACCGCATGCTGGCGCTTATCCAGCCAGGGCACATAATACTGCGGGAGCTCGATGCCCGCATTCACCGCAACGATGTCCCAAACGTCGAGCTTCACGCCCTTGGACTGTGCGCCACGGGCGATGCCCTCCAACTCTTCTTGGTATTCCGCATCGATGTGCGGCCAGAGCATCTTCCGGCTGGCTTCGCGGAAGAACTCCCAATCACGGTGCGTTTCGTGAACGTTTTCCAGTTTCACCACCGCGAGCATGTCGGCAATTTCAGTGGAGAGCAATCGACCGTGCTGAAACCCGACCTCTGCTGGTGTGCCTTCCAGGTGGACGTAAGTCCAACCGCCACTCTTGAAACGGTATCCCGGCTCGGCGCCGGTCTTCGGATTGGTTGCTGGGCGTGAATCTTCAGCGCAAGCTAGGAATGCCGCGGATACACAAACAATTGAAACCAGGCAAACGCTCACAGCGCGGCAAGTCAGGCGAACCATTTGCAATCCTCCGGAATGCCATGAAGATATCACGAAGGATTCGGGTTACCGAACTGCTCAGCGTTTCTTTGCTGACTTGGAGCCTGGCTTCTTTGGCGCAGGCTTGTGTGGTTTCGCCTTATTGATTCCTTTAGCAGTCTTTGGCGCTGGTTTTCCTTTGGTCACCACTGCCTTTGCCGCAGGCGGCTTGATCGGCTTCTTCGCAGGTGGTTTTACAGGAGCCTTTCTTACCGGGACCTTGATCGGCACTTTTGCATGGGCCTTCAATGGCGCCTTTACTGGAGCTTTCACCGGAATCCTGGTCGCGCCTGATTTACCAGGAACCTTTGGACCGGCTTTAATGGGAGGAGCAGGCTTTGCGGTCTTGCCACCTTTGGCAACAACCGGAGCCGGCGCAGGCTTCTTCAAGGCCGGCCGCACAGCCTGGGTCGGCGCGGCCTTGCCCTTCACCGCCGGCGCTTGAACTTTTGCGATCGCGGGACCGGATTTGGCGTTAAGTGCCGTCGAAGCCTTCGGCTCCTGCTTTGCTGTGGCGCCTGGCGCTTTGCCGGCCTGCCCGCCGCCCTTCACAGGGGCAGCGGCCGCGGCTCCCTTTGTCGCCTTGGCTGGTGGGGTCTTCATCGCCCGCTTCAGAGATGGTGGAGTCGGTTCATCCTCAGCCGACAGATCATCCTCTTCAGAATCGGGTTCATCACCAATCTCCGAATCAATATCCAACTTGGGCAGGTTCAGGCCAAGATCAATCTCGTCGTCACTGCCGATTCCCAGATCGTCATCGTCGTCTCCTGCCATTTCCGCGTCTTCATCGTCCTCGAATGCCTGTTCCTTGACCTTGGCTTCCCCGCGTTTGGCTCGAGGCCGCTTGATGGTCACTTGCGGCGGGGGAGCAGGAGGAGAATGCGGCTCAAGGAAGGCACGCATTTCCTCCGGCGTTGCCAGCTTCTCGTCGATCAGCTGCAGAAAAACGGCATGCACGATGTCGTTGTACCCGGCAAGCTCTGGAGTGATCCGCATCTCCTGCATCAGCGCATGTGGAATCCGCTGACGAGCTTCAGGCCATATCTTCAGGAATTTATCAAATCGGTCCCGGACCGTCTGATCCTTGCTGGTGAAGCCGAGCCAGAGAATGGCTTCAGGATCGTAGGCGGTAAAAATCTTGTAGCTGGCGGAAGGTGTCGCATTCGCCTTGGCAAGCAAGACCTTCGCGAACCCGGCGGCCAGCGAGTCAAGACTATTCCACTCCGCCACGAACCCGGGGCGCAGCATCAGCTTCTTCAAAGCGGACAGATCCTTGGGAGACATGCGCGCCGTGAGCAATTGCATCTGCGCCGCGGACATATCGGGATGAACCCCCTGAAGCAGCAGTTCGACCGCCAAGGCATGCAAGGCCGTCAATTTCTCCTCATCGGCCCTGGCAACCGTCCAGGCTGGGAACAAGTATTTCATCCAGCCTTCGCCTTCCAGAGCCCTGAGCACTTTCAGCCCGTCTTCCTCGTGACCGATCTGCTCAAGTTCCTGGCTGCGCGCCTCTTCAGACAGGTGTTCAATAACTCCTTCGCCCTTTGCATTTTCATACCGGGTCTTGGTTCTCGGGTCGAGCTCCCATCCCAAGCGTGCAATGTAGCGAGTGGCGCGAATCATCAGCGCTGGCTGCTCAAGGAAGCCATAATTCGAAACCAGCCGCAGCGAACGTGCTTCGATATCCGCCGCGCCGTTCAGCGGGTCCATCAAAAGTCCGAATGAGCCTTCATTCAGCGAGATAGCCATTGCGTTTACGGTAAAGTCGCGTCTCCGCAGGTCTTCCTGGATTGAGGCTGGGTGGATGATCTCTTTGCCGGGGCTCGGGTACTCAGAGCGATGAGTGCTGTTCACATCCACTCGAACTGTTCCGGGGAAACAAAGATATAAACTCCTCGACGCTTCGTTTTCGCCCCAAACCTTGCCGCCCAGTTTCTCGATTATTTTCTTTAGCTTAAGCGCATTCCCATGCACTGAAACTTCAAGGTCGCGAACGGCATGGCCGCTGGTAAGGTCCCTGACGGCGTCCCCGGTGAGGAAGAGTATGGTTCCGGCCTCCCGGGCGGCCTCGCGCATTTGTCTGAGAGCATGCTGTTGGTCGGCGGAGAGCCGGTTTTCCAAAAGATAGATGTAATCAGCCATTTCGTTTCCTGCTTCCGCCGTCTCAAAACTCTGCCCAGCATCTAACTTCCAAGTGCCTGATGTTGTTGCGCTTACAGCGCGGCTGGCAGAGGCGGCAAACCAGTACATTAACACAACTCGGCACGAATGGCTAGCCCCTGTTGGCTTCGGTGGAGGGCTTTTTCGATTCGCCACAACCCCATCACCATGCGACAATCCAGAGCGATGGGCTCTGTCCGCAAACCGGTGATTGTGCGCAAGTTCTCAAGAGACTGGTTGGCCGGGTATGCGCTGACCAACTTCGGCCACGAGACGCCGGAATTGGAGATTCTCGACCTTTCAGGCAAGGTACTGTCCATTGCCTGGGAGCAGGTAAAGTGGGTTTGCTTCGTCCGCGATTTCTCCACGTCGGGTGACCAGGCCAACCCTGAGCGCCTGCTCCAGAAACGATTCGCTGTCCGGCCGCGGGCCGCCGGTCTTTGGCTCCGGATGACCTTGAGTGATGGAGAGGAACTCGAGGGGCTTGCGCCCAACGATCGCTCCCTTGTCGAGGGATCTGGCCTGCTATTGACCCCGCCCGACACCCGATCGAATACGCAGCGCATTTATGTCCCCAGAGCGGCGATCCAGACCCTCCAAGTGGTCAGCCTGATTGGAGCAGCCTCGAGGCGGCAAGCCGCAATATCGCGGAAACCACAGGAGCAGCCCGGCCTGTTTCCCGGCGATCCCGACACAGCGTAGCCGGTTGCCTTCCGGTACAATCACTTCGATGAAGTTAGGTGAGTTAGCAACCCGGTTGGGTGCGGAACTTCGCGGAAACGCGCAGCTTGAAGTCACCGGTGTCAAAGGCATTGAGGAGGCCGGCGCTACTGAAGTCACCTTCGTCGCCAATCCAAGGTATACCGCCCTCGCTCGAACAACCAAGGCAGCCGCTGTCCTCGTCGATCCCGAATTCCAGGAAATTCAGACAGCGACCCTTCGCATCAAGAACCCATACCTGGCTTTTTCGCGCGCGCTCGCCCTCTTCTATCATCCTCCCGCTTATAAGCCGGGCATTCACCACACCGCTGTCATCGATTCAACCGCGATCATCGGGGTTGGCGCCCATATTGGCGCGTATGTGGTGGTG
>Ga0181535_10004112_pt1 | contig 16401 bp, 11 predicted proteins | sample PEATcosm2014_Bin_44_FD_119774 | JGI IMG/M metagenome (GOLD analysis project Ga0181535, IMG submission 119774) | Peatland microbial communities from MTU Mesocosm Facility, Houghton, MI, USA - PEATcosm2014_Bin17_30_metaG | ecosystem: Environmental > Terrestrial > Soil > Wetlands > Peat | place... | reverse complement strand
CAAACGAACAACGAAGCTCAATTACTTCCCCTTTGCCGTTCTTAATTACTTCTTCACATTTTATAATATAAGCGTAGCGCAACCTTACTTCTCCACCGGGAATTAATCTATGGTACCCCTTTGGAGGAATTTCCATAAAATCGGTTTGTTCAATATAGATTTCTCTTGCAAAAGGAATTTTCCTTGTTCCCATTGACTGATCTTCAGGGTTATTAACTGCATCCAATTCTTCAACTGCATCTTCGGGAAAATTTATTATAACAACTTTAAGAGGGTGCATAACTGCCATCGCACGCTGAGCTTTTTTGTTCAAATCTTCACGGATAGCAAATTCAAGTAATGCAATATCTGTAAGAGCATCACGTTTTGCCACACCTACACTCTCCGCAAAGTTTCTTATTGCTTCAGAGGTGTATCCCCTGCGCCTGAAACCTGAAATAGTAGGCATACGCGGGTCATCCCAGTCATCCACATAGTTTTCCTTTACAAGCTGCAATAGTTTTCTCTTGCTCATAACCGTATATGTTAAATTCAAACGTGCAAATTCTATCTGCTGTGGATGATAAATTCCAAGTTCATTAATAAACCAGTCGTATAACGGACGATGATTTTCAAATTCAAGAGTACATATAGAATGAGTAATATTTTCCAGTGAATCTTCAAGACCATGGGCCCAATCATAAGTAGGATATAAGCACCATTTGTTTCCCTGCCTGTGGTGTTCGGCGTGAATAATCCGGTACATAATGGGATCACGCAGATTTATATTAGGTGAAGCCATATCTATTTTTGCACGCAAAGTTTTGGATCCGTCCGGAAATTCTCCATTCCGCATTCTCTCAAACAGATTAAGATTTTCTTCAACACTTCTGTTGCGGTAAGGACCTTCTTTTCCCGGCTCGGTTAAGGTACCACGGTTTTCACGAATTTCATCAGCGGTCTGTTCATCAACATAAGCCCTGCCTTTTTTAATCAAATCAACAGCCCAATTAAACATTTGTTCAAAATAATCCGATGCATAAAGAATCCTGTCCTCAAAGTCTCCTCCCAGCCATTTCACATCTTCAATAATGGATTCAACATATTCAACCTCTTCCTTTTCCGGGTTTGTATCATCGAAACGGAGATTAAATTTTCCTGCATAGTCTCTTGCTATGCCAGAATTAAGACATATTGATTTTGCATGGCCTATATGAAGATAGCCATTTGGTTCAGGAGGAAAACGGGTATGTACGCGGCCTCCCCATTTACCGGTTTTTATATCATCATCAATAATTTCATAAATAAAATTCTTAGGTTTTCTTTCGTTTGGATTTTCTAAAGGTGTATTTATCTCAGTCATTATATTATCAATCTTTTAAATGAATATGAATTTAACCAGTAAATGTACATAATAATAAAAATATGCTCAAATTCAGTTTGCAATTTACTTGATAATAAAGCAAATAAGGCATAGATTTACACCGCTAATTTTTAATTGGTAATAAGCCGAAGTGGCGGAATTGGTAGACGCGCTGGACTCAAAATCCAGTCTGGCTCACACCAGGTGCCGGTTCGAGTCCGGCCTCCGGTACAAAATCTAAAAAAGCTCAATTTTATAATTGAGCTTTTTTATTTTCCATCCTGAAAAATATTGTTAATGTTACAACCACGAAAGCCTCCAGGTTTGTGAACGCTTTCTTGAAAGTAAAAAGCACAGTTGTATTTAATAATTGTGTTACTTTAATATAGAAATAGATTCATCTGCTTATTTCCATAAGCAAAGATTTTAATTTTTAACGTTTCAATATAGCTCTATCGGCAATATCTTTTCTGAAATAAATACCTTCAAAATAAATTTTAGCTAATGCATCATAAGCTTTTTGTTTTGCAAGCTTTAAATCCATTTCTTTAGTAATTGATGTAACACCAAGAACTCTTCCTCCATTTGTAACAAATTTGCCATCTGATTCTTTAGTGCCGGCCTGGAAAATGACTATATCACTATCCGTTTTATCAAGCCCGCTGATATCAAATCCTTTGGCGAAAGCATCCGGATAACCTTTTGATGCAGCCACAACACAAACTGCCGAACCACCTGAATATTTAACTGCACTCTTATCCAAACTGCCTGTTGAAGCCGAATATAAAAGTTTTAAAAAATCACCTTCAAGAACCGGCAATACCACCTGTGTTTCAGGATCTCCAAAACGGCAATTAAATTCAACTACTTTAGGGCCTTCTGATGTAATCATAATTCCACAATATAAGCATCCAATAAACGTCCGGCCTTCCTTTTCCATTCCGGATATTGTGGGAGCAATTATTTTTTCTTCCACTTCGGCTAAAATTGATTTCGTTACTACAGGAGCAGGTGAATATGCACCCATTCCGCCTGTATTTTTTCCTGTATCATTATCCCCTATCCTTTTATGGTCCTGGGCCGACGGCAGGCAAATAAAATTTTTACCGTCGGTAATAGCAAAAATTGATGCTTCTTCCCCAAACATAAATTCTTCAATAATCAATTGATCACCTGAAGCACCAAAAACTTTATCAATAAATATTTCTTTTAAGGCTTTTTCAGCATCTGAGATCGAGCTGCATATCAGAACTCCTTTTCCGGCAGCAAGTCCGTCAGCTTTTACTACAAGAGGATATTTTTGAGTCTTTATATATTCCATTGCTTCGTTAATTTCTTGCGATTTAAATTCTACGTATCCCGAAGTTGGAATATTGTATTTAACCATTAAATTTTTTGCAAAAGATTTTTGAGCTTCAATATCAGCAGCTTTCCTGCCGGGACCAAAAACATTTATCCCTTTTTGTCTTAAAGAATCAGCCATCCCATCAACCAAAGGTTGTTCGGGACCGATTATTACAAGTTCAATTTTTTTATCAAAACAAAATTCTGCAATAGCACCAAAATCCTTTAAATCCATTTGTAGATTAACCCCCAAATTTTTCATTCCGGGATTGCCCGGAGAAATATAGAGGGTACCAAGGCTTTCGCTTTGATGAATTTTATATGCCAGGGCGTGTTCTCTTCCACCGGAACCTATAAGCAGTACATTCATATTACCCCTTCCTTCACTAAAAATTGAAATTGTTTGGTTAATTGTTCTGTTAAAAAATCCCTTCTATGTTTCTCAACAAAGCCCTCATCCGGTACGGGCAACTTATTTCCGGAATATAGGAGATAAGCCTCAATTATAGCGTTTTTAATTCCATTTATATCATCCGGTGCCGTTATAAATGATGCTTTATACTCTTCTGCTGCAATCTTCAAGGCGCCATCTGGCAATGAAGCAATTATAGGCTTTTTAGTACCGAAGTATTCATACAGTTTTCCACTTGAAATTGTATCTGCATTTCTACCTTTGCCAACCATCATCCAGAGTATATCACTTGATATAATTTTTAAAAGTGCCTGCTTATGATCCAGGTAACCAAATTCTTTAACAAATTCCTGTAAACCCAATTTTTTTATTAATTTCACATTTTCATTCCGAAGAAAACCGAGAAAATGGAGTTCGATATTGAACGCGATATCAGGTCTTTCAATAGTAATTTCTTTAAATGCTTTTAAGAAATATTTTGGAGTAATAAATTCATAAAATATTCCCGAGTAGGTGAGCCGCATTTTATTATTTTCTCTTTTTTCCGGTAAAAGAGCGGCAAAATCTTCCGGATCAAAACCATGCGGAATTATAAAAATATCTTCGAACGATAAGAACTTATACCTATTTATTATTTTTTCTTTAATTTTTCGATTTGTGGCAATTACTTTGTCAGCTTTCTTTAAAGCGGCATATTCCATCCTCTTGTGAATTAACTTATGAAGCGGAGTGGGATAAAAAGCAAACTGATTACCAAACCAGAGGTCACGGTAATCAATAACCAGAGGTAAATTAAATTCTTTTTTTAACTTTACCGCCATATTGATAGAAGAAAAAGGCGGTGCACTTACAAATATCAAATCAAAATTTTCATCTCGTAGTAAAGTTCGTGCAGTAATTATTGCCTTCTTTGACCACCCGACTTTATTATCCGGAATAAAAAATGTATTGCTGATCCGGCTAAGCATTTTTCTAATAAATTCCGGCGGCATTTTCATAGTTCCTTTTTTTGACAGCCGCGAATTAATTTCATTACCATTTGTTCGTACAATCCTGATATCAGCAGATTCAGCTTCGGCTAATAAAGAATTATCATGTGCATAGTAACCAGTATCGGATGCTGTAAGAACAGTCGGGTCCCAATTAAAACTTTTCATATACTTGGCAAATTTTAATGTTCTTTGAACTCCGCTGAGACCCATCGGAGGAAAGTAATAAGCTATGATCAGAACTTTATACATTTAAATACTCTAATCCCTAATTATTTGAAAATATTTTATCCCCCTATTAATAATACCAAAATGAAAATCACATATGATAATTTGGTGCTTCTTTAGTAATGATAACGTCATGCGGATGACTTTCTTTTAATCCAGAAGCTGTTATTTTAATAAATTTTGTTTTCGTTTTCAATTCTTTTATATTTTTTGCACCGCAATACCCCATTGAAGCCCTCAGTCCACCGATCAATTGATACACAGTATCCGAAAGTACTCCTTTATACGGTACTCTTCCTTCAACACCTTCGGGAACCAGCTTTGCAATATCATCTTCTGCATCCTGGAAGTACCGGTCTTTACTTCCTCTAGTCATAGCAGATAAAGAACCCATTCCGCGGTAAATTTTGAAACTCCGGCCTTCGAAAAGAACTTTTTCACCAGGACTTTCCTCCACGCCTGCAAAAAGGCCTCCAATCATTACTGAGTCTGCTCCAGCGGCAATTGCTTTAGATATATCTCCCGTCTGCTTAATACCACCATCGGCAATAATAGGAATTCCTTTATTTTTTAAAGCTCTGTAAACATCAGCAACGGCTGTAATTTGTGGAACACCCACTCCTGCAACAACTCTGGTTGTACATATAGAGCCCGGTCCTATACCGACTTTCACAGCATCAATTTTGCAATCTAATAAATCAAGTGCAGCTTCATAAGTTGCTATATTACCAGCAATTATCTGCTCATATTTGAATTTCTTTCTAGCTTCTTTAATAGTACGAATAACTCCTGTTGAATGACCGTGCGCAGTATCAATCACAATAACATCAGCTCCTGCTTTGGATAGTGCGGCAATTCTTTCCATAGTATCGGCAGTCACGCCTACAGCAGCTCCTACACGCAACCTGCCATGCTCGTCTTTACTGGCATGAGGATGTTTTTTCTTCTTTTGGATATCCTTAAAGGTAATTAATCCCTTGAGAATTCCCTTAGAATCCACCACAGGTAATTTTTCAATTTTATGGTTTTGTAAAATCTTCTCTGCCTTTTCCAGGTCCGTATGTAATGGAGCAGTAATCAGATTTTCAACCGTCATTAAATCCTTAACTTTCAACCTTTTATTTGGTTCAAATCTTAAATCCCTGTTTGTTAATATTCCAACTAATTTACCAATACTATTAACAACGGGTATACCTGAAACACTATATTTTTTCATGATATCCAGAGCGTCACCGATTGTTTTCTCAGGGGTTAACGTAACGGGATTAAGAATCATTCCGCTTTCAGATCTCTTTACTTTATCAACTTCAATACATTGTGCTTCTATGCTCATGTTTTTATGCAGTATACCAATACCACCTTCTCTAGCCATTGCAACTGCCATGGCAGATTCCGTAACCGTATCCATCGCTGCTGAAACCAGAGGTATGTTTAGTTCAATTGATGGTGTTAAAATTGTCCTGGTATCTACTTCCCGCGGTAATATAGAAGATTTACCTGGAATTAAAAGGAGATCATCAAAAGTTAAACCTTCTTTAATTAACAAAGTTTCTTTCATTATTGTTCCTTTTTATTTATAATTCCTAAATTAAAAAAAGACCCCGCATGGGCGGGGTTTTCCATTTTTATTCAAAAGCAGAACATACTGTTATATCGTGACCAGTATCGTTTAACATAAATTCATACTTACATTCCCTTTTCATCATTTTTTCTTCCAATAAAAGAGAATCTTTTTCAAAATAATCCACTCCCTTGAAAACCAGCATTTATTTCCTTTTTCAATTTAAAAAACAAATTTAAAGGATAAGATGTATACAAGCAACTAAACTTTTTAGGGGAATATAATCGCATTTTCTAAACAATTAGATCGATGGATTTATAAATACCCTTATACATATTCAATTATTTTCCATAATTATCTGCTGTGTCTAAAAAATCACAGGGAAAATAGCTTATAATTCAGTATTTTAGGGTTATAATAATTAGGGTTTATGACATTTAGCAGTAATAAATATAGGAAAAGATGTGCAATAGCAGTTCTTGCTGCTTATTTGCTTTTAGTATCAATATCTATTCTTCATTATCATCATATTAATATTCAGACAGGCAATTTTGAGATAAACAGTACAAGTCAGAATACCTGTAATGATGTCTTTGATAAAATTATTGATATTACTCATGAATGCACTATTCAGCATTTTACGGAAACTATTATTAACTATAATTTTGCTGCAATTTTCAATGTCATTATCGAGAATGGGGAACAAAATATTTTCATCAATGAAATTCCCAGAATTCCCCAAGCGCCAATATTTAACAACAATCCACTCAGAGCACCCCCATTTTTTTCCTGATCTGTCTGCATCCTTCTAAATATATTGAGACTATGTTGTATCTAAAACAGTTAATTGATTAAGTTGGCTTTTTCCAGATAAAACTAATAACAAAGCATAGAATCAATTCATTACTATTTAACAAAAGAGAAAGTTATCAGAATGGATTATTTAATAAAAAATAATTTAAGATTACCCAGATTTAATTTATTAATAATATTACTTGTATTTTTCTTCTTAATAAACATTTCAACTTTAGAAGCTAAAAAAGGCGGGGATAAAAATGAAATCACTGTAAATTACAAAGTAACAGTGGTAGATTCTGCACAAAACACACCGCTTGAATTAGTTAATGTTTTATTAAAGAAAGGAGACACTTTTGAAAGAATTGGCGAAACGAATAAATTTGGAGTAGCTATACTACGGGATGTTACAGCCGGTGAATATACTTTAGTGACTAATTATATTGGTTACAAAGATTTTTCAGCACTTGTAAAAGTAGATAAAGCACACAGCAGCACTAAAGTACTGTTACAGGAAAGTGCAATAGGAATGAATGAAGTAGTTGTGACCGGGCAGAAAGAACAAGCACATATTTCAACTTATCTTGATATAAAAACAGGTTTTAAGACATTTGAAGCCGCAACATTTAATGCTTCGCCTGATTTAAGAATGACCTCAGTTGTTCAGGAAAATTTAACAGGAGCTGTAAGAGCATCAACAGGAGAAGTACATATAAGAGGTCAACACGGTGAATATACTTACTTTATTGATGGTATTCCAATTCCCCTAGGTGTATTCGGAGGCTTAAATGAAGTAGTAGATCCTAAGGTAATAAAAGACATCACATTTTATACAGGCGGATTTCCTGCAGAATATGGCGGACAGATTGCTTCAATTATTAACATCCAAAACCGGGTCCCGCCAAACGGATTTCAATTGGACCTTGAAACATATGGCGGCAGTTATCTGACCTCGAATAATGAAAACTTAGGTGAAAAAGTCGGGGAATTTAAGGCCATTAACTCCGATGGGCAAAGTATATCATTAAGCAACAATACCGGTAGTTTTGGTTATTTTCTATCCGGATCAAGACAAGAATCCGACCGAAGAATTGATCAGCCTGTACAAACTTTATTCAACGACCACGGCTTTGATTACTTTTTATATGGAAAATTTGATTACTTATTAGGTGATAATGATTATCTTACAGCGAATATAAACTACAGCGTAACTCAAACTCAAATACCCTTCGATTCACTTGAAGGAATTAATTTTGATACACATAAAAGTTATAATTCATTCCAAACTTTATCCTACTATCATACAATTTCAAGTGAAGTTGACAGGGCCAGTGACTTGTTTGTGGGATTGTTCGTCAGAGAAGGAGGATTAAAATATAACACAAGCCCATATGATGAAACGAAACAATTTATTGATAATGATTCGTCTACGGCTTATACCGTTGATGAGAACAGGAGTTTTGTAACCTATGGAACCAGAATTAAATTTAGTAATGAACTTTCTCATCAATTAAGCTACGCAGCCGGCCTTGATTTCAGCGCAACCACGGGAAACGATATTTTCAATTTTAGAGACAGCACAGGAAACGGCCCTGCAAATAATGATAATTATACAGGTTCAGATTTCGGCATATTTTTTCAAACTGAAATTCATCCGTATGAATGGACCCGACTGGAAGCAGGGATCAGATACGACCAGCATATTGCCCCTCTCATTGAACTGGAGAAACAATACAGCCCAAGATTAAAAATAAGTTTTTTCCCAGATGCACTTAATACAATATATCTAAGTTATGACAGACTATTTATGCCAACAAATATTGAAGCGCTATCATCCATCGCAACTGCGGTTGGAGATTCAGCTTCCCCCACTCTGCCTGAAAGGGACGATTTATATGAAGCAGGAATTATTCATAACTTCCTATATGGTTTAACTGCAAAAGCAGATTTTTTCTACAAAAATTCTTCACCCGGTCTTGATGATGAAACATTAGGTTCCAGTGAAATAAAGGTAAATGTTAATATCAATAAAATAATTGTAAGAGGCCTGGAATTGAGTATAACATATAACGACCCATCCAGTCCATTGTCCGGATTTTTGAACAGTGCAATAATTCATGCATTTGGTACCGGACCCGTATCCGGTGGGTTCATTCCAGCGGATTATTCAACCGATCCTTTTGACCTGGATCATGACCAAAGATTATCAATTGTAGCAGGATTAAATTATCAGCCAAAGAATTGGTTCCTAAACCTGACGGGAATTTATGGAAGCGGCTTGTCCAATGGTACAAGTAACTACGAATACAAAACCGGGCTTTTTGATTTTAACACGGGTGCACACACATCACCTTCCTGGATATTAAATCTTTCAGGCGGTTATACATTTGCCCTGGAAGACAATCATTCTATTGAACCGGCAATATATGTGGACAATTTATTAGATCATCATCATTTAATAAAAGGCGCTTTTTTCAGCAGCGCCAGCTTTGAAGCACCAAGAGATGTTACATTTAATATTAAATATCATTTATAAATACGGGATAATCTGTAACCAAATGCGCCTAATTACAAAATTTTGAAGAATGTTTATTATTAATTTTATTTTTTATTCGATTTTAATATTTAGATGAAAGTATTATCTTTCGGAAGTGAATAAATAATTTCAGCTAATAATTACCCGGAGTTGCAGGTATTTGAATCCCGATTTTTGTTGGGATTTCTAAGCCAAGCTTCTCCCCTCTTAAACGGAGAGGTGGGTGAGTGGCTGAAACCAACGGTTTGCTAAACCGTCGTAGGGGTTAAACTCTACCCCGGGTTCGAATCCCGGCCTCTCCGCTCCACATTTATAAACCTCGTCTATTGCAAATAAAGCAGTATTCGAGGTTATTGTTTTTAAAAACACTCCTATTAGTACCATTAATACCATAAAAAACATTGTCATGGGCACAAAATGGGCATTTGGGGCTACTATAAGTCAAGGTGTTTAACAGGAAAATTTATGCGATCACGATACTTTCGGCCACTAAGCATTTTTGAGATGTTTTTAATTAAAACTGAATGTTCCTGCCACACAAGTATTTTCGTTTCTAAAGCATAGCAAGGATGGACTAAGTCCTTCTCAGCTGCGGTCCTTCAAACCATCATATAATTACCGCTGAAAGTTATAAAGTGTTCATGCTGCCCTTGCGACTTAAACATTTTGTTGCTTTTTCCGGTTCCGCTTCATGGAAATGAGAATTGGAATAGATAATTAAACTGATTGCCTTTGAACAAAAATTAAAAAGCATAAAGAATAATTATTCCTACCATTTTATTGCTGCAGCTAACTTAACTATTTTCCAGGGTTCGCATGTGTCATCATTTGCAAACAAAATAAATCCGAGTTTTTCGTCCGGGTACAATTGAATTTTTGTACAAAAGCCCGGACCGCCTCCATCATGTGTAAGCACCCACCTGTCTGAACCTGGCCTGCCGTAAATTTGCCATCCTATTCCCTGTCTACGATAAATTGAAGTATCGTCGCCTTTTATTTTTGAATATCCTGAATACGTCATATTGCGGAGTGATTCCGGAGAAAGAATTCGTATGCCGTTAAGCTCCCCTCCATTTAAATAAGCAGCTACCAGATGCGAAGCGTCTTCAGTTGAGCCGATTAACCCGGATGGAGGAGTTTGATCAGTATAAACTCGCTTCAACCAGATATGACTCCAGTCAAGTTCGCGTATATAAGAACCGGCGAGGAATGGAATCAGCGGCGTCATAATATTGAATAACGGATGAGCTCCGGCCGCCTCATTCAATTTCATAGCATTAGTATATACAAAATCGGTATTTTTCATCCTAAGCGGAAGCAGAATATTATTCCGAACATAATCTTCATAAGTAATACCGGTTACTTTTTCAATAATTGCTCCTAATACCATATATCCGAGATTCGAATATTGAAAGTGATCCCCAGGTTCAAAATTGAGTGATGAATATTTAGGAAGTTTTTTTATTAAAAAATTTGTTTGGTTTACCGAAGGTTCCCCGTAATGATGAATCCAATTAATTAGTGTGATAACTGAAAGATCCGGTAATCCTGAACTATGATTGAGCAGGTTCAGAATGGTTATTTTTTTACATGTATCTGATGGGTAGTCGACATTGAAGAAAGGAAGATACATATAAACGGGATCGTTTATATTCAGCAGGCGCTTCTCCTGAAGCTGCAGGATAGCAATTGCTGTAATAATTTTAGTGCAAGACCACCAGTGGTAAATAGTTGCCGGTGCAGCTTTAATTTTTCCGGGTTTATCTGCCCAGCCAAATCCTTTACAATAAATTAAACTATCATTTTTTACAACCGCCAGAGTCAAACCAGGCGGAGTACCTGATCCGGTTAATTTATTAAGGTAGTTCTCTAATTCTAAAATATTCGAAACATTATCCGGCGGTTTAGGAATGGAAACGCATGAACATAAAAGGAAACATATAATTATTAAAGAATAATACAATAAGCATTGATATTTAATATTGATCATTCTCAAAATAATACCCTTCCTGAAGTTTTAATTTAATTATTAGTTAATGATGTATAATCAAAAAATATTTAGATCAAATATAACGTCAGATTAAAAAAAGATCGCTTCAGTGTGCAAGATGAGACCTGTTATAAGGCACCACATTTGAGAAATTGTTTATTATAATCTGTTATTCTTTTTTAAATGAAGCAAAATATACTGAAGGGGTTACACCGGTATGTTTTTTAAAGTTCCTGTTGAAAGAAGATTTCGAATTAAATCCGCAGTCTAGAGCCACGTAAAGAAGAGTCAGGTTTTTATTTTTGGGATCGGAAATTAATCTTTTAAAGTCTTCAACACGAAAATGATTAACAAAATCATAGAAATTTTTCCCTTCTTTTTCATTTATAATTTGAGATAGATAATTGGGATGAATATTAAGCCGGCTTGCAAGGTCGTCGGCACAGAGATTATTTTTCCGGAATAATTTTTCTTCATTCATTAAACAAAGTAGTTCACGATAAAGCTTTCCGGATAATTCTTCGGTTAGGCCTGATTTGTAATATTTTACTTTTTTATCATTACTGCCAGGCAATTCTTTTTCAACAGAAAAGATCCTCGACTGCCTTATTCCAAAGAATCCTATCATGAATACAAAAGCCACCACCCCTATAAATATTATAATATCATTTAGAAAGAATAGGAAAATTAGAAACCAAATCCCAACTATTCCGAAAATCAATAAGCGCAACCATTGCAGGTTGATTTTATCCTGATAAGAAAATTTATTTAGAATATTATGACGATGCTTCCTTAATAAAAGAAGAGACCATGCAATATAGATAATGCCCGAGAGGAATATAGCAAATAGTCTGATGTAAGTAAAAACTTTATAACCGGCACCTAAATTATTATAAACATAGGCTTTCTGTTCAACAGGCAGGAAGAGGAATTTAATTAAATATAAATACATTGCAAAAGCGGGTAAAAAATTCAAATATATCCATATTTTTTTATATGGAAGCTGGTTGGTCACAGATGCTATATAAAGATATAGCATAACACTTTGAATAAGGGGAATAGGTAATTCTACTCCCCAAAGGAAGGGGTAATTATAAATAGCGCCGCTGAAAATCAAATATTTCAGGAAAAATTGGGTTATAATCAGAACCATCCAGACTGCTAGAATTTTATCTGATCCCGATTTGTTCTTTTTAAATATCAGCAACAGCTCGATAAATAGTGCTAAGGTAATACCGGCGATAAAAACCATTTATATTCCCGTTCCTAAAATTTTTTATCAGGTTCCCTCTTCAAATCTTAATTAAGTTAGATATTAATTTTTTAATATTCAACTCTTTTTATGCCTGATAAGAATATTAAGCTCAGTATTATTTTAAGGTTGTTCGTTAGCTTACAGAGTAACTGATTTTCCAACAGACGAAAAATTCTATGATTATTTTAATTCTTTTGCAAAAGATAAAACTATATTCCGATTGGTCTCATTACTATTTCCTTCTTCCGCCTGCTATTCATCTTTAGCTTCCCATAATTCAATTTTGTTGCCTTCAATATCTAGAATATGAACAAATTTTCCATAATCATATGTTTCAATTTTGTCCACGATTGTTACGTTTTCCTTTTTTAATTCTTCAACCAATGCTTCTAAATTCTCTACTCTATAGTTTATCATAAAGTCTTTTGTTGAGGGTTCAAAATATTTTGTGTTTTCTGCAAAAGGATTCCACTGGGTAAGTCCTTCTTTAGTACTGTCGTCAATCTCCCGCCATTTAAAACTTGCTCCATATGGGCTTGTGTCAAACCCGAGGTGTGTTTTATACCATTCGTTAATCGCTTTTGGGTCTTTGCATTTGAAAAAAATGCCGCCTATGCCTGTTACTTTTTTCATTTTTATTGTGCTTTTATTTTGTTGTGATGTAATTATTGTCTTAAATGCGAAACCAAGGCTAAATGATGTCGCAGTTATTAGGAGTATTAAAATTACTTTTTTCATTACTTATTTAAAATTATATTTTTTTCGTTCGTCCACAAATGTTTTTATCATATTCTAATCATCAGGCTCCCCCGATTGAATTTAATTTCCTTTAATATTTAAAATATGAACACATTTTCCACAATCATATGTTCTGTGTCATGTATCGATTATACAGGAATAAAAATACTTCTTGTTTTATCTGTTTATTAAATTCACCTACTCAACATTTTTTTATCTTATTTTATTCTATTTTTTAAACTATCTCAAGAATACTTTAAGGATTAAAGAAACGCCTTATTGTACTTTCTAATAATAGAAATGGAATTGCAGAAGCGCCGCATTATCCTTAACTGCCGGAGTATCGAACTGGAAACGGTACTGGGGAATTAATTCAACAAAACTGTACGGATAAAAACTGAATCCCGCTACAATTCTTGATAACTTTTCATTGTTCTCTGATGTGACCGGTTGAAAATGATCGTACCGGAGAATTGCCTCCAGCCCCTTAAATAAAAGGTAGGAAGCTTCCACCATTTCAGCGGCAGATTTCGTACCCTGTTGGATATAATCCTGCGCTATATCATACTCACCAATCAAAGTAAAATTACTTATTCCAAAACCGAGAAATCCGCCATACATATTTACTTTTTGACCTGAAGGTACATAACTATATTCAAGAGGTCCTGTAAAGGTCATATAAGATGCTCCGAACAATAATGCAAGTGTATTACCGATAACGGGGCTAAATTTTATACTTGTTGTATATGCAGGATCAGAATTAAAATTTAACGAAACAGGGCTGCCTACGCTTGCAGTAAACAAACCGAAGTCTGATATATTATATCCTGCTTCAACACCTGTAACATTATAACCCGGTGCAAATATTAATCCCTGCGGCCGGCTGCCAGGAAACAAATATCCCAGGTCGCCTCCACGTGTATAAGCTGTGTGATCATCTAACAACACTCCAAAATCCGGTGTAAAAGTACCAACCTTAATGTAGCTGCTGTTAGGAAGTATATGTGCTACAATATAGCCTTCCCAAAAAGCATTAACAAAATCATAGTTAGCATAAATATCAATACTATCCATAATTTTAGCATTTACGTATACAGCACCCTGCATTTTTTGAAAAGTAGTTTTTTGAAGTTCTTGCGAGTAAAGATATTGAGTGCGATAATCAAATCCGATATCTATATTTTTTCCGATTTCATTACTCATGTTCAATGCATCGTCACTCTCCCTGGGTGAAACTAAAGGCAAAGAACGCATTCCATAATGCCATCCTCCCATGTTCCTCATTTCACCACCAGTTGGGTTTACATGGCAATCTATACATTGAGCACCCATTCTAAGAGCATACCTCGGAAGTGCATACATCCCCTTTGCAATTAATAAGACTGTTAAAATTATGAAAAGGTAATTTGTATTTTTCATACTCCTCTCGCATTATTAGTTGATTGTTTTCCAGTTAACCCGCTTGACTATAATATTATAGTTTATAGAAAATAGATTTTCAAATTTGAAAAATTTCAACACTCTAAATAGGAACTAACAGAGATATGTTATTAGACCTTCATCCAATTTATTTTAAAAGCAACATTTTTTTAACTTCGGAAAAACTACCATTACTAAGCCGGTAATAATAAATTCCTGAAGCAAAACTCACTGCGTTAAAATCGTAAGAATAATTACCTGCTGATTTAAATTCGTTAACAAGTGTTTTTACTTTCGTTCCTAACACATTAAATACTTCTAATTTTACAAACCCCGGATCAGGAATTAAAAAGCTAATTATAGTAGAAGGATTAAAAGGATTAGGATAATTTTGATTAAGATTAAACCCTGAGGGACGATTCCTATTAGTTATCTCTGATATAGCGGAACTAACTGTAATAAGCTTATTTGGAGCAAAATTCCACATATCTCCGGGATCAGCTATACCATTAAAATTCACACTATTACCGTTAGCATATAATGTAATAGTACCGGCTGTACCAGGGGCTGTATACAAAAAAGAAAATGTTACCTCATTACCAGAAGGAGCCTTAGGCATAACATGAGTTAACTCTCCATCACTTGGATCCAACCGTAAATCTGTTCCCTGGGGTGATAAAGTTCCTGCTGAAGCAGCTATATCCGTCCCTGCACGTACTAAAGGACCACCTTTAATTGTGATTGAATATGTACCTGTTTTCCCGGCAATTAAAGTATCAGGTCCGGAAATAGTAACAGAAACATTCTGGGATGGTGAAGCGTTATGACAAGTACAACCGTTTCCATTTTTAAGAGTTTTGCCTGTTATTCCGTTTGAATAGGCATATAATAAAATGGCGGAGCCGGCTATGATTAAGAAACCAAATGTTATTGAAATAATATATTTTGGACCCGGTATCATTTATTTATCGATTTCTTTATACAATTTAAGTTTAGAGGGATTAAATATTAATTATTTTTCTAAAAAGTTATCCCGAATTTACCTGTAAGTTTACAACATCTTTGTACTGCTCAGCAATTATGAAGGATCAGAAAATTAGAAATAGATTAAACAGGCGACCTCAATAATTTTATAAAGATGAAACAACAACAATTAACATAACACTCCCATGTAAATAATTTTGAATTCGGATACCCATGTTTAATCTAATAAAAGAGATACTTATTTACCAGAATATTATCTGCTCAAAAGCTGCCTCATAAGAAATATCACAAATAACGTAATAATGATATTTGGCACATCGGGTAATTATCTTCCATAAATCCGTTCAAATTTAGTATTTCGCGTACCGGATTTAAGTTTTTCTTTTTTTTTAAAAAAATTATTTTGAATTAATCAGCACTTTTGCAATAATTATTTGAATAAAAACAAACGTTTAACTAAATCACTACAGGGCAATTATCAGATTAATAAATAATTCACTTATTAATAAATTAAGAATTACCAATTACCGTATCTTATTTATTAGCACTAACTGAACCTGCCTATACAACAAACTTCATATCTCAATACAGAAAATATTGACAATCTATTTCTAAATAATTAGTTTGAATTATCATTTGCTGAGTCACTATGTAAAATTGAGTCCGTTTAATGTTTAAGGGTACAACACGTATAAATAATCCTTGATAAAAATAATTAAATTGAAATTTTATGTATCCAGTACATTTGAAAATATTTAAAAATTAGAATGTTTAAGTTTTTTCTTTAATCCGTCATTACAAATAAGAT
>Ga0181535_10004110_pt1 | contig 16407 bp, 11 predicted proteins | sample PEATcosm2014_Bin_44_FD_119774 | JGI IMG/M metagenome (GOLD analysis project Ga0181535, IMG submission 119774) | Peatland microbial communities from MTU Mesocosm Facility, Houghton, MI, USA - PEATcosm2014_Bin17_30_metaG | ecosystem: Environmental > Terrestrial > Soil > Wetlands > Peat | place... | reverse complement strand
GCGCTTCTTCCTCCGGCGGTACACCGGAACCTTTGACGCATCTGAACGACGCGGTGCTGAACTCGCATCAACTCACGCCGCTCGAGGAATTCTGGGTGGATTCGCCCGATGGCGCGCACATTCACAGCTTCCTGATCAAACCGTACGGCTTCGACCCGGCCAAGAAATATCCCGTCATTATGCTGATTCACGGTGGCCCGCAAGGCAACTGGGGACACAGCTGGACCTACCGCTGGAACGCGCAGGTATTCGCCGCTGCCGGCTACGTGGTAGTGGAACCGAACTTCCGCGGGTCGACGGGCTACGGGCAGAAGTTCATCGACGAAATCAACGGAGATTGGGGCGGCAAACCGTTCGACGATATCATGGCGGTCACCGATCACGTGGTTGCCAACGTCCCTTACGCCGACGCCAGCCGCATGACCGCGGCCGGCGCTTCTTACGGCGGCTACATGATCGACTGGATACTGGGCCACACCCAGCGCTTCAAGGCTCTGATCACCCACGATGGCGTCTACGATATGACCAGCGAATTTGGCGCTACGGAAGAATTGTGGTTCCCCTTGTGGGAAAACGGCGGCACACCCTGGGACAAGCCCGACGATTACCTGAAGTGGTCACCATCCAATTATGTGAAGGACTTCCATACGCCGACCCTGGTCTTTCACGGCGAGCTGGATTTCCGCGTGCCGGAAACGCAGGGGCTCGAGCTGTTCACCGCGCTGCAGTTGCAGAAGGTCCCGTCCAAGCTGGTGATTTTTCCCGATGAAGGACACTGGGTTTTGAAGCCGCGCAACAGCCTCTTCTGGTATAAGACCTTTCTCGACTGGCTGGATAGCTGGGTGAAGAAGTGAAGATTCTCCTGGCAGCAGTTCTTGCGGTGGTCGGAGCCGCAGTTGCCATACTGCTGGTTTTGTCCGGCCACACCGCGATCCAGGTGAGCCCGCCAGTCACGAGCATCGGTTTCAGCACTCCGGTGACCTTACGTCTCACCAATCCACACGGAGTACGCGAGGTCCGCGGCCTGGTGGAGCAGGGAAGTGTGCAGTCCCGGGTCTTTGAGTCGAGGAGCGCCGCCACCCGCCTCTTCTGGCACCGGCACCAGGCGCCGCTGGTAGTAGCCTTCAACGCGGGCAAGAGCCAGGCGGCAAACCTGAAAGAAGGACCGGCCCGTCTCACGGTGGAAGCGGTTTCCAACGACTTCGCCGGTCACACCGATCGTGTCTCATTCGATGTCGCCGTGGTCCTGGAACCGCCGCGCATTGCCGCCGACGGCGAGCGGCACTACATCAACCAGGGGGGCGCGGAACTGGTGGTATTCACCCCAGGCGGCTCCTGGAACGAAGCCGGCGTGCGCGTCGGCCAGTATACGTTTCGCAGCTTCCCCATGCCTGGCAGCCCGGCGCATCGGTTTAGCATGATTGCCTACCCCTGGGATCTGCCTGGCGACGTTATCCCGGTGGTTTATGCTCGCAATGCCGCCGGCGCGGAGGCGACCGCTCCGGTGACCGTCACCATTAAAGCCAAGAAATTCCGCGCGCGCGATTTTGAGCTGACGGACACGCTGGCCCAGAAGCTGGTCAATTCGGTGGATCCGAACGGCACCCTGGCGCCCGGCAAGGATTTGCTGGCGCGCTTCCTCTCCATCAACGGTCCCATGCGCCGCCGCAACAACCAGCAGCTTGCCGACCTTGCCCAGCAGACACAGGAGAAGATTCTCTGGGCCGGCGCGTTCCTGCACTGGGGCAAGGAGGAAGCTGACTTCGCCGACCTGCGCAACTACATCTACCACGGCCAGAAGGTGGATCAACAGGTGCACCTCGGCTTCGATCTGTCCGATGTGGCGCACGGTCCGGTGTTTGCCGCTAACAACGGGCGCGTGGTGTGGGCGCAGGATCTCGGGATTTTCGGCAATTGCATTGTGGTGGATCACGGATATTCTGTGCAATCGATCTATGGCCACTTGAGCGAGATTGACGTCAAGCCGGGAGACACCGTCACCAAAGGCCAGAAAATGGGGATTGCGGGGGAGACCGGCTTGGCCGGCGGCATTCACGTGCATTTCGGCATGCAGGTCGATGGCGTCCAGGTGAACCCGCGCGAGTGGTGGGACGAGCACTGGATCCGCGACCATGTGCTGATCCGCCTGCAGCCCGATACGGCTCGCAGCGAACCGGTGCCGGCCCCTCCGGCTCAACCGCGCCACCATAAGAAGAAACGGTGAGAGCCGGTTCCGTCGCGGCCGGATCGACCGCTCCCTGACGGTCGCGGCTCGGCTGTACTTTCAGAGCCGCGACCGTTAGGGAGCGGTTGCCTTCGTGCGAGCGAACCGCGCAGGCCGCCGCTAGAGAATCTGCTCCAGCACCGAGATGAGGTAGTCACGGTCGAACGGCCCTGAGCGGTATGTTCGGGTTTCAAAATAGCGCCACATACTGCCCTTCCGCTCCATCGTGTAGAAAAGAGGCTGTTCCTCGATCAGGTCCTTATCCAACAGTTCCTGGTTGAAGGCCCGGACGGAACCCTCCAGAACGTACGGAATCCTGAAATCCTCCGTCGAAATCAGTTCCGCGGGGGCAGCGAAGGCAACTTGCAGAATGCGTCCGTGCACGTTGATCTGTAGCAGATTGGTCGAGTCGTCGTTGTAGGACGCCTCGCTGTATTCCGACGGGTCCAGTAACACCGCCCGCTCGTCCAGGAGGCTGTTGACCTCCGTCACGAAGTCAGCGCAAACGGAGTGCAGCTGGCGAGCCGCAGCCCGCCGCACTGCTTCCACCTCGTCCGCGCGGCGCAGACGGCGCTCGTCTTTTTCCGCCAGCGATCGAATGCGCAGCGCCAGCCTCTCCAGGCGCTTGTCGTTCGGCCGTGAGCGCAGGCGCCGCACCGGTGTATCCTCCCGTACCATAGTGCCCCGAGCGGGAGCACCTGCGCAATCCGGCCTCAGTGACGGCTGAGCCATCCCAGCACTTCGCCGGGCTGATACAGATCTAACAGATCCAGGTGAACCGACATCAGAACGGCGTCCGCCGCATCTGCCGAGAGGGATTTTTCCCCTTTCAGAACATTATGAATGTGAGGCTGCGAGAGGCCGCTCCGCCGGGCGATGCCCCGTTCCGTCAGTTCGCCGCTGCGGATCCTCTCCCGCAGCGTCGCTAGCAGCCGTGACTGGAGTTCCCTGAAGCCCGGCATGGGAGAGGCGGCCCGCAGACCCTATTTCTCTAGGAAATAGTTGAGTACTAGATCTGCTAGATCTGCATGAGAATTATCACATGGATAGTTAGAAATCACCACCGGTTTAGGATAACGTAAACATCTATCAGTACTGGAGTTAATGCTATATTAACGTGCTAATTACGTGCTTTACGATCTATTGTTTTCATTTGAAATCGTTGACGTTTTCTAATGCAGGCGTAAATTGGTGATCAGACTACGAAAATCGGTGCGGCCAAGCCTGATGGGTACCGCAGCCGGGAAGGAAATTCTCTCAAACAATGCAGTGGAATCGATCAAACGCGGTGGGTGTCGCAAAGGCATCGTGCGCGTACTGCCATGGGTATGGCACGCGTTTTGTGAGGAACGGAAAGGAGGTCCCTTGCAATTGCGCCTTGCGGGCGGTTTTCAGAGCCTGCCTGGCGCGCTTTCGCGAATGTGCGCAAGACGGGTCGCACATCGGCACCGTGTCGATGGAGTTTTGCAGCGGGCGCAACAGCCGCCGCGTTTACTCACGTAAGACCGAGGAGTACATGGCGGACTTTTGCCTCGTCAGCCGCCGCGTTTTGGACGACGAGGAGCATCGGATTTTTCGCTATCATTTTCTGCTGGGTGCCGATTGGAAGCTGTGCTGCCGGAGGCTGCACATAGACCGCGGCAATTTCTTTCACGCCGTCTACCGGGTTGAACAGAAGTTGGGCCGCACATTTGCGGAGTTGGAACCCTATCCCCTATACCCGCTCCGCGACTACTTCAGTGGTGTCATTCGGCGGCACGCATTGCCGCTGTCCGCCTGATGTGGGTGCAGGCGCCGCGTGGAAACGGCGGGGCACGGCATCCGTGGAATTACCAGGCAACCATGGGATCGGCCTCGCCGATCCCCATGGCGTCGGTTCCAGGAATCTGAGCGGACCGGCTTACTGGTGCGCCACCGAAAAGCTGGTTCCATCCGAAGACAGGGCCGACGGAAGCGCCTCGATCGTCCGCCTCTTCTCCATTGTGATGGCTTCCCATGTTGAATAGGAGCCGATTGCGGCACAGCCTCCGCTCTGGGTCGCGCAGTTCGTGCCCGCCTCGCCCGTCGAATCGTCGCCGAAAAGCGCGGTGCCGAAGTTGGCCAGGGGCAGCACGCCGCCGACGCTTGAGGGAGCCTCGGCAATCCATTCCGCGGACGATCGCGCGGCCGACGCCACCGCGGAGCTCACACTGAAGACCTTTCCCGTGGTGATGTTCTCGATCCAGACCGTGAACTCGCTGTTGGCGTAGCTGACCCACGCCGAGATCACATTGCCCGGTTCCACCGTGATCGTGTTGATTCTGACTGAGCCGGCCGGGTAGAACTCATACCAGGCGTAGTAGGTTGGCTTGTCCCGATCACAGTCGGAATCCGTTCCGGTTTGCTCGACGGTGCTCGAGTTGTACCCGTCGATCCCTACCCAAAACGACGAATACTGATGCTGTATCGAGTCGCAGGTCACCGTGGGAACCACCCAGGAGCCTGCCGCGTAGGTAAAGGAGCCATTCGCTCCGGTGACCGCGTAACCGCTCCAGTTGCTGCTGGTCACCGAACCGTCGAACTGCTTTTGCCGGTCGGCGATCAGCCCGTGCTGGCGCGGCGCATGCTCGAGCACGAGCACCGATTGCGGTTCGGACGACGCGGGTTCGCCGGATACCTGCGCCCAAACAGGCAGGGCAGCGAGCGTTAACGTTAGCAAAATGGGCAGTTTTTCAGACAGCATGACGGATCCTCCGAGTTTGGAAAAACAAGCCGCGCGACACTCTGAGCCTGAGAACGACCCGCGCAGCAAAGCGAAACAGAGCCAATTCTAGGGTGTGGTTGGACTGCCTGTCAATGCGCTCGGCCGCATTTCGGTACTATGCGCGGTTACAGCAGTGCGTGTCCGTCAGGGGCGGGACACGGTTTGAGGCCGGTTTCCGGTCGCGTCAAGCTACCGTATTTTCATGGGGCTGATGCGGTCCGTGGCGGCGGCCGCCACGTTGCGACGCGTCGGCCGGTCGCGGCCCGGCAGGCACCTGCCGGGCCATTCGACCGTTCTGAAACGATTATTTGCGCTCGCTGGCTGCGGCCGGATACGCAGCAACCGTGAAACTGCTGCCGTCGCTGGAGAGTGCCGAAGGCACCGCGATCGGTGTCAGGGCTGTGTTCACCATCGTAATGGAGTTGATTCCGGCGAACGTCCCTAAGGGCGCGGTGGTGCCATCGATCGTGGCGCCGCAAGAGCCCTGTACGCCGGTGTTGTCCTCACCGAACCAGACCGAGCCGAAATTAGTGAGCGTTGCAATCGCGCCGCCCACCGACGGAGCTTCAGCAATGCATTGGGCGGACGACCGTTTCGCCTTGAATTCATGGGGTGAGGTGCTGAAGGTTTGTCCATTCGTGGTATCCGTGATGCTGACCGTGAATTTGCCCTTCGTATCGAAGACCACCGATGCGGACATCACATCGCCAGGCGATACGGTGATGGTGTTGATCTCGAAGCTCGGATGGGGATATACCTCGAACCAGGCGTAGTAGGAGGGGCTGCCGCCCGAGCAATCCGAATCCGTTCCCGTTTGTTCTACTGTGCTCGATGAATAACCATCGATTCCGACCCAGAACGAGGAGTAGGTGTCCGTCGAAGTGCACGCAGCCGTTGGTACCACCCACGAACCCAGAACATTCGTCACCGTGCGGTTGCTCGCGTCAACGGCGTACCCGCTCCAGTTATAACTTTCGACGCTTCCGTTTCGGGACCTGAGAATACTGATCGGAGCATGCCGGTGGCTCGCCGGCAGCGGTGAAAGATCGCTAAAGGCTTGCGCGCCCGCGGCTGGAGACAATGCCAGCATCAAGACGGGCAAACCCAGAAAACACAGACGGTGTGATCGCATAATAACCCTCCGGTTTTGTTGACCGGCTCTTGGCGCCAGGGCAAAACAGTGTCGATTCTATGACGGGATCCCGAGTGTGTCAACGCACTTTTGTAGAGAAAGTACTAACCGCAGTGCAAAACAGGACACTACATGCCACTCTGCCATGCTGGCCGGCTTGCCGCGTCCTTGACTCGGCGGGCGGGCTACCGCGCGATGCGGGCTCCCCCGCCGCGCATCAGGCGCAGCACTTCGTCCAGCGTGGCCATTGAGGTATCGCCGGGAGTAGTCATAGCCAGCGCGCCATGGGCCGCGCCGCAGTCCACCGCCCATTGCGGCGGCTCCCCGGTCAGGAATCCATAGATCAATCCGGAGGCAAACGAATCGCCGCCGCCCACCCGGTCGAAGATCTCCAGATCCGGCCGGTGCCTGGCCTCATAGAATTCGCCGCCGGCGCAACAGATGGCGCCCCAGTCGTTGCGCGTTGCGGTTGTGGCCTTGCGCAGCGTGGTCGCGACCACGGCAAAAGGAAACTCGCGCAACACCTGTTCGATCATCTTTCGGAACGCCGCCGTCTCGAAACTGCTGAGGCTCTCGTCGACGCCGGGAATGTCGAAGCCGAGCGCGGCCGAGAAGTCCTCTTCGTTCCCGATCATCACGTCCACCAGCGGAGCCAGGCGCCGGTTCACCTCCTGCGCCTTTCGCTTGCCGCCGATCGCCTGCCAGAGCGAGGCGCGGTAGTTGAGATCATAGGACACTACCACCTGATGGCGGCGCGCCGCCTCCATCGCCTCCAGGGCCACTGCGGGAGTGGATTCGGAAAGCGCGCAGAAAATGCCTCCCGTGTGGAACCAGCGCGCGCGCTGGCTGCCGAAGATAGCGTCCCAGTCGATCTGCCCCGGCTCTAGCTGCGATACCGCCGTATGGCCGCGGTCGGAACACCCGAGCGCGGCGCGTGCGCCGAATCCGCGCTCGGTAAAGTTAAGTCCGTTGCGCGCGGTCCGGCCGACGCCGTCGAACGGCACCCACCGGATCAGCGATGGATCGACGCCGCCCTGATAAACAAGATCTTGCAGGAGCCGCCCGATCGCATTATCGGCGAAGGCGGTGACGATCGCCGTGTCGAGGCCGAAGCAGCGCTTGAGACCGCGCGCGACGTTGTATTCGCCGCCGCCTTCGTACACGTCGAAGCTGCGGGTGGTGGATACCCGTTTGTCGCCCGGATCGAAGCGCAGCATCACCTCGCCGAGCGCCACGAGGTCCCACCGGCAGCCCTGTTTAGGCCTGATCGTCAATGGCATTGCGCACCGAAAGGTAGGATAGCAAGCTGCGGGAGCAGCCGAGTTTGGGGTATGCTCTCCTCTATATGCCGGCTGGCGTTCGAGACCTGCTTTCGGTTGCCGCGATCCCGCCGCCGGTCCCCCGGGGGGCGCCGTGAACGCTCCTCATAGCCCGCAGTTAGCGGGCCCGCTCAACAGTCAAACCGGCATCACCTGCCTCAGGGGCCCGCGCCCACTGTGTGTGTTTTCCGAGGGGAAACCATGAAAATCGCTTCTGCCGTTCGCATTACATCTGCGCTCGCGCTGCTCGCCGTGCCCTCTATCGGTCTCAATGACGATCCGGCGGCGCCGCGCGCCCGCGCCTTCCATTTCGAGTACAAGGCGATCGTCAACGACATCCCGGCCGGCGCCGGCAGCGTCGATCTTTGGATGCCGGTGCCTCAGGACGATCCGTATCAGCAGATTCGAAACCTCCGAATCGATTCGCCCTACGCTTACAAGATCGCAGCGGCGCCCGGCGGCAACCGCGTCCTGCACCTGGCGCTGGCTCATCCGGCGGAGAGTTCGCTGGCCATCACCATGAGCATGGATGCCGTCCGCCAGGAGCACGTGCAGCCGCGCCTGGCGGGAGGGCCGCCGCTCGACCGTGAGGAAGACCCTGTCGTGCTGGCCCGGTATTTGAAGCCGGACCGCCAGGTGCCGCTCGACGACCAGATCCGCGCGTGGGCCCGCGACGTGGTCGAAAAGGCCAACGCGCATACCGGTCTCGAAATGGCGCGCGCCATCTACCAGCACGTGGTCTCGACGGTGAAGTACGACAAAACCGGCAAAGGCTGGGGTCGAGGCGACATTTACTACGCATGCGACGCGCGGCGCGGCAACTGCACCGATTTCCACGCCATCTTCATCGGCTACGCCCGGGCGCTCGGCATTCCGGCGCGCTTTGCGATCGGGTTTCCGCTTCCAGCCGATCGCGGCGAGGGCAGGATCGCAGGCTACCATTGCTGGGCGGAGTTCTACGCCCGGGGAATTGGCTGGGTGCCCGTCGACGCGTCCGAGGCCGCCAAGAACCCGGCCAAACGGGAGTACTTCTTCGGCGCCCACGACGAGAACCGGATCGAATTCAGCAAGGGACGAGATGTGCTGCTGGCGCCTCCGCAGCGCGGAGAGCCACTCAACTATTTTGTCTACCCGTACGTCGAGGTGGACGGCCGCCCGTTTGCCGCCGCATCTTTCGAAATCAGCTATCGCGACACCGTCGCGGCGCAGGCGATGGCGGCAGCGAGATAGACACTGCACCTCTTCCAGACAGGAATTTGATCCGGGCGAGTGAGGCCTCAACCCCGCCGTCCGGCCTCTTCCGCCAGCACCAGTCCGCCCAGAACGCCGGCCCGGTTGCCGAGCTCCGGCAGAACCACGAAGCGGTCCATCTCGTCCACAATCTCCGCCGCCTCAATGTACCCGTTCAGGAACCGGCCCAGCTCCGCCCGCACCATGGGCAACAGCTCCGGCTGCTGCATCACGCCGCCTCCCATCACAATGCGCCGCGGCGAAAGCGTGCACACCAGGTTGTTCAGCCCCAGCGCAAGGTATTCCGCTTCCAGGGCCCAGGCCGGGTGTCCGGCCGGCAGGTCGCGCGGCGCGATGCGCCACCTTTCGCGCACCGCGGGCCCGGAAGCCAGCCCTTCCAGGCAATCCCCGTGAAACGGACAGACGCCGGCGAACGGATCGCGCTCCCGGTCGTGCGGAATCCGCAGGTGCCCCATTTCCGGATGCAGCAGTCCGTGCAGCAGCTTCCCATTCACCACCGCGCCGCCTCCGATGCCGGTCCCTACCGTGAGGTAAATGAAATCGTCCAAACCGCGCGCGGCGCCCCAACACGCTTCCGCCAGAGCGGCCCCATTCACGTCCGTGTCGAAACCTACTGGCACGCCCAGGTCCCTGCCGATCGCGCCGGCCAGGTCGGTGCCGCGCCACCCCAGCTTGGGCGTACATGTAATGAAGCCGAACGTAGGCGAGCCTGGCCGCGGATCCACCGGCCCGAACGACGCAATGCCAACCGCCTCCAGCTCGCGCCCTGCCTCACTCCGGAAGAACGCGACCACCGCATCAAGCGTCTCCGCCGGCGTGGTGGTCGGAATCTGCGTGGTGATCAGGTCCCCGGGTGTGGTCCCGATCCCGCAGACGAACTTGCTGCCTCCCGCTTCAATTGCGCCTAACACGTTGGTCGGTTCGCTCCTGCAGCCTTGATTTGATCGCTTCGCCCGATCTGCGATGATAGCATCGCATCCGCCGCATGGTCGCGGCTCAAACGAGTCTCGGAGCCGCGACCGTCAGGGAGCGGTAACGCCGCAATCGAGGGTGAGTCGCCCTGCCCGCGCGGCGCAAAAGATGGCGCCTCGAGAGTGACGCCTCGGCCCCTACTCCGGCTCGGCGCCGTTTCCGCCGTGCTCGTCCGAGTGGCCGTTACCCAACTCGCGCAGCACATCGCCCAGGACTTCTTCCTTGCGCTCGGAATGAAACTCGTCGGCCATCCGCCGCAGAGCTACGCCGATAATATCGCGGTGGTGCAGCTTGGATCCCGGGCCCAGGCAGCTGAGCTCAAGCCACAGCTTGTGCGCGAGAGCCAGGTCCTCCGGCCAGAGGCGCGGCGGGTGCGGGCCCAGATTGAAGAACACCACGTCCTTCTGGTTTTCGAGTACGATTTCCAGCGACAGTGACGGCCGCGGCTCGGGTAACTGCTCCCAATAGTTGCCCACCAGCGCGCCTTGCTCGGGGGGCGTCAGCTTGGGCGACAGCCCCATCACGATTCGCGAACTGCGCAACCGTGCCGCCGTCTGGACCACCGCTTCGTACGGGTCCGTGCCCGGCACCACCATCAGTTCCACGTGCTTGCCGGCCTTCTCCGCCAGCGTGACGACGTGGCTGAACACATTGGTTTCGTCTTCCGAGAAAATCTGCCCGGTGTCCAGCGGGTGCTCGCCGGAAGCCGCCTGAGTCACCTGGCGCACCGAAAGCACCACGATATCCATCTTGCGCGTGTCGGTCTTGTGCAGAATCCGCGCCAGGTGCTGCAGCCGGTGGGGGTTTCGCACCGCCACCAGCACATTGCCCGGCCTCACACCGACCGAGCCCGCGCTCAAATCGTCGCGCGCGTCCAGCCGGAATTTCTCCATCTCCTCCCCATGCGCCGCTTTGCGCTTCCGGTTGTAAATGTCGGAAAGCTCGAAGACGATGAAGAACGCGATCGTGAAAGTCACGCCGGAGATGGTCGCCACCCTCTTGGTGAGCACGTTGATAATGGCCAGCGAGAAGAGCGCCACCGTGATCGCCATCAGGCCCAGTGGAATTTCCGTCTTTCCGATGTGGAAATTCAGCGGCACCTTCCATTCGCGCCCTTCCGGTTGCTTGTAGCGCAACACCAGCACCGAAAGCGCCTTCATGGCGAAGCTCCAGACCACCCCAAACGCGTAAGCTTCCCCCAGCATGTAGACATCGCCGCGGCTGATCAGGATAGTCACCAGTTGCAGCCCCACAATCACGTTGATGAGGCGCGAAGTGGTGCCGAACTTCTTGTGCGGGTGCCGGAACCAGTCGGGCAGTACGCCGTCTTCCGCCACGCGGTTCAGCACGCCGTTGGAGCCGATGATCGCCGTGTTCACCGCGCCTGCCAGGATCAGCGTGCCGACCAGCACCACGAAAGCATGAAACAGCAGGCGCACCGATATCGGCCCGATCAGGAACATGGAGAGGCCGCCGATCAGGTTGTCCAGAAACTGCTGGCGTTGCGCGTCCGGGATGATCATGACCGCGAAGAACGAGACCAGCGAAGTGAACAGCATGCTGTAAATAAAGATCACGAAGCCCGCGCGCTCCAGGTTCTTCAGCTTGGGATGCGCGATCTCGCGGTTCACCTGCGCCAGGCTCTCTTCGCCGCTCATCGCCAGCAGCGAATGGCCGAGGCCGATCAGAACGGCGATTACCGTAATCGACGGCGCCACAGTCCCCTTCAGCCAGCCCAGTGCTTCGGGGCTGAACTTGATGTTGGCGGGCACGGGCAGCGGCACTGGCTGGTAGCCGTTTTTCAAGATGGTAACGATGCACCAGACGATCAGGATCACCACCATCACCGTGGTGACCTGCATGATGCGCAACGCCTTCTCGCTCGATTCGTGGATGCCGATGATGTTCTTGCGCCAGAAATACAGCGTCACCACCGCCGCAAAGACCGCCGCGAAATAGGGCGGATTGACGTGCACGCCGGCCATTCCCAGCCGCGGACCGACTTCATTAATCAGGCCGCCGAGGTACAGCCCCGCGCTTACCGCACTGATGGGGCCGGTCAGCACGTAATCGAACATCAGCGCCGACACCGAGAACTTGGCGAGCGTGCCTCCCATCGCCTCGTGCACAACTTTGTACACGCCCCCGCGCACGAACATCGAGCAGCTCTCGATGTAAATGGCGCGCACCGCGTAGGAAAACAGCATGATCGCCAGGATGAACCACGGCGCTGCCTTGCCGATGGCCTGTTCGGCGATACCGCCCACGTAGTAGGCGGAACTTGCCAGGTCGCTCAGGACGATCGCCGCGGCCCGCCAGAATGAAATGAAGGACAGCATCACGGTGGTGGCGACCACAACTTTCACCGCCGCCGGACGTTGCTGATTGGTCACGAATGATCTCTCCCCGCTCGCCGAAGGGGCAAACTCTGGCGAATTGTGAATACGCCTGCGAGGTACTGACGGGTTGGAACTGGAATGCGATCTGTCCTACGTGGGACTGTGCCCCAAACTGGTTTCCCCGCCCCCGGATGGAGTTCGGCCCCAACATATTAGCATAAGGTGTGGGGGTCGGAATGCCGCAATCCCAGGCGGAATCGCTGGCGCGCCAGGTCATCGCGAGGCTGCGCTCCGCCGGCCATCAGGCATGGCTCGTTGGCGGCTGCGTGCGCGACCTGTTGCGCGGCGTGCCACCCAAGGATTTCGACATCTCCACCGACGCGCGTCCGGACCGCATCATGGACCTGTTCCCTCGATCCGGCCTGGTGGGCGCGCACTTCGGCGTGGTCCTGGTGCGCGACGCCTTCGCCCAGGTGGAAGTCGCCACCTTCCGCAGCGACCACGAATACGAGGACGGCCGGCGGCCCGTCGCCGTGCACTTCGAAACCGATCCGAAGGCCGACGTGATGCGCCGCGACTTCACCATCAACGGCCTCATGATGGATGTGGAAACCGCGGAGGTGCTGGATTACGTCGGGGGCCGCGCCGATCTCGACGCCCGCCTGATCCGCGCCATCGGCGATCCCGACGCCCGCTTTCGCGAGGACCACCTGCGCCTGCTGCGCGCCGTGCGCTTTGCCGCCCGCCTGGGGTTCGCAATTGAGTCCGCGACCTTCGATGCCATCTGCCGCCACGCTGCCCTCATCGCGCGAGTTTCGGCCGAGCGCGTCCGCGAGGAACTGGTCCGCATCCTCACCGAAGGCGGCGCCGCTTACGGCCTGGACCTGCTCGACGAAAGCGGCCTGCTGGCCGTGCTTCTGCCCGAGGTCGCCGCCATGCACGGTGTCGCGCAGCCGCCCGAGTTCCATCCCGAGGGCGACGTCTGGACGCACACCCGCCTGCTGCTCGAAAAACTCGACCACGCCACGCCAGCTCTCGCCCTGGGCGCGCTGCTGCACGACGTGGGTAAGCCGCCCGTCTTCCGCGTGGCGGACCGCATCCGCTTTGACGGCCACGTCGAAAAGGGCGTCGAAATGACCCGCGCCATTCTGAACCGGTTGCGTTTTTCGCGCGACGATACCGAACAGGTCGAGTCGCTCATAGCCCATCACATGCACTTCAAAGACGTCGGCCGCATGAAAGAGAGCACCTTGAAGCGCCTGATGCGGCTGCCGCACTTCGATGAACACCTCGAACTCCACCGTCTCGACTGCCTCGCCAGCCGCGGCAACCTGGAAACCTACCAGCTGGTGAAGCGCAAGTGGGAAGAAATGAGTGCCGAGGAACTTAAGCCGGCCCCGCTGATCACCGGCGCTGACCTCATCGCCGCCGGCTATCACTCCGGCCCGCGCTTCGCCGAGATTCTCTCCGCCGTGGAAGACGCCCAGTTGGAGGCCCGCCTCCACACCCCCGCCGAAGCCCTCAATTGGGTGCTGTCGCAGTACCCGCTGGAAAGCGGAACCTAGGGCGCGTGGGGCAGGCGCTTTCGCCTGCCGGGCCTAGACCGCCGCCTGCGCTTCCCGCGGAACCGGCGCGGCCGTTTCGCGCCTGCCCAGCCGGTCCTGCAATCGCTCCATGTAGACGTAAATCACAGGCGTGATGTAGAGCGTCAGAAACTGGCTGACGAGCAGGCCGCCCACCACCGACAGGCCCAGCGGCTGGCGCGCGTCGCCGCCTTCGCCGTAGCCCAGCGCGATGGGCAGCGTGCCGAATAGCGCCGCCACCGTGGTCATCATGATGGGCCGGAAGCGCCGCAGGCAGCCCTCCCAGATGGCCTGCTCGGCCGATAGCCCTTCCCGGCGCTTGCCAATCGCGAAGTCGATCATCATGATGGCGTTCTTCTTCACCACGCCGAACAGCATGATGATGCCGACAAACGCGTACAGGTCGAGTTCCTTGTGGAACAGCAGCAGCGTGAGCAGGGCACCGAACACGGCCGAGGGCAGGCCGGACAGAATCGTGATGGGGTGAATGAAGCTCTCGTACAGCACCCCCAGCACGATATAGATCACCAGAATGGCGACGATCAGCAACAGTGTCAGATTACGGAAGGAGTTTTCGAATTCCTTCACCGTCCCCTGGAACCCCGTGCTGATGGTGGAGGGCATCCGCAGCTCGCGGATGGCACTGTCCACTTGCTCTGCCGCCTGACCGAGCGAGAAGCCTGGCCGGAGGTTGAACGACGCCGTCACCGCCGGCAATTGCCCGAAGTGGTTGATGTTGAGCGGGCCCGTCTGGCGGTGCGTGCGGGTAACGGCGTCCAGCGGAACCAGCGATCCCTGCGACGACCGGATATAGAGCTTCGAGAGCGCGTCCGGCGAGCGCTGGTATTGTTTCTCGACTTCGAGAATGACCTCGTACTGGTCGGCCGGCGCGTAAATCACCGACGCCTGCCGCTGGCCGAAGGCGCTGTAAAGCGCGTCCTGCACCTGTTGCGCCGTTACTCCCAGCGCCAGCGCGCGGTCGCGGTCGATATCCACCATCAATTGCGGCGAGGCGATCTGCAAGTCATTGGTGACGTCGACGAAGCCGGGAATCTGTCCCATCCTAGCCGTAAGCTGGGGCGCCCACTGGTACAGATCCTTGAGGCTGGGGCTTTGCATGGTGAGCTGGTAGGCCGATGCGCCGAACTGGCCGCTCACCGTAATCGGCGGCGGATTCTGGATAAAGGTAAAAAGCGCTGGCACCGCCATCACCCGCGGGCGCAGCGCTTCAATCGTCTGATCCACCGAGAGCGCGCGCTGGGCGCGTGGCTGCATCTGCGCGAAGAAGAACGCCTGATTGCCGCCGATCACGAAAGATCCCACGTCCCGGATGCCAGGGTAGGCGCGCACGATCTCGGAAATGGCGCGGTGGTGGCGCGCCATGTTATCAAATGAGATGTCCTGCGGTCCCAGCGTGACGCCGAAGAAGAAATCCGAGTCTTGCGACGGAATGAAACCGGTCGGCATGGTCTTGAACAGGTAAACGGTGCCCACCAACATCAGCACCGCCACCGCCAGCGTCGTCAGCCGCCACCGCATGGCGACCGCCAGCGTCTTCTCGTACCAGCGCGCCAGCGCGTTGAAGCCGTCTTCCAGGGCCCGGTAGAAGGCCCCGTGGCGCACCGCGCGCTCGGAGCGGAGAAACCGGCTGCCCAGCATCGGCGTCAGGCTCAGCGAGACGAAGCCCGAGATCAGAATCGCCACCACGATGGTCACGGCAAACTCATGCAGCAGCCTGCCGACGATGCCCGCCATGAAGAGCACCGGAATGAATACGGCCACCAGCGAAAACGTCATGGAGAGGATCGTGAAGCCGATCTCGCGCGAAGCGGCGATGGCTGCCTCCATCCGCGATTTGCCCATCTCCATGTGGCGCACGATGTTCTCCAGCATCACGATGGCATCGTCTACCACGAAGCCCACCGATAGCGTGAGCGCCATCAGCGAGAGATTATTCAGGCTGTAACCCAGCAGATACATCGCTGCAAAAGTGCCGATGATTGAGAACGGCACCGCGGCCCCGGGAATTAAGGTGGCGGAAATATTGCGCAGGAACAGGAAAATCACCAGCACCACCACGCACACCACCAGGGTGAGCGTGAACTCCACGTCGTGAATCGACTGCCGCACCGATTCGGAAGCGTCGAACGCCACCGAAAGCTCCAGCGAGGGGGGAATCTCCTTTCGAAACTCCGGCAGCAGGCGCTTGATGTTCTCGACCACCTCCACCGTGTTGGTCCCCGGCTGGCGGTTGACGGCCAGAATTACCCCGCGCCGGTTGTTATACCAGGCGATCAGCTTGTCGTCTTCGACGCCGTCGACGATGTTGGCGATCTGGTCGAGGCGTACCGGGGCTCCGTTGCGCCAGGAAACGATGATCGGCCGGTAGGCGGCTGCGTTGAGCAGGCCGCCGCTCGATTCGATGGTGAACGCCTGTTTGGCGCCGTCCAGCCGGCCCGTGGGCAGATTCGTATTGCTGGAGGCGATGGCAGTCTGCACTTCATCGATGCCGATGTTGTGCGCCGCCAGCTGGTTGGGATCCACCTGCACCCGCACGGCGTATTTCTGATCGCCAAAGGCCTGCACCCGCGCCACGCCGCTCACCATGGAAATGCGCTGGGCCAGCAGCGTGTCGGCGTAATCGGCGACGGTATAAAGCGGCAGCGTATCGGAGACCAGCGACAGGTAGAGCACCGGCTGCTCGGCCGGATTGACCTTCTGATAGGACGGCGGCCGCGGCATGGTGGCTGGCAGCCGCCCGCCGGCGCCCGCGATGGAGGACTGGATATCCTGCGCGGCAGCGTCGATGCTGCGGTCCAGCGTGAACTGCACGGTAATATCGGT
>Ga0181535_10004105_pt1 | contig 16418 bp, 13 predicted proteins | sample PEATcosm2014_Bin_44_FD_119774 | JGI IMG/M metagenome (GOLD analysis project Ga0181535, IMG submission 119774) | Peatland microbial communities from MTU Mesocosm Facility, Houghton, MI, USA - PEATcosm2014_Bin17_30_metaG | ecosystem: Environmental > Terrestrial > Soil > Wetlands > Peat | place... | reverse complement strand
CCAGATCGTTAAGTCGCTTATGACCGGGACCCGGACATTCTCGGAGATCTCACAGTTGACTGGGTTGCGGGGTGGTAACCTCCTCTTCCACATCCGGAAACTGACGGAATCCGGTATGATTCTCCAGCGTCACGAGCGGGGAGATTACATCATTACGGATAAGGGTCACAAGACGATGGCTGCGATTGGGGAGCTCTATAGGGAACTCTCGGTATGAAGAGTCTGGATTGCTGAGGATAGTCTTCCGGGTCGCGGATTAATGGTCAATATACAGGAATAACCTGTCCTCTACTCACCATACATTAAAATCCCTCTTTATTCGTCCGCGATTACCGGGTTCGTGCTGCCTGGTGCGATGTTGAAATGCGACCGGAGACTAATGGTGAGGTCAATGAGCCGGAATCCCGAAACTGAAGAGGGAAATCCTGTGACGTATCCCGAATTTTAACGGATACATAAAAAAAGGGGGAATGACCGGACTGATCATGCATCGAACGGAATTAGTATCCCGCATTTTTGCATATCCATAAAAAAGAGCAATAACCGGCCCCATTATGCACCAACGGCATCGTCGTGTACGTTCCCTGTTGCCGTTGCTATAATCCCGGTCTGCAATTGGCCAATTATCCTCTACTGTTCATGGGATCGATACTCGGTTTCTGTATCAAACCTTTATTTTCCCAGTCTTTCAAAGTCATCATAATCACCGATGAGCATGATCTTTGGTTCTTTCATGATATTCATAATACCTGCATCCTGGTTTTTTCTGCGAGCGAGAAGATCCTCTTTGGTATAGACGGTAAAATTAATTGTACGTCCGTTCTTTATTTCATCGTGAGAAACGATGTTAAGCAGGTAATTTGGATCAATAGTTCCTACGAAAAAAAGATCAATTTCACTTTTCGCAGGCGTTTTCGCAGATAGAAATGAGCCATACACAAAGAGAAAATCTATACCTTCGAGGTGAGAAAATTCAGCTTTAAGGGTTTTAATTAGTCCTTCAGTTTTCAAAATTAATCGTTGTAAGTCTTTAAAAAGGAAACATTGCTTATCGACGAAATAATGTTTTTGGTTACCCCTCCATCCACTTTTTAATAACCCAAATTCCTCGAGATTATTGAGCTCGTTCACTACCCCAATATAGTTACAATCCGTTACCCGGGAAATTTGCCGGATATAGAAATCTTTTCCGGGATTGAGACAAAATAAAGTCAGGAGTTTTACTCTTGTTTTCGAACCAAAGAGCATCTCAAGCATAGTTAATGATGAGTGTAATTGATATAAAAAATATATCAATTGATACTATTTGTATATCAGTTGATAATGTAAATATATCAATTGATACCAAAAATAAATCAAAAGATTGTTGATGATGATCTTTTAATCTTCCGCACTTGCTCCTTTAACTTAGTAGAATATAATCAATTTTTCCATGCCTGAAAAATATACTATCCCTCTACAAGTTAACAGAACCAAAAATGGTACATTATATCTTACGCTTTATTAAGGGTAAAGCAATAAAAACAAAATATGGATCTCTGGCACGGAACTATTTCTGAATTTATTAAAGAAGGTGAGGCCAGTTCAATAACAGGTATAATGCTCAATCACTTCTGGAATTATCACGGGTATCAACCTTCTGAAGGAGAAGCAAAAAGCTGGGACAACTCATTACACGCTCTTGCCGACATCGCTGAGGCGGTTGCTTCCCGGGATGTCGGTGTTGTCCTTGAATATCATCTTCCCTATTCCGGATATCGTATTGACGCACTTTTTTTTGGAAAAGATAGTGTGCACCATAATTCTGCATCTGTTGTCGAGTTAAAACAGTGGAGCGATGTTGAGTTAATTGATGATTATTCTCTTAATGTCGAGGTTGGTGGCAAAGAGCACATTCATCCCTCGCAACAGGCTTACGATTATTCAGAACATCTCGCAGAAATCCAAAGTTCATTTATCGATGATATCATTAGATCAAAACCCTGTGCATTTTGCCATAATCTTCCGGCAAAAACCGGTCTGGAAGATCCACGATTTGCTGACATCCTTAAGAAAAGTCCCCTGTTCAAAAAACAAGATGACCGATATTTTGCAGAATACTTAAATGATGCCATTGGTCTGGGGAATGGCATCCATCTGATGAACTCGTTCACGAATGGAAAATTCAGACCCAATAAAAAATTGTTGGATATCCTTGACAGCGTTATCAACAAAAATGAACAATGGCATCTCATCGAGAAACAAAGGATTGCTTTTAATACGATATGGGCACAAATCCTGAAATCCAAACGGGGAATTAACAAAAACAAATCCACCGCAATTCTGGTCAGGGGCGGCCCCGGTACCGGGAAAACCGTAATTGCTACACAGCTTTTGGCTGATGCAAACCGGAACAATTTTACTGCGATTCACTCAACCGGTGGAAAATCCTTCACCACGAATTTACGGGCACAGTTCAAGGGAGCGGATAAGCTGTTTGCCTGGAATCTGAATATGCGAAATGCACCCACTCAGGGCCTTGATGTCCTTCTTGTGGATGAAGCTCACCGGATACGATATACCAGCGATACCAGATGGACTCCCAAAGCCCAGCAGAACAAGCGGTCCCAGATTGAAGAACTTCTCGCAGCTGCCAAAGTTACGGTTTTTTTCCTGGATGAAAACCAGTATGTCCGACCCGATGAGATTGGATGCACTCAGCTCATCCGGGATGAAACAAAAAAACTGGGTATTCCTCTGATTGAATATGATCTAGACGCACAATTTCGCTGCGGTGGATGTACCGAGTATATCCAATGGCTTGATCATTTCCTTGGTTTTTCATCTGTTGAGCCTTCAAACTGGACTAAAAACTATTCATTCGCACTAGTTGACTCCCCTGAAGATCTCGAAAAAATTATTCCTGAATCCAAAGAAAAGAAAGAGACATCGAGGCTTGTTGCAGGATTCTGCTGGCCATGGAGTAATCCACGACCAGATGGTTCTCTTGTGAATGATGTGGTCATTGGAACCTGGAGCCGCCCTTGGAATGCGAAAGCGATGGAATCACGGTCATACAAACCGGAGAATCACCCTTATACTTTATGGGCAAGTACCGAAGCCGGTGAAAACCAGATTGGTTGCATCTACAGTGCTCAAGGATTTGAATTCGATTCTGTCGGTGTAATCTGGGGACCGGATCTTGTATGGCGGGATGACCGGTGGGTAGCACAAAAAGACAAGTCAAAGGATTCTCCGGTGAAATCTGCAAAATCCGATACCCTTCGGCTTGTAAAAAATGCTTACCGTGTTTTATTGACACGGGGCATAAAGCAAACACGGGTGTTGTGTCTGGATGAGGAAACCCGGGAGCACATACGTCATGAGATTGGTTGGCTGAACAAAAAGAATTGAAAATTTCTGTCTGCCGGATGGAAAAATTGATTGGAGTAATCTTATCCCGGTCCAACATAGACAAACAATCGTGATAACTTGATTAAAGATATTGAAGAATATACCAAGGAAATTTCAAACTTCTAAAAAATCTAATTCTGGAATATTTAATCGAAATCCATATTATTTTTCATCCATCTCAGCCAGCTTTTTACAGTTGAAGCTCGTCGACCGGGGGTTGTGCCATGTAATTGTATCTGATGACGTTGAATAATTGGGGCAAGTAATTCCGCGTTCATCCGCGAAATGTTATAACTATTATCCCTGAATAGACGGATAATCTCATTAAAGCTTGGCGTTTTAAGCATTTGTTTAAGCAACCACAAATTTCTCTGTGACCTTTTTTGGGAATTCGCGATAAATTCCCCCACTCTTGTAAGTTCGAATTCAGAAGATCGATCTAAATGACGTTTTAACAATCCCAGGTATATCGCTGCATCAGCGTAATAATCTCCTTGACGTCCGGCAAATTCAAAAAATTCAACGATTTCTTCTTTATTTGTCAATCCTGATGAGTAATTTGTTACGATATCAATTACTTTATCAAGGTCATTCGCTTGAGGGAAGGTAACTGCGGGTTCATTCTCTATTTGGGTGGATCGAAGCAATTGGGATAAATCTATACGTTGTTTAATTGGCTCATTTATCGTAAAACATTTTTTCCGAACTAGTCGAAGATTACCGTATCCTTCATCGAAAGCGAATTGAAAAAAATAGAACAACCCATTTGTGTAAACGAAGAATATTGGAATAATAGTTTTCAGGGATTTACATGACCAATCTTTATATGGATAAAAAAGTTGCCGAATGTTGAAATCCTCTGACCTTCCGCTTTTAGCTTCAAAGAGATAAATTTTATCTGGGCTCTCAAATCCTGCATCGATCTCAATCTGAACCCCGGATATATTTATCGAGTGATTATCTGGAGGAATTTCGATGGAAAAATCTTTTGATCCATATCTCCCGCGAATTGTAAGTAATAATTCGGTTTCTCCAGTAAATGTTTTAATTAGAGATACTAAATTGGCAAAATCAATTGCTTGCGATTCAGTAGTAATTATTCCGGGATCTATCGTGTCATATTCGCTAAAATCTCTTGTAATGTGATATTCTTCAATCTCGATATCTGAAAATAAATGTAAAATGGGATAGTAAGTTCGTAATGAATCATCTTTAAAAATAATATATTTTCCATTTTCCACAGGAAGTATTGATAAATTATTTTGCTTGAAGATTTTCGGTCTGCTTTTTTCGGTGTCCTGTTTAGCTAGGAGACGTGGCTCTCGCTTTCCAGCCTCTTTAATCTCGTCAGCAGTGATATATACAAAACCTTGTTGCCCAATTTTTGGAAGCAATGATAGACTATCGAATATTTTTGCCCAAGCCGTGTCATTTTTTGTCATACATTTATCTTCCGAGATTATTTTGTTTTCTTTGTACGATAATTCGTAATAATTAATTCGTTTATATTCCCGCGACGAGCACCATTACAATTGATCATACGTTTGGCTGGAACGCGCTCTATGTAATAATCAGAAAATAAATCATCAAAGAATGAATCATCAGGATTCTCATTCTTAGGATCCGAGTTACTCAACATCACTTTTGCATTCTTATCATCAAGTTCTTTGAAAAAGTCCACTAAACGTAACTGATCTTTATCGCAAAATCCATTTTTTGCATATGAAGTAAATGAAGAGGATTGGTTTAGTGGTCTGTAAGGCGGATCAAAATAAATAAAGGTCTTATCATCAACAAATTTCCGACATTGCGTGAAATCCCCACAAAGGATTTTTGTCGTTTTCAGTAATGTCGCAACATCATTTAAATTATCCTCATTTAGAATTTCGGGTTTTTTGTATCTTCCAAAGGGTACGTTGAATTCTCCTTTCTGGTTTACGCGGAAGAGGCCGTTGTAACAAGTTCGGTTTAGAAAAATAATCTGAGCTGCTCGTTCAATCCAATCAGAGTTATATTTCTTAAATTTAAAGTCCGGGAGTTTTTGGTTAAATGCAGACCGGATTTCATAAAATAATTTCTCTCTTTTCACTTCGCTCTTCGAAATATAATCTGATTCGAGCATTTCAAGTTCAGAAATCAGTTTTTTGGTTGATCGTTGAATTACTCGATACGACAGAATCAACTCTTCATTGACATCACAAATATAGGACTTTTTAAAAGAAAATCTCTGATTAAGATAAAAGAAAACCGCTCCGCCACCAATGAATGGCTCAATATATTTTGTAATTTTTCCCGTCTTCAAATCATTTGGCAAACGTTTACTGAATTCATTCAGCAACTGAGTTTTGCCACCTGCCCACTTGAGGAATGGTCGCGCTGCGGGTACAAGTTTCGTTTGCTTCGCCATGTTTTGGAGAGCATCCTGTCAGTATGGATGTCTTGACTACAATGTTATCTTTCTAACATTATAGGATATTGAATTGAGCCAAGTGGAGCGAAACTAATTAGCGGGTTCCAGAACATGGATGTTAGTCCATGTTTTTAAAAGCCAATTCAGTAAATTTTATAACCTGTCAACCATACTACTACATATCATAAGTTTACAAACCTATAAGAAAATAGGAAATTTGTAAACCGTTGATGGTGAGGGAGATAATGGATCTGGGAAGCAGGATTAAGATGGCACGAACCGCAGCGGGCCTCAGTCTCCGGGCGCTTGCGGAGAAAGCGGGGGTCAGTGCCATGGCAATCTCGAAGTACGAGAACGGCAAGGATATTCCCCGTTCTGGTGTTCTGATTCGCTTAGCTGAAGCACTTGGCGTTAGTGTAGATTATTTCTTCCGGACAATTGAGGTGAACCTTTCTCGTCCAATGTATCGGAACCATGAGGCTTTGCCGAAGAAGGAAGAGAATGAAATCCACGAGCAGATCCGCGAATTGATCGAGCGATACCTGGAGGTAGAAGAAATTGTGGGAGATAGTCAACAATTTCGCATGCTGCCAAAGGATAAACGCCAGGTTGCAACGCTCGATGACGCAGAAATAGTGGCACAAAATATCCGATCCTTCTGGAAACTCGGGACAGATCCAATAGAAAATGTGATCGACATCTTTGAGCAAAACGGTATAAAAGTGGGGGAGATCGATGGCACAGAGAACTTCGATGCCCTAACGTTCTCCCTCGATAATAAGACCCCGGTAATTGTCGTTAAGAAAAATGTCGTCGGGGATCGCCAGCGTTTCAGCCTTGCGCACGAGCTTGGGCATATTCTTATGGATCTTGGACCTAGGGTTAACGCCGAAGATGCGGCACATCGGTTTGCCGGTGCTTTCCTCGCACCGTCAACGGGGCTCATCAGGGACCTTGGGGCAAAGCGGGATATGCTTGACGTGTATGAACTTCATCTCCTAAAACACAAATACGGGATAAGCATGCAAGCCCTTATCTACCGGGCCCGGGATCTTCACATCATTACTTACAACCGGTGGAACCAGTTATTCGATATTTTCAAGGAAAAAGGATGGCGTGAGAATGAGCCCGGCGATCACTTAAAACCGGAAAGCCCGAGTCGCATGAAACGCATGATATTTCGCGCTCTTGTTGAGAAAAAGATTACACGATCACGGGCAGCGGAACTTATTGGCCTAGACTTCGATCAGTTCTGTCTCACTGAGACCCAGGAGCACGATGGTTTCCCGATACCGGCTTGTGACTGATGCAAGTATCCTCTTCGATATAAAGAAGGGAGGTATTATGCATGAAATGTTCCAGCTCCCGTTTGCTTTTACGACAAGCGATCTAATTGCAAATAGGGAACTGAAAAATCCACCATTTTCCGAATTTGAAAAATGGGGTCTCTCAAAAGAAGAATTATCTGTTGCCCAAGTTGCCGATATGAACCTTATTAGAACTTCCCTTAAATCTCTATCAATCAACGATATTTCGGCATTTCTCCTTGCCCGCGATCAGAAATTGACGCTCCTTACCGGAGACGATGCACTGAGGAAATTTGCCGAATCTTCTGGTGTAGAAGTCCACGGCATTTTGTGGATTTTGGATGAGCTTATCCTAAATGAGATCATCAATAAAACCGAGGCTGCTGTGGCTCTTCGACAGATGATGTCTCATGATCGTTTTCTGCCCAAAAAAGAATGTGAAGACCGGCTTGCCCGGTGGTCGTCGGAGTAAAAAAACAGAAAAAGAACTACTATATAATAGAGGTTAGATTATGCTTCTTTTCGTCGATACGGAAACTTCTGGCTTACCAAACTATTCTGCAACAGCCGATTTTGAAAAATGGCCGAGAGTGGTTCAATTAGCCTGGTCATTATATGATAACGATGGAAATCGTGAAAGTTTAAATAATTTTATCATTTATCATACGGATTTTGTAATATCTCCTGGTTCTGTCAGGGTACATGGGATCACTACGGAGAAGGCAAAAAAAGAAGGAGTATCGTTGAATAAGGTTCTCCCACTCTTTAACGCTGATATTGAAAAGACTGAACTGATCATTGCCCATAATGTCCAATTCGATCTTCCGGTAATAAATTCTGAATTCCTGCGATGCAATTTAGAAACAAATCTCCTGAAAAAATCTACATTTTGTACTATGAAAACATCCAAAATTGTTTCCTTTTGTAGACTTCCCAAACCTTCGGGAAATGGGTATAAATGGCCACAGTTAAGCGAATTGTACGTAAAATTATTCAAGACAGAACTAACTGAAAGCCATAATGCCAGTGTTGATGTAGATGCCTGTGCAAAATGTTATTTTGAATTGCAAAAGAGGGGAATTATTGAATAATGATATCGGCTCTGTTAACTTGAGTGGGGATAATCAACTCTTTCATGCCTAAAAAATACTATCCCTCAACAAGTTAACAGAACCTTAAATAGTCTTTACATTTAATAGATGGCTTGATTAAATGACAGATGACGGGGAAGTGCCTGTTCCAAGTCCGAATAATACACTTTTTGGGCTAAATATAGACACAGGACTTCTCATCGCAATTTTCACAGCGGGATGTTATTACATCAGTTATTATTATGTAAATGTCTATTTCAGTAGGCTGGGCATCTATTCATCACAATTGAGTTATTCACCTGACGAAATTATTTCCAAGGGAATAGCCATGATTTTCCTTTCTGCTTCATTGTGCAGTATGGTGTGGGCAGGATTGAATTTACCGGATAAATCGTTCAAAATATCCTGGTTTTTGTGCAATATACCCCTTTTTCTGATTATTGGCTCGATTCTTCAACAAATTCGCGACCCTTATTTCGATATTTTTGCTTTTAATTCAATATGGGCAATAGGTTTTGTTTTATTTTTAATAATCTTGCTTGTATATCCATTAATAACAAAACAAATTTTGATTAAATCAGTTTGGGAAAATAAATATTTTGGCCAAAGGTTTGATCTTATCTCTAAAATATTGGTAATCTTATTTATTTTGATGTCATTAGCATTCGTTTCAATAATTTATGGTGAAAATTCAGCAAGAGGAGATATCGAATGTGACGGAGGATCTTGTTCTCATATGAATTTTACTTTCATAGATCCTAATTTATCGTATATTAATTCTCCACATTTAATTTTGATTACTTATCACGATGGAAAATATTATTTAAGTAACCAAGAAAAACCCATCCCCGAAAATCCAGAAATTTATATTGTTTCTGATAATCAAATTTCATTAGTACAAATGAAAACTGTTGATAATTGGAGTGATCCAACTCAACTCACATTTTAAAATTATTGATTGATGAGTTCTGTTACGTTGGCTGTTTGATAACCGAATTCTTTCGAAGTGAAAAATATGCCACCAACTGTAGATGCATTAGTCCGAAAATCATAACAGTATTCGAACATCATTTACATTCAAACATCCATCAATTTCTTCTTGCCCGGGGATTTCCGGTTCTCCAAATTTCCCTCCAATCCCCCCTCCTTTCCCCAATCCCTCCCCATTCCATCCTTTTTTGCCGAATTCATACCCAGATATAACCCCACAAAACACCAAAATATTCAATGCCCGATGCTCAAAAATGCGCCGCGGTCGACAACGAAGGCGCGTTCTCCCACTCTTCTCATGATGTCAGGCTCCAGCGTATCTTCACTATCACTCCTCTTATGGCCGTCCTTTTATTTTCTTCAGCGAGTGATCCGGTGTTCTGGAGAAAATCCCCGTCCAACATGCAGACGCCGATCCTGATCGGTTCGTAAGTGCCGGTTCTGTAGCACCTGCGGTTAGTTGCAGATTTCTCACTTCGGACGAATTTACCTTTCAACCGCAAATGCAACAGAACCGCTTTATTGCCACCCATTATCTATGCCGTGATATAATTCTTAATCAGATGCCGTCCCTCACGAAGAATATCTTTCTCAATACTATCGCATGTCCTACGTTCGGCTGGCGGCTGAAAAACGGAAAGATAGCCGAAGACCGGTCCCTTGAGACACTATACTGGATGGATCAGGGCAAACGGATCGGAAAAATAGCAAGAGAATTGTATCCCGATGGCGTGTTAGTCAATGCACCTGACAACGAGACCGCCGCAGCATTGACCCGTGAACTTACGGCAGACGCAAACGTACAAACAATATTCGAAGGCACCTTCATCACAGGAAATTATGTTGCAAAAGCCGATATCCTCATACGGAAAGGCACATCGTGGGATGTAGTTGAAGTTAAGTCAGGATTGAATGTAAAAGAGGAACATATCGCAGATATGGCCTATACGACATTAATTGCCCAACAATCCGGTATCAAAACATCGAATATCTTCCTTCAGCTCATCAATAAAGAATATCGGCTTGGCATGCCCCGGGAAAACCTCTTTGTCCGGATTAATTGTACCGGGGATGTCCTCGAAAAGGTCAAGGAATTCACACCACACTTGCCAAAAGTCGATTATTTTGTTCATTCCCAAGATGAACCCGAACCCGAGCCGACGATAAATTGCAAAAAATGCAGTGAATTTAAGCAATGTATCGGAAAGGATATTGAAAATCCAATCTTCCAGATACCGCGACTGAGTGAAAAAGCTTTCACTGCACTCTCGTCAGCCGGGATATTATCCATATGCGATATTCCTGAATCTTTTACATTGACGCATCTCCAGAGACAGGTCGTTCGATGTATAAAGAGCGGGGAAATCGAGATCGATCCCGTAATGAGAGAGAAACTGGATGAAGTCGTCTGGCCTGCCTATTATCTCGATTTTGAAACATCACAAACAGCAATCCCGCTCTATCCCGAACTCGGCCCCTATGACATATTTCCAACGCAGTATTCCATCCATATCTGTGACCGGCTGGGAAATATCACCGGACACCGTGAATATATTGCAAATCCCATGTTAGACTGTAGAAAGGAACTAGCAAAACGTTTAATCGAAGACCTCGATAAGAAAGGTTCGATCATAGCCTACAGTAATTATGAAAAAACAAGGATCAATGCACTCTGCGAGGCATTTCCGGATCTTGAAAAACCTCTTCAGGCATTGACCGAAAGAATTGTGGATCTGGAAAAGTCCGTAAAATGTGTCCATCATCCCCAGTTTGCGGGAAGAACTTCCATAAAAGTAGTCCTCCCGGCCCTCGTCACTGACCTTTCTTATGATGGTCTTGCCATTTCCGGCGGAGGTTGTGCCATGGTTGTCTTTGCCATGATGGCACAGGGAATGATGAGCCCGGAAGAGATGGAACAAAAAAAGGCGGAATTATTGGAATACTGCAAACGCGACACCCTTGCAATGGTAAGGGTGCATGAACAATTGTGCGGATTACTGGAAAAGTAACCTCACTTTTGTTTCATGTGAAATGTTGATTTAAGTCAAAAAATGCTAGAATAATCCCTTTACTGGTTCAATCAATTTTTCATCATCCACATCCGGTTTGTCTACCCGTTCCGACACCGGGTAAGCCTCCATATCTTCAGCTGGATACGGTGATAGAATTTGTTTCCTCTCGTCAGCAGGCGTTGCATCACGGACAATCATCGTATTTCGTCATCCTGACGGAGGATCACTGGCATCCAGCGCATCCTTCCCGGATCCAGCTTAAGGGCGTCCCCCGGTCAGGTACAGGAAAATATCCTCCAGCGAAGGGGACCGGATAGACAGGGTTTGCACAGGAATACCGGCATGTTCTAGGACCGCGAAAATACCGGGCACCATCTGGCTGCCGCTTGTTGCCGAGACAAGGACGGCATGCCGATCCGGAATTCCTTTATAGGAACATGAAAAAACAGAAGTGCTAGCAATGGACAAATTCCTGAAATCCTTTTCAGATAAATACGACAAATGGCGCGAGGAGGGAGGCTTCGAGTTCTCTTCAAAAGTTATCCCTGTAAAGGAGTCGCTCGTTGCCCAGCAGTGGGTTCTTCCCGGTGAACAGGTACTCGAAATTCTCAAAAACGCCCGGTCGTTTGCGCTGGCTGATTGTATTTGCAGGACACATTATGCCCGGTGCAACAAACCGAGGGATGTCTGTTTTCTCATTGATGAACTGAGCGACAAGGTAGCAGGACATAATAAGGCCCGACGCATTACTCTTGGCGAAGCGGCAGAAGTATTAAAAAATGCCGATGAGCATGGTCTCGTCCACATGACGCTGTACATGCCAGGCAGGAAGATCTATGCACTCTGCAGCTGCTGTGCCTGCTGCTGTCATGATCTCCAGCTGATCCTGAATTATAACCGTCGGGATCTCGTGGCGAGGTCTGATTATATCGCGGTCACGGATCAGAAACGCTGCACAGGCTGCGGGAGATGCATTGAACGGTGCTTGTTTGGGGCAAGAACACTTTGTGATGATGTAATAGAGTTCGATGCCGGGGCCTGCCTTGGCTGCGGGTTATGTGTGTCTGTCTGCCCGGAGAAAGCAACGGTGATGAAAGAACGGTAGATCGGGAATATGGAGACGCTCGGTCATGCTCACGCCGGAGCTGTGCGGTACCTTGCTATCTTTTGCCGAGGTTCTGTCAGGTCCTGGGGAGTTATGACAAATACTCCGTTGAAAAATATAGGTCCCCTCCCGAAGACTTGACAGAGTCGTGTTTTTACATTCATGTCCGGGAGTCTATTCTTCCAGCGTTGAGATATCGCCGGGATCCATACCCAGCTCCTTTGCCTTTAGGACCCGGCGCATGATCTTGCCGCTTCTGGTCTTAGGGAGTTTATCGACGAACGCGATTTCCTGTGGTACTGCGATGGGCCCGAGTGTCATCCGGACATGGTAGATCAGGTCCTGCATGAGCTTTTCACCGGGTTTGTTTCCAACTCTCAGGATAACGAATGCCTTGATGGAGTTCCCTTTCATCGGATCAGGTTTGCCGATTACCGCGGCCTCCGCTACTGCCTGGTGAGAAACAAGAGCGCTCTCAACCTCAGCGGTGCCGATATTGTGGCCGGCTACGATGATGATATCGTCGGAACGACCAAGCACCATGATAGAGCCGTCTTCGCCTTTGACGGCGAGGTCTCCCGCCGTATAAACCCCGTCGATGGTCTCCCAGTATTTCCGGTACCGCTCGTCGTTTTTATTGACCGTGCGAAACATAGCCGGCCAGGGTGCCTTTATCACAAGGAAGCCCCCGGTGCCCGGAGGTACCGACTTCCCGTCTTTGTCCACTACGTCAGCGATGACACCCGGTACAGCCTTTCCGGCAAACCCGGGACGCATAGGCTCCCCTACCATGGTGGTGATCATGTGCATCCCTGTCTCAGTCTGCCACCAGGTATCAAGGATCGGGCAACGATCCTTTCCTATGGCATGATGGTACCAGACGAATGCCTCAGGGTTCAGGGGTTCACCGACAGATCCGATAACCCGCAGGGAACTCAGGTCGTATTTGTCCGGCCATTTCTCTCCCATTTTCATGAACATCCGGATTGCGGTTGGGGCAGTATAGAAGACATTGATCTTCTGTTCCTCTATCAGTTTCCACCAGATGCCCGGGTCCGGGTAGTCGGGGGTCATCTCGGTTACAAAAACCGTGGTGCCGACAGCAAGCGGGCCGTAAACGATATAGCTGTGCCCGGTTATCCAGCCGGGATCTGCGGTACACCAGAAGATGTCGTTCTCCCTGAGATCGAAGACGTACTTTGTGGTATAGTAGGTTCCCACCATATATCCGGCGCAGGTATGCACGATCCCTTTGGGTGTCCCGGTGGAACCGCTGGTATACAGCATGAAAAGGGGGTCTTCTGCATCCATCACTTCGGGCGTGCATTCCGACGACATTCCCTCCATCAGGCCATAGAAATCTATCTCGAAATCAGCCCTTATCTCGACCGGGGGCTCCTTTCTCCTCCGGTAGATGATGAGGTGCTCGACGCTCGGGGCGTTGAGGACGGACTCCTGGACGGTCGTAATAAGCGGGATTGCCTTTCCCCGGCGGATGGAGATATCCGCAGTAATGACGACTTTTGCCTCTGCCTCCCTGATGCGCAGGTTCAGGGCAGTTACGCCAAAACCGGCGAAGACAACGCTATGGATGGCCCCAATCCGTGCACAGGCGAGCATGGCGATGATCTGTTCGGGCACCATCGGCATGTAGATACAGACCCGGTCGCCTTTCTTCACGCCAATCTTCTTAAGGCCGTTTGCAAAGCGGTTCACTTCTGTAAGAAGTCTCTGGTACGTGTAGATCCTCTCGGCACCCTCCTCTCCCCGCCAGAGAAGTGCAACCTTATTGCGCCGGTGATTTTTCACATGACGATCGAGGCAGTTCGCTGTTATGTTCAGTTTTGCATTGACGAACCATTTCGCATAGGGATACTTCCATTCTTTTACGTCGTCCCAGAGTTGTATCCAGGTAAGCTCTCGTGCAATCCTGTTCCAGAATGCATCAGGATCGGCAAGGAAACCCTTGTACGCGGTCTCGTAGTCACCCAGCCAGGAATCCTTTCTGTATTCTGGACTGGGGGTGTAACGGACGGTACTCTCGACCAGTTTGACATCAAAGTCTTCGGTCATATATTTCTCCAATTCTACACTATTAATCATGTTAATTAACATATTTATAACTGTCGAATAATGCTTCGACAAATCCCGATATGAAGGACGACCGGCACCAGGAAAACGGTTCTGACAGTGCTGATAACTTCTCGGGACTTGAGATAGTTTCTTTAGATTGCTTCGTTGTAAAAATTCATCTATATCCGATTTTTTCCACGAAGTCCCGTCAATCTATCAGAATAGTCTGATCAATAATCTGACAAAGTTTTTCATGGTTATTTATTAACAAGTATTTATGGCGTTTATTGCAAAAAATTGCTATTATTTTGAGAAACCTGGGCCGGAAAACACCGAAGATGCAGCCCGGTTTGCCATCGAGCGTGCTCAGGAACTCGGGATTTCGACGGTCGTGGTCGCAAGCAGCTCCGGGAAGTCCGCAAAGGTTTTTTTTGACGCAATGAAAGGTTCTGGTCTCTTTCTCGTGGTCGTCACCCACTTTTCACCGTCCGGCGAGTGCGAGTTCTCTGCGGTAACTGCACAAGAGCTCCGAAATCAGGGCGTGAGGATCATGACCGGCACCCTTGCCCTTTCCGGCCTCGAACGGGCGCTCTCACGCTCCCCCAGGGTCGGCGGTGGTTCCCGGACCGAAGCGATCGCTGAAGCTCTACGCCGGATTGTCGGAAGCGGCTTTAAGGTTGCTGTCGAGTGCGTACTGATCGCTGCCGACCAGGGTGCAATCGGTATCGAGAACGAAGTTGTTGCTGTCGCCGGAACGAGGAGTGGTGCGGACACGGTTTGCGTGATCCGTCCGGCCCACACGGCAAGCTTCTTCGATCTCCAGGTACGGGAAATTGTAGCCATGCCCCGGGTCCGGTAATCAAGCACTGTTACTATGTCATGAGATAAAAAAATGCCAGATCCAAAAGGTTCTATAAAGTCTTCGGCAATTTGTCACTTTTTATATGAATGTTAAAGTTCAGAACTACCGACATCCTGACAGTACCAGAAACAATAACACCTATATGTTGAAGATTATAATCAAAATATATGGTGCGATATATTTTTATTGCATTGTTTTGTTTAATCTTTTTTGTCAGCTCGGTTTCGGCATATACTGTTACCTCAATGACGATAACCCCGGACAGTGTCACCCTGACTCCCGGACAAACGGTTGATCTTTTATTCACCATACAAGAGACATTTGGTCAATCAGTTAACGATCTCGTAATGAATACTGCATTGGAATTACCGAAATGGTCATACATAATTTATGTGGATGGGAACCCGACTGCACCCACACAATCTCAGTTGGCGAAGATCGATATCACTGATGTTGTACTTGGATACAGTGATAATGAAACGATAGAGGGAACACTGTCAGGGACTGTCCCCATGGATGGCCAATCTACAAATCTGACTGTAATTCAGATTTATGAGACTGATGAAAACGGCAATCAGCTCGGGACGCCTTATACACAGAGTGCCATTGTCGATAAAAAAGGTGCGATTACAACAACTGTCGCTACTAAATTTCCCACTATTGTTTCGCCAACACTCCCACAGACCAATACTACGCCCACAGAATCAGTCGGCCAACTGATCGCCGGACAAAACCAAAAACCGGCACAACAAAATAGTTTATTGGATCAAATCATCAGGATATTCAAGGGTCTTTTAGGAATTAAATCCTGAACCATTTTTTAACATGCTATCGTTAAATGTCATTGGAACCGGTTTTAAGAAAACAATGCGAGAGGGGAGAGCTTCCACTTCTACGAAACTGATGAAAATGTTACAGTACGGGGAATAATCTGGATAGCTGCGACCGGGCAGCGCCGGATACAGCTAAAGCAGAGCTCACAGTGATGCTGCCACGCCGGCCTGCTATCCATAAGTGCGATGTTTTTGGCCGGGCACGTGTCCACACAGGTGCCGCATGACGTACAGTCATCATTGACACAGAAGATGCTGGTCTTCATGGTTTCACATCGCGAGCCCGGCAACGCACCAGAGTCTTTACCGGTTACCTTCTGCCTGGGCTTTCATATCCTCAAT
>Ga0181535_10004103_pt1 | contig 16425 bp, 13 predicted proteins | sample PEATcosm2014_Bin_44_FD_119774 | JGI IMG/M metagenome (GOLD analysis project Ga0181535, IMG submission 119774) | Peatland microbial communities from MTU Mesocosm Facility, Houghton, MI, USA - PEATcosm2014_Bin17_30_metaG | ecosystem: Environmental > Terrestrial > Soil > Wetlands > Peat | place... | reverse complement strand
TGGCATCGTGCTCTCGGTAGTCTGGTATGTCTTGGTTAAGAATCGGCCATCGGAAAGCCCGTACTGCTCGGCGGCGGAACTCAGGTATATAGAAGGCGGCGAAGGTGTCCAGTCGGCGGGTCAGGAGCAATTAGCGCGCAAGCAATACACCCTCGTATGGCTAGACAAGCTTATACGGGCCAAGAAAGTAAAACCGCTGGAAACCAATAAGGAAATTTTCTGTTCTTGGGATATTTGGGGATCATCGCTCGGCTATTTTTTCATGATCGGCATTATGAACGTGCTCTTGACCTGGATTCCTACCTTTTTGCTGACGGTAAAGAAATTTACGGTTCTGAAGCTCGGGATAGTAGCCGCAGCGCCATGGACGGGCGCGATTGTCGGCAACATAGTGGGCGGCTGGTTTTCCGACAAAATCATCAACAAGCGGCGCAAACCCAATATGATGCTCACCGCGTTTACTTCTATTTTCATGATGTATTCGCTGGTCTATTCGCCGAATGATCCCTACTTGCTGGCGTTGCTGATGTTTGTACTGGGGATCTTCATGAACATCGGTTTTTCAACCTACATGGTGTACCCCATGGGGTTGACAACCAAAAAGTCGTATCCCATCGCCTGCTCGGTCGTCAACATGTCCGGCCAGCTCGGCGGTGCCGCCGCTCCGCTGATTGCCGGGATGCTTCTAGACAAATACAGCTGGGATGCCGTTTGGCTTTTTTGGGCGATCAGTTGTCTGCTGTGTCTGATGGTATTAGTTACCATCAGAGAACCCGTGGATGATCCGTTGATTTAACTCACTTTTGCTCTTAGCAAACCGATGAAGCGGAAAGCATTTCGGAAAGGCCTTCTTCACCTCTGCCGCGGTGGATCGAGCTACGGGAAACTGCACCACTATCCAATATTTTTTTCAAAGCGAAGATAGTATGATATCAGCCTATCAATCACTTGTTTCACCAGGAAACGTCTGGAACCTGCTAGAGTTGTGCGTCAGTGCAAAGGAGAAAGCTCCATGTCGCAATTAAAACTTAAGCTGCGGGGCGCTATTCCCGCTAATCTCATGGCGTTCAAGAACGATCTTTCCATCGACGAGGTTCAGTACCGCCGCCATATGCGCTGGCTGGCCGACGTGCCGGGCGTGGGAGCTATCGTCTGCAACGGCCATGCGGCCGAGGTTGCTGCACTCACCGAAGACGAGCAGATGCGCGCCATCGCCGTTGCCCGGGACGAGGTAGGCAGCAAGGTGAAGTTAGTCGCCGGGGTATTCAGCGACGGCACGGCACACGCTGTGAGACTGGCACGCAATGCCAAAACCGCCGGAGCCGACGGTGTCCTGGTGTTTCCGCCCAGCCTCTTTATGTGGGGAGCGAATCTCCGCCCTGAAATGGCGTATCGCCACTTCGCTTCCATTGCCAACGAGGCCGATATTCCCATTGTCGTCTTCCAATATCCCGTCGCGAACGGATGGGGTTACAGCACGGAGCTATTGCTGAAGCTGGCTGAAATTGAAAATGTTGTGGCCGTCAAGGAGTGGAGTCAGGACATCGTAACTTTCGAGCGCAATCTGCGCGCGCTGCAATCCGCACCCCGGCCGATCGCCGTGCTGAGCAGTTTTAGCGCATCTCTCTACGCCACCTTTGCTCTTGGCGCCGATGGCGCGATCTCCGGCATGGGCAGCGTCGTTGCTGATTGGCAGGCGCAGATGTTCGACGCCGTGCAGCGCGGCGATACGAAGGCAGCCATCGCCCTAAACAACAAACATTTCATCCTCGGGCAGGCGTTTTACGCGCCCCCGTTCCTCGACATGCACAATCGCATGAAAGAAGCTCTAGTCATGCTCGGACGGTTGAATCGTGCCGTGGTCCGTCAACCACTGGAGAAGATTCCGCCCGCCGATCTGGAGAGGGTGCGCACCGCCCTGATCAAAACCGGATTGCTGAAGGCGCGTAAAGCCCGCGCGGTCTAAAGACTGGGGGACGAAGTCTTATAAATTTCGAGCGGAGACGACGCTGGAAGTCAACGCCGTCATTAAAGTCGGCGGTGGGGAGCGATGTCAAGGAGAGCCACACCTTCAATCCAGAACAGGAATCCAGGGGATCGCAATGAACAAACACACAAAATCGTGGGCTTCACGAATAGTTCTAGTTCTTATGGGCGCGTTTGTTTTGTGCGCCGCCACCGCCGCCCTAGCCCAACGCGGAGCGCCGATCAAGATAGGCTTTGTAACCGAACTATCCGGGCCCTGGGCGTTTATCGGTACAAACTGTGTGGCTGGCCTGAACATGGCCACTGATGAGATCAACAAGGCGGGCGGTGTGCTCAACCGGTCGCTGCAATTTATTATTAAGGATAACCAGACAAATCCGTCTTCAGCACTGGCTGCTGCACGCACTCTTGACGTCAACGACAAGGTTGCGGCTTTGAGCGGTCCCACCAATTCCGACACTTCGCTTTCCATGTACGGGTATGCGGAGCAGCAAAAGATACCGTTCCTGGTGCCGGTTGCCGCCTTCCCGCAGTTGACCAAACCGGGCACGCATTATACCTTCCGCATCGAACCGGATGCCGCTGGTTGGGGATACGCGATCGCAAAATTCACCGAACAGCAAAAGCCGGGTGCAAAAGTGGCGCTGATGTATTCCGACACCGCATTGGCGCACGCGATCGTGGCTGGATTCCAGTATCAGGCACCGAAATCTAAACTTTCGATTGTGTCCAATATCCTTTTCCCGCAGGGCTCCAGCGATGCGACGGTGCAGGCGGCGCAAGTCAAAGCCACCAAGCCTGACTATGTGATCGTTATCGGCGCCGGCGCGTTTGACAACGTGCTGACCAACCAGTTGCTCGACCTCGGTATCAAGCCTGCGCAGATCATCCATCCGTTTGGCATGACCACCCAGGTATTCGGCTGGGGAACGAGAAGTATCGGTTCGATCTATGGCACTTTCTTCGACCATGGCGAGAACTCGTTGACCCCCGAAGGCAAGAGTTTCATCTCGCGTTTCGATAGCGCGAACGGCCGACCACCCTCCTATATCGAAAACTTTTGCTATAACACGGCCTATGTCTTTAAGGAAGCGCTGCAAGTGGCCGGTAGCGATGATCGCGAGAAGTTGCGCAACGCACTGTCCAAGTTGAACACTAAGGAAATTACCAGCGGCGTTCCCATCAAGTTCGACAAGAACGGCGCACGCAAGGAATACATGTATTTTATGGAAATAGTGTCGGTCAATGGCAAGCGGACCTACCAATCCAAGCAGCGTTTATACATCGAGTGGAATCCGGAAGTCCTTCCCGTGTACGACATAATCAAGTGAATTGGCATAAGCCTCGCACCGCCCTGCGGGCCTAGCGCACCTGCGGGGCTTTAACCCGGAATTTTAATTATGTCCGATTCCACTTTGCTGATTATCTTATCCACGCTATCAACCGGTCTGCTCATGGGCGCGATCTTCTCGCTGGTTGCCGCCGGCGTGACGATCGTCTACGGCTGCGTCTGGCTGCCTAACGCCAGCAATGGCCAGTTTTTTCTACTCGCCGCGCTGGCGGCCTGGACCTTCACTTTATCCTTCGGGTGGAGCAGCTTGGCTGCGTCACTCGCCGTGATCGTGTTGGGAGTGCTACTGGCGGTCGTGCTCGAACTGGTTTTAATCCGCCACTTGTATAACGCCCCCAACCGGAATGTCGCGTACTTCGTCGTCACGCTCGGCATGACGCAGATCTTGTCGGGCATATTCTCGTTGACTTACGCCAAGTGGAGCGATCAGTTCTCGGTGCCGCCGGTAATCGAGGGGATCACCATGCTCGGGCCATTTCCAATATCGAACAACCGCTTGCTGGCGCTGGCGATTAGCCTGGGCGTACTCGGCCTGTTGTTTGCTCTGCTTCGTTATCATCCATACGGCCGCGCGCTCAGGGCGGTGTTCCAAAATCGCGAAGCGGCGGCATTGCGCGGGGTCAACGTAAGGGCGATCTACAGACTGTCGTTTGTGCTGGGTTCGACCATCATATTCCTGGGCGGAATTCTATTTGCATTTGCGTATAGCTTTGACTTGAGCGTCGCGTGGACAATGTCAATCACGGCGTTTGCAATCATGATCGTGGGCGGGCCGGGATCGGTGCTTGGCGCACTGGTAGTCGGCATGACTTTTGGCTTTACGCAGGCGATTGTGAGCATCTTTGCCAGCCCAACGATAGCGATGTTCTCTTATCTTGGGGCAATGCTGATCATGCTGCTTTTCCAACCTAATGGATTATTCAAACGATGACTAGCTATTCCAAATCCGGCATTGCGGCGGCAGCGCTGGTGGTGCTGCTTGCTCTGCCCTTTCTGCTTGCAGGGAATCGCTTTTTAGGGTTCGTACTGGGCATGACCTTGATCAGCCTGCTGTGGGCAACGGGCATGAATCTGCTTTCCGGATTTGTGGGGTTGATGCCGCTGATGTTCGCCGGGATCGCGGGCATCGCGGGCTATGCGATGGTATATTTCACTCGCACTGCCGGATGGTCGTTCTGGCTGGCGATGCCGGTAGCATCGCTGCTGGCAGCGGTCATTGGGGTGGCATTAGGGCTGCCGGCGTTGCGGCTCAAAGGGTTTTATTTTACCCTCTGTTCGCTGGTCATCCAGTCAGTGCTTACCCTGGCTTTCATCTTTTTTCCGAAATTCACGAACGGCGACACCGGTATTACCGAGATCGCGCCGCCGGACTGGTTCGGCGGCACCGCGCTCACCGGCGCACGTTTCGATTTTGTCCTCTCGGTCGCTGCCGTCGTCGGCATTCTCTTTAGTACCTGGCTGACGCGAACTCATCTCGGCAAGAAGTTCGTTGCCGTCCGCGAAGACGATGTGCTGGCAGAGTCGATTGGAATTGACGTGGTGCGCACCAGGATTACGGCGTTCTTCATCGTATCGCTCTATGCGGGCATCGGAGGTTGTTTCTATTCCTCCTACGTTGGTTTTATATCGCCGCGCGCCTTCGATGTTTTGGTATCGCTGAACATCTGGTTGTTTGTCACGTTTGGCGGTCGGGGTACAATCCTCGGGCCGATCATCGGCACCGCTATTCTTGCTCCGATCCCGTTCCTGCTACAGGATCTTCAGGCGTTCAAGGACATTTTGTCGGGTACGCTGATCATCCTGGTCACGCTGCTCATGCCCGGCGGAATCTATGGCGCATGGTTGAAACTGCTGTCGCGCAAGCGGGGCAAAGAAGTTCAAACAACACAAGTACGCGAGCAAGGGGTATGAAACTGCTAGAAGTAAGTGGGCTTTCCAAGAGCTTCGGCGGTGTTGCCGCGCTGGCTAACGTGGTGGGCCATTCGATTGAAGGCGAGACGCTGGGAATGATTGGTCCCAACGGCTCGGGGAAAACCACCTTCGTCAACGTCGTTAGCGGCCATGTGCGGGCTGATAGCGGCACTTTGACCTTCGCTGGCGTGAATATTGCGCGCATGCGCCCTCATCAGCTGGCTGGAGTCGGATTGTGCCGCACCTATCAGGCGGTCCGAGTGTTTTCCGAGCTGTCCACTCGTCAGAATATCGAGAATGCGCGCTTGCTGCTGGAGGACAGGGGTCTCGGAACGGCCGAAGTTCGCGAGTTAACCGAATGGCTGCACCTGGACCGGAAGCTGGACAAGCAGGCCGGCAGTCTCACGCTCTTCGAGCAGCGCCGGCTGGAGTTGCTGATGCGATTGGTGCTCAAACCGCGGCTAATCATGCTCGATGAGCCGGTTGGCGGATTAGCAATCACCGAAGTGAATGAAATGATCACGCTGCTGCAGGAATTGAAAGCGCGTTGTTCCCTTTTCGTGATCGAGCACACGATGCGCGTCATTCGCGAACTGGCAGACCGCGTCATGGTGCTGATCGCGGGCGAAAAGGTGGCTGACGGTCCACCCTCTGAAATTCTCCAAAATCAGCGGGTGATCGACGAATACCTCGGAAATGTTGCCCATGCTTGAAATATGTAATCTCGTCGTCCGCTACGGACCTTTTCTTGCTTGCAATGACATCAGCATGTGCGTCAAGCCAGGCGAAATTGTCGGTGTGATCGGTCCAAACGGCGCCGGCAAGAGTTCGATTGCGCGAGTCATCGCCGGTCTGGTCAGGCCGGCGGCCGGCAGTGTTCATTTTCTGGGGCAGTCGATCGTTGGCACCCAGTCACATCTGCTGATTCGCCGAGGTTTGTCGCTGGTACCTGAAGGACGCGGGCTGTTTCCGTACATGTCGATCGAAGAGAATCTACTGATGGGCGGATATTCGCTGACCAGCCATGAACGGCGCAAGGCGTTGATGGAGCGAAGCTATGAGCTGTTCCCGATACTGAAGCAGCGCCGCCGCCAAATCGCGGGCACCATGTCCGGCGGGCAGCAGCAAATGCTTGCCGTAGCGATGGGCCTGATGGGCGATCCGAAGCTTTGCATCTTCGACGAGCCGTCGCTTGGGCTGGCGCCGATCGTGATCCAGGTGATCAGTGAGGCGCTGCAAGCACTGCGCAAACTGGGCCTGACCGTGTTATTGATCGAGCAGAATGCGAAACTGGCAGGCACTGTTGCGGATCGTATCTATATCGTTTCGGCGGGATTGATCCAATATCACAATACGCCGCAAGAGCTACTGCAGAACCCGGAAGTGCTGGAGAAATTTGTAAGCGCCTGAAGCGGGGCTCTTTGCATGCAGTGCAAAGCTGTCCTTCGCCGATCTGATCTCGCCATTCATTGCACTGTTTCTTTACGTCCGAGTGTTTCGCGCACTTTGCGCGCAAGCGTGCCCAGACTGAACGGCTTTTGCAAGAAGGTTGTGCCCATCTCTTGAATGCCATGCCGCAACACCGCATCGTCTGAGTGGCCGGACATGTAGATCGTCTTCAGGTCGGGGCGCAGGCTTCCCAGCATTTGCGATAGCTCTCGGCCACTCATTTTCGGCATCACGAGATCCGTAATTAAGAGGTCGATGCGCCCCTCATGTTGACTCGCCACCGAAAGTGCATGTTGGCCCGAGCTGGCTGCGAAAACCTTGTATCCCACGCTACGCAAGTAGTCGCATATCGCTTCCCTCAGAGCTTCTTCATCTTCGGCGACTAGTATTGTTTCCGTCCCTCGTGGCCGCGCTTCGGCCTTCGCCGACATATCCGGAGCGGTTGCCCCCTTCGCCCTTGGCAGATAGATCCGGAAACTGGCGCCCTGCCCAAGTTCGCTATCGACCCACACGTAACCGCCGCTTTGTTTCACGATGCCGTACACTGTGGCCAGTCCCAGCCCCGTTCCTTTGCCCACCTCCTTGGTCGTAAAGAATGGCTCAAAGATCTGTCCCTGCATCTCTTTACTCACGCCCATACCGGTGTCAGTGACCGACATTTTCACGTAATCTCCAGGCAATACGTATGGTTGCCCACCAACACTCCCTTCCTTCACCGTGGCATTTCCGGTCGTGACCGTAAGTGTGCCACCTTGAGGCATTGCATCTCGGGCGTTCAAGCAGAGGTTCATCAGAACCTGAACAATCTGATCCGGGTCAGCCTCAATCGCCCAGAGCGGCTCCGCCGCGTTCACCCGGAATTCAATATCTTCGCCGATTAGCCGCCTTAACATCTTCGCGGCCTCACCGATCACCGCATTCAGGTCGAGCACGACCGGTGAAAGAATCTGCTTGCGGCTATATGCCAACATCTGCCGCGTAAGACTGGCAGCACGATCGGCAGCCTTCATAATCTGTTGCGTGTTGTTTCGCAGTGTGTCGCGGGCAGGAAGACTGTCTTGCAGCATTTCCGTGTAGCTCTGGATGACCATAAGGAGGTTGTTGAAATCATGGGCAATGCCGCCGGCGAGCCGACCCACGGCCTCCATCTTCTGCGCCTGTCGAAGCTGTTGCTCCAGCTTTTCCCGTTGCTGCTCTGCCCGTTTGCGATCGCTGATATCGCGGGCTATTCCGATAAAGGCCGGCTGGCCGCGGAACACGATCTTGGCGACGCTTAGCTCTACAGGAACCTCAACCCCGTCAGCCCGGATATGGGCGCTCTCGTAAGTCCCAGAAGGCACTTGCCCCCTCAAGCGAGCCGAGGCCCTCTGGGCAAATCGCGAGGGTATGAAGTCCAAGATTCTGAGTTGAAGCAGTTGGTCACGGGTGTATCCAAGTTGCTCACACGCGGCCTCATTCACCTCGATGATCCGGCCTTGATCGCTGGCAACAAAAATTCCGTCCGGGGCCAGCCCCACGATCGTTCGCAGTCTTTCCTCGCTCTCCGCGAGCGCCCGCTGCGCCAGTTTGATCTCGGTAATGTCCACCGCTACCCCGATAAGAGCCGGTTCACCTGTTCCCGGAGCGACAAACGGCATTTTGATCGTCTGATGGGTGCGCACGCGGCCTGTTATGTCGTGAAATGTCTCTTCGGCCGTGAACTTCGGCCTGCCGCTGTCAATGACCTCCCGGTCCTCCTTCATGAACCGCTCTGCTTCGTCGCGGTCAGAGAGGTGGTCTATCGTGCGGCGGCCAACCATCTGTTCCGAAGAAATTCCGCTAGCCTCGGCACAGGCACGATTGGCAAGCAAGTAACGACTCTCCCGATTCTTTACGAAGATAAAGTGGGGCACGAGATCGATTACCGCCCGCAGAAGACGCTCGCTTTCGCGTAGCGCTTCTGCTGCCTTCTTCCGCTCGGTGACGTCTTCGATGATTCCAATATTGAATTCTTTGTTCAGGCGGGAACTGATAACGCGGCCCCAAATGGTCGTGCCGTCTTTGCGTAGATAGCGCTTCTCGATTTCGACAGATTGCCGTTTACCGCTCGTCACCAGCTCAAACAACTGCAAGTTTTTCGCAATGTCGTCCGGGTGCGTGTAGTCCGTAAACTTCGAGCCTTTCAGTTCTTCCGCCGAGTATCCGCACATCCGTAGATGCGCTGCGTTATATTCGATCAAACGCCCTTCCCTGTCGGTAATTACAATTCCTACCGGAGCATTGTCCAAGATGGCCTGCAGCCGGTCCGCCGTAGCTTGCAGTTGTTGCTCCGCTTGCTTATGCGCGGTGATATCTTCAACGATTCCAACATTGTTTCCATCATTTAACTCGGCAGCGACGACACGTACCCAGATGGTCTTGCCATCTTTACGGATGTAGCGCTTTTCCATTTCATAGGACTGCAGCTCGTGACTTCTGAGCTGCTCATACAGCTGGAGATTTTTCGCAACATCGTCTGGGTACGTGTAGTCCGTAAACTTCGTGCCTTTCAGCTCTTCCGCCGAGTACCCGCAAATTCGTTGGTACGCCGCGTTCGGTTCAATCGTGTGGCCTTCCCGATCATTAATCACGATTCCCACCGGTGCATTTTCGAGAATCGCTTTTAGTCTCTCGGCCGTGGCCTGAAGTTGCATTTCCGCACGCTTGCGCTCGGTTAAATCCCTATAGACAACATGTATAGCAGCCAAGCCGCCTTCGACCATGGCCGGTGCAGCAACCATGGAGACACACACGCGTGTGCCATCCTTGCGGAGCCGAATCGTTTCCTTGTCGAGCCGTTCACCAAGGGCAATCGAGTGCAGTTGGCCCTCAATCTCGTACCGCAACTCGTCAGGCACAATCAAATCGGCGGTATCCCGGCCTATGACCTCCTCTTTTTCGTAGCCAAACATCCGGGTGAACTCTTGATTTACGCTCAGGATTCTGGTGTTCATGTCGAGTAAGCAGATCGCTACTGGCGCTGTTTCAAACAGCTCGTCCAGGTAGGCTCGGTGATTGCGGAGCTCTTCCTCCGCCCGCCCGCGTGCCATGCCGATCAGGCGGTAAATTAACCAGGTGCTTACGCCGACGAACATGGCTCCCTTAAGAACCGATATCTGAGTTACTCTTCCCGCGGACAGCCCCCAAAAGCCCAGAGCTTGGTCCGAAATGAGAATCCATAGCGTCGATACGACAAAGTAGAAGCCGGCGATCTGTCCGGGACTTAATTGGGCCCAAAAGCCCTTTCGAAAACGCACGCGCACTCCTTGGTGTGCTCAGATTAAGGAAGCCACATGAGGGAAGAACACCCGATGCCCCTGCTTCTTCGTGGATCTCTATATATCGGGCTCAAACGCCATGGCCATTAGCTCAGCAATAGAAATATTGTCTCCGAAGTCGGTTCCTGATCTGCTCAAACTCTCGGAATTGATGAGTCGGCTCTGTGGTGGATTGGCCCACCTGAAGATTAGCCAAGGATAGTTGCGGGACCGGCACAATACTATAAACGATTTACCCTAACCCCGGCTCAGTGTGCGAATCAATGCTCTCGCAGCAAAGCTGACTGACGAAAACCACGCCGGATTCCTCCCTGGCGCCAGTTCTGCCCGCACTCCCAATGCCGAATCAGCAGCTCAAAAACCATGCAATGGGGAACACCGATAATCTGCGGCAGCCTTGCGTGGTGAGGCTACGAAGAACGCCCGACCGAAGAAGGCGATCCCATGCCGCAGCGCCTCCCGTGTCAGGCGCCATTGACTACGACGCCGAGCCGTTCGTAACGAGAACAGGTCCGCGCGCCATAATTAGCAGGCTTTTAATACGATTTTTGAGGAGGAAATCCAATACTCAATTTAACATGAGTTTTCCGGGAGGAACTCCGATGGCCAACAAGAAGAGGAATCTGTCCGGCTTAATACTGCTCGTTGGGATGTTGACTACCGTAATGCTGTTCTCCAGCTGCGAAACGAAACCGGCGTCTGAATCAAAACAAATTGTTGTATACAACTCGCCGCCCGAGTGGGCGAACTGGGGCGAGATGCTCAAGCGATTCAGCGCCAAGACCGGCATTCAGGCTACGCCGGACAATAAGAACAGCGGACAGACCGTCACCGCACTGATCGCCGAGAAGGCAAAACCGCTCGCCGATGCTGCGTACCTTGGGATTACTTTCGGCTACGAGGCAGCGAACAGAGACCTGCTGACAGGCTATAAACCGTCGGGGTTCGACGAGATCCCAAAAGAGTTGAAAGACCCGGAAGGCCGCTGGATGACTATCCACTACGGCGCGATCGCGTTCATCGTTAATACTGATGCGCTGGGCAAAACGCCGGTTCCCAAGAGCTGGGCGGACCTTTTGAAACCGGAGTACAAAGGCAAGGTCGCGTTCCTCGATCCGACTTCGGCGGCAGTGGGATACTCAGTCGCGGTTGCAGCGAATCTCGCGATGGGCGGATCTCTCGATGACTGGGAACCTGGATTCAAGTACTTCAAGCGCTTGGAGGCACAAGGCGTCGAGCATCCGAAGCAGACGGCAACGCCACGGGTGATCAAGGGAGAAATTCCTATCTTGATTGATGCGGACTTCAATGGGTACCGCCCGAAGATCAAAGAGAACGCCCCGCTGCAGGTGGTAATTCCGGCTGAAGGCTCACTGAAGATGCCCTATGTGATCGGGATGGTAAAGGGCGCGCCGCGTCCCGACGCCGCGAAAAAACTCATCGATTATGTGCTGTCTGACGAAGGGCAAAAGATCTGGGCTGGCGGATTCGTGCAGCCAATTCGCGCAGGTATGGTCCCTCCCGAAGTTGCCGGTCAGATGCTGCCGGCTTCCGACTATGCGCGGGCAAGGTCAGTCGATTTTCTAAAAATGCAGCAGGTTCAAAAGGCCTTCACCGATCGCTGGCAAGCCGAGATTGTTGCCAAGTAACTTTCCGTGCGGTTAGTTTGGCACGTCCTCTCGGCCAGCGGCTTCTCTTTCGGCGGGGAGGATAGTGCGTGTTGATTCAAGGCTGGGGGAACATGATGATAAGCCGCCGCATGGCGGATAAACTATGGGTCTCGGCACTGTTGCTCCCGGCCATTCTGACCGCAGCGTACTATTTTATTTACCCGATGCTGGTGCTGGGCCTAACCAGCCTCCATTCGGAAGCTGGACTGAGCATCGTGCATTACACCGAGATCCTGACCAAGGCTCAATATCGGGAGTCGCTGTTCGATACGATCTTCCTGTCGGTTGCAGTGACGCTGGTAACACTGGCGATTTCGACGCTGCTGTCGATGGTACTGGTGCGCTGGGAATTTCCGTTGAAGAAGCTATACCAGGCACTGATCACCTTCCCTCTGTCTTTCCCCGGCGTTGTCGTTGGCTTCATGATCATTATTCTGTTCGGTAGGACGGGCGTTATCCCCAATGTGATCGCTCAATTCACCGGCAAGCCGATGCTGCAAATCGCCTATACGAACTGGGGACTGTTTTTTGCCTATCTTTATTTCAGCATTCCTAAAGTCACCATGACCATGGTCGGTTCGGTACACAAACTGGACATGCGGCTCGAAGAAGCCGCGCGCAGCCTCGGCGCCACCCCGGCCGTCAGCTTTCGCCGGGTTGTCCTGCCTGCCCTGTCGCCGGCGCTGGTAGCGGCCGGAGCTTTATGTTTTGCTACTTCGATGAGCGCATTCGGGACGGCCTTCACACTGGCCCAGAATATCAGCGTGCTGCCGGTCTTGATGTATACGGAATATACGCTGTCTTTCCAGATCGAAGCGGCCAGCGCAATGGCAATCACATTAGGAGTGATCACGCTGCTGTTCAACTACGCTTACCGGACTATCGGGGAAAGGGGGTAGGCAGGTGCGAAGATGGGGTCCCGGGCGTGTTCTGGTCCTTTTAGTCGTCGTCCTGGTATCGGCTTTTCTGATTGTGCCGGTATTCATCTCAATCATCGGATCGTTTTCCGGTTATTGGGGACTGACGATGTTTGAAAAAGGGCTGACCCTGAGATGGTACGCATATGTCTGGGAGAATTATTCCCACACCATAAAATTTAGCGTAATCATCGCCGCGGCGACCGTCATAATCGACATCCTGCTGGGTGTTCCCGCCGCGTACGCGCTGTCAAAGGGTCGCTCCCGCTGGTCGACCGGATTAGAGGAACTGCTCTCTGTGCCGGTGGCGATACCGGGGATTGCAATTGCTTTGGCGCTCATCCAGACCCACAACTACTTGTCCGGAAGTTGGCTGTTCATCGTCGTCGGCCATGTGATTTTCACCATGCCGCTGATGCTCCGTGCCGTCACGGCCGCACTGCGAACGGCAAAGCTGGCTGCGATGGAGGAGGCTGCGGCCAGTCTAGGTGCCGGCCGGGGCACCCGATTGATTCGAGTGGTTGTTCCGAATGTGCGCGACGCAATTGTTGCCGGGTCGCTGATGGTGTTAACCATGTCGCTGGGCGAATTCAACCTGACGTTTTTCCTGTATACGCCTTTGACGATGACGATGCCTGTTGGTCTATATGAATCCTATGCCTCTTTGCGGATTGAAATCGGTAGCGCCTACACTACGCTTTTCCTGCTGTTCACCCTGCCGCTGATGGCGCTGATCCAGTACCTCGGAAGTGAGAAGGTAGAGGGGCAAGGTTTCTGATGACGCATCTGACGATAGACAGGTTGACGAAGCAGTATGCCAAGAGCGTTTATGCCGTCCGCGAAGTGTCGCTTGAGGTTGAGAAAGGCGAAACGATGGTGCTGGTTGGCCCGTCCGGGTGCGGGAAGACCACAACGCTCCGGATGACGGCTGGGCTCGAGATCCCCACATCTGGAAGAGTGTTGTTTGGCAATAAAGACGTAACCGACTTGCCGCCGGAAAAACGGGGTGTCGGCATGGTGTTTCAGAACTATGCGTTGTTCGCGAACATGACTGTGGCACAGAATATTGCCTTCGGGCTCGAAATGCGTGGGGCTTCGCGGGACAGGATTGGCAGCCAGGTCACGACGATGATGAACATGATGGGCATAACCGAACTCGCCGCGCGCAAACCCGCTCAGCTATCCGGCGGACAGCAGCAGCGTGTAGCCTTTGCCCGGGCCCTCGCTATCGAACCCGAGTACCTGCTCCTGGATGAGCCGCTTACGGCCCTTGATGCCAAGCTCCGCGACAGCTTGCGCGTGGAACTGGCCAGGCTATTAAAGGAGCTGAACATCACGGCTCTTTACGTGACCCATGACTTGACGGAGGCTATGGCCCTGGGAGACCGGATCGCGGTGATGAATCATGGACAGATTCAGCAATGCGACACGCCGCGGGAAATCTACCACAATCCGGCAAATGCTTTCGTCGCCGGCTTCATCGGGCGCACGAATTGCTATCGCGGCCTGCTTGAGTCATCAGATGGCGGCGGCTTGGCCGTGAACCTCGGATTCGCTACCCTTCCGGTCGCTTGCGACCCGGGCGGCCGCGAAGTCGTTGTCATCTTCCGACCCGAGGACTTACGCGTTGCTGCGCCTGATGAGACTCCGCACTTCGTCGTTCACATTACGGATATCCTGTTCCTGGGCGCGAGAGTCCGCGGCATAGGACGCCTGTCAGGTGGTGAGGAGATAGTGATCGACCTCGATAACGCCGTCAGCATCCGCTCCGGCGACAATGTGGGCTTCTGTATCCGCCCCGGAAAGATCGTCGTTCGCTCCGCGGATTTTAACCTACCGAGGTAACGAGAATGAAGATTTGCGCCAACACACTGCTTTACATGGAAGAGCCGCTGACAACCTCGTTGAAAAAACTCGGCGGAATGGGGTTTTCGGCAATTGACATTTTTGCCGATTCACCGGCAATCGATTATCGCCAGCCGCAACCGGACGAGATAACTCAGATCAAGTCCCTGGGACAAAAGTACGGTGTTGAATACTCGATGCACGGACCTTGTTGGGACATCAATCCGGCATCGGAGAATGCCGGACATCGCGAAGATGTCGTTGCCCATTATCTTCAGGGCATACGCCTGGCAGCAGCCATCGGCGCAAGCACGATGGTCGTCCATTCCGGCTGGAAATCGGATTCCAAGCTCTCGGCGCGTGACGCGCTGCGATATTCCACCGAAACCATTGCCCGGTGCGCAACGGAAGCAGAGCGACTGGGCGTCACTCTGGGCGTGGAGAATGTGGGCTACGGGGCGGTAAACATGTTCGACGGCATTGAAGATTGGATCGGCATTGCCAAGAGTATCGCCAGCCCGGCCGTCGGCTTGACGCTGGACACTGGCCATGCTGTTCTCGAGGGTTTCGATCCGGCTGCGGCGATCCTTGCCGCCGGACCTCGGCTAAAGCATGTCCATCTTCATTCCAATATGGGCAAGGCCGACGATCATCTGCGACTCGATCGAGGAATCGTCGATTTCGGACCGGTGATCCGGGCGATCCGCCAGATTGGTTTCGCGGGCCACGCGTCAATAGAAATTTACGCTCCCGACGGCGAGAAAGAAGAAGCCCTGCAAGCAAGCCGGAAGCTTTTGCAGGAACTTTGGGAAATGGCCAACTGAACGGCAAAACAAAATAGGACGCTCCTCCTCTGCAAAGCAAAGCCCCTCAACCAAGCATGGCTGAAGGGGCGAAGAGCTAGATTCATTTTACGGAACGGGTTCAGCGCCGTCCGACTCCGCCGTGCCCACCACTGAAGGCGTGCCCGCCGCGGAAGCCGCCGGCAACCTGTCCACCTCGGAAACCGCCGACAACGTTCCCACCGCGGAAGCCTCCTCGATAACCGTAGCCGCCGCGGTAAAAGCCACGGCCCCAGCCTCCGCCATACCACCCGCCGCCGACTACGACTCCGCCGTAGGGATAGGCGCAGGAATAGTAAGGATAGTAACCGCAGGCATAATAGGGGTAAGGCGCAGGCGCAACGTACCCGTATGGGGCGACGCCGATTCCAACTGCCACTTGCGCGCTCGCCCCCGGCGGCGCAGCCAGGGCAAACATCAGCACCAGACCGAATAGCGCGATAAGGGTCTTTTTCATTGTCCAGACCTCGATCCTCTGTAATAAAGAGAAACCCGTCGGATTGAAAAAGTTTTGTCTGGTACTCTGGGTTCGCGCCGCACTGGTCGCACACACGCCCGTTATCCGCACGGTGTTCTTGCGCCTACCCTGGATTCTGCAGCTAAATAGTGAGCTGCTGAGCCGGCAGCTTTACTCCGCTACTTGTTCGCAAGTATCCCACGCTGTTGAAGTCCCGGCGAAGACCCTGTTCCGGCGTTGGCTTGGGTTCGGTCCTGAGCCGGACTCTCCGTCTGCATAGAGGAGAGTTCAGCCTTACCAAATTTTGGCTCGCTCACATAACCGTGTATGTGGTCCTTGCTGATCTTGTTGATCACCACTTGAGCAGGCTGCTCCTCCTCGCTGGCATAAAACATCGTAGGCTCGTAAAGGTTGACGTGCTTCTTAGTGACGACGCGATCATCCACCAGCAAGTCGAGGTCGGCGTACTGGTGCTTGGCGTCGGACCTGCGTAGCTTGATGTTCATAGTACCGGCATGGCTAAACTGTTTCGCCCTCTGGATATCGAATTCGTAGTACCGCCGTTCACCCTTGCGCTGAAGCACCACGAGTTCGGCGTGAGTGCGAGCGATAGAACCTTGGAGTTCGGTGCGGGTGGTCGATAAATCCTGCTGGGTTGAAGAGATGGCCTTGCCCTGCTCGTCCAGTTGCGACTGCACTTT